>ERZ824598.193-NODE-193-length-106944-cov-6.782260_pt1 | contig 106944 bp, 79 predicted proteins | sample MGYA00519934_ERZ824598 | MGnify/ENA primary metagenome ERZ824598 (study PRJEB31778, sample SAMEA3449177) | human gut metagenome | biome: human gut; feature: human-associated habitat; material: faeces | place: United Kingdom | collected 2010/2012 ... | reverse complement strand
GACGACGACAAAAATGCCGACTAACACTATTTGTTATATCTGCACAATTTAATCAGGATTTATGATAGTTTCGCAAACGCATGGCTACAATATAAAGACAAAGGGAGAGAACAGATGAACAGATTGAAGGAACATATTTTTATGATCGGTTTTATGGGGGTCGGTAAGACGAGCACTTCAAGGATTCTAAGTAAAAAACTTGGGGTTAAGGAAAACGATACGGATGCAATGATTGTAAAACAGGAGAAAAAAAGTATTGCAGAGATTTTTGCTGACGAGGGAGAAGAATATTTCAGAAAAACAGAAACAGGCATTATAGATAAGTTGGCCGAACTTGAACCGTGTATCGTTTCATGCGGTGGAGGTATGGCGATGAGAGAAGTAAATGTGGAGAAGATGAAAAAAATAGGTAAAGTGGTACTTCTTACGGCAACACCGGAGACAATATATTCTCATGTGAAAGACAGTACCAACAGACCACTTTTAAATGGCAATATGAATATACCATACATAAAAAAACTTATGGAGGAGCGGGCACCAAAATATAATGCGGCTGCGGATATAGTGATAGAGACTGACGGATGTGCTCCTTCGCAGGTAGCAGATAAGATAATAGACAGTTTATAGGAGGACAGATCATTGAAGAACAAAGTGGATGAAGTTTATAATAAGAGCAAAAAAGGACTTTGCATATTTTTGGCGTTTGTAATGTGCGTAAGTCTGCTGTCATTTGCGGGAAGTTACAGGAAAGCGGCAGCGGAAGAAAAAAATATTGAGTTTGATGTTGAGAATATTAAGGATTATAATGTTTCGATACATGACTCAGGTGTATTTACACTTGTCAATTATACAAGTGAAAAAGGTGATGTCGAATCGGTCAAGTGGAGTGTCAGTGATGAAAATATTATGAAAGTCACTGATATAGAAAATCTTGGTGCACAGTATGAGGCACTTTCTTCAGGAAAAGTTGATGTGTATGCGGATATTACAATCAAGGGAACGGGAATAATATCTGACAGTGCTGAAGATACAGACAACGGTGAGGATAATACATATGATGAGTCTACATATTATGACAGACTTACATTTAGTGTTTTTGTATATCCTGATATGTCAAATGTCGAGCTTGTGTCTTCAAGCCAGACTAAATATATGTCTTCATATGATTACAATACAGAATTTGATTTTAAGTTGAAAAGTGACATTGCTTTAGACGGAGAAAATCAAAATATCGACTTTGATTATAAGTCATCAAATTCCTCAATGTCAGTTTCAGCAAAGTTAAAAAATAATGTTGTTTCTATATGGGCATATAAACCTGGAAAAACAACAGTTACATTTACAATATATGGTGCAACTTTTAATGTTTATATTAATGTTATTAAGGTAAAAATAAACAGGACATATCTTGTATTGATAAAAGGAAAAAGCTCAAAGTTATCAATAAAGGGAATATCAAAAGGAATTAAGTGGAAATCTTTAAAATCTTCTGTTGTGAAGGTAAATGGCAAAGGAAAGATAAAAGCGAGAAAAGTTGGAACATCAGTCATAGTTGCAAATATAGGAGGAGCAAAAGTAGGCTGTGCAGTGTCCGTTGTAACTCCTAAGACATATAGAGTTATAAGAAAGGCAAAATCAATAGCAAAGGGAACATATAGTCAGCCAAAAAGAATGCAGAGAGGTTATTATGACTGCAGTTCACTTGTATGGCGTGCTTACTCAAGGTATGGAACTTATTTTGGAGCCAGATCATATGCACCTGTTGCCGCTGACATATGCAGGTGGTGTATGATACATCACAAAAAAGTAAGTGGAAAAATGACTGAAGGACAGATACAGAAGATGAAATTTAGAGCAGGTGATCTTATTTTTAAGCCGGGTGCAAAAAACGGAAGATATAAAGGTGTATATCATGTTGAAATGTTTACGGGTTACAGGGTTACAGGATTTACATCTAAGGGCAAACCGGTTTTAAGTACGGAATGGGCAAACCGTACAACAGGTTATGATGCATATGGTTCTATCGTGGAAAGACCATAAGTGGCTGCCCGCTGCATACATGGTGTGGAAGTCATATGATAATGGACATATGTGGAAATGGAGAATTGATTTATTGTGATTACTATTATAATGGCTGTCTATAATGGACAGGAATATATAAGAGAACAGCTTGAGTCGCTGAAAGACCAGACATATACAGAATGGAGACTTGTCATAAGGGATGACCGCAGTAGTGACAAAACGGCGGAGATAGTTAAAAAGTTTTCAGATGAAGTTGAGCAGGAAGTAATATTTAAAGTAAATGAAAAACCGAGCGGCTCCGCAAAAAATAATTTCGCTCTTTTGATAAATGATGCGAAAGAGTCTGATTATGTTATGTTCTGCGATCAGGATGATATTTGGAAAAAGGACAAGATAGAAATTACATTTAATAAGATGAAACAGGCAGAGGAAAGATATGGCAGAGACTTTCCTCTGCTTGTTCATGGTGATGTGGAAGTTATTGATGAAAACGGAAATATAAATGCAGATTCAATGTTTGAAATGTCACATATAAATGCAGATTCAAAACTGCCACAGATACTTATACAAAATCATGTGACCGGATGTACGATGATGTGTAACAAAAAACTTATAGCCGGAATATCAGAATATGCTTCTTCTGAATATATAATCATGCACGACTATCTTGCAGCATTATATGCATCGGTTTTTGGAAAGATAGAAGTTATAAAGAAGCCGCTGCTTAGTTACAGGCAGCATTCAGGCAACAGTGTCGGTGCTAAAAATAATAATAATCCGGTATATCTTTTAAAAAGGCTTGCAAATGGCAGAAAAAGTTATAAAGAAGCTATGGAAACATCAAGAAATCAGGTGAAATTTTTTGTGGAGATATACAGAGAAGAATTAGCTGCAGAAAAGTATTGTAAAGAATATGAGCTTATGAGCGGATATGCTTCTCTTGGCAGCAGAGCGAAATTGTATCGTATTATGTTCTATAAGAAAAATCACATCTGGAAAAATGGAACTATAAGAAAAATAATGCAGGTTATCTGGGGGTAGTGATGATAAAAGTATTAAAAGCAGTTAAAGTGGTATTTAAGTATATTGTTATGTTTCTTACAATGCTCATGCCCAGAGATTACAAGCTGTGTGTATTTGGAGCATGGCTTGGGGAGAGGTTTGCAGACAACTCAAAACAGTTGTTTATAGAGGCATCAGAAAGGGATGATATAAGGGCAGTATGGATAACAAAAGACAAAACTATTGTTGATGAAATAAGAAAAATGGGATATGAGGCTTGCTTGTGGGGAACAAAAGAAGCAAGAAAAGTTCAGCTTCGTGCAGGATATGCAGTTATCTCAAATGGTATAAGTGACCTTGAACATACATTTCTCGGAAATGCGATAATAATCGACCTTTGGCATGGTGTACCGCTTAAAAAAGTAGTTTATGACAACAAATATGAAAAAAACTGGGACAGTCCGAAACAGAAGTTAAGAGACAGTCTTATTTATATACCGCTTGGAAAAATGTACTTTGTTGCGACAAGTGAGATGTTTGTGCCTATTTATCAGAGTGCGTTTAGAAGAAGAAAAGACCAGATAATATGTCTGGGACAGCCACGAAGTGATATTTTTTTTGATGAGAAAAAACCGAAGCCTTATTTTCCAGGTAAAAATATAATACTTTATTGCCCGACACATAGAAATGAAGGAAAAGAACCTATTCATATTGAAAAGATTTTTGAACTGGATAAACTTGAAAAATACCTTGCAGGGAAAGATTATTATCTTGTTATAAAGAAACATTTTTATCACAGGGAGGAAATTGAAAATCTTGAAAAATATCCTCATATTATTGATATTACAAGAGAGGATATAGACACACAGATACTTACAATCGAATCAAAAGCACTGATAACAGACTATTCAAGTATTTATATTGATTATCTGCTGCTTGACAGACCTATACTGTTTTATTGCTATGATTATAAGCATTATCTTGAAAAAGACAGGGAAATGTATTTTGAATATGAGGATGTAACGCCGGGAGAGAAAGCGGAGAATTTTGACGAACTTTTTGAACAGATAAAAGGAGTCATTGAAAACGGTGGAGATTACGGAAGAAAAGACAGGGAACGAGTGAAAAATATGTTCTATTGTAAGGCAGGACAGGGACCGGTTGGAAATATTCTTTTAGATATGATGGTAAACAGGGAGATTGGAAAAAAGCATGAGTAGATATGATAAAGCCAAGGTGAAAATTATAAAGCCTTGTGAGCGTACAAAAAAACTGGAGGAAGTATGCAGGAGGTTGTGGGAAAATAATTTTGATGACAGCACAGAATATATATCGTTTTATTTTTCAGACAGATGGAAAGAGAGCACGACGATTATTTACGGTGAAGAGAGTATGCTGCATCTGAATCCGTACCGTATGCAGCTTTTCGGCAGTGAAAAAACGATATATTATATTGTGGGAGTTTGTACCGACAAGGCATACAGGCACAGGGGATATATGGATGCACTCTTAAGAGAGAGTTTCAGATATCTTTATGAAAAGGATGCACCGTTTGTTTATCTTATGCCGGCTGATGAAAAAATCTATCTCCCATATGATTTTACAAATGTTTATACGGTAAATTCATTTGAGATTGTTTCGAGGAATGGTGAAAGAAAAAATATTGATAATAAATTGTTGGCGGCAGGGTATGACAAAATAGCACAAAATGAAATAAAAGCTGCTTTTTATGCTGAAATGTCATCAAATGAAATTGAGATTATCGGGTATGATGAATTGTCAGAAGAACAGAAATCGGAATTTATAATCAGGTCTGAAAAGATAATGTCAGAAATATTTGATTGTTATGTAAAGAGAGATGAGTTTTATTTTGAACAGAAAAACCGTGAGATGAAAGCCTGTGGCGGTGAGCTGGCTGTTTTTGTGAAAGCCGGTAAAATCACGGGGTATGTGATGTATATATGTGAAGATAATCCGGAGACTGTTGAGACTGTGATATTTGATGAGAGGGACGGTACAGAAAAATATATTGATGCACTTTTTGAATATTCATACCGCAAAGGTGATATGCAGAAAAAAGGTATATCAAAGCTTAAATTTGATGAGTCATATTTTGTCGATAAAATCCTTAATGATGAAAGAAATGTTAAAGGGGGTCAAAAAATATTAAAAAGACAGACATTTGGGCTTCTTATGGTGAGGGTAATCAATATAAAAAGTTTTGTTAAAATGTTCACAACTGAGTGTGAAGAGAATATGTATGTTGAAATAGAAGATGATTTTATAGAAGAAAATAATGGAAAGTGGAATATACACCTTGGAAGAAAAAGTATGGTGACAGAGTACAGTGAGAAAAATGATACACAAAGTGATTTTTGTGATGAAAATAGAAATGATAAGTACAAAAAAATGACGATTTCGCAGTTTGGGGAGCATATGTTACAAAAAAATAAGTTTTATCTTAATGAAATGGTTTGAAAATTTGACGGACATGGGTGTATAATGTATTATTATCTAAACACAGGTTATTGTGAAACATTATTTGTTATATTTGTGCAATTTATCAAGGATAAAGACAGTTTCACAAAGGTCTGATTAGCGAAACGGATACGGAGGAAATATATGGGTAAGGAAGATAAGAGCAGTTTTTATAGAAAGTGGAATAAAGAGATTGATAAATTGGCTGACAATAAGAGCCGCTATGAATGGGATGAGATAGAGGAACTTATAACAGATGAGTTTGAGAATGATAATATCACTTCAGATGAATTTGATGAGCTTATGGCAAAGCTTATGGAATTTGATATGTAGGGTAAGTAAGTGAGGGTTAATGTTCACATCTGTGGTGTGACAGACAACCAGAGAGGGGCTTTGATAGAGTGACGCGTGAGGAGATAGAGTACAGAAGATACCTAGAGAGAAGAATACGAAGAAGAAAAAGAAGAAGGCAGGTTATGATAGCAAGAGCTGTGCTTCTTATAGTTATGCTTTTTGCCTTGTTTGGCGTTTTTTCTTTAGTAAGAGGACTTACAGGCGGACATGGCAGTTCAAAAAAGAGCAGTAAGGAAACTCCGAAAATGGCGGAGCAGACTTATGAACCAAAAGCAGAAAATAAACAGACACCTGAGGTGAAAAAGAAGAAAGCGACTGCAAAGCCGGCAGATGATGAAGCAGATGTACCTGCAAATGTGCCAAATGGGTATGAAAAACTATATAACAGCCTTGTGAGGTTAAAGGGCAGATATGACGGTGTTGAAGATATACTTATGAACATATCAAAATATCCTAAGGAACTATTAAATCTTGCGATAAAAAATCACGAAACTATAGAGTTTGTGGCAGGCTACCCTAAGCATGATAAGGACATTGAAGCAAATGGAAGGATAAGTGCAAATGAGTTAAAAAAAGGGATACCTTTATTACAGCAGTGGGATACCAGATGGGGATATGTAAAATACGGGAACTCGATGATTGCAGTTAATGGCTGTGGTCCTACCTGCCTTGCAATGGTCTATGCAGGGATAACAAAAGATACGGCAATGACACCGGCGGATATAGCGGAATATTGTTCAAATAATAATTATTATAATGATGATACAGGAACATCATGGACACTTATGACGGAGGGGGCAAAGGACTTTGAACTTTCAGTAAAGAAAGTTTCGTTAAATGCTGCTTCAATAAAAGCAGAACTTAAACAGAAAAGACCTATGATATGCAGTATGTCACCGGGGGATTTTACGACCCAGGGACATTTTATAGTAATAAAAGGAATTGATTCTAAAGGAAAGCTTCTTATAAATGATCCGAATAGTATCGCCAATTCAAAGAAGCGGTGGAGTATCGGAAGGATTATAAAGCAGATTAAGGCAGCATGGAGTTATTCACAGGAATAGAAATCAAATGCTTTGTGAATGTTTAAATTATATTACACAGGATGGAGGCAGCATATGGATAAGACTGATAAAAAGAGTATGGAGCTGAAGATAGATAATGGGGAATTAAAAACCAGTATGATACCGGAAGATTTTACGGATCCGCAGATTCTTTATGACAAATTGATAGCCATGATAAAGAGATATCATCCGTCAGGAGATATATCACAGATTGAAAAAGCATATAAGATAGCATATAAAGCACATGACGGACAGCTTAGAAAATCGGGTGAGCCATATATCATCCATCCGGTGTGTGTCTGTATCATACTTGCCGAACTGGAGCTTGATAAGGAGACTATAGTTGCAGGTATGCTTCACGATGTTGTTGAAGATACGGTTATGACAAGTGAGGAGATAGCGGATGAGTTTGGTGACGAGGTTGCACTTCTTGTCGATGGAGTTACAAAGCTTACACAGTTAAACTATGTTGCCGACAAGGTAGAAGTTCAGGCAGAGAACTTAAGAAAGATGTTTCTTGCAATGGCAAAGGATATAAGAGTTATCCTTATAAAACTTGCAGACAGACTTCACAATCAGAGAACAATGCAATATCAGACGCCTGAAAAGCAGAAGGAAAAATCAAGGGAGACACTCGATATCTATGCACCTATCGCAGACAGACTTGGTATTTCTAAAGTTAAAGTTGAACTTGATGATCTTGCTTTCAAATATCTTGAGCCGGATGTATATAATGACCTTGTTGAGAGGATAGATAAGGGCAGGGGCAGGAGAGAGGAATTTATCAAGCAGATAGTTTCCGAGGTAGATAAACATATCAAAGAGGCCGGTATAGAAGCAACTATCGATGGCAGGGCAAAGCATTATTTCAGCATCTACAAAAAGATGATAACGCAGAACAAAAAACTTGAACAGATATATGACCTTTTTGCCGTGAGGATAATCGTAGATACTGAGAGGGAATGTTATACGGCTCTTGGTGTCATACATGAGATATATAAGCCTATTCCAGGGCATTTTAAAGATTATATAGCTATGCCGAAACCAAATAATTATCAGTCACTTCATACAACTCTTATCGGACCGCAGGGTCAGCCTTTTGAGATACAGATAAGAACCTATGAGATGCATAGAACTGCTGAGTACGGTATTGCTGCACATTGGAAATATAAGGAAAACCAGTACGGACACAATACTGCCGACAGCGAGGAGGAAAAACTCGCATGGCTCAGAAGAATTCTTGAGTGGCAGAGAGATATGTCTGACAATAAGGAATTTTTAAGTCTTTTAAAGAGTGACCTGGATCTTTTCTCAGACCATGTTTACTGTTTTACCAAAGATGGTGATGTTAAAAATCTTCCGGCAGATTCTACACCTATTGATTTTGCGTATGCGGTTCACAGTGCTGTAGGAAACAAGATGGTTGGTGCAAGGGTAAATGGAAATCTTGTGCCTATTGAGTATAAATTACAAAATGGTGACAGAGTGGAGATAATCACTTCGCAAAACTCAAGAGGACCAAGTCGTGACTGGCTCTCTATTGTAAAGAGTACACAGGCTAAAAATAAGATAAACCAGTGGTTCCGCTCGCAGTACAAAGAAGAAAATATAATAAAAGGGAAAGAGCTGCTTGCAAATTACTGTAAAGCACAGGGAATAAACCTGTATGAGCTTATAAAACCTGAATATACAGATACCTGTAAGAAGAAATATGGATTTAAGGATTGGGATTCAGTTCTTGCAGCGGTAGGACATGGTGGTTTAAAGGAAGGTCAGGTTATAAACAAGCTTCAGAGTGATTACAGAAAGAAAAATCCTACATCACCTACTGATAAGGATATACTGGAAGCTGTAAATGGAAGTACGGCAACTGCTGGAGCACAGCAAAATAAAGCGGCATCGGTTCGTTCTAAAAATGGTATAGTTGTTGCGGGAATAGATGATGTATCAGTAAGATTCTCTAAGTGCTGCAATCCGGTTCCGGGTGATGAGATAATCGGATTTGTCACAAGAGGACGAGGTGTTTCGATACACAGAACTGACTGTATAAATATGATGAATCTTTCAGAGGCGGACAGGCATCGTATAATAGAAGCAGAATGGCAGGTAAGTCCTGAGGGCAAGGACAATGAGCTTTATGATGCTGAGATAATCATCTATGCGAATGACAGAATGGGACTTTTACTGGAGATAACAAAAGTATTTACTGAGTTGAAGATAGATGTAAAGTCGATGAACATAAGAACGAGCAAACAGGGAATAGCAACGATAAATGTAGGTTTTGCAATCTGTGGAGTTGAAGCGTTACATGAAGTTACAAAGAAGATAAGACAGATAGAAGGAATAAAAGATATACAGAGAACACAGGCGTAGCGGATTGTATCAAGTTTTTTGATATGTACTGCTTATTTCAGGGTGTGGCAGACGGCCGCAGCTTTGGAAATATATTTTATAAGTGGAATGGAGATAATGATGAGTCAGTTAAAATGTGATTTTAAGGTTGTAGGACCGGTTCAGACAAACTGTTATTTTTTGAGTAATACAGATACAAGAGAATGTGTTATCGTTGACCCTGGCGAAGAAGCAGGGAAGATAGCAGACTTTATAGAAAAGAAAGAGTTAAAACCGGTTGCGATACTTCTTACACATGGTCATTTTGACCATATCGGTGCAGTCGATGAGATAAGAAACAGATATGGCATAAAGGTTTATGCCGCAGCAGCGGAAAAAGAAACACTCGAAAATCCTGATATAAACCTCTCATCACAGTTTGGCGGCGGATATACGGTAAAAGCTGATGAGTTTTTAAATGACGGTCAGGAGATAGAATTACTTGGAGAGAAAGTAAGATGTCTGCTGACACCGGGTCATACAAAAGGCGGAATGTGTTACTACTTTACAGGTAGTGGAATATTGTTCTCAGGAGATACTCTTTTTCAGCAGTCGGTCGGAAGAACAGATTTTCCGGGAGGAAGCATGGGTGAGATAGTGCGTTCTATAAGAGAGAAACTTTTTGTACTCCCTGATTATGTAAGAGTTTATACGGGACATGGAATGATGACAAATATTAAGGATGAGAAGATGCTCAATCCTTTTGCCGTGGAATAGGATGTTATTATGATAGAGATAAATTTGTCAGAGCGTGATTTTGATTATGAGATACAGGCTCTTGTAAACAGCTTTTTTCCGGGACAGAGAAGTGTTGTGGTTATCTGCGGTGAGGAAAGAAGTGAGTATGAGTTTGCGGATGATATTTTACTCACGGTAAATATCAGCCTTTCAATGAAACAGATAGCTGTAGAAGTTATCTGTGGAGATTACGACTTAAAGAAAACGGAAGAGGTAACAGGTGAAAAAGACTGGCATAAAAATAAAGATAAGACGACACATCCGTACAGAACATATTATAAAAATGTACTGAAAAAGCTCATTTTTGAGCAGCTTAGAGATATACCGGCTGAAAAACTCAATGATATATCAGACGGTCACTTATTAAAGAGAGTAATACCTTTATGGGGGACAATGACAGGGGTAAGACCTGCAAAGATAGCCATGAATGAGCTATTGTCTGGAAAAATGGAGGATGAAGTAAGAAAAGAACTTAGAGATACTTACTGCTGTAGTGAGGAAAAAATTGAGCTTGGTCTTGAAATTGCAAAAAAGGAAGCAGAAATTCTTGAAAAATGTGATTACAAAACCGGTTACAGTCTCTATATAGGTATCCCATTCTGTCCTACTACTTGTCTTTACTGTTCATTTACATCATATCCATATGAAAAATTCGGTCATCTTGCGGAAAAATATCTTGATGCGTTAGAAAGAGAGATAAAGTATCTTGCGAACATTTATAAAAATAAAAATGTGACAAGTATATATGTTGGCGGCGGAACACCGACCACGCTCACGGCAATGCAGCTAGACAGACTTATAGGTTGCATAAAAGAAAACTTTCCTATGGAACTTGGATATGAATTTACGATAGAGGCAGGCAGACCTGACAGCATTACAAGAGAAAAACTTGAAGTAATGTATAATCATGGTGTCAGAAGAATATCAGTAAACCCACAGACGATGCAGCAAAAGACATTAGACCTTATTGGAAGAAAACATACGGTGGAGCAGACAATAGAAGCTTTTAAGTTTGCCAGACAGGTTGGATTTGACAACATAAACATGGATCTCATAATCGGGCTTCCGGGGGAGAATGAAGATGATTTCAGAGATACCCTGCACCGGATAAAAGAATTAAATCCTGACAGTCTGACTATACATTCACTTGTCGTAAAAAGGGCTTCAAGGCTTCGCAGTGTACTTGATGAAGAAGAAAAGAAAAACAGCGGCAAGGCAGATGGAATATTATCTGAAAATGACAAGGCGGCTGTTATGGAAAAGATGCTCGATATAGGCCAGAAATTTGCAAAGAGTGAGGGATATGAACCTTACTATATGTACCGCCAGAAAAACTCGGCAGGACACTTTGGCAGCAGCGGTCAGGAAAATATCGGATATGCGAGAAAAGGAAAAGAGTGTATATACAATATTCTTATAATGGAAGAAAAGCAGGGAATACTTGCAGCGGGAGCAGGAGCGAGCACTAAGAAAATGCTTGCCGATGAGAAAGTAAAGCGTTGCGAGAATGTTAAGGATATTACATCTTATATATCGAGGGTTGATGAGATGATAGAAAGAAAAAGGCAGTTATTTTCAGAGGAGTAATTGAGGTTTAGATAATAAATATCATAATGACAAGAAACTAAATGGAGTTTTAGTGTGAAAAATCTAATTTTTTACACACAAGATTTGTGTCTGTGCACACTTGACACAAACTTGATATGCACAAAAAATGTGTGCAGAAATGAAGATTACTATGGAAAACTATTTTGATAGGATTTTGGAAAATAAAAAAATTCCTAAACAGATAAAAGAAACAGTCTGCTCAGAAATGCACCATGCACTTGAGGTGAGCAATATGGCTGTTCTTATTTCAAAAGAACTGGGAAAAGACAAACAATTCCGTGATGATATTGCAGTTGCAGGAGTCTTGCATGATATAGGGAAGTTAAGGGTAAACAGATATGTGTATTCTGATGAAAAGGATGATACACTTGTTATTGAGAAAATGAAGTATGTGAGGATGCACTCGACATACAGCAGAGATATATTAAAAGGTGAAGATTACCCTGAAAATATAATAGAAGCAGTATATCATCACCATGAGAATTATGATGGCTCCGGGTATCCAGATGGTCTTAAGGGAAAAAATATCCCTGAAATGTCTAGGATACTTAGAACCTGTGATGTATTTTCGGCTCTTATAACAGACAGAAGTTATAGAAAGGCATTTGACCCTAAAACGGCAATGGCAATAATGATAGATGAAGTAGAGGACTATGATATGGAAGTATTTCTTGCGTTTCAGCGTGTATTCCATGCCGATGATTTTCCGGAGACAAAAAGACTTCAGGAGATGGCAGATGGATTGCAAATGGAAACGCTGGGTATGTTTGAGAAAGAAGTGTTATTGTTTTAAAAAAGTTTTTGCTCATTTGTAGATCAAATGGGCTTTTTTATGTTATAGGAAACTTCTCGTTTTTCATAGCACAAAAAACTCAGTGAGGATGCACATTTCGCGGAAAAGAAATAATGCTACGCATTTCGCTCAAGCGAGAAAGAGTCGCAAGCGACTCTTTATTCTCTAATCCGGCAAATATGATTTATTGTAAGAGTGTTATTGCATCAAAAAAAGCAGTATGTTACTATGTATTAAAAGTTATATATAATGAAGTTTTTTGAGGTGAAGTATTTTATTATGTGGAAGATTCGTGGGATAACATAATGCTTGAGCTGATAGACAAAACAAATAGATGGACGGTATGCAGTAAATTTATTCAAACGACAATTATTGGTGTTCGTAGAGCAATGTTCTGGTAAGGAGGGGGCATATGGCAAAAGTTGTAGCAATAGGAAAACAGAGTTTTGAATCAATACGGGAAAAAGACAATTTTTATGTAGATAAAACACTATTTATAAGGGAATGGTGGGATAGCGATGATTCAGTAACGCTTATAACCCGTCCACGCCGATTTGGAAAAACATTGAACATGGACATGATTAAATGCTTTTTCTCAAATGAGTATAAAAATAGAGGGGATTTATTTGAAGGACTTGATATATGGAAAGATGAAAAATATCGTGAATTACAGGGAACATATCCGGTAATATTTTTAAGTTTTGCGGAAATAAAGAAGAATAATTTTAAAGATACTAAAAATGACATAATATCAATTATAAATGAGGCATATAAACAACATTCATACCTTATTAGGAGTAATGTATTAACTGACGCTGAGAAGGGAATTTTTGATAAGTTTGATAATTATTCAAAAGATACGGATGTTAGTAAGGAGATGTCAAATGAAATCGTATGCAGAGCAATCAAAGACCTTTCTTCAATGTTATGCAGGCATTTTGGTAAGAAAGTAATCATTCTTCTTGATGAATATGATACACCAATGCAGGAGGCTTATGTAAACGGATATTGGGAGGAACTTGTAGGATTTACGAGAAGTCTTTTTAATTCTACTTTTAAGACAAATCCTTATCTGGAAAGAGCGATAATGACGGGAATTACAAGGGTATCCAAAGAAAGCATTTTCTCTGACCTCAACAATCTTGTAGTAGTTACAACCACATCAAACCAATACGAGACAGCCTTTGGTTTTACGGAGGAAGAAGTATTTAATGCACTTGATGAACAGGGGCTTTCTGACAAAAAAGAAGAAGTAAAGAGATGGTATGATGGATTTACATTTGGAGATAAAAGAGATATTTATAATCCGTGGTCGATAATAAATTTTTTGAAATTTAAGAGATTTAAAACCTATTGGGCAGACTCAAGTTCAAACGGACTCATAAATAGTCTAGTGAAAACAGGCAGTTCATATATAAAAATGATGATGGAAATGCTTCTTAAAGGAGAAACGATAGCTGTACCGATAGATGAGCAGATAGTATTTTCAGAACTTGATTATTCAGAAGATGCAGTGTGGAGTCTTATGCTTGCGAGTGGCTATCTTAAAGTAATATCATCAGATGCACTAACAGGAGATAGAACAAAAGCAGTTATGTATAAACTTGCACTCACAAACTTTGAAATAAAACTTATGTTTGAAAATATGGTACTCAGATGGTTTAGTCCGGCGAAGATGGAAACGAATGAATTTATAAAAGCACTTATAGTCGGAGATATAGAAAGCATGAATGAGTATATGAATGAAGTTGTGTTAAACACATTCAGTTCATTTGATACAGGAAAGAAGAAATCTGATAAAAAAGTACCTGAAAACTTTTTCCATGGCTTTGTGCTGGGACTTATGGTAGACCAGACAGAAAATTATATCATAACATCAAACAGAGAAAGCGGATTTGGACGATATGACATAATGCTTGAGCCGATAGACAAAAATAATGAAAAATATCCGGGCATCGTAATCGAATTTAAAGTGATAAATCAGAGAAAAGAAAACTCACTAGAAGAAACAGTTGCCGCAGCATTAAAGCAGATAGAAGAAAAAAACTATGACGCAGAGCTAATCAAACGGGGAGTGAAAGCAGAAAATATACATCATTACGGCTTTGCGTTTAAAGGTAAAGAGGTGTTGATAGATGGACGGTAGATGTTTTCGGAAACGAAAACATCGTAAGTGAAAAGTTTCGTGTGAGGATTTTGGCACCTCATTTGCAGTATTAAAAAATCCATTTCTCGCCACTTCACAAACAGTAAAAAATCTGTTATACTGCTAGATTAGAGAGTTTTATTAGACAATTAAGAGTTACAGATATTGGAGGACAAGACAAAATGGCTGAATCAATGAGAGGCATGAAGCGTACTTGCAGATGTGCCGAGTTAAGTGAAAAAAATATTGGTGAAGAAGTCACTATGATGGGATGGGTTCAGAAGCAGAGAAATAAAGGTGGTATCATCTTTGTTGATATGCGTGACCGTTCAGGAATATTACAGGTTATCTTTGAAGATGGAGAGATAAATAAAGCAGATTTTGCAAAGGCAGAGAAACTTAGAAGTGAGTTTGTCATAGCTGTTAAAGGTAAGGTTACGGCACGTTCAGGTGCGGTTAATGAAAATCTTGCCACAGGTGCCATTGAGCTTCGTGCAGAAGAACTGCGTGTTCTTTCTGAGTCAGATACACCACCGTTCCCTATCGAAGCGGACAGCAAGACAAAAGAGGAACTCAGATTAAAATACCGTTATCTCGACCTTAGAAGACCTGATCTTCAGAAAAATCTCATTATGAGAAGTAAGGTTGCAACATTGATTCGTCAGTTTCTTGCCGATGAGGGATTTTTAGAGATAGAGACACCTATGCTCACAAAGTCTACACCTGAGGGTGCAAGAGATTATCTTGTGCCAAGCCGTGTGCATCCGGGGACATTTTATGCACTGCCACAGTCACCACAGCTTTTTAAGCAGCTTCTTATGTGCTCAGGCTATGACAGATATTTCCAGCTTGCAAGATGTTTCAGGGATGAGGACCTTAGAGCAGACAGACAGCCTGAGTTTACACAGGTTGACATGGAGCTTTCATTTGTCGATGAAGACGATGTGATGGATGTAAATGAAAGACTTTTACAGAAACTTTTCAAGGAAATCCTTGATGTTGATATAGAACTTCCTATTCAGAGAATGACATGGCAGGAGGCAATGGACAGATTTGGTTCAGACAAGCCTGACCTCCGCTTCGGAATGGAGCTAAAGGATGTTTCAGAAGTAGTTAAGGGATGCGGTTTTGGCGTATTTACCGGAGCACTTGAAAACGGAGGTTCAGTCCGTGGTATCAATGCAAAGGGACAGGGCGGTATGCCTCGTAAGAAGATTGATGCACTTGTTAAGTTTGCAAAGGACTTCGGTGCAAAAGGTCTTGCATACCTTGCAATAAATGAGGATGGAACATACAAGTCATCATTTGCAAAGTTTATGACTGATGATGAGCTTAAGGCTCTTGTTGATGCGATGGAGGGTGAACCAGGTGACCTTCTCTTGTTTGCAGCCGACAAGAATAAGATAGTATGGGATGTACTTGGAAACTTAAGACTTGAGATTGCAAAAAATCTTGACCTTCTTGACAAGAATGTTTACAAATTCCTCTGGGTTACAGAGTTCCCTGAGTTTGAGTATTCAGAAGAACAGGGAAGATACCTTGCAATGCACCATCCGTTCACTATGCCGTTCGAGGATGATATTCAGTACCTTGAGTCAAATCCTGAAAAAGTTCGTGCGAGAGCATATGACATAGTTCTTAACGGAACAGAGATTGGTGGAGGTTCCATCCGTATCCATCAGGATGATGTTCAGGAGAAGATGCTTCGTGCACTTGGATTTACTGATGAGAAAGCACATGAGCAGTTCGGTTTCCTTCTCGATGCGTTTAAGTACGGAGTACCGCCACACGCAGGACTTGCCTATGGTCTTGACAGACTTGTCATGATAATGGCACACGAGGACAGCATCAGAGATGTTATTGCATTCCCTAAGATTAAGGATGCGTCATGTCTTATGACAGATGCCCCTAATGTTGTCGATGACAAGCAGCTTGAGGAACTCAGTCTTGAAATTGCAAAATCGGAGCAGGAACAGTAAGCATGATATTACTCTGGTAACAATTTGCAGTTGTTATAATGATGATAGTCGTATCGCAGTGTGTGAACAGTAATGGCAGTTAAATGTTATATGGCTAATGTCACATCGCAGTGTGTGAGCAGCAATGATGATTAAGATTGTTATATGAGTATGAGTCCGGAGGGTGTTTTGAAAAAAGAGACATATGAAAAGATAATAGGACTGCTTGGCAGAAAAAGAGCAGTCCCGGTAGTTATAGATATATTTGGAAAGATACTTACGGTTCTTACTGCACTTTTATATTTTGTCGAGATAGGCTGGCTTGTCGTAAGCAGGGAATATAAACTTGTCGCAGGACTTATCCTGGTTCCGGCACTGTTCTTTGTTTTGCTGAGCAAGTTCAGGGAAAAGATAAATGCAAAAAGACCATATGAACTGTACGGCTTTAAACCTCTTATAAAGAAAGATACAAAAGGTCTTTCTTTTCCGAGCCGTCATGTGTTCTCGATATTTGTCATAGGCGGTTCGATATGGGTTATAAATAAGATATTAGGAACAATAATTCTTATAATGGGACTGTTACTTGCAATTATCAGGGTTATCACGGGAGTACATTTTCCTAAAGATGTTATCGCAGGTGCAGTTATTGGTTGTGTGTGCAGTATGGCTATGTTTATATTTTTACTTTTGTAGTATGATTCCGAAAGTACATGAAATAGAAATGGAGGATAAAATGGCAGAGATGTATAACCACCATACGGTGGAGAAAAAATGGCAGAAGATATGGGACGACGAAAAGGCTTTTAAGACAGAAAATGATTATACAAAGCCAAAGTTTTATGCACTTGTAGAATTTCCTTATCCGTCAGGACAGGGACTTCATGTAGGGCATCCTCGTCCATATACTGCTCTTGATATAGTAGCAAGAAAACGCAGGATGCAGGGATACAATGTATTATATCCTATGGGATGGGATGCATTTGGTCTTCCTACTGAAAACTATGCTATCAAGAATAAAGTTCATCCAAAAGAGGTTACTAAGAAGAATGTTGCAAGATTTAAAGAGCAGCTTCATTCACTCGGTTATTCTTTTGACTGGGACAGAGAGATAAATACGACTGACCCTGATTATTACAAATGGACACAGTGGATTTTCCTCAAACTCTTTAATGCAGGACTTGCATATAAAAAAGAAATGCCTATCAACTGGTGTACATCATGTAAGGTAGGACTTGCAAATGAGGAAGTTGTAAACGGTGTATGCGAGAGATGTGGTTCGCCTGTAGTCCGCAAGGTTAAGAGTGAGTGGATGCTTAAGATTACAAATTATGCTGACAAACTCTTAGAGGGACTTAACGATGTAGATTATATCGAGCGAGTAAAGACTTCACAGAGGAACTGGATTGGTCGTTCAGAGGGTGCGGAGGTTGATTTCAGAATTAAAGATAAAGAGGATAAACTTCGTGTTTATACTACAAGACCTGACACACTCTTTGGTGCAACTTACATGGTAGTTTCACCTGAGCATCCTATTATTGACAAGTATAAGGATAAGATTAAAAACTGGGATGCCATTGTGGAATACAGAGAGATGGCATCAAGAAAGTCTGACTTTGAGCGTACAGAACTTGCAAAAGACAAGACAGGTGTTGTTCTTGACGGACTTACGGCTATAAATCCTATAAATGATACGGAAATTCCTATCTGGATTTCTGATTATGTACTTATGACATACGGAACAGGTGCTATCATGGCAGTTCCTGCACATGATGATCGTGACTGGGAATTTGCAAAGAAATTCTCACTTCCTATGATTCAGGTTGTTGAGGGAAGTGAGGGACCTGTTGATATAGATGCGGCTGCATTTACTGATGTGGCAACAGGAAAGATGATAAATTCAGGTTTCCTTACAGGGCTTACAGTAGAAGAAGCTAAGGAGAAAGTAAAAGATTTCCTTACAGAGAAAAAGATTGGTAACCGCAAAGTAAATTATAAACTCCGTGACTGGGTATTCTCAAGACAGAGATACTGGGGCGAGCCTATTCCAATCGTACATTGTGATAAATGCGGATATGTACCTCTTGACGAGAGTGAACTTCCTCTCTTACTTCCTGAGGTAGACAGCTATATGCCTACTGACAATGGAGAGTCACCGCTTGCGGCAATGACAGACTGGGTGAATACAACCTGCCCTTGCTGTGGAGGTCCTGCAAAGAGGGAGACAGACACGATGCCACAGTGGGCGGGTTCATCATGGTACTTCTTGAGATATACTGACCCGACAAATACAGAGGCACTTGCAAGTCCTGAGGCACTTAAATACTGGCTTCCTGTTGACTGGTACAACGGTGGTATGGAGCATACTACACTCCATCTTCTCTACTCACGTTTCTGGCATAAATTCCTCTATGATGAGGGTGTTGTGCCTACTCCTGAACCATACCAGAAGAGAACATCACACGGCATGATTCTCGGTGAAAACGGCGAGAAGATGAGTAAATCACGCGGAAATGTAATCAATCCTGACGATATTGTAAAAGAATACGGAGCAGATACACTTCGTACTTACGAGATGTTCATCGGAGCATTTGACCTCAGTGCATCTTGGTCAGATGACGGTGTAAAAGGATGCCGCCGTTTCCTCGACAGAGTATGGAAACTTCAGACGATACTTGACAAAGACAATGACGGTTATTCAAAAGACCTTGAGACAAAAATGCACCAGACGATAAAGAAAGTAAGCAGTGACTTTGAAAACCTCAAGTACAATACTGCTATAGCCGCAATGATGGCACTTATAAATGATTTTTATAAGAAAAACAGTATCACACTTGGCGAGTACAAGACGCTCATTACACTTCTCAATCCTGTAGCACCTCATATCACAGAAGAAATATGGGAGATAATAGGCGGTGAGGGCAGACTTTACGAGCAGTCATGGCCTGAGTATGAAGAAGCAAAGACCGTAGAGTCAACTGTAGAGATAGCCGTTCAGATAAACGGAAAGACAAAAGTAACACTTTCAATTGGAAAAGACGATGCCAAAGACGATGTACTTGCGAGAGCAAAAGAAGCACTTGGCGACAGACTTGACGGAAAGAACATCATCAAAGAAATTTATGTACCGGGAAGAATTGTAAACATAGTGGCAAAGTAAAATCGTAAGCCTGACACTTGCTGTCAGGCTATACGCCAAAGAATTAAATTTTTGTCAGATTACAGCCTCATGCATCGAAGATGCATTTAAGACAGGCTGTAATCTTTAGTGTTTGTACCGCAAGGGGCAAACACTAAAACATAGTGGCAAAATAAAGTTATATGATTTGCATAAAAATGACATAAATATATACTAAGATTAAACTCAAGCTGAGGCTGATAATATTATTTCAGCCTCAGTATTTATGATAATTAAGAAATAAAGGGATAGGGATTAAATATTATTATGAAATTAAAAAAACAGATTATTTTAATAGCAGCAATATGTATGTTATTCGGAGTGGCAGGATATAGCCTGAATAACCAAAAGGCATCAGCAGATACCGATAATGATATAGAGGTACAGACGGAGAAACCTTCGGAAACTGAAAATCCGGAGAATACAGCGAGTCCGGAACCGACGGCAGAACCGGAGAACACAACACTTCCTCCATTAGTGAGTTATGCCAAGACAAAAAAGAAAATTACATTAAAATATGATGACAGGCATACCTTTAATAAAGAGATAAGAAGAATAGCTACAGAAAATGTTGTATCGACTAATGTTACAACAGGAAAAAAAGACAGAAAGATTGTTAGTGTGGCAAACAGCAACCATAAAAAGATATTTGCGGTAGGTTGTGGAAAAGCTGTAGTTGAGCTTAAGGATGGAACAACTTATGGAGTATTAGTCAGGCCGGCAAAGATAAGTCTTTTGTTACTTATAGGTCAGAGTAATATGGAGGGAAGCCATAGTGATGATAAAACGAATGCAGAATATACAAATAATGCCATATTAAACAGTGCAGGAAAAGTTTATAATACATATGGTCCGTCATGTCGTTCTCATTATAAAAGAGTTGCAAATTGGAGTAAAACATCACCGGCACTTTCAGTCGCAAATGCATCGAAGTTTGTTCCAAAATCTCTTACCGATAACAGTTCGGATTATGAGTGGTGCAGGACAAATAATCTTACTTCTGCAAGCGGGGCAAAGGCAAAATCAGGTATTGACAGTGCGTTGGCAAACCAGTGGACAAATAAATTAAAGGAAAAAGTATGGGTTGTAAATGCGGCACATGGCGGAAGTTCTATTACTACATGGCAGCCGAAAGCGGGAAAAGATAATAATTTCTGGCAGGCTGTAGCACTTTATAAAGCCTGTGAGCGTACCCTTAATAATGAGATAAAAGCCGGACATTATAAGCTCAGCCATAAAGGATATTTCTGGCTTCAGGGAGAACAGGATTTTAAGATGAAAGCCGGAAAATATCTCACATATTATATGAAAATGCACAGAGCATTAAAGAAACAGCTTAAGGGAAACAGTGCAAAAGATTATAAGTATGTAAATAAGAAACTTGAGTTTGGCGGAATACTTATGGTAAGATCGCACAGAAAACCGACATCACTTGCTGACCTTGAGCTGACAGGTCCTAGAAAAGCACAGTATTATATGTGTAATTCAGGTAAAGCGGCATATAAGGACATTTTTCTCGCAAGCCAGTTGTCAGAAGTGTGGCTTACGGATAATACAGTAAAAAGTTATTTCAAAAATAAGTATAAAACCAATGCGAAATATACTTCATATAATAAGACAAGAAGTAAATCATTGAAACTGCCTACATCATTAAATCAAATACACAGTACAATACATTATACACAGCTTGCGTATAATGAACTTGGAAGAGATGCGGCAAACAATATATGTTATGTACTCGGATATGTAAAGAAACCGTCAACCAAAGTTAAAATAAAACTTGTAAGCCAGGACGGATATACAGATATAAGCAAGATAAACCGAACTGCAGTAAAAAATATGAATGTTGTTGCAAAGATATTTCCAACATGGAAAACAAAGAAACTTAAGGTGAATGCCAAGAGCGGTGCCATATCATATGATAAATGGCTTGTTAAATTTAAGGAAAATCAGGTGTTTAACGCAAAGCTTCAATTTACGGTAGGAAGCCGGAAAAAGAAACTTACAGTATATTCTAAAAATTCAATGGCAGCGATAACTGGACTTCAGGCAACAATGGATGGTGTAAAGATAAGCTGGATGGCAAATTCATATACATCTTACTGTAATGTTTATAGACGAGTTAAAGGCACTAAGACATGGACTTATATAGCAATGCTCAACACAAATACGGCACAGTCTTACAACGATATTTTTGCAAATTCAGGTACTACTTACGAGTATGCGGTTACTGCATATGATTCTAAGGGGAATTGTGGAGAAAAAGTTGTAGGAGAAGTTACAACGCTATTTTAAGACAATCAGGAAAATTTTATGCTTATATTGCATAGGGTAATAATCAGGCGGGGAACAAGCCGTCTTTAATCAGAAAAACATAAATTAGCACTCTTTTCAAAAGAGTGCTAATTTTTTCTTGACATTTTTTTAATATCGTATTATTATACTCTTTGTGAAAGCTGTTAGCAGTCAATGACAATGATTGCTGACGAAATAAATCGTAGATAAAAGTCCTGTGGAAAAGGGCTGATTATAGTGAATATAAAAGTAAAGGAGAGATTTTATTATGCAGAGCAGAAAAGGCAGTTTATCAATTGAATCAGAAAATATGTTTCCTATTATAAAGAAATGGCTTTATTCAGACCATGATATATTTATCCGTGAGCTTGTATCAAACGGATGTGATGCGATTACAAAGCTTAAAAAGCTTGATATTATGGGAGAGTACACACTTCCTGATGATTACAAGCCAAGTATTCAGGTTGTTGTTGATACTGAAGGAAAGAGTCTTTCATTCACTGATACCGGTCTTGGCATGACTGAAGATGAGGTTGACGAGTACATAAATCAGGTCGCATTTTCAGGTGCTACTGACTTCCTTGAAAAATATAAGGACAAGGCAAATGAGGAGCAGATAATAGGACACTTTGGACTTGGTTTTTATTCAGCATTTATGGTAGCCGACAGAGTTACTATCGACACATTGTCATGGAAAGAGGGAGCAACACCTGTACGCTGGGAGTCAGAGGGTGGAATCAACTTTGAAATGTCAGAGGGAGACAAAAAAGAGATAGGTACAACTATCACACTTTACCTTTCAGAGGACAGCTTAGAATTTGCAAATGAGTACCGTGTAAGAGAAGTTCTTACAAAATACTGTTCATTTATGCCTGTAGAGATATTCCTTTCAAAAGAGGGAGCCGAGCAGGAGTATGAGACTATAGATAAGGAAGAACTCCGTGAAGATGATGTTGTAGTTGAAAACATTGTCGAGGAAGCAAAGACAGAGGAAAGAGAAAATGAGAACGGAGAAAAAGAAGTTGTCGAGGTATCACCACGCAAAGAAAAAGTGAAGATAAATAAAAGACCTGTTTCTATCAGCACGACAACTCCGCTTTGGATGAAACATCCTAATGATTGCACAGATGATGAATACAAGGAATTTTATAGATCAGTCTTTAATGACTACAAGGAGCCTCTTTTCTGGATTCATTTGAATATGGATTATCCGTTCAACCTTAAAGGTATCTTATACTTCCCTAAGGTAAATACGGAGTATGACAATCTTGAGGGTGTTATTAAACTCTACAATAATCAGGTATTTATCGCTGATAATATCAAGGAAGTTATTCCAGAGTTCCTGATGCTTCTTAAGGGTGTTATCGACTGTCCTGACCTTCCACTCAATGTTTCAAGAAGTGCATTGCAAAATGACGGTTTTGTAAAGAAGATTTCTGATTACATTACAAAGAAAGTTGCCGACAAGCTTTCAGGAATGTATAAAGTAGACAAAGAAAATTATGAGAAATACTGGGAAGATATAAGCCCATTCATCAAATACGGATGCTTAAAAGACAGTAAGTTCAGAGAAAAGATGTCAGATTATATCATCTTTAAGGATTTAAATGATAAATATATCACGCTTCCTGAATATGTTGATGCAGTCAAAGAAAAAGACGGAGATACAAAGGAAAATACTGCTGAAAATACGGAAAACACAGATGCATCAGAAAATAAAAACGGTGAAAACGAGGAAGAACCAACGACAGTTTACTATGTAACTGATATGCAGCAGCAGAGCCAGTATGTAAATATGTTCAAGGAGCAGAATATAAATGCAGTTATATTGAGTCATAATATTGACCAGGCATTTATTTCACAGCTTGAGCAGGGTGATTTAAAAGTAAGCTTCAAGCGTATAGATGCAGGTCTTAATGATACAATGAAGGACGATGCGGACGAGGAGACTATCAAGAAAGAGACCGAGGAACTTAGCGAAATCTTTAAGAAAGCACTCGGAAAAGAAAATCTTGAAGTAAAAGTAGAGAAACTTAAAAATGAGAATGTTTCATCAATGCTCACACTCTCAGAGGAGACACGCCGTATGCAGGATATGATGAAGATGTATAGTGCAGGCGGAGCAGGAATGGACATGGATATGTTTGGAGACTCTGCAACACTTGTACTCAACTCATCAAACAAACTTGTGCAGTATATTCTTAATAATAAGGATGCAGAAAATGTTGATATGTTCTGTAAACAGCTCTATGACCTTGCCGTACTTGCGAACCATCCGCTTAAGGCAGAGGAGATGACGGAGTTTGTAAACAGAAGTAATGAGATTATGCTTTTGCTTGCTAAATAAACCACATTATGAGGAGTTTGCCTCATAATAAATAATAACATCGGTACGCTTTCGCTATGCTGTCGTTCGTAACAGTACATAAAGGGTGAGAATACCACCCTTAAGTACTGACGACGACATAATACCGATTAATATTATTTATTATGGTGTCAAACTCCAATTTACTTTTATTGGCAATGATAAAAAGATTGATGATAAAAAGATTTAGATAAGTTGTTAATAAGTTTGTTTTGTTTGATAACTGTATTTTAGCAGCTTGATGGAAGATTATGATTGTCTGATATTTGTATTGTTGTTACAAAATATGATTGTTTTGTGAGTTATGGATATAATAATTCCATAAAATATGTGAATTTTGTGTGTTTTTGATAAAAATGACCAATAGTCAAATTTGATGTTGACTGTTGGTCATTTTTGTTGTAGTATATGGATTATAGAAATGACCGATGGTCACTTAATGATGAAAATTGGTCAATTAATGTTCGATTCGGTATGCTGTTTTGTTTACTGTTAGTCGGACAGGATAAAGAAAGGACGAGAAAAAATGTTAGGAAAATGGATTACAAGACATAAGAACATAATCCTGCTTATTGCGTGTGTGTTGCTTGTTCCATCTGTGATTGGATATGTAAGCACACGAGTAAACTACGATGTATTATCTTATCTTCCGAATACTCTTGAAACAGTATCGGGTCAGGATACACTTGTTGATGAATTTGGAATGGGTGCTTTTTCTATGATAGTTGTTGAGGATATGTCGAATAAACAGGCGGCAGCACTTGAGAAAAAGATTGAGGGTATCGACCATGTTAAAGATGTACTTTGGTATGATGATATGCTTGATATAAGCATACCGACGGAGATGCTTCCTAAAAATCTTGAAGAAGCCTTTTTCAATGGAAACGCAACTATGATGATAGCCTTGTTTGATGATACGACATCAGCGGACGATACGATGGATGCCATCACAAATATCCGTAAGACGGTTGGAAAAGATGTTTATGCAAGCGGAATGTCAGGTGTCGTTACTGATATTAAGAACCTTGCTTTACAGGAGATGCCGATATATGTGGTTATCGCAGCAGTTTTATCACTTGTGGTTCTTCTTATCACGATGGATTCATTCCTTACACCGTTTATATTCCTTGCAAATATAGGAATGGCAATAGTGTTCAACCTCGGAAGTAATATTTTCCTAGGTGAAATATCATATATCACACAGGCACTTGCGGCGGTACTTCAGCTTGCGGTTACGATGGATTACTCGATATTCCTTCTTGAGAGTTATGAAGCGAATAAAAAGAGATTTCCGGATGACAGAAAGAGAGCAATGGCTCATGCAATATCAAACACATTTAAGTCAGTATCAAGCAGTTCTGTTACGACAATAGCCGGTTTCGTGGCTCTGTGCTTTATGACATTCAAACTCGGTGCAAATATCGGTATCGTAATGTCTAAGGGTGTTGTAATTGGTGTTATAACTTGTGTAACAGTTCTTCCGGCAATGATTCTTACATTTGATAATGCAATCGAAAAGACTACTCACAAGGCTCTTATTCCGCCACTTACAAAGGTTTCTGACTTTATCGTAAAGCATTATAAAATTGCTATCGTGGTATTTCTTGTACTGCTCGGACCTGCGATATACGGAAACAGCAATTATAAGATTTACTACAATATCGACCAGGGACTTCCAAAGAATATTCCTAGTGCAGAAGCAAATGACAAACTTAAAGAACACTTTAATATGAGTAATGTTCATATGGTTCTCTTAAAAGACGGTCTTAGTGCAAAAGACAAGAACCAGATGATTAAGAAGATTGAAAAGGTTGACGGGGTTAAATGGGTTATCGGTCTTAACTCACTTGTAGGACCAAACTTCCCTGAAACGATGATACCTGAAGATGTAAAGAGTATGTTAAAAACTGACAAGTATGAATTACAGTTTGTGTGCTCAGATTACAGTTCGGCAACCGATAAAGTAAATGCACAGCTTGATGAGATGCAGAAAATCGTAAAAGGCTATCAGAAAGATGCGATGGTTATCGGTGAAGCTCCTCTTATGAAGGATCTTCAGGACACTACAGATATAGATTTAAAGACTGTTAATTATATATCTATAGCTGCTATATTTATAATCATCCTTGTAACATTCAAATCAATTTCAATACCTATCATCCTTGTAGCGGTTATTGAGTTTGCGATTGCCTGCAACATGGCGGTTCCATACTATACAAATACTTCACTGGCATTCGTTGCAAGTATCGTTATCGGTACTATCCAGCTTGGTGCGACAGTCGATTATGCGATACTTATGACAAACAGATACCATAAGGAACGAACGGTAAACGGATGCAGTAAGAAAGATGCGATAAGGATAGCACATGAAACTTCAATGAAATCAATACTTACAAGTGGTTTCTGTTTCTTCGCCGCAACATTTGGTGTAACGGCATATTCAGCTATTGATATGATAAGTGCTATATGTAATCTTCTTTCAAGAGGTGCGATTATAAGTATGATAGTTGTTATATGCATACTTCCTGCAATGCTCTGGATATTTGATCCTATCATTATAAGAAGTTCATGGGATATGATAAAAGCAGGAGTTGCAAAGAATGATGCACAAAAGAAACTTGAGGCAAAATAGAACAGAGTAATGATGCATGGGGCAGACATATAGGTCCCCGGCATAAATATATAAAATCGTTTATTAATATGACACGCATTAGAATATATAGGAGGCAGTATCATGAGAAAAAATATTAAAAAAGTTGCCAAAATCGGTGTTACAGGACTTTTAGCAGCAGGACTGCTCGTTGGTAGTGTAGAGTATGCATCTCATATGTTTGTTCTTACAAACAAAGTAGTTGCAAAACAGGTAGATAAAGTAAAAGAAGATGTTAAGACTTCTTCAAAGTCAGGACTTGATTCAGAAGATGTTTCAAAGCAGGAGACTGTTTATGCAACACTCGATGCAAATGGAAAGAAAACAGATGTTATAGTTTCTGACTGGCTTAAAAATGCAGCAAATAAGGGTGAAGTAAAAGATTCTTCAGACCTTAAAGATATAACAAATACAAAGGGTGATGAAAAATTCACACAGGACGGAGATACAGTAAACTGGAATACCGAAAGTGATGATATTTATTATCAGGGAAAAACTGATAAAGAAATGCCTGTCGGAATGTCAATAACCTACAAACTTGACGGCAAGGAAATTGCAGCAAAGGATCTCGCTGGAAAAAGCGGAAAGCTTGAGATGAAGATTAAATATACTAATACTTCAAAAAAGACAGAAAAGATTGGTGAAAAAGATGTAGATATCTACACACCGTTCGTTATGGTTACAGGTATGATACTTCCTGTTGACAATTTCAAAAATTTGACGATAGATAACGGAAGTGTAGTATCAGAGGGTGAGAACAATATAGTAATGGCATATGGTATGCCGGGCCTTTCAGAAAGCCTTGACCTTGACAATCTCGACCTCGGTGATGATGTTGATATAGACCTTAGCAAGATAAATGATAAAGTGACTGATACGGTTACTATAAAGGCGGATGTTACTGACTTTGAGATGAAATCAACATACACAGTTGCAACATCTGAGTTCTTCTCAGACATGGATCTTGATGATATAGGAAATATGGATGACCTTTCTGACAAACTCGATGACCTTACAGATGCAACACAGAAACTTATCGACGGTTCAGATAAGCTCAGCACAAATCTTGATACATTGAATGATAAGTTCGGTGATTACTCAGACGGTATGGATACACTCAAGAGTGGCGTAAGTTCAGCAAAGAGCGGAAGCAACACACTTAAAAACGGTATCGTGACCTACACAAAAGGAACTGACAAACTTCTTGACGGAGTTATCACATATGTTGCAGGAACAAAGACATTCTCAAAGAGTGTAAAAACCTATTCTTCTAATACGAAAAAGATAGTAGATGCAGTGGGAACACTCCAGAAGACAGGAACTTCAAAGCTTTCAGAGGGTTCTAAGACATTTGACACGAACCTTAACACATATGTTACTACGGTAAATACATCCCTTAACAGCGTTGACACACTTGCACAGGGAATAGATACACTTCACAGTGGAGTTGTCTCACTCCAGAACGGTGTGACAGGCGAAGATGGACTTAAAGCCGGAGTTAAAAAGATTAAAGCCGGAGTTTCAGCATTACAGACAGGTGTAACAGGAGACAACGGACTTAAAGCCGGAGTCAAAAGTGCTAAAGACAGCATTTCAGGCGATTCAGATACTACATTAAAGAAAGCCGTAACAGGCGTAAAGGGTGGTGTATCTTCTGTAAAATCAGGAGTTAAAGCAATAAATGACGGTGCTAAAAACATCGCGGTAAGTGATGATACCGTAAACACTATGCTCGCAGAGTTAGAGACACTTAAGGCAACAGCATCAGACGCAGACAAGGCAAAGATTGAAGCAATAGAGAAGTATGTAAAAGCTTCACAGACAGTAGGAAAAACAATAGAAGATTCAACATCCGACTCATCAGCTCTTGTAAAAGGACTTGACACGATGGATTCGACACTTGATAAGACATCAGCAGGACTTGACAGTCTCTCAGCAGGAATGGATAAGTTAAGCACAGGACTTGACACTGTCTCAGCAGGACTTACATCGGTAGATACGGGACTTGACGGAGTAGACGGTGGACTTGACCAGGTAAATGCAGGACTTACGCAGATGGAATCAAGCACAAATACCAAATCAGAGGATTCAGAGCTTAACGGAATAAGTGATAAACTCACACAGCTTAAAGATGCGGGAAGTGCACTTTCAACAGCATACAGCAAGCAGCTTAATCCTAGTGTTGAAAAACTTGATGAGAGTGTAAAGAAGATGTATAAAGCAGGAACAAAGCTTACATCAAATAATAAAAAGCTTGACAAGGCAGCAGATAAGCTTATCAAGAATGAAAAGACAATAACAAAGAACTCAAAGAAAGTTACATCAGGCAGCAATAAATTAAGAACCGGTGCTAAATCACTTGCTTCAGGTGCAGTTAAACTCTTTGACGGAGTTTCAACACTTGTATCAAAAACAGGTGATGTATCAGATGCCATTGGTAAGCTTGCAGATGGAGCAGGCGATCTTAAGGATGGTGTTGTAGAGTTTAATGAGGATGGAATCGAAAAACTTACAGGAACAGTAAATGATGTTATTGACTCAGGTGATGATTTCAGAGACAGACTTGACAAGATAGTAAAGGCATCAAACAACTATAAGAGTTTCTCAAAGATTTCAGACGGAATGGAAGGAAGCGTTAAATTCGTAATGTCAACAGCATCAATCGAGAAAGATGATGATAAATAGACCGGCAGAAGCAGGTGATGCAGATGAGTAAGATAGAAGAAAAAAAGAAAAATAAGCAGGATGCGTTGCTTGCATCAGCATTCAAATTATTTACGGAAAAAGGAATCAACAATACATCAATTTCAGAGATAGTAAAAAATGCAAAAATGGCAAAGGGAACATTTTACCTTTACTTTAAGGATAAGTATGACATAAGAGACAGACTTATCACGCATAAGGCAGACAAACTTTTTGAGAATGCGAATGTCGAGCTTGAAAAAAGTGATTGTAAAAACCTTGAAGACTGTATTTTGTTTATAGCTGACAATATTGTTGAACAGCTTAGCAACAATCAGGCTTTGATGAGGTTTATCTCAAAAAACTTAAGCTGGGCGATGTTTTCAAATATCCGCATAGGACAGCATGAAAACCAGAGCTGCATGGATATATTTCATGAACTTATAGAAAAGTCGGGAAGGCAGTTCAGAAATGAAGATATGATGATGTTTATGATAGTTGAGCTTGTAAATTCAACCTGTTACAATGCGATATTATATTCATCGCCGGTATCACTTGAACAGTTAAAACCTGATTTGAATGAATGTATAAAAGGGATTGTAAAACAGTTTGAATGTATATAAGCATGATAATGCTTATGTCAGTCGCTGCTATGCAACTTGAGTTTACTTCATTTCATAAATGAAAGGCTATTCTGCCCCAAAAAACAAGTCAATAATACATTGAGCAAGCTCATGTATTATTGACTTATCTTTTTTGGGCTGAACTGTTACACAATTGTTGTAAAATTTGATAAAAGTTCTTTACTTTTAATAAATCAGGTGATAATCTGATATTATAAATAAAATCAGAATAAAAAATGTTATGGAGTATGATATTAAATGGGAAATTGCATGACAGATTTAGTGAATAAATTATCTGCAAATAACAGTTTGTCTAAAGAGGAGTTTAGTGAACTGCTCAAGTTTAGAAACAATGAAACAACAGAGTACCTTTTTGAGAAAGCATTACTTGTGAAAGAAAAATTTTATGGAAAGAGTATTTATCTGAGAGGAATTGTTGAACTTACAAATTATTGTAAAAATAACTGTTATTATTGTGGTCTTAGAAGGGATAATATATTTATACCAAGATACAGACTGGACGAGAAAGATTTGTTGGGATTCTGTGAGGCAGGATACGACAGAGGCGTCCGGTCTTTTATGCTTGTTGGGGGCGATGATTATAATTTCACTGAAGCAAAAGTGGCAGATTTTATAACCATGCTTAAAGATAAATTTAGTGATTGCCAGATAGGGTTGTCATTAGGTCAAAGGAGTGAAAAAACATACAGGAAATGGTTTGAAGCGGGTGCGGTGAGATATGAACTAAGTCATGAGACGGCGGCTGAAAATCATTTTAAAAAACTGCATCCACCTGAAATGTCACTGCTTACAAGAAAACAGTCACTATGGGAATTAAAGAGCATAGGGTATCAGGTCGGCACAGGATTTATGGTGGGGTCTCCATATCAGATGGTAGCGGATGTTGTTGAAGATCTTTTGTTTTTAAAACAGCTTGACCCACAGATAGTTCATATAGTTCCGTTTATGCCGACAATCCATACAAGATTTGAACATGAAAGAAGCGGCAACGGTGATATGACATTATATCTTATGGCTATAGCGAGACTTATGCTTCCAAGAGCAATGATAACGGCAGATACAATACTTGATGATGTAATGCAGGATGGCAGAAAAAAGTCTTTAGAAGCAGGTGCGGGAGAGATAAATGTAGAACTTTGCACTGATGATATAAAAGAATATTACAATGTTTACAATAAAAAAATTCATCTCAAAAACTTCACCGGAGATGATGTTGAGAGGATAAAGAAAAAAGTAGTGGACAGCGGTTTTGAAATCGGACAGGACAAAGGCGATTATATACCGGTGCCGGAGGAGGAATTATTGTATGGGAGGATACATCGTCTTATGCGACCACAATTCTAAATGGGCTGAAAAGTTTACAGATGAAGCAATAAAGAGGAATATACAGACGGTGGTTGTTGAAAGTATAGCAGAAATTGAAGATAAACTAACGGCAGACGGAAGTAGCATAATGCTTGTATGCTCATTAATAGAACTGAGGGAATATTTAAAAAATAATACAGTCGATGAGAAAATATTTTTTGAAAAGGTCAGTGTGTTTGTAATATCGGACAGCAACGATGATAATGAAGAGATTTATTATATCCGGCAGGGATGTGTGGATTTTCAATGGAGAAAGAGAAATATTTTTATTATAGTTGAGAGAATAAGAGCATTATTAAATAAAATAGAAAAAGCAGGGGAAATGATAATAGATACAAAAGAACTTATGATTATATACGATAAGGAGAAGATAAATTTAAAGAAGCGTGAAGCAGATATTATATCAATATTATATAACAGGGATGAGATAGTATCTACAGAGGAAATCTGTTTAGAAATGTGGGGAGTATATGACGAAAAGACAAAATCTAATTTGTATAATGCCATTTATGAGTTGAGGCGAAAGCTTGCTGGCAAGGGAGGATGCATACAGAATATTTATGGAAAGGGCTTTATTTTGTCGAAAGATGGCATACGGATAATTATATAGCATAAAAAAATTGTTGACCATTATGATGCTTTTTTATTAAAATAGTGTTATATGTATTCTCGGAATTCTTCGTTTTGAGAAGATACAGAGAGTACATTTATATGAAAAGGGGGAATAATGTGAAATATGTATTGCAGGATGAAATTGAGGGGTATGGACATTTTAATAATGAAAAGATACTTATAGTTGATGACAATGATACAAATCTGTTTGTAGTCAAAACTATATTAGAGGACAGAGGACTTATAGTTGACACTGCATTAAGCGGAAGTGAAGGAATTGCGAGATTTAAACATTCAGGGGAAAATGAGTATAGAATTGTATTTTTAGATATAAATATGTACGACATGAATGGTTATGAGGTATCAAAAAAAATAAGGGTTCTTAGCAGAAATGATGCAGAAAAAGTTCCAATATATGCATTGTCAGCCAATATCTTTGCAAAGGATAGAAACAAAGCTAAAGACTCAGGAATGAATGGTTATGTTACAAAACCCATAAATTATAAAGAATTGTTTTCTCTTATAAGTGAGACGATAAAAGAGCAGGATGAGATTTTTGATGAAGATACGATTGGAAAAAATGTTATAAATGAAAAAACTGATTATGACGAAAAAAATAAAAATTATATTTTAGATAATCTTGGACAACATTTTGTTTTTAATGCTTTAAATACAATAAAAGGTGCGGTTATTACGGGTTCAGAAAACACCTGTTCAATGATAAATGATCTGTCAGATTATATGCAATACCGTTTGAATACGCTTCGTGATGACAACCGTACTGTAAGTCTTATGGAAGAGATAAGACATCTAAAAGCATATACAAGGCTTGAAATGGCAAGATTTTCATACATTGATATAGATATAAAGGAAGTGCCGGAAAAGATTAAAGATTATCAAATACCGGCAATGTCACTTATGTTTATTGTGGAGAATTCAATAAAACACGGAGTTCGTCCACTAAAAAATGATATGGGAAAAAAAGCTGAAGTAAAAGTAACGGCAGAGGCTGTGGATTACGGTGCAGAGATTTACATTGAAGATAATGGTATAGGTTTTGAAAAACAAAATACAAAATTTTTAGAAGAATTTGGAGGGTTATTATATACTAAATACAGACTAATGAAACTGTGTCATTCTGAATTTGTGATTGAGAGTAAAAAAGGCATGGGAACAAGAGTCAGGATATTGCTTGAAGATATGGAGGAATGCATATGAAGACTATTGTAGTAGATGACGAGAAGATTGCATTAATGACCTTTATGGAGGAGGCAAAGAACATACCTGAACTTGAAGTCGAGGGACTGTTTGAAAATGCAGAGGAGGCAGTAGAGTATGTTAAAGAAAATAAAATAGACATAGCCATACTTGACATAGAGATGCAGGGGATAGACGGGATAAATCTCGGAAACATATTTAGAAGACTAAATCCCAAAATAATGTTAATATACATAACAGGTTATGAAAAGTATGCATATGAAGCAATAAAACTTCATGCGGCGGCATATCTTGTTAAACCCTTTTCGAGTGCACAGCTTGAGTATGCTGTTGAAACAGCGAGACTTCTTTCAAAAAGAGGAAAGAAAAAAATTTTTGTGAGAACATTTGGACATTTTGATGTTTTTGTGGATGACGAGCCTATCATGTTTAAAAGCCATAAAGCAAAAGAACTTTTGGCACTGCTTGTCGACAGGCGTGGCGGGACAGTTACAACAGATCAGATAATAGGGACTTTATGGGAGGAAAGACCGAATGACCAATACACACAGAATTTATGCAGTAAGATAGGAAAAACACTTGAAAAAGAATTAAAAGAAAATAATATAGAGCATATACTTGTATCAGCAAGAGGAATAAAGAGGGTAAATACTTCAGAATTTCGATGCGATTTTTATGATCTTGTAGATGGTGATGAAAAGGCAGCAGAAAAGTTTTTCGGAGAATATATGTTAGAGTATAGCTGGGCTGAAGAAAGAATGGCACTTTTGTCAAAATATATTTAAAAATTCCATTTCAATTCCTTTTTAAATACATAAGTGTTCCACTTTAGTGAGTATAATAATATAGTAGGACTGAATAAAAAGTTTATTTTTGTAAAACAGTCATATATTTTGTTTGATAGAGGTGGGGAGAACAAAAGTGGGTAGAGGAAAAGTATATCGAAAAGGAGTGGAAAATGAGAAATACGCAGTTAAAAGTAGTAATAGCAGACAGCAATCTACAGGAAAGAGAGAGCAAACAGCTCTCTATGGAAGCAAGGGGTATGAAAGTTATTCTGTCGACAGGAGATGGAAATAAAGTGCTTAAAGTAATTAATGATGGAAAAGCGGATATCGTGGTTATGGATATGGTTCTGTCAGGGGTAGACGGAATAGGAATTTTAGAGGAAAGCCGTAATATCTGCGAAAAGAAACCGATAATCATTATCCAGACAGCTTTGAGAATGGAAAACCTGGTAGAGCAGGCAATAAAATTTGGAGCTGATTATTATATGATGAAACCGGTATCAAACCAGATGCTTATAAATAGGGTAATGCAGCTCGTAAGTAAGCGATATACAAGAGAGAGTGAAGGCAGTTTAGGAAATATATTTAGAAAGAATGCAAGAGAATATGAGCCGGCAAGGGCAATAAACAATGTTTGTTCAGGAAATCTTGAGCTTGATGTGACAAATCTGCTTCTGGAAATCGGAATACCGGCACATATAAAGGGCTACCAGTATATAAGAGAGGGCATAATGCTTTCTTTTTATGACAAAAATATGCTTCATTACATAACAAAATGTCTTTATCCGACTATTGCAAAGAAGTATAAGACAACATCCAGCAGCGTGGAAAGGACGATAAGGCACGCAATAGAAGTTGCCTTTAGGAGGGGAAACAGACAGGTGCTTGAAGAGATTTTCAGTAATACGATATGTTCCAAGAAAACAAAACCGACAAACTCAGAGTTTATAGCCTTACTTACGGATAAACTTCGTCTGGAATATCGAACACGAAATGCCTCATAATGGTAAATATGTATAAAATTTGAGTTAGATGTATAAATATACATCATATATGAATATTTACAAGACGAAAAACTTGACGATTCCTATCATTTTGAGGTAAAATGATGAGAAAAAGTGAATGGAGGTGCCATAATGGATAATGAATCTATGATGGCTTTAAGTAAACAGCTTGAAGTTGAGTTTGACAGTCTTGTTGAAAACTGTTTGGTTTCAGGTGCGATAGATCTGAATTTATATCAGGAGTATGATGTTAAAAGAGGACTTAGAGACAGCTCTGGTAAAGGTGTATTGACAGGTCTTACTGAAATTTCGGATGTTACAGGTTATGATATAGTAAATGGTGTAAAAGAGCCTGCTGACGGAAAACTCTTTTATCAGGGGTATGATGTCAAGAAACTTGTCGGTGAGGGGATAAAAAAGAAGTTTGCGTTTGAGGAGACAACATATCTTCTTCTTTTTGGAAAACTTCCTACAGCAGAACAGTTAGAGGTCTTTATAGAGGTGGTTGCAAGTCTTCAGGAGTTGTCAGGACAGTTTGTAAGAGATGTTATAATGAAAGCACCTAGTGCAAATCTTATGAATGGACTCCAGAAAAGTGTACTTACATTATATTCGTATGACAGTAACCCTGATGATATTTCGATTCCGAATGTACTCAGACAGTCGCTTCAGCTTATTGCGAAACTTCCATTGATAGCAGTATATAATTATCATGCATATAGACACTTTAATTTTTTAGAAAGTCTTGTAATAAAACCGCCTGTAAAGGGTCTTTCAACAGCAGAAAATATACTTCAGATGTTAAGACCTGACGGAAAATATACAGAGCTTGAGGCTAGAGTTCTTGATGCAGCACTCGTTCTTCATGCGGAGCATGGTGGTGGAAATAACTCTACATTTACAAACCATGTTGTTACATCATCAGGAACAGATACATATTCGGCAGTTGCGGCATCTATAGCTTCACTAAAAGGACCTCGTCACGGTGGTGCGAACTTAAAAGTTCAGCAGATGTTTGCAGACCTCAAGAAAAATGTAAGTGATATTAAAGATGATTCACAGATTGAGGGATATTTAAAGAAAGTTCTTAAGGGAGAAGCATTTGACGGTTCAGGACTTATCTATGGTATGGGACATGCCGTATATACGATTTCAGATCCAAGAGAGCTGATACTTAAAGGATTCGCAGAGAAACTTGCAAATGAAAAGGGAATGCAGGATGAGTTTTTACTTCACGATACAGTTGAGAGGATAGCGGCTGAACTTATCATGGCGAGAAGACATGTTATAAAGCCGGTATGTGCAAATGTTGATTTTTACAGTGGACTTATCTATACAATGCTTGGAATACCTGAGGAGTTGTTTACTCCGTTGTTTGCACTTTCAAGAATCTCAGGCTGGAGTGCTCACAGGCTTGAGGAGCTTGTAAATAAAGAAAAGATTATAAGACCTGCATACAAATATGTCGGTCATCATAAAGATTATGTTGAATTAGAGGAAAGAAAATAAAAGATTGATAGAATAGTCTTTCAAAAACACAGATTCATCACTTTTTGTTAAAAATGTTCATATAAAATCATCTTATAAAATGGTGTAAGAGTCAAAAACAGATGCATCAGTATCGGATATTAAAAAGGGAAGTATAATCGGATTCGCATTTGATGGGGACAATGTTACTAAGGTACTTATCAGAGAAGATAATGGAAAGATGGGAAAGCCTGATGATAACAATAATTCGGGAAACGCTCAGAATTCATCTGATAACAGTAATAGTAATAATTAAAAAACATAATATATAATAAGGAAACATATTGTGGAGGAAAAAGGTGATAGCCTTATATGCCCGTATATCAAAAAAGGATAAGAGAGTGCAAAAGGTAAGCAACACTATTGAAAACCAGTTGTTTCTTTTAAGAAGCTATGTTTCTGATAATGCTATTTGTGGCGAACAGGAAGATATACATGAGTTTACGGATGACGGTTACAGCGGAACAGACAGGAAAAGACCTTCATTTATGAAGATGCTTGCATGGGTGGAACTTGAGAAAATAGATACTGTAATAGTAAAAGATTTTTCAAGGCTTAGCAGGGATCATCTTCTTATATCTGAACTGAGGGAAAAATATTTTCCTTTAAAGCAGATAAGGTTTATTGCAGTGCTTGACGGCTATGACAGTCTGAGTGATGAAAACACCGGTATAATATATCCGTTTAAGACGCTGTTTAATGAATTTTATTGCAGTGATATTTCAAGGAAGGTCAGGTGTTCACTTGAAGCAAAGAAAAGTTCGGGAGAGTATGCCGTAGCGAAACTGCCGTTTGGTTATGAGATAAAAGATTCAAAAGTAGTGTGTTCTAAAGACAAGGCTGAATTTATCAGAAATATCTATAAAAGGCGTAAGGAGGGAAGTACATACGAAGAAATCTCGAAATTATATGATATGACAGTATCGCAGGTGTGGAGGATATTGCATGAGCCAGCATATCTTGGATTTCATGTGTGGCACAGATATGAAATCGAGTCTCTTCCATTAAAAAGGCGGGTAAAACAAATGCCTGAGCAGTGGAAAATGGTGTCAGATGATAAAAACGACATAGCAGTCATTGATGAGTCGATGCTGTCCGATGATATAGTGAGATATTATGGAAAAAGTCACAGAAAAAACAATGCAAGACATATTTTTCACGGTATTACAAAATGTGGGATATGTGGAAATGCTCTTTGTTCAGACAGGGCAAAGAAAGGCTGGCTATGCTGCAGAAAATGTAATGGAAAAGAAAAAAAGCTGATAATGACCGGGAGGTTGTATCAGCTTTTTTTTGACAGGCTTAAGGTGGTATTTTATGGTGAGATATGTTGTGGTGACAGAGAAAAAAAGACCGCAGGGCAGATAGGAAACAGAGAGATTGAGCTTTTTGAAAAACTTTCCCAAAATATAAAAACAGATGTAGACAGAGAGATGTTGCTGAATATATTTGTAAAGAGGATATATGTCAGTGAGCCTGAAAAAGTTATCATATACTGGCGTATAAAAAAGTAAGATATTTTGGAGGCAGATGTGAAAGTAATAGTCAAATATTATGGAAGTCTTGATGGTGTGCGGGCGATAGCAGATGATGTAAAGGTGTCTGAACTGCTCGCACAATATGCAGTTGTGGATATAGATGCCGCATATCTTGATGAGTTAAGAAATGTGCCTGAGGTGATATATATTGAAGAACCGAGGAGAGTTTATCCGACGGGAGAAATAACAAAGATACCTGCCACGGAAAAAAATAGTGCGTCAGATACGCAAAACGAACTTGGCATAATGCAGGGGAATATACAGGAAAACAGGCTTAGCGGCAAAGGCGTACTTGTGGGGATTGTGGATTCGGGGGATTGTGTTAAAAAATATATTAGTAATAATAAAACTGGTGGATACAGTAAAAATTCTTTGTGTAATAAAAATTCCGAGTATGATAAAAATGCATTGAATAATAAAACTGCCATATATAATGAAAATGTTGTGCCTGATGAATACATTGTATATAAAGCTGCAGGGTATATAAGACTTAGTAAGGCTGACAGAAAAGAAAACAGATATTACAGTGACAGCATATACAATCAGAAGAAAATAATTGAAGAGTATGTTAAAAAGAGAAAAGACATAATTTTAAAGGATTTCTATATAGATGACGGTTATAGTGGACTTGATGCCAAAAGACCACAGTATAAAAGATTGTTGTGCGATATTGAAAACGGAATTATAAACTGTATAATTGTAAAAGATTTATCGAGAATTGGCAGAGATTATATAGAAGTTGGAAGAATGATAAAGTTTTATTTCAATAAAAAAAATGTATGTTTTATATCGGTTGCTGACGGCTATGACTCACAGCAGTGTGACAACAAACTATATTCGCCGTTTTATATGTATATGAAAAGCATAGTAAATGATGAGTATTCAAGGGATATATCGTTAAAAGTAAGAACCGGTCTTGAAGTGTGCATGAGGAATGGGGAATATGTTGGGGCATTTGCACCTTATGGTTATCTGAAAAGTTCTGAGGACAAAAAGAAACTTGTACCTGATGATAAAGTAACAGACATAATAAAAATGATATTTATGCTAAGGGCAGATAAAAAGTCATTGCAGGCGATAGCGGACAGATTAAATGAAATGAATATAATGACACCGCTTGAGTATAGAAAAAGCAAGGAATGTGCTTATAAAACACCATTTGCTCTCCAAAAAACTGAAAGTGTTAAAAAGAAATGGTATCCGCAGATGATAAAAAGAATACTTACAAATGAGATATATGCAGGTGTGCTTGTGCAGTCAAAAAGTAAAAAGCTGAATTATAAGATAAAAAAAATGATTAAGACGGAGGAGGGAGATAGGATAAGGTGTGAAAAGATGGAACTTGCGATAGTGGATAGGGAGTTGTTTGAAAAGGTGAATTGTTTGCAATGAAGATTTATAGAGCAGGTATTTATGCAAGGCTTTCTGTCAGGGGGAGTGAGAGAAAGGCTGAGTCGCTTGAGAATCAGTTCCTTATATGCAGAGGGTTTGCAAAGGTCACGGATGATATTGAGATTATCGGGTGTTATAGTGATTTTGGCAAGAGCGGCATGAATTATGACAGACCGGGTTTTAAGCGGATGTATGAGGATATTCTTGCAAAGAAGATTGACTGTGTGATAGTTAAGGATCTGTCAAGATTTGGCAGGAATCATATTGATACGGGTGAGTTTTTGCAAAAAATATTTCCACTGCTCGGTGTGCGTTTTATAGCCGTGTCGGATGGTTATGATTCGATTTCGGATATGTTTGGAAAGAAGGAGTTTGCTGTAAATCTTAAAAATCTCGTTAATGAACTATATGCATACGATATAGGGGTGAAAGTAAAATATGCAAAAGAACTTAAGAAAAGAGAGGGTAATTATCTTGGCAGCAGAGCACCATATGGTTATAAGATAGTATATGAAAATGATATAAGGGTTTTAAGGAGAGAGGAAATGACATACCGAATAGTCAGGCAGATACTAAAAATGTATGATGATGGAAGAAGCATAAAAGAGATAACGGATATGCTTTATATGGAAAGGATAAATCCTCCTGGTGAATATCTGAAAAGTAGAGAAGTTATGAAAAGCGGTGAAATAATGACAGAAGGTGGAAATGATGCTGAACTAAAGAGATGGAATGAGAGTACAATAAGGAATATTATTAAAAAGCACAAGATATAAATTTGCAGACAATGCAGTCTTTGTTGAAAAAATATAATATATGATTTATCAGTTGCACCAAAGAGCAAAACAGTGGCGGCAGGAAAGTTGTGAATTTAAAATATAACACGAGGTGGGATTGATTATTTTCATCCTGCGTTCAGGGACGGCGATGGAAAGACGAGGATAAGTTACCTATGGAATCAGAATATAGAGGGTGAGGCAGCCGAGGGGAGAAGCCCGTCAGGTTATGGTTTTGGTGCGGAATATGACAGCACGGACATAAACAATGCGATAGAGACAAAAAACAGGCAATTTGCACAGAAGATAGTTCCCGCAAGCGATGGTATGGGTGGACATGGGACGGCGGTAGCATCGATAGCGGCAGGTGATGGAACGGACAGCAGTGGAAATATTATAAGAGGAAGTGCTTATCGGGCTGAACTTATCGTTGTGGAATTAAAAAGAGTGGGTGATGGAAATACAGGATATACAAGAACCATAGATATAATGGAGGGGATAGATTATACACTCAGAAAAGCGATAGAATTGCAAAAACCAATAGTCATAAACTTAAGCTACGGCACGAACGAGGGAGCACATGACGGAAATACATTGTTTGAAAATTATATAGCTGACATAAACGGTATCTGGAAAAATATGATAGTTATTGCGGCAGGAAATGAGGGGGAGTCAAGACATCATGTAAGGACTATAGTGAAAAGTGCGGAAAATAGCAGGACGGAGTTTGCAATAGGCGAAAATGAAAGAGATATGCGGCTTTTTATCTGGAAATATTTTCAGGATGAATTTGAAATCTTTTTAAATACTCCGTCAGGAAAGAGAATAAATATTTTGGAGAGCGTAAGTATAAATTCGGAGCGTGAAAATATAGACAGCGTCATGGTGATGCCTACACCATACAATGGAAAACAGCTTATAGAGGTGCAGTTTAGAGCAGGAAAAAACTTAAATTATGTGCTGCCTGGTATATGGGGTATTGAATTTGAGGTATCGGGTAAAATAAAATGTGGAGTTGTGGATATGTGGCTTCCCACAATAGAAGCAATAGGTCTGTCAACAGGCTTTTTAAGACCGTCATCAGACACAACGGCAACCATTCCGGCGACGGCATTTAAAGTTTTGTCAGTAGGGGCATATAATCAAACAACGGAAAGTGTGGCAGCTTTTTCGGGACGGGGATTTACTGCTGACGGAAGACTTGTACCTCTTGTCGTGGCGGCTGGTGTTGATGTTTTGGCAGCAGGGTACGGAGGAGGGTATGTAAGAAAAACGGGAACTTCATTTGCGGCACCGCTTGTTTCGGGATATGCAGCGTGTATCATGGAGTGGGGAATCGTAAATAGAAATGATGAAAATATGTACGGGGAGAAGCTGATTGCATATATAACTAAGTACGCTGATGGGGTAAATGGAGAGGAGCTTCCTGGAAAAAGACAGGGATGGGGACTTATTTAAATGTAAAAAGATGTAAAATAAATAAACAAAGTATGAATTTTTATTGTACAATAAAAAAAACAGTCTCTATTATATTGCTTTTTTCGACTATTTGTATATAATTATTTATGTAGGCGAAAAGTCCATATTGTGATATAAGGCTTATATGTCTGAACTCCATATCATTATATGGATTAAAGCAAAATTTAAGAAAAGAGGTTAAAAAGATGGCAAACATTGATTTAAGTAAGTATGGCATTACAGGAACTACAGAGATCGTACACAACCCTTCTTATGAGACATTATATGAGGAAGAGACAAAAGCAGATCTTGAAGGATATGAAGTTGGTCAGGAAAGTGAACTCGGTGCAGTAAACGTAATGACAGGTATCTATACAGGTCGTTCACCTAAAGACAAATACATCGTTGTTGATGAGAACTCAAAAGACACTGTATGGTGGACAACAGATGAGTACAAGAATGACAACCATCCAATGACAGAAGATACATGGGCAGTTGTTAAGGATATTGCTAAGAAAGAGCTTTGCAACAAGAAACTTTTCGTAGTAGATGCTTTCTGCGGAGCAAATAAAGATACTCGTATGGCTATCCGTTTCATCGTTGAAGTTGCATGGCAGGCACATTTCGTTACAAATATGTTCATCAAGCCTTCAGCAGAAGAACTTGAGAACTTCGAGCCTGATTTTGTAGTTTACAATGCTTCAAAAGCTAAAGTTGAGAATTACAAAGAGTTAGGTCTTAACTCAGAGACTTGTGTAGCATTCAACATCACAAGCAAAGAGCAGGTTATCATCAATACATGGTACGGCGGAGAGATGAAGAAAGGTATGTTCTCTATGATGAACTACTTCCTTCCACTTAAAGGAATGGCTTCTATGCACTGCTCAGCAAATACTGACTTAAACGGTGAGAATACAGCAATCTTCTTCGGTCTTTCAGGAACAGGTAAGACAACACTTTCTACAGACCCTAAGAGACTTCTTATCGGTGATGATGAGCACGGCTGGGATGACAAGGGTGTATTCAACTTTGAAGGTGGATGTTACGCTAAGGTTATCAACCTTGACAAAGAGTCAGAGCCTGACATCTACAATGCTATCAAGAGAGATGCTCTTCTTGAGAATGTTACACTTGACAAAGATGGTAAGATTGATTTCGATGATAAGAGCGTAACAGAGAACACTCGTGTTTCTTATCCTATCGATCATATCAAGAACATTGTTCGTCCTATCTCTTCTGCACCAGCAGCAAAGAATGTTATCTTCCTTTCAGCAGATGCATTTGGAGTTCTCCCACCGGTATCTATTCTTTCACCTGAGCAGACACAGTATTACTTCCTCTCAGGATTTACAGCTAAGCTTGCAGGTACAGAGCGTGGAATTACAGAGCCAACACCTACATTCTCAGCTTGTTTCGGACAGGCATTCCTTGAACTTCATCCAACAAAATATGCTGAAGAGCTTGTTAAGAAGATGGAGAAGAGCGGAGCTAAGGCTTATCTCGTAAACACAGGATGGAACGGAACAGGAAAGCGTATCTCTATCAAAGATACTCGTGGAATCATTGATGCTATCCTTAACGGAGACATCAACAATGCTCCAACAAAGACTATTCCTGTATTCAACTTTGAAGTACCTACAGAGCTTAATGGTGTAGACACAGGTATCCTTGATCCTCGTGACACATACGCAGATGCTTCTGAGTGGGAAAAGAAAGCTGATGATCTTGCAGACAGATTTATCAAGAACTTCGCTAAATACGAAGGAAATGATGCAGGAAAAGCATTAGTTTCAGCAGGTCCTCAGAAATAATCAATAATGCTCAAAATTTAAATTTTAAAGTGGGTATTAAAATATGTTAATATTTACACATATGTGTTAATATTATGCAAATGATGCTCCATGGTTATATTTTATCAGATATAGCCATGGAGTTTTATTTTATATTATAGAAAAATGTTCATAAAGTAGTGTGGCACCAGGAGCAAAACGCTTTTTTTTTATGAAAAAATTATTCAACAATGCAAGTTTCACTTGTTTACATAAAAGATAATGTTATACTGTTGCTGTAACACGATATTATAAAAAGCATATATTTTAGTATATATGCTTTTTTGTTGTTCAGTCAGATAGGTGTTTGTGAAACTAACTATATGTTATATCTGCACAATTTAATCAAGATTTATGATAGTTTCGCAAATACCTAGTTAAGTTAGAAATGGAAAGGGGCATATAGGATAATGAATGAATTTATAATATTAGCGATTCCTTTTTTGGGAACTTCGATTGGAGCGGCAATGGTATTTTTCTTAAAAAAACAGATAGCACCAAAATTTGAAAAGTTGTTGCTGGGATTTGCGGCAGGTGTGATGATAGCGGCATCCGTTTGGTCGCTTCTGATACCGTCAATAGAAATGGCAGAAAAACAACATATCATAGAATGGGTTCCGGCACTTGTAGGATTTATGGCTGGAATAGTTTTTTTACTTTTGCTTGACACACTTATACCACATCTTCATCTTGAGAGTGATAAGCCAGAGGGATTGTCACTTGGGGCGTCAAAAATGACAATGATGCTTCTTGCTGTCACGCTTCACAATATTCCGGAAGGAATGTCAGTCGGTGTAGCATTTGCGGGAGCGGCAATGGAGGGCAGCGGTATCACAAAGGCGGCGGCACTTGCACTTGCGGTAGGCATTGCGATACAGAACTTTCCGGAGGGAGCGATAATATCAATGCCATTATGCGGTGAGGGCATAGGAAAAAAGAGAGCGTTTTTCTATGGTGTCATGTCAGGAGTTGTAGAACCGATAGGCGGTTTTATAACAATACTTATTGCAGGAAAAATATCACCGATACTTCCATATTTTCTTTCGTTTGCGGCAGGAGCAATGCTATATGTGGTAGTAGAAGAACTGATACCGGAGGCACAAAACGGGGAACATAGTAATATAGGAACGATAGGGACGGCAGTAGGTTTTGCACTTATGATGGTGCTGGATGTCGCACTAGGATAGGGAAAAAAGTATGACATACTGATAGAGCAGATTAAGGCAGAGTAGAATAAGTATGGCAGAGAAACAAACTCAGAAGCAGGCTAATAAAATTTAAAACAGATACGATATATATTTAAAGAAGATTTTTAGTATAAGCAGGGAGGATAAAAATGCAAACTTTAAATATTCAGAGTGTTGCGAAATTAAAGAATGACTTGTTAAATGAGAAAAACACAACGGAAAAATCAGAAAACGGTCAAAATATTACTGCTGAGATATGGAAAAAAGCATTAAATGACATCTTAGACCCGACAAGCAAAATGTCAGAAGAAGACGAAAAAGAATATCACAACAAAATACTCAGAAAATTAAGACAGGGACGCAGGCTGACAACGGCAGAGAAAAACTATCTTCAGATACATGACCCTGAGATGTATAAGGTAGCACTCCGCGTGGAGATGTGCCGAAAAAGATTTACAGAACAGGCAAAACATTGTAAGTCAAAAGAAGAATTTCAGACACTTGTAAGCAATAACATGAGTGTGTCTGATAAAGACCCGATGAAAGAATATATACAGGCGGCAATATCTTATGAAGCACAGAATATAAGAAAAACACCACAGTATGCAGCATTGCCGGACACAAATAGAAAAGCGGAGGAAAAAAGAACAAAAGGAAAGAAAATAAAAATAGACGAATACAAAGAAAAAGATAATGACAAAAAAACAGCACCGCTGCCATCAGAAAACTATGGCAGTGACCTCAAAACATTGTCAGCAGTTTTAACAACTAAACCGGCATTTGATAACTTCAGTAAGTAATACCATATAACCAACAAACAGCAGAAAAGACAGTAAGATTTATTATCTGAGGGGTGTTAGAACATCGTCAGCACTTAGCGGGTGTATTTTACCCGCTTATGTACTGCTACGATGTTCTCCAAACGAAAGTGTCCCCGAAGAAAAAAACTTACTGTCTTTTCTGCGTCATTTATTAGTAAGCAAAATCAATCTTAAGCCTCATGTTTCACCGACAATTTCTCAAATCTGCTGACTCCGTCACCTTTTTCATTGACCGCAAAGAGTCCGATAATAGTTCCTGTAAATCCTCCGGCAACTTCTGATGAGAGATAGCGTGTCTCCGCATCACTGATGAAAACATCATTTCCATTTTCATCTTTAAAGAAGAAATGATATTGCATTGCTTCTGATTTTATATGCAGAGTGACTTTATCCGCATTTGTCTTATGATGTTTGCTTTCCTGCCATATACAGCCGATAGTCTGTCTGCTATACACAAATGTTCCTGACTCATTTTTCTCAACAACTACTTCATAGTGATGTTTCTCATCCATATAAAACGATATGCCTGATTTTTCAGCACCCGGTATTACATCGCAGTTAATATCGAGGTCAAATTCAGTCTGTCTTATACCTGCAAAAGTCGGAGATGCAACATCATCAATAGTCACATCAGTTCCTTTGAGTTCAAGACCGTTTTTATCAAATTTATAATTTTCCATGTGTGGTATTCTTATATAGCACCAGTCGAGTTTTTCATCAAGATTTTCAAATGTTTTGTCATAAGAAAATTTCTGAGGGGTAAACTTGATATTGTCAGGAAGTTCAACTTCGATAGGTGTCGTACCGTTTACACCAATCTCAAACCAGCCGTCATCTCTCCACTTTACGGGAACGAGGCAGACCTCCCTGCCGAGATGGTGGTATGTCTGCCACATATGTATCTGCCTGAAAGCAAGATGTGCAAACCACCAGTTTCCGTCGTTGTCCTCAAGTATATCACCGTGACCTGCTGCCTGTATCTGATAACCGCCTAAGTTTCTATTTGTGAGAACAGGGTTATTAGGATATGGCGTGTAAGGACCCCATATATTTTTACTGCGTGAATAATTTACCATGTGACCGTACTCTGTACCGCCCTCGGCTTCAAGCAGATAGTAATATTCACCGAATTTATATATATGTGGTGCTTCAAGAAATCTGCCGCCTGTTCCATGCCAGAGGAATTTGCTTTCTGAAAGTTTCTTTCCCGTCTCAATGTCAATCTGGCACATCTGGATACAACCTCTGCCGTCTGTGTCATTTCCGTTGCTTATAAAATAACATTTGTCATCCTCAAAATAAAGTGATGGGTCGATGCCGTCCTGGTCTACGATAACAGGTTCAGACCACTCTCCGTAAATATCATCGGTATATACATAAAAATTCTGGTGATAGCTGTCATTAGTCGTAACCATGTAAAATCTACCGTTATTGTATCTGATTGTCGGGGCAAAGACACCGCCTGAACTGCGGACACTGCAAAGGTCTATCTGTGAAGCTCTTGTGAGACAGTGACCTATCTGTTTCCAGTTTACCATGTCAGTGCTTTCAAAAAGTGGAACACCGGGGAAAATGTGCATTGAACTGCAAACCATGTAGTATTTTCCGTTTGCGGCACAGATACTTGGATCAGGATAAAAACCTCTTACTACTGGATTTAAGTATTTCATAAAACCCTCATTTCTGCACACATTTTTTGTGCATAATGTGAAATATGTCATATTTCACATATAAGATTTGTGTCAAGTGTGCACAGACACAAATACTGCTTGTGAGTAACAGTTCAGCCTTTTATTTATTACATTCATAAACCTGCCAGCAAGCTGTCAGTCGCTGCTTTGCAGCTTTTGTTTATTTACGCGAAAGCAAAGTGAGGATGGAACAAATAAATTTGTTCCATCTGAGCGTGCTCGCGAGGGCTTTGCCCTCATATAATAAATGAAAGGCTATTCTTCCATAAAAAGATAATCAATAATACAATGAACAAGCTCATTGTATTATTGATTATCTTTTTATGGAAGAACTGTTACGCTTGTGACAAATCTTGTAAAAATTTTATTTTTAAGATAAACTTACTATACAAATAAGATAGCAGTTAAAATATAGGTTTTCATCAATTATTATGACACAAAAATATACAAATCGGACATGAAATTTTAAAGCTGCGAAACTTATTGTAGTTTGTGTTACTTGTACAAGTTAATAACAGATTAAGATAGTTTCACAAGTGCTTTATATAGGAAGTAAGGAGGTGAAGTTAGTGTGGAGAATTTTAAGGTTTACGAATTAAGTGAGTTTACAAGTGACAGTGATTTTCCGTTTTTTATCCAGTATGGCAGGCACGAGGACAGTCTGTCAGTTCACAGTCATAGGGATTTTTCGGAGCTTACGATAGTTCTTTCGGGTGAGGCCTGCCATGTCGTTGAGGATGAGAAGATGACCGTTAAAAAGGGCGAGGTTTTTATCGTGCACGGCGATACGAAGCATGGTTATCTTGATACGCATAATTTCAGGATATGCAATATCATGTTCAGGGAGAACTATTTTAATCTGAGAAAATATGACATAAGCAGGATGAGTGGGTTTCAGGCGTTGTTTTATATTGAACCGGGGCTTGTGAAAAATCATCATTTCACCGGAAGAATGTCACTTGGAAAAGAAGAATTTGAGAAAATAAAGGCAGAGATTGATGTTATGAACAATGAATATAAATTAAAAAAAGAGGGATATAAAACATTGCTGACTTCAAAATTTATGGAGTTATTGGTGACGATTTCCAGGATTTACAGGTTAAACAGTGATGAAAATGAAAAGAAGATACTGCCGTTAAATTTCGGCGAGGTCATAACATGGATTGAAAAAAAATTCAGACAGGATTTATCGGTGGAGGAACTTTCAAAAAAAGCAGGTTATTCGCAGAGACATTTTTTGAGGATTTTTAAAGAAACATATCATATGACACCGACGGAGTATATAAATGCGATAAGAATAGAATATGCGTGTTCAAGGCTGAGGGAGACAGAGGAAAGTGTGACGGACATAGCTTACGACTGTGGTTTTAGAAATATGAGTTATTTTTACAGGGTGTTTAAAGAGAAAATGAGTATGACGCCACAAAAATATCGTAAGTCAATATAGATGAGAAACATAAACAACACTGCCTTTATGATTTTGCAAGCTGCGTAAAATTTTATTAGGATAAACTAAAATAGAAAAGGACATTGATTTTGCTGTCGTTCTTTACAAACCGCCTGCGTATGTGTAAAATAGATTATATATAAATTATATAAGTTAAATATCTGAGAAAAGATATAATGCATATTTTAAAACAGTTAGAAATGGAGAGATAAAATGGACAATCAGAAATTAGCAGATTTATTATTTCCGGAGGAGTTAAAGACACCGGAATATTACGAGGAAAAATTTCCATATAGAAAACTGCCAAAGGGTGCAGAAGTAACGAGAATGGCACCAAGTCCTACAGGATTTATTCATCTTGGCAACCTTTACAGTGCACTTGCCGATGAGCGTATCGCACACAGAAAAAAAGGAGTGTTTTATCTTCGTATAGAAGATACTGACGCAAAGAGAAAAGTAGAGGGAGCGGTCGAGACTATCATAAATGTACTCCGCTATTTTGATATTGAATTTGATGAGGGAGCAGGCTTTGAGGATTCAGCCGAGGGCAATGCTTACGGACCTTATTTCCAGAGACAGAGAGTTGAGATATATCACACTTATGTCAAGGAACTTGTGAAGAAAGGGCTTGCTTATCCTTGTTTCTGCACAGAGGACGAGCTTTCAAAAGTAAGAGAACAGCAGGAAAAAGACAAGGTGCTTACAGGATATTACGGAAAATATGCAACCTGCCGCAATCTCTCATATGAAGAGATTGAAAAGAATATTAAAGATGGCAAATCTTATGTCGTAAGACTCCGCTCACAGGGACAGCCTGACAAAGAGATTACATTTGTCGACAGCATAAAAGGAGAGATAAAACTTCCTGAGAATATACACGACATTGTCATATTAAAGCAGGACGGAGTTCCGACTTATCACTTTGCACACGCAGTTGATGACCATCTTATGAGAACTACCATGGTAATCAGAGGTGGTGAGTGGCTCGCATCAGTGCCTACACACTATGAGCTTTTCAATCTTCTCGGATTTAAGATGCCAAAGTACGGACATACGGCACATCTTATGAAATTTGATGAGGAGACAGGTGGAAAGAGAAAGCTTTCAAAGAGAAAAGACCCTGAACTCTCACTTGATTACTACAGAAAAGACGGTTATCATCCATATTGTATGAAAGTTTATCTTCTCACTCTTCTCAATTCAAACTTTGAGGAGTGGCATGACAAATTCCCTGACAAGGATATAAATGAGTTCCCATTCTCAGTTGACAATATGAGTAAATCAGGTGCTTTGTTTGATAAGGACAAGCTTCACAACATTTGTAAGAATGAACTTTCAAAGCTCTCAGAAGATGAAGTTTATGATTTCTTATATGACTGGGCTTGCGGGAATGAGCCTGAAAAGTGTAAGGTATGGTTTGCAGACAAGGAAAAAATGCTTGCAATATTGAGACTTTACATGGGTGTTGGCATGAAACGCAGAAGAAAAGACCTTGTTTATGCAAGACAGGTATTTGAGATGATAGCTTATTTCTTTGATCTTGAGCAGCAACAGGAGAAAGATGAGTTTAAGGCAGATAAGGCTACGGTTGATGAAGTGCTTAGGGAATATCAGGCAAGTTACAGCCACGATGATGACAATTCGCAATGGTTTAACAAACTTAAAGAGATAGCAGATAAGCTTGGTTATGCATCTGATATGAAAGCATACAAGGCTGATCCTGAAAAATATAAAGGAAATGTCTCAGACATAGCGGAGATAGTGCGAATCGCTATTACAGGCCGTGCGAATACACCTGACCTTTGGTCTATTGTACACATTATGGGCGAGGAGCAGATGAACGAGAGGATAAACGCAGTTATCGCACAGTAAAAGTTATATATACCATAAGAAAGGATACCCGGAATAATTTATATATCCGGGTATCTTAGAACAAAAAGATAAAGGAAGGTGATGTTATGAGCCGGATTACGGATGAACTTTCAAAATACGGTTGTGATATGAATACGACTTTGGAGAGGTTTTTAGGTGATGAAGATTTTTATGAAAAGTGCCTCATAGAGATGTTAGGTGATTCAAGCTTTAGGGAACTGGGCGAAGCTCTTGAGCAGAAAAATGTAAAAGCTGCTTTTGAAAGTGCACATACTTTGAAAGGACTCGCTGCAAACATGGGACTTGATTCAATGCTTGACATAGTTGTTGAACTTGTTGAGCCCTTGAGAAATGGAATGATTGATGGACTTAGTCCGACTTACGAAAGACTTATTGCTGAAAAAAAGACTTATGATAATATAGTAAATGGATAGAAATTAAAGCTAAATCATCCGGTGTCAGAGAAAATAGGAGAAATTATGGAAACAAAGACCATTTTAATAGTCGATGATGCATTGACCAACAGAGTATTACTTAAACGGTATCTTGAAGACGATTACAATATAATTGAGGCTGAAAACGGACAGAGAGCTATTGATATAATTTATGAGCAGCAGTTAAATATATCCCTGATATTGTTAGATCTTATAATGCCTGAAAAATCCGGATTTGATGTACTTGAGTTTATGTCAGATTATGGCTTTATACCTGAAATACCGGTTATTATTGTAACAGTAGAAGCAAATTATGAAAATGAAATGAAAGCATTTGAGTATGGCGTGAGTGATTTTATTACAAAACCTTTTTATCCGCAGATAGTACAAAAAAGGGTGAAAAATGTTATCGATCTGTATGATACACAGAAAAATCTTAGGCGGCTTCTTGATGAGCAGACTATAGATACTATGGAACTTGTTGCAGAACTTGAACATATGAGTAATAATTTGAAGTAAAATATTTTATATTATATAAGGAAAGAAAGAGAAAGGTAGTGTATGGCTGGAAAGTTTTATGCAGTAAAAGAGGGTAGGAGTACCGGAGTATTTGCAAGCTGGGCTGAGTGTAAAAAACAGGTTGACGGATATTCTGGAGCAAAGTATAAAAGTTTTACAAGTATGCAGGATGCGACGGCATATTTGAATGATGGCATCGCAGGTGAAGATACATCTGAAGCTCTTGTGGCATATGTAGACGGAAGTTATAATTCTGTTACGAAAGAATTTTCGTATGGTGTGGTTATTTTAAATGAAGGAAAAGAAATCACATTTAACGAAAAAATGAATGATAAAGAGCTTGCAGCGATGAGAAATGTTGCAGGGGAGATAAAGGGTGCTGAGGCGGCTATGCGTTATGCCATTGAAAATGGTTTTGACAATATAGCTATTTATCATGACTATGAGGGGATTGCAAGATGGTGTCTCGGTGATTGGAAGACAAATAAAGAGGGGACAAAGGCTTATAAAGCATTTTATGACGGCATAAAAGATAAACTCCATGTCCGTTTTATAAAAGTAAAAGGTCATTCAAATGATAAATATAATGATATGGCAGATATGCTTGCAAAAGAAGCGTTAGGTTTGAATTAAAAAGGACATTAAGATAAATTGGAGGAATATTTTGGAAAATAATATTGTTTTGGCGATGCTTGCCCATGTTGATTCGGGCAAGACAACTCTTTCGGAGGCTATGTTATATCTTTCCGGAAGTATAAGAAAGCTCGGCAGGGTTGACCATAAGGATGCTTTTCTTGATACATATTCTATGGAAAAGGACAGAGGAATAACAATATTTTCTAAGCAGGCTATGTTTGGGTGGAAAGACCTTGACATAGCCTTGCTTGACACACCGGGACATGTGGATTTTTCGGCAGAGATGGAGAGAACTTTGCAAGTGCTTGATTATGCGGTGCTTGTTGTAAGCGGACCTGCCGGAGTACAGAGTCATACGGAGACTGTGTGGAGACTATTACAAAGATATGATGTCCCGGTTTTTATCTTTGTTAATAAGATGGATATTGGAGATTGTAATAAAGAAGATATAATGTCAGGCATCACGGAGAGATTTGGAAGTGAATGTGTGGATTTTTCGGTTGAAAAAAATGACACATTTTTTGAGAATATAGCGGTCTGTGACGAGGAAGTGCTTGAAAAATATATGGATGGCGGAAATATAGATGATGATGATATAAAAAAACTTATTTCCGAGAGAAAACTTTTTCCATGTTATTTTGGTTCAGCTCTGAAACTTGATGGTGTCGGGGAAATTCTTGACGGACTAGAAAGATACACATTAAAAAAAGAATATCCCAAAGAATTTGGAGCAAAAGTATATAAAGTTTCGAGGGATGACAAAAATAAAAGGCTAACTTATCTGAAAGTGACGGGTGGTGTGCTCAAGTCAAAAATGTATATTGAACAGCTTGATGAAAAAGCAGATCAGTTAAGGATATATTCAGGAAATAAATTCATGTCTGTTGATGAAGTTAAAGCCGGTCAGATATGTGCGGTGACTGGATTTGAAAAGACATATCCGGGTATGGGCATCGGAATAGAAACAAACTCAGAGATGCCTGTATTAGAACCAGTTATGACATACAAGGTCACACCGCAGGAAAATGACGATATACATAAACTTTATGATGATATGAAAACTCTTGAACAGGAAGAACCGGGACTTCATGTCGTGTGGAATGAAGAACTTCAGGAAATTCACACGGGAATAATGGGTGAGGTTCAGATAGATGTACTCAAAAATCTCATATGGGACAGATTTCATACAAGAGTTGAGTTTGGTGAGGGAAGCATAGTCTATAAGGAAACGATAGCAAGCACGGTTGAGGGCGTAGGCCACTTTGAACCGTTGAGACATTATGCGGAAGTTCACTTGAAACTTGAACCCGGAGAGCCTGACAGCGGCATAATGATTGAAACGCAGGCGAGCGAGGATAAGCTTGATAAGAACTGGCAGAGACTTATAATGACGCATATAGACGAGAGGGAACATCCGGGAGTTCTTACGGGTTCTTCTATAACTGATATTAAGATAACGCTTATGTCTGGGAGAGCACATGAAAAGCACACGGAGGGCGGTGACTTCAGACAGGCAACCTACAGGGCGATAAGACAAGGTCTTATGCAGGCGGAAAATATACTTTTAGAGCCTTATTATTCATTCAGGCTTGAAGTTCCGGCAGACAGCGTAGGCAGAGCAATGACTGATCTTGACAGAATGGGTGCTAAATTTGAGGGACCGTTCCAAAAGGGTGAAAACTCTGAGTTTACGGGAATAGCTCCAGTTGCACAGATGAGCGGTTATATGATGCAGGTAAATTCATATACGGCGGGAAAAGGCAGACTCACTTGTACGCTTAAAGGCTACAGACCGTGCAAAGACCAGGATGCGATAGTGGCGGAAAAAATGTATGATCCTGATGCTGATATAAACAATCCGACTGGTTCGGTGTTCTGTGCACACGGTTCGGGATTTTATGTGCCGTGGTATGAAGTAAAAGATTATATGCATCTTGAAGCTGCCGTAGATATGGGAGAGGATGAGAATGACAGTGTTATATCTGATGAGGAGATATATAAGGCGGCAAAAATACGCAGCGGTGCATTTAAAGGGAGTACCGGAGGCTCTATAGAGGAGGATAAGGAGCTAGAGGCCATATTCGAGAGAACATTTGGAAAAAGTGCATCTGGAAAAGGTGGTGGAAGTGACACTGAGGGCAGATTTGGCTATGAGAGAAAAAAATGGTCTAAAAAGCCGAAAGAGTCAGTTTATGATGCTGGAGGCGTGGAGTATTTAAAAAGACATGAAAAAAGCCCAAAATCAGGAAAACAGTATCTTCTCGTAGACGGTTATAATATCATCTTCTCGTGGAAAGAATTAAATGACCTGTCAAAAGAAAATCTTGAAGCGGCAAGAACAAAACTCATGGATATATTATGCAATTATCAGGGGTTTAAGGGGTGCGAACTTATACTTGTATTTGATGCTTACAAAGTAAAGGGAAATCCCGGAGAAGTATCAAAATACCACAATATAAATGTGGTCTATACAAAAGAGGCTGAGACGGCAGATATGTATATAGAAAAAGTAACGCATGAGATAGGGAAAAAACACAATGTAACAGTTGCAACATCGGATGGACTGGAGCAGATGATAGTAATAGGTTCGGGGGCATACAGGATGTCGGCGAGGGAATTTGAGCAGGAGATAAAAAAGACGGAGCGGGAGATAGGGGAGATGATTGACTGATGAACAACGGACGCCGGGGAGGGGGATATTATACGACAAATAGACGGCTCTCGCCTCGAAGAACTGCGTAGCGGTACATAAATGTGCAAAAAACGCACCTTAAGTACCAACGCAGTTCTAACGCTATTTGCTGCATAATATCCACCCTCTCCGGCTGTTTGTTGGGATGATTTAGAATGATTATCATAATGTTTGTAATAAAGGTCTTATTATAAAAAAATATTATCAAAAAAGTGCTGGTTTATTAAAAGAACATAAACTATCACTTTTTTTATTGACATATGACAGGGTGTCATATATAATTGCGTTTGTTGAATATGACACCTTGTCATATTGGCAGATTAAATAAGTAGACTATATAGCTGTAGCGTGTCTGCGTTATTATCTGTTATATCTGCTCAATCAACACAGCTTACAACAGTTTCGCTTTGTAGCCTATTAAGAAAGGAAAGTTAAAGACCATGACAAAAATGTTTGTTAAGAAGCCGTATCTTACGCTGGTGGCTATTGTTATAGTTCTGACATTTGGTGGTGTCAGCCTCAGTAAGATGCAGACAAATCTTATGCCGGATATGGAGATGCCGTATCTTGCAGTTATCACTACGGAGATGGGTGCTTCACCTCAGAAGGTGCAGGACAATGTGACAAAGCCTGTCGAGGATGCACTTGGAACGATAAGTGGTGTTAATAAGGTGTCTAGTACATCAAGCAGTAACTATGGCATGACAATGCTTGAGTTCTCGGATGATACCGATATGGATGCCGCTCTTGTAAGGGTATCTAAGGCACTTAATTCGCTTGACCTTCCAGATGACTGCGGCACGCCGAACCTTATGGAGATAAGTGCCGATATGATGGCTACGATGGCGGTAAGTGTTGGTTATGACGGCAAGGATATTAAAGATGTTACAGCGTTTACCGACAAAGTTGTCATTCCGTATCTAAAGAGACAGAACGGTGTGGCAAGTATCACGGAGACAGGAAATATAAATGATACCATTGAGGTACGCTTAAACCAGAAAAAGATTGATAAAGTCAATGAGGATATTCTGATGCATACAAATAAAAAATTGAGGGATGCACAGAAGAAGATAGACAAAGCTAAAAAGAAATTAGATGTGGGAAATGCTAAGTTAAAAGAGCAGGAGGGAAATTTAAGCAGCAAGCAGGAGAACACGACGAGCAAACTCGCAAAAGCTTCTGTTGCCATGAATCAGGCTCAGGCAATGAAGGCATCTTATGAGTCATCACTCACAAGTCTTAAGGCAAATAAAACGGCTCTTATGGCTGAGAAAAAAGCTTATAATGATGCCAAAATCCCTGCTACATATAAATCATTAAATGGAATGTTTAAGACATTTAACGAAAAACTAGGTGATGCAGCTAAGATGAGCAATATAACGATTCCTACAAGTGTCAAAGATGCTATAAACCATCCGGATGAGTTTAACAAATTTAAGAGCTGGCTCACAAAGATGGGTCAGGGAGATTCTGTAAAGAAACTCACTGTTGCATCAATGAAAAAGGTTTATGATATTGCTGAAGTAAGGATGCCTCAGATAAACACGGAACTTGCCAACTTAAAGACTGAGATTAAAGTTGCACAGGCAATGGTTGACAAGATTAATGAGAAGATGAAAGGCATGGATAAAAAACAGGAGCAGGCAGTTGCCGGAGGATATCAGGCATCAGCAGGCTTTGGTTCAGCACAGGCTCAGATGCAGGCGGCTAAAAAAGAGATAGCAAATGCAAAGAAGGAACTTAAAGATGCACAGAAGCAGCTTGACGAATCAAAAGATGCAGCACTTGAAAATGCAAATCTTGATTCGCTTCTTACACTTGATACATTGTCACAGCTTATCACGGCACAGAACTTTTCAATGCCTGCCGGATATATTGATGACAAAAATGATGACCAGTGGCTTATACAGATAGGTGAAAACTATGAGAATGCAAAACAGATTAAAAACATGGTGCTCACAAAAGTAAAAGGTGTTGGTTCAATAAGAATATCTGATGTTGCAAATGTTGTTACGGTTGACAATGTAGGTGACCAGTATGCAAAGATTAACGGCAAGGATTCAGTTATGCTTGCTATATACAAATCAAGTACGGCGAGTACAAGTGATGTGACAAATGCACTTACAGACTCATTTAAGGAACTTGAGGGAAAATATAAAGGACTTTCAATAACACCGTTAAGTAATCAGGGTGACTTTATAAAAACTATCATTTCCAGTGTTTTAAGCAGTATCGTTATGGGTGCGGTGCTTGCGATTATCGTGCTTGCGTTGTTCCTTAAGGATGTAAGACCAACTATAGTCGTGGCATTTAGTATTCCGTTCAGTGTACTTTTTGCACTTGTTATAATGTACTTCACAGGAATAAACATAAATGTAATGTCGCTTGCAGGTCTTTGTCTCGGAATAGGTATGCTTGTTGACAACTCGGTTGTAGTTATGGAGAATATCTATCGACTTAGAAACAAAGGTCTATCAGCACCGAGGGCAGCAGTACAGGGAACAAAACAGGTGCTCGGACCTATCATAGCATCGACCATAACGACTATATGTGTATTTCTGCCTATGGTATATACATCAGGAACTGTAAGTCAGATGCTCATACCGTTTTCATTCACAATATCATATTCACTTATCGCTTCACTTCTTGTTGCGATAACGGTAGTACCTACTATGGGCTCTATAATGCTTAAGAAAGTAAAGAATCCTAAGCACAAACTTTTTGATAAGATAAAAGATGCCTACGGAAAGTCGCTTGAATTTTTCCTTAAACATAAAGCAATACCGCTTATCATTGCAATAGGACTTCTGGTGGTATGCGTGTGGAAACTTTCAGGAATGGGACTTGTAATGATGGACAGCATGGAGAGTAACCAGATTTCCGTAAGTCTTGAAGTTGACAAGAAAACCAGCAAGAAGAGCGCATATAAGACTGCCGATAAGGTTATGGCAGCTATAATGAAAGTTGATGGAATTGACAAAGTCGGTGTTACGGACGGAAATGCAAGTGCTATGTCCGGTTCGCTTGGTGCGGCATCAGACAATTACACAAGTTTTACTTTCAATATAATAACAAAGAGTGATATTAAGACTACAAAGCAGTTTAAGAAGATAAGAAAGACTATTGAGGAAAACACAAAAGACATAAAGTGTAAGGAACTTACGGTTTCATCATCAGCACTCGGAGGTATGGGAAGTATGATGAGTCAGGGACTTGAAGTCAATATCTACGGTGACGATATGGATAAACTCGTTGAGTTGAGCAATGACTATAAGAAGATGTTAAACAGCATTGATGGATGCAGTAATGCAAAAAATGGTCTTGAGGACTCAGACAAAGAGATACATCTTACACTTGACAAAAACAAGGTTGCAAACGCAGGACTTACGGTTGCGGGAATATACCAGCAGCTTGCGGCACGCATCAATACAGACAAAACCTCAATAACATTAAATGTTGATGATACGGATGTTGACGTAAAACTTGTAAATAAGACAGATGAACTTACATACGAAAATCTTATGAAAGCCGAAGTTACCGCGACAACAAAAGACTCAAATGGTAATGACAAGAAAAAAACTTACAAACTTTCAAAATTTGCAAAGAAAGATGAGGGAAAGGCTGCACAGACTCTTTCGAGAGAAAATCAGTCCCAGATGATAACTGTTTCGGCTGATGTAGACGAAAATGAGAATGCGGCACTTCTCTCAAGAGAACTTCAGAAAAAGATAGATAAGTATAAGATGCCGGATGGATATACTGCTGAGATAGGAGGTTCGTCAACGCAGGTAAATGATATGATGGCACAGCTTGTTCAGGCACTTGCACTCGGACTTCTGCTCATATACCTTGTAATGGTGGCACAGTTTCAGAGTTTACTCTCACCATTTATCATTATCTTTACGATACCGCTTGCATTTACGGGTGGTATGTTAGGACTTCTCGCATTCGGACAGTCAATCTCGGCAATGTCTATGATGGGATTTATGATACTTATGGGAACAGTCGTAAACAATGGTATCGTGTTTGTTGATTATGCAAACAAACTCAGGATTGGCGGTGTTGAGAAGCGTGCGGCACTTGTAGGAACAGGTAAGACTCGTATGCGTCCTATTCTTATGACGGCACTTACGACAATTCTGTCAATGAGTGTTATGGTATTCTCACAGGATGCAGGAAATGCAATGCAGCAGGGCATGGCGATAGTCGTATGTTTCGGTCTTATCTATTCAACATTTATGACACTTTACATAGTGCCTATAATGTATGATATTCTATATCGTAAACAGCCAAAGGATATAGATACTGGAAGTGATGATATGGATGATATACCTGATGAAGCACAGGATTATCTGACAGATGGAGAGTAAAGATGCCAAAGGAAACATTTTACAGGCTGCCTGATGAAAAAAGAGAAAGGATAATGGCTGCTGCTGAGCGTGAGTTTCTTGAAAATTCATTCGAGGCGGCATCCATAAACCGTATAATAAAAGAGGCGGCGATACCAAGAGGAAGTTTTTATCAGTATTTTGAGGATAAAAAAGATATATTTCTATATATTGTTGATACGCACAAAAATGAAGCATTTGATTTTGTTGAAAATTTCATAAAAGACTGCAACGGTGATATATTTGCATTTATGAGAATGGCAATGGACTGTATAATCTCGGCAGGATTTAGCGAAAAAATGAATGGCATGAAAAGAATGTTTTCACAACCGTGGGTGTTTGACATGATAGTGAGTGACAGGATGAAAGGAAAGTTAGAAGAAGCAAAAACGCCCAAAGGAATAATGTTTAAGTATATAGATAAAAACAGTCTGAATGTGGAAAGTGATGATGAGATACTCTCACTTATAAACATATTTGCATCGATAAGTCTCGGACTTTTTTTCAAAATTTTCATTATGGGAAAAAACGGAATCGAGTGTGATAGTGAAAAGGTAAGGGAAACAGTATATGGAGAGATAGATACATTAGAAAAGAAATATAAAAAGCATTAAAAAGGGTAAGTTTTATGGATATTGACAGAAATATTCATAAAACTTATTTTTGGCTTTGACAAAACGCATATTATGTACTAGGATAAGTCTATCATATGTTATGAGCAAATTGCAGAACGGATTGCGGATATTCGACTGAAAAGTTTATCTTAAAAAAGGAGTTAAGAAGATAATGAAATTTAAGAGACCGGTAAAATCAGGACTCAGCATCATAATCGTAGGATGTGGAAAGGTTGGAAATGCACTTGTAAGACAACTTAGCAAAGAGGGACATGATATTACCATTATAGACAGAAGCCGTGAAAAGGTCATGGAGATAGCAAATCAGTACGATATTATGGGACTTGCGGGAAATGGAGCAAGTTACAGTGTACAGATGGAGGCAGGAATTGAAGCGGCTGATATGCTCATTGCAGTCACGGATTCTGATGAGCTTAACCTTTTGTGCTGCACAGTCGCAAAACATGTAAGCCAGTGTGATACGGTAGCAAGGGTAAGAACACCTGATTATAGTACGGAGGCAAGCTATTTAAGGGAAAAGTTAGGACTTACGATGATAATAAATCCGGAGCTTGAAGCCGCCATAGAAGCGACAAGGATTCTTTGTCTGCCGACAGCACTTGAGGTAAACTCATTTGCACACGGACAGGCTGAACTTATCAAATTTAAAATAACAGAGGGAAGTATGCTCGATGGCATTTCAATACAGGAGTTTGGAAAAAGAGGTATTGCAAATGTACTTATCTGTGTGATAGAAAGAGCCGGTGAAGTTTATATCCCATGGGGAGATTTTGTGATGCAGAAAGGTGATATTTTGTCATTTGTGGCTCACAGAAAGACCGTAAAGAGTTTTATGCAGAAATTCGGATTAAAAACTAAACAGGTTAAAAATACGATGATAGTAGGCGGTGGAAAGGCTGCATATTATCTTGCAAACCAGCTTCTTGGTATGGGAATCTCAGTGCAGATAATTGAGCAGAACAAGGCAAGATGCGAGGAACTAAGTATCCTTCTGCCAAAAGCGGTCATAATAAACGCTGACGGTTCAGACGAGGAAGTGCTCTTTGAGGAGGGTATAGAAGATGTTGAATCATTTATACCTCTTACCGGAATAGATGAAGAAAACATAATGCTCACGCTTCATGCAAAGCAGGTTTCAAATGCGAAAGTTATCACTAAGATAACGAGAACAAATTTTAAAAGTGTTATAAACAATCTTGACCTCGGAAGCTTAATGTATCCGCAATATATTACATCAGAGGCGATAATAGCTTATGTAAGGGCGAAAAATGCTTCAAAGAGCAATCATATCCAGACACTTTACCAGCTTTGTGATTCAAGAGTAGAAGCTATAGAATTTTCAGTGGAAGAAGCCTCAGCGGTGACAAATAAAGCAATTATGGATCTAAATATAAAAAAAGGAGTGCTTATTTCATTTATAAACAGAAACGGCAGGATAATCATACCGACAGGGCAAGACTTTATACAGGTAAATGACACCGTTATGATAATCACAACGCAGACCGGATTTAATACTATTCTTGATATTTTAGAGTGATTTTTGGTGTATGTTAAGTTTTTTTAGATTTTGAAAAGTATAAATATTTATAAGAATTAAGATTTTTTAATTCGGGGAGATTAAAAAATGAACAGGTCGATTATAAGATATATTTTAGGCAGTGTTTTAAAGGTGGAAGCAGCATTTATGCTGCTTCCGTGCATTGTTGCACTTTGTTACATGGAAAAAGAAGGGTTTGTCTATCTAGGTGTTGGCATTGTCACTTTTTTACTCGGTATGCTTATGACTCACAAAAAGGCAAACAGTTCTGTATTTTATCTTAAAGAGGGCTGCGTGGCTACGGCACTGAGCTGGATATTTATGAGTTTTTTTGGATGCATTCCGTTTATATTGACAGGCGAGATACCATCTCTTATAGATGCACTTTTTGAGACGGTATCAGGTTTTACGACAACGGGAGCAAGCATATTAAGTGATGTTGAGGCACTTTCTCATTGCACGCTTATGTGGCGAAGTTTTACACACTGGCTCGGTGGAATGGGTGTACTTGTATTTCTGCTTGCAATAATACCACTTGGAGGCGGCTCAAGAATAAATCTTATGAGAGCTGAAAGTCCGGGTCCATCTGTTGGCAAACTCGTGCCTAAAGTAAAACATACCGCACAGATATTGTATATAATCTATATTACACTTACGGTTGTTCAGATAATATTCTTATGTATAGGAAAGATGCCTTTATTTGACTCACTTGCGACGGCATTTGGAACAGCAGGAACAGGTGGATTTGGTATCAAAAATGACAGTGCAGCAAGTTATTCGACATATATACAGTGGGTGCTTACAATATTTATGATATTATTTGGCGTAAATTTCAATGCATATTATTATATTTTGTATAAACAGTTTAAAAAAGCATTTAAGATGGAGGAAGTAAGGTATTATTTTCTTATCATAATAGCGGCAGTAGGAATTATATGCTATCATATCATAGATACAACAAAGTCCTTTTTTGAGGCACTTACGCAGGCATCATTCCAGGTTGCCTCAATTATCACAACAACCGGATTTTCAAGCATTGATTTCAACAAGTGGTCGCAGACCTGTAAAACTGTTCTCGTATTTCTGATGTTTTGCGGTGCGTGTGCCGGAAGTACAGGCGGAGGAATTAAAGTATCGAGATTTATAATACTCATAAAAACAATTATAAAAGATTTAGAGTCGTATATACATCCTAAATGTATTAAGAAAATTCAGATTGACAAAAAACCGGTAGAGCACGAGGTCGTTCGCTCAGTAAATGTATTTTTTATAACATTTTTTATATTATTTGCAGCATCGGTATTTGTATTGTCATTTGAAGATAAAGACCTTATAACAAACTTTACGGCGGTAGCGGCAACAATGAATAATATAGGTCCGGGTCTTGCCCTTGTGGGACCGACTTGCAATTTCGGTCATTTTAATGTATTGTCAAAGCTGGTACTTATATTTGATATGCTTGCAGGAAGACTTGAATTATTCCCGCTCCTTATACTTTTCCATCCTGCCATATGGAAGGAAATGTTTAAGATAAAGCATCATGCAAAATGCGTGAGGGACTAACTAAAAAAGAATTTACGGAGGCGGTTATGAAAAAAAAGGATAAAAAAATAACAGCATTGTTTATGACATTTTGTATTATATTAGGTCTTTTGTCCCAGTATGCACCTGATTGGAGTGTAAAAGCGGCAGAAAGCACCGGAAGCTATAAAATAATGGCGACATCAGGTTCAAGCGTGTCATCTGGGGAGACAGTTACAGCTACGCCATCAGCAACATTTACACCAGATCCGACAGCAACAGTTATTTCAACGGAAGAACCGGCTGATTCTGACAAAACGACTATGCCGTCAACTTCACCATCTGTTACATATATACCTGCTACAACAAATCCGGTGCCAACAAATCCGGTGCCGACAAATCCGGTGCCAACAAATCCGGTGCCAACAAATCCGGCTTCGACGCTTACACCGAGGACAACACCGGGAGCAGATACGACGGCGACAAATGCACCAACCACAAAGCCTACGGTCGTAACTACTAAAAAAAGCATAACTGTTGTTGATAAAAAAATTGTTGCACCGGGAAAAGTTAAGATAACAAAGGCAAAAAATGTATCAAAAAAGAAGATAAAGCTTACATGGAAAAAACAGAGTAAAGCACTTGTCTATCAGGTTAAATATTCTATTTATAAAAGCTTTAGAAAACCAAAGACAAAAGCAACAATGAAATGTTCTTACACTTTGTCAGGGCTAAAAAAGAAAAAAACTTATTATATAAAAGTAAGAGGTTATACGCTGAAAAAAGGAAAGCGTTTGTATGGTAAGTGGTCAACGGTTAAGAAGGTTAAAGTAAAAAAGTAAATTTAAAGAGAGGAACAAAAGTTTTAACATTATGAAAGAAATCAGAAAACCTAAATTTATGCAGGCGGCAGCAGTAAAAAGAGGACATGGAATATTTGCAGAAATCTGTATTGCGATAGCACTATTTATTGTCGGCTCTATGGCAGGCGGTATTATTCAGGTACCTGCAATGATGGCAAATATGCTTGGAAATAATGAGTATATAGATATGATAACATCAGGTCAGCCTGATATAAACAAGATGATGCAGCTTATATCAAATATGCCTGAGTGGATGACTATAGTAACACTTATTTCAGAATTGTTGATAATAGTAGTAGTATGTCTGTATTGCAGGTTTGTTGAAAAGAGAAAATTAAACACACTCGGTTTTAAGAAAAAAGGTGCAATTTTAAGCTATTTTAAAGGAATGATTTTGTCACTTATCGTATTTTCGGTGGCATACTTTATCTGTATCTTCACAAGAAGCATTACTTTTGATGGCATAGCACAAAATATCCCGGTAATTTATATCATAGGATATTTTATAGGTTATATGATTCAGGGAATGGCAGAGGAAGTTCTTTGCAGAGGCTATTTATTCGTGTCATTGACAAGGAGATATCATGTGATAAACGCTGCTATATTTAGTGCATTTTTCTTTGCAATGCTTCACGGCATGAACAGTGGTGTTGACGGTCTTGCAATGTTTAATCTTTTCTTATATGGATTGTTTGCGGCACTATTATTTGTAGATTGTGAAAACATATGGATAGTTGGAGCATTCCACAGTGTATGGAATTTTGTTCAGGGCAATCTTTATGGAATAAGCGTCAGCGGAAATAAGATTACAAGTTCTATCTTTACATCGACATCAGCAGAGGGCGGTGCATCTGTTATAAACGGTGGAAGTTTTGGAATGGAGGGCGGTTTTGCGATAACGATAGTGCTTATCATTGCAATATTTATCGTAGGCAAACACCTTGACAGCAAAGGAAAACTTATAGAAAAGAGCGAGCAGCCGAGCCAGAATGAGATTGAATTTGAAGAACTTAGAAAAGAGATGGAGAGACAGATGGGAATGTCCGATGACGATATATTTGGAAATCCAAACGGATATGATAAAAACAGTGATGTAAAAGATATATTCAGCGGTAACGCAGATGGAGAAAACAGATGCGACATAAATAATAACAAAGTGGCAGAACAGGAAAGCAGCAATGCGGAAGTAAATAAAAACGCACCAAAAGAACCTGAAAAGACAGGCTTTGACAGTAATTATTTTGGGTCGTAAGGTATCTTGTTTTAAGAAATATAAGTTAGAAAATATAAGAAGTGCGTGGAAATATGCTGATTAGTGATTTTAGTTGGGGGCAGAATAACTTTGCTCCCAATATTGTTTTATACAGGTAGAAAGAGGATAGATGTTTATTTAGATAAAGAATTTGAAGGTAAAAAGATTGCTGTGCATCCAAATGACAATACTGCTACGATTTATTCTCAAAATGTTAATAAGGCATATTTAATATCGCAGAAAGATGTGGGTATGGAAGATAATTTAATGTTTAGACCATTTTATTTAATGCCTTTTTTGATAAAATGAGATTTTTTTTGAAGAAAATGGAGTTGTTAAGAAAATGGCACATAAGGCATTTTTGGCAGTTGCGTAAATTGGTGCTGAACAAGAGCAGGGAAGAAAATATTTTTCCTATATCTGCATATAAATTTAAACAATAATACAATTCTTAAAAGTATTAAACAAAAATCACCCCTGCCGCTCAATCATGAGAAGCAGGGGTGTTAAAATGCCATTGATACTTGTATTTATTTGTCTTTTATTTTACTGTTACTTTGCACACGATTTTCTTTTTACCTGAAATTACCGTAATGTTGACTTTTCCTTTTCTTTTGGCTTTGATTTTTCCAGTTTTGCTGACAGTGACAATCTTTTTATTTGAAGTTTTGTAAATAATCTTATCCCGACTGTTTATCGGTGTTAGAGTAACTTTCAATCTAAAAGTTTTACCCTTTTTCAAAGTCAGTTTAGTGCGGTTCAGTTTTATCTTTTTCGTGGTCTTTGTCTTTTGGCTTGTCTGTGTATTTGTATTTTGATTTGAATTTTTATCTGAAGTATTTGTATTCTGTTTATCAGAGGTTGTCTTTGCTATTCTCACAGACTCTACTTTTTCACATACAGTGCAAGTTCTGGATTTCAGTCCGTCTTTAGTGGCTGTCGGCTCTTTTACAATCTTGTATTCTCCATAACTGTGTCCTGTTGCCTTGACTGTTTCAGTACAGGTCGGTTCTGTTGTGATTTTACCATCATTCCAATGATTATCACATTCATGTACAGTTATTGTTGGCATATCTGTTATTGTCAATCCGTACAACGATGCCGTTAATGTTGTGTTACCCTCTTTGACACCTGAAATTTTCCCATCACTATAAGTGGCAATCGAAGAATCAGTGACAGAAATGTCCGGTATATCTGCCACAAATGCCTTACCTCCCAGATAATTAATCATAGTTTTTATATTTGGTGTTATTGTTTCTCCGGTTTTAAGAATATATGAATCTTTATCAAAACATAGTTCAATATTTTTAATCTTACTCTTAATTAATGAAATAGCCGTAATCTGCTCGCTGTCATTTGCTAATGTTTTAGTTGTATTGACAGAAGGTCTGTATGCAAATTCTTCCACCCAGTAGTCACAGCCATCGTATTTTACATGACCGATTCCAACGCAGTTAAACTTAGGATTTAACATATTTCTGCGGTGTCCTTGTCCTTTATAATCTTCACCATCTTCACGCCATGCTGTATTTACTGCTTGTGCTGAGTGATAGCCTATTGCAATATTCTCTCCTACAAATTGCCAATCAGTGATATTTTCTTCTTTATAAATGCTGGAAAGGTCTTCATTATTTGGTCTGGTATGATCGTACCGTATTACAAGTTCCGCTGCACGCTTCATTGCAAGTTTCTCCAAATCATAATCATAAGTAAGAGCATCTCCCCAATATGCTTCTTTTTTTGTATTGGTTTCATCCCAACACCAGGCATCGTAATCACTCGTTCTCATCTCATTTATCATGTTAAGGATTGTCCTGGCTTCCGTCTGGCCATATTGTACTGAGATGTTGACCGGGATGATTTCTTCTGCTGCATTTGCTTTATTTGAAATTGTCACAAAAAAGCTCATGCACAAGAAAAATGAAAGTAACTTTGATAGATGTTTTTTCATAGATTTCACCTGTCCTTTCTATAACTATTTATGGTGGCAGCACTTAAACTGATAAATGTCAAAAAATGTATTATTTAAATGAATTATACAAAAAGTGTGTTGTGAAATCAATAGATGTGTAAATATAAATTTACGCATCCCTGATGGTATTCCTTACCCCAGAATCTCCCTTATCCTCACACTATAATCATGCCTGCTTTGCACAGTTTCAAGACCATGCATTGCAATCGCTGTCCGTTTATCTTCATGTTTCAGATAATAGTCCGTTTTTTCGAGAAGGTCATTTATGCCGTCGTAAACTTCAAGGTCTTTTCCAATCGTGAAACAGTCTTTTAAATCCTCTCTCCAGTCTGTAAGGAGAAAACCACCTGCTCCGAGTATATCAAATACTCTTAAAGGTATTCCGGTTTCGATATTTGGTGCTGTCATGTTTATATTTATCTTAGAACTTGCAAAAACAAGCGGTGCTTTTAAAAGATAATCCACAGCTTTATGTGTTATGAGCGTGGGAAAGAGGGCAGAGGTGTCGCTTGTTGTGAAAAGATGGACATTCTTAGGATATTTCATGGCAAGCCTGTTAAGTGTCATTGTACGCATTTTAGCGGCTGCTTTGTGTGAGAGTACACTTGTTGCAAAGTGGAATTTTAAATCCGCATGGGATTGTGTGCTCGTTTTTATATCTGTATATTTCAAGAGCATATCAATGATTTCAGGTGTGAGCATATTTTTTAAGAGATTACCTCCACTTACATTTAATTGTGCTTCGATAGCGGCATCCATGTAGCCGCAGAGGTAGTCGGGGAGTATATGCTCCATTTCGTCATAGCGGTTTTTGTCGTAGAGATTTCCCACAAATGAAATATCGTACTTATATTTATAGCTTTTTGTGTATTCAGACTTTGTAACTGTATAATTTTCTGTTTGTTTTAAATTTGTGTTTTTTATAGTAACATTTTCGTATGCAGTCTGCTCAGGCAATTTTGACTTTATAAAGTCATTGTCTGTTAAATCTGATATATGGTGACTGTTTTCAATAAGTGCCTGCACACGCTTTGTATTAGTGCATAGTGGCAGGTAATGAACGGTATCTGTACCATTATTGTTAAAATGCTTAGCTTCACTGCTGTCAAATGTATATATACAGTTGGTTTTGTAATTTACTGACGGATGCTGCATATTTAAAAGAGGAGAGTCTACATTGTAACATATATAACGGATGTTATGTCTGTGACAGACCTCGGCTATATATGAAAAAAAATTTACTGAAAAAACAGCATCATATTTTGTTTCTTTGTCTGATGTTTTTTCAGAGAGTGGCAAAGGTGATAAGTTTTTTAAAGGTGAATTGTCGGCGGATAAATTAGCTATATAAAAATCACTATTTTTTTCACATAATTTATCTTCAAGCACTTTGGAAAAAGATGCAATATCTTCATCACTCATTTTTATTGCAGAAAAATCAAGGACATCACAAAGATGTCCCTCATTTTTCATAGTATCCAGTATATCGGGATATACGAAAATATCCCATCTGCAAATCAGTATATTCATTAGAAAACTCCGTTTTTAAGCTGTTTCTTCATTATCTTTTGATTCTGCAATCAGATTTTTTCCGGCCGTTGAGAGCATAAGTTTAATTCTGTTAAGCTGGTTTACCTCGCTTGCTCCCGGATCGTAGTCAACTGCTACAATGTTTGAATCAGGGTACTGGTGACGGAGTTCCTTTATTACACCTTTACCCACGACATGGTTAGGCAGACAGCCAAACGGCTGTGTGCAGACTATGTTTGGAACGCCTGATTTTATAAGTTCTATCATCTCACCCGTAAGGAACCATCCCTCACCTGTCTGATTACCACATGATACGATAGGTGAAGCGTATTCTGCAAGTTTCTGAATCGGAACGGTAGGGTGGAAGCGTTTGCTTGCGGCAAGTGCGTCATTTGCACATTTACGGTATCTCTCGATAAACCATATAAGGAAATTGTTTATCTTCGCACTTGATTTTTTCTTGCCGAGGTATTCAGCCTTAAAGTTTGCGTTGTATAAGCTATACATAAAGAAGTCAATAAGATCCGGGCATACGGCTTCTGCACCTTCTTCTTCGAGAAGCTCAACTATAAAGTTGTTTGCAAGCGGCATGAATTTAACAAGTATCTCACCTACAATACCTACTTTTGGTTTCTTTATGTCAACAAGTTCAAGTTCATCAAATTCCTTAACGATATTCTGGATGTTTTTCTTAAATTGCTTCTTATTTGCCTTTTTAACTGACTCGATAGCAATCTTTTTCCATTTTTCATGGAGTGCATTTGCAGAGCCTTTTACTTTTTCGTAAGGTCTTGTCTTGTAGAGCACACGCATGAACACATCACCGTATATAAGTGCCTGGAGTGCCTTGTTTGCCATTTCGAGATTTACCTTTAAGCCTGGATTTTTCTCAATTCCGGCACTCATTGAGATGACAGGGATATAACCCATTCCAGCTTTTTCGAGTGCACGTCTGATAAATCCTATATAGTTTGTTGCACGGCAGCCGCCACCTGTCTGCGTGATGATAAGGGCAACTTTGTGGAGGTCGTATTTTCCTGACAAAAGTGCCTGCATAAACTGTCCTACAACGATAAGTGACGGATAGCACGCATCATTGTTTACATATTTAAGACCGTAATCTATACATTTGCTGTCTGCCTTTAATACCTCTACATTGTAACCGCAGGAAGCAAGTGCAGATTCGAGTATCTCAAAGTGGATAGGAGACATATCAGGTACGAGTATCGTGTAGTCTTTTCTCATCTGTTCCGTGAATATAACTCTGTGGTGTGCAGTGTCAACACGCTTAGCCTCGATTTTTTTGCGTTCCCTGTCTTTTACGGCGGCGAGGAGTGAACGGATACGGATTCTTGCCGCACCTAAGTTGTTTACTTCATCTATCTTTAATACAGTGTATATCTTATTTTGTTTTGTGAGAATGTCGCTCACCTGGTCTGTTGTAACGGCATCAAGACCGCAGCCAAATGAGTTTAACTGTATAAGGTCAAGATTGTCATTTTTGGCAACAAATGAAGCTGCCTTATACAGTCTTGAATGATACATCCACTGATCCATTACGATAGTAGGACGGTCAACCTCGGAAAGTTCTGAAATGCTGTCCTCTGTGAGAACTGCAACACCGTATGATGTGATAAGGTCAGGAATACCATGGTTTATCTCAGGGTCGCTGTGGTATGGGCGGCCTGCGAGTACGATGCCGTGTCTGCCTGTCTCTTTGAGATATTGAAGTACCTCTTTTCCCTTTTTGTTCATATCTTCACGAACAGCCTGCATTTCAAGCCAGCCCTCGTGTGCTGCTGCTTTTATCTCAGCGGCAGGGATACCGTTTTCTTTCCGGAAGAAATCCACAAGACGCTTTGTAAGTATTTCCTCACTCTCAAGAGAGATAAACGGATTCTGGTATTTTATCTTATCATCACGCAATTCCTCAATATTGTTTTTTATATTTTCACCGTAGGATGTGACGATAGGGCAGTTGTAGTGGTTTCCTGCGTCAGGCACTTCGACACGCTCATAAGGAATACAAGGGTAGAATATGTATTCAAGTCCCTGTCTTATAAGCCATGTAACATGACCGTGTGCGAGTTTTGCAGGATAACATTCCGACTCACTTGGAATCGACTCGATACCGAGTTCATAAATCTTTCTGCTTGATACAGGAGAAAGTTTTACACTGTAACCGAGTTTTGTGAAGAATGTGAACCAGAATGGATAATTTTCGTACATATTTAATACGCGTGGGATTCCGACAACTCCTCTAGTGGCATCAGCCTTTTTAAGTGGTTTGTAATGTCTGAATACACGCTCATTTTTATATTCAAAAAGATTTGGAATCTGTTCTTTGTTCTTTTCAAGTCCGAGTCCTTTCTCACAGCGGTTTCCTGAAATAAACTTGCGGTTACCCGTAAATTCATTTACCGTGAGCAGACAATGGTTTATACATCCCTGACATCTCGTCATTGATGTTTTAAAACGAAGCTCATTTATTTCCTTAAATGAAAGCATTGTGCTTTTCTGTCCCGTATATCTGTCTTTTGCGATAAGTGCTGCACCGAAAGCACCCATGATACCTGCTATGTCAGGTCTTATCGCTTCACAGCCTGATATACGCTCAAAACTTCTGAGTACGGCATCATTGTAGAAAGTACCGCCCTGAACGACTACCTGTTTTCCGAGGTCTTTAGGGTCTGTAAGTTTGATAACTTTAAGCAGTGCATTTTTGATAACTGAGTATGCAAGTCCGGCTGAAATGTCGGCAACACTTGCTCCCTCTTTCTGTGCCTGCTTGACTTTTGAGTTCATAAATACTGTGCATCTTGAACCGAGGTCGATAGGATTTTCGGCAAATAAAGCTATCTTTGCAAAGTCAGCTACCTCATAGTTGAGTGATTTTGCAAAAGTTTCGATAAATGAGCCACAACCCGATGAGCATGCTTCATTTAACTGGACTTTGTCGACCGAGTTATTTTTTATCTTGATACATTTCATATCCTGACCGCCTATATCAAGAATACAGTCTACATTAGGGTCAAAGAATGCGGCAGCAGTATAATGTGCGACAGTTTCTACTTCGCCCTCGTCAAGAAGAAGTGCTGATTTAAGAAGTGCCTCTCCGTAACCGGTTGAGCATGAGCGTACTATTCTTGCACCCTCAGGCATTTTTGAGTATATATCTTTCATTGCTTTTAATGCAGTCTTTAACGGACTTCCGTTGTTGCTGCTATAAAATGAGTATAATAATGAACCATCGTCGCCGATAACTGCGACTTTTGTTGTAGTCGAACCGGCATCTATACCTAAGAAAAGGTCACCTTTATATGATGCAAAATCACCTTTCCTCACATTGTGTTTGTTATGTCTTTCAGTGAAATCTTCGTATTCTTTTTCAGAAGCAAACAAAGGCTCCATTCTTGTTACTTCAAATTCAAGTTCTATTTTATGTGAAAGTTTTTCTTTTAACTCTCCGAGAGAGGACTGCACATCTGCATGGGCATTCATTGCAGCACCGGATGCGGCGAAAAGATGTGAGTGCTCAGGTGCGATTATGGCATCTCCCTCAAGTCCGAGCGTTCTTATAAATGCCTGTTTAAGCTCGGTAAGGAAATGAAGTGGACCACCAAGGAAAGCAACATTTCCTTTTATAGGTTTACCACAGGCAAGTCCGCTTATAGTCTGGTTTACGACAGCCTGAAAGATGGATGCGGAAAGGTCTTCCTTAGTTGCACCTTCATTTATAAGAGGCTGAATATCTGTTTTTGCAAATACACCGCATCTTGCGGCGATAGGATATATAGCCTTATAATTTTTAGCGTATTCATTAAGACCTGCGGCATCAGTCTTTAAAAGAGTAGCCATTTGGTCGATAAATGAACCTGTACCGCCTGCACATATGCCGTTCATACGTTGGTCGATACCGCCGGTAAAATAGATTATCTTTGCATCCTCGCCACCAAGCTCTATTGCAACATCAGTTCTTGGTGCATAGTCTTTTAAAGATGTAGCGACGGCTACTACTTCCTGCACAAAAGGAATTTCCATATGCTTAGACAGAGTAAGTCCGCCTGAACCGGTTATCATAGGTGAGACAGGTATATCTCCAAATTCCTCATATGCTTCATCTATGATTTTAGCCAAAGTTTCCTGAATGTTGGCATAATGTCTCTGATAATCTGAAAAGATTATCTCGCCGTCTTTGTTCAATATAGCAATCTTAACAGTAGTTGAACCAATATCAATACCAAGTGTGTTAAAATCTAATTTCATCGTGTACCTCTTTCTATATCATAGCCAAAAGTCGCCATATTCTGCTATTATATGACAAACTATTTCTTATTTCAAGTGGCAGTGTCTGACAGCCGTCTTAAATTTTTTGTGTCAAAATTAAATCCTTATGAATATAATATAAAGAAAGTTTGAAATATGAAATATGATATTTGTATTAAATATGAAGAAGCCGGTCGTTTTATGACGCATATTTATTATATTTATTATATCGCAGAGGTTTTCTATGAATTATGATACTTGTGATGGGATGACATACACCATAAAGCAGGGGGATACATTATATGGAATAAGCAGAAAATATGATGTGCCTCTTGCAATGATACTCCATGCGAACCCTTATGCAGATGTTTACAGACTTAATGTGGGGGATACAATATGCATACCGATGAAGAAAAAATGCTGCAAAAAGCCGTGCAGCAGTGGAAACAGAGGTATATCAGAGGACAATGACAGCAGCATGAATAACGGTATGGGCGTGGAAAATAACATAGCAGGAAATCTTAATGTATCAGATGGTATGATAGAAACGAGACGAAACAAAGAAATGCCAGACAATATGGCAGGAACAAGACAGAGCACAGGAATGTCAGACAATATGACAGGAACAAGACAGAGCACAGAAATGTCAGGTGATATGTCAGAAAACAGGCGAAATATTGGAATATCAGATAATATGGATATGTCAGAGAGTATGGATCTTCCGGATAAGGTTTTGGGAGCAAGGACGGATGTAAGGTCTGACAGAATGTCTGAAAATAAGGTTTCAGATGATGATAAATGGGTTAAATATGTTGCACAGCCGGGAGATACACTGTTTGATGTGTTTAATAAATCTGAATGTGACTTGAATGAATTTTTAAATAAGAATGGTTTAAAAGGCATCTATATCCTGCCGGGACTTGTGTATTTTGTGAAAGAAAAATAATGAATAAAAATCAAAAATAATAAATATATTTATAAAGCAGGGGATTTTGCTGTTTACAACGAAGATGTGGATGGCAATATAGGTTGTTTCCTCTGCTTTATTGATAGAAAGAATAGTTTGACAAAGGCATAAACGATAACTATAATCAAAGCATGATGTTTACTAATATATTGCAAAGTTTATGTTTTTTGCAATAGGCATCTGAATATACATTTTGAAAGGATATTTTGATTTTATGAACAATTTTCTTAATAAACTTGAAAGAAAGTTTGGAAGATATGCGATACCTGATCTTATCAGATATGTTATAGTGCTGTATTGTGCGGGAGCAGTCATCGGCATGATAAATCCCCGGATATATTATAATTATCTCTGTCTTGATATGTCAGCAGTGTTTAGAGGACAGATATGGAGATTGTTTACATTTCTTATTGAGCCTTACGGTTTTTCAAGTGGAATGGGAATGTTACTCAGTATTTTGTTTTTTGTGATACAGGTTCAGTTGTTCTTTTTGTTTGGACGATCTTTAGAGCAGGCATGGGGAACATTCAGATTTAATATGTATTTCTTAAGCGGCTATCTGTTTAATATAATAGCTGCACTTATATTGTATATATCACCGCTGCACAGTGCGATTTATTATTCGGGATTTCAGTATATCTACTGGTCGATGTTTTTTGCTTTTGCGGCATTAAATCCGGATATGCAGTTTTTGCTGTACTTTGTCATACCGATAAAGGTAAAGTGGCTTGCACTTCTTGACGCAGCATATATGCTCTATCAGGTAGTCCAGAGTTTTTATTATGGAATCATATATTTCAGGGCAGGACAAAGCACAGGAGGCGGTGCTTACATCTCAATGGGGATTGCGATAATAGTCGCTATGGCAAACTTTCTCATATTCTTTTTTAGCACAAGAAATTATAGGAGAGTTTCGCCTAAGGATATACACAGACGAAGAAGTTTCAAGAAAAAAGCGAGTGCACCGAAAGCAGGACCAAGACATCGCTGTGCAGTTTGTGGAAGAACAGAGCTTGATGATGAAAATCTTGATTTCAGATTTTGCTCAAAATGTGACGGCAATTATGAATATTGTTCAGATCATTTATTTACACATCAGCATGTAAAAAAATTTATGTAAGGAGAAAAAAAATGGCAGCTATTAATTTTGTTGCGATAGCCGGACTGATTGCAATGCTTTTATGCTACAAGCCGGTATGCAGCTTTATCAGAGGAAAGGAAGCCGCATATGGCGGAAAAAATGGCTCAGGTAAAAAGGAGTCTGCTGTGTCATATGGTGCGGCTGATGCAAAAACAGGATTTATGATATTTATATTTCTGTTTGCAGTTGCATTGCTCATAAGACTTATAGCAGCGGCAATATATAAGGGAAATGAGACTGATATGAACTGTTTCCTGCTCTGGTCACAGAGTGTGTTTACAGACGGATTAAAGAAATTTTATTTGTCGGATTCATTCCATGATTATCCACCTGGATATATGTATATACTTTATGTTGTTGGAGCAATAAGGGCATTGTTCTCATGGGCATGGGATAGCACGGCAAGCATTGTTCTCACAAAAATGCCTGCCATAATCGCAGATATGGTAACGGGCTGGCTTATATATAAGATAGCTTGCAAACGAATGAGAGAGACAGGTGCAGCTCTTGTATCTGCACTGTATCTTTTGTGTCCTATGGTTATTCTCGACAGTGCGGTATGGGGACAGACTGATTCTGTATTTACCGTGTTTATGCTTCTTATGTGTTATCTTATTAGTGAGAAAAAACTTATACCGTCATATTTTGTATTTGCGATAGGAATACTTATAAAACCGCAGTCATTGTTTTTCACTCCGGTTCTTATATGCGGTATCATAGACCAGGTATTTCTTGAAGATTTTAACTGGAAAAAGTTTTTCAAAAATCTTGGTCTTGGAGTAGCAGCGATACTGATGATAGGTGTACTTATGATACCGTTCGGATTTTCAGAGGCACTTAAGCAGTACACGGGAACGCTTGGTTCTTACGAATATGCTTCTATAAATGCATACAATTTTTGGAATATGCTGGGACTTAACTGGTCAAGCCAGTATGACAAGCTGCTTGGTATCCAGTATAAGACATGGGGAACTATAGCCATAATACTTACGGTCATAGTTGCACTTATCATAAGTTACAGATGCAAAAAAAATTCAGGAAAATATTATTATATCGGTGGATTTGTCGTAACGGTTGTGTTCGCATTTGCGGTTCGTATGCACGAGAGGTATCTTTTCCCTGCCATGGTAATGTTTATCGCAGCTTTTGCGGTAAGGCTCAGAAAAGAGATTTATATACTTTATTCGCTTATATGTGCAGTGGTATTTTACAATGCGGCATATGTATTGTTTATATATGATGTTAATAACTTTGACCCTAAAGCACCGATACCTATTGCAATTTCGATAGGTCTGCTTCTTACAGTTGCGTATATGGTCTATGTGACTGCAAAGACATATTTTGCACCTGCTAATGAGGGACAGGAGATTAAGGCTGTATCAGAACAGCTTGAAAAAGAAAGAGAAGAGAAAAAGACAGACAAAGCAAAACAGAGTCCTATCAAAAAATCGGGAATACTTGCAAAAATGACAAAGAGAGATTTTATCGCACTGGGAGTGATAACTCTTGTCTATGCAGTCATAGCATTTGCAAGGCTCGGTGAGATGAACGCACCGCAGACACCGTATTCAGTTGTAAAAGAGGGCACGGTGACTCTCGATATGGGACAGGATGTGACTGTCGCAAAACTATGGGATTTTCTTGGATACCAGAATAATCCTACATACTATATCGAATATACAAGTGACCCGAACGGAGCATGGACAACACTGTGCGGTGAGGGCTCAGAGTGGGATGCAGGTTCAGTATTTAAGTGGAATGAAAAGGATATAAATATAACGGCGAGATATTTCAGGATAAGTCCGTCGGCAAACAACGGTGAGGACAGTATTATGGAGCTTGTACTCACGGATGCTGATGGAAATAAACTTACACCTGTAAATTCAGGTCAGTATGCCGCACTGTTTGATGAACAGGATTTATTTGAGGGCAGAGCGACAAATCTTAACGGAACATATTTCGACGAGATCTATCATGCGAGAACGGCATACGAGATGATACATCATCTGTATTGTTATGAGAATACACATCCGCCACTCGGCAAGGTCATAATGGCTGTCGGTGTACTTATATTTGGTATGTGTCCGTTTGGCTGGAGATTTATGGGAACACTGTTTGGTGTGCTCATGCTTCCGGTAATCTATAACTTTGCAAAGAAGTTTTTTGGCGAGACATGGATATGTATAGTAACGACATTGTTATTTGCGTTTGACTTTATGCACTTCGTCCAGACACGAATCGCAACAATAGATGTGTTCGTAACATTGTTTATAATGTTGTCATATTATTTTATGTATTGCTACACGAAATTAAGCTTCTATGATACACCGCTTAAAAAGACATTTATACCGCTTGGTCTTTGCGGTATTGCAATGGGACTTGGCTGGGCAAGTAAATGGACGGGAATTTATTCGTCAGCAGGGCTTTGTGTGATATTCTTTGTGCAGATGTTCAAGAGATTCAGGGAATATCAGTATGCAAACAAGAATATAAAGGGCAGTTCAGACGGAATAGAACATAAATATATAGCCGACAATTTTTATAAATTGTTTATGAAAACGATAGGGTTCTGCTGTATATTCTTTGTAGTGATTCCTGTTATAATATATGTGTTATCGTATATACCATTCAGTGACGGAACGGACAGGGGACTTATAACAAAGGTTATCGAGGCACAGAAAACGATGTTTAATTATCACAGTGCCTTAAAGGATTCGCATCCGTATTCATCAAGATGGTATCAGTGGCCTATTATGTATAGACCGATGTGGTATTATTCAGGAGTGACAGCAAACGATCTTAGAGAGGGGATAAGTGCATTTGGAAATCCACTTGTATGGTGGGCAGGAATACCTGCGTTTATTTATATGCTCTATCTTATATATAAAGACAGGGATAAAAAGGCGGCATTTCTTACACTGGGATATATGTCACAGTATGCACCGTGGCTCTTAGTCACAAGAACTGTATTTATATATCATTATTTTCCAAGTGTTCCGTTTATCACGGTAATGCTCGGTTACAGTTTTTATAATATAGTCCGGTACAAGCCTAAGATGAAGAAATTCGTGTATGTATATGTGGCGGTGGCGATAGGACTTTTCGCACTGTTCTATCCGGTATTGTCGGGTTATCCGATAACGGTGGATTTTGCAAATAAATTCCTTAAGTGGTTCAGTACATGGGTTCTTGTTCAGACATGGTAAAGAAACATAAGTTGTCTGCATAAAGTTGAAATGCACAGACACAGTTTTTACGGCAACCGCAGATTTCAGATTTGCGGTGCCACTTAGAAATGAGTATTGTTACGGAAATGGAGATTAGAATGAGTAAGTCGATAAAACAGTGCGTAAAAGCATTGGATGAAAATAAAGATGTTAGAAATATGCTTCCTGACTATGTGGATAAATGTATGCATATGAACAATGAGGATGCAGGTTTAAAACTTATGATGCATTACTATATGTATTATGAGATGATAACGGAAGGGATAAATCCGTATATAGAGTCTGCAAAAGATACAACAGATGCAGTCAATGAGATAATATATGAAATATATGAAAGTGGCATAACGGATGAAAAAAGGTCAGGACTTTCAGAAAGGCTTTTAAAACTAAGACAGATCGTTATGGACAAAATGCAGGTGCTCACTGCATATGTTGACTGCTTTGTTGTGTATGAGTACATATTGAACAGGATTCAGTACAGATTTGAGGAGATGAAGAAACTTCCCGATGATACTGAATTTGCACAGGATGTTGTAAAGTTTATTTTTGGCTCAAAAGACAATGTTGCCATAAATGACAGCATACATGAGATAATAGGGCAGCTTCCGATGCGTATGACGAGGTCGAGATATATAGATATAATAAGAAATGCAATATCTGTATATGACGGAAGCGATATGAGTTCGCTTGAAAGTTTCATATATATGTTCAGAACAAATGCTATGCTCTACAAAAATGGTGATATGGATAAGTATTTTACGGAGTTTGTTCCGGTGCTTGATGAACTTTCAAAGCTTGATTACGAAAATATCACAAAAGAAATGTATGATATTTATGCCGAAAAGATAACAAACAATGCTGTAAAGCTCAACGATATTTCAGATTTGTATATGCAGCTTGGACAGATAATAAATGAGCTTTATATCATTACTGTATCGTCAAAATATGTTGAAAAAACAGAGAAAAACACTCCACAGCAGGTTGTTATGAGGGGGATAAACTCATTGTTTATGGAAAAACAGAGTGATGTCTGGAATCTGTCTAAAGAAGATTTATCTGACGAGGAGGCAAAACTTTACTGGCTTGGAGAGTTTTTCCCACAGATAGAGGGAATACAGGAACAGCTTTTTGAGGGGATGAACATGGCAGGTGCGATACTTGAGGAGACTATGGACACCCAGAAAGATGTTATTAAGGAGCTTTCACTGACCGATGAATTTAACTATTTAAAACAGATGTCACAGCTTGGCTCAAACAGTATTTTTGCCGAGATAAACGGAGTTGCAGATGACAGTAAAGTGACGGCAGATGATGTTTTGAAAATATCAGATGAACTTACGGTCGAGATAAAGGAGCACTTAAAGAAAAGCAGCCGTATGGTAAGGCGTGCAATTATGGCAAATACGATAGACAAGCTTCCGGTATTTTTTAATAGTCCGCAGGAGTTAGCAGAGTATGTCACAATGTCGCTTGAACAGTGTGACGATGAGGCGGAGAAATATGCGTCAAAACAGCTTATTATGGAAATGATGTTCTAATTTATTGCCCAGGAAGGATTTTAGCTATGATAAAAAGACAGAAAAACAAAAATTCTTCAGTGATATGGAACAAAAAGATATATATGGATGAAAAAGTGCACAGAGAGCCGATAAAGTACAGACGGCGGATAGAAAGAGGAAAACTTATACCTGAATGTTTTTGTATATCACTTCCGGCAAATAATGAAAATGCACTTGACATATATTCATCAAGGGAATTCTGGTTCAAATACCAGGCTGAAATTGGGATAGAAATAGTAGGTCTTGCAGCCGATTATAACGGGGCGGTAGGATTGGTTGAAAGAATAGTATCTGACATAATAAGTGAAAAAGGGGAGTTTAATTCAAAAACAGTATCCGAATATTTTAGATAAAGGGGGAAAGAGCAATGTTTTTTACGATATTGGCGATAATAGGAAAAATATTACTGACGATATTAAAAATATTGCTCTTTCTTTTATTGCTTGTTTTATTTGTCACAGGGCTTGTCCTATTCGTTCCGGTCAGATATGATTTTAGCGGCAGTTATCATGGGAATGATATAAGAGCAGAGTGTGAGGCTTCGTGGCTTATTCATTTCATCTCATTGAGATTTTGGTATAGGGATGGTAAAACACCGTATATACTAAGGATAGCAGGGATAAAGATACTGCCGGGAAAAATAAAAGAGAAACAGGAGCGGAAAGGTAAACAAAAAGCGGGGGCAAAACATAAAAATAAAAAGACTACTCGAAAGAGTAATAAGACTACCGCAGAAAATGAAAGCAAAGATAGTGTTGTAAAGGGCGGTAAAGATTTTTTAAGAAAAAATGATGTGGACAGAGCAGATACAGGAGAGGAAAAGCTGGAAGATGTGCAGAAAGTTGACTTGAAAAAAGACATAGAAGATAAAACATATCCTTTGAAAACAGCAGAGAGAGAACCTGATATTGAGATAAACGAAAATAAGGAAAATATAAAACCGGATATTGAACTAGGCGAAAATAAAACAGAGACAAAAAAAGACATTAAACAAAATAAAAAGAACAATAAGCAAAAAAATAAAGATAAGCAAAAAAAATCTTTGTGGAAAAATATCGTATCAAAGTTAAAAGGTTTGATGCAGATTCCTAAAAAAATCGCAGATACATTTAAGAAAGTATCAGATGCCGTAAAAAAAATATTTGCAGCCGTAAGGAGCGGTAAGGAAAAAGCCGTTCTTGTAAAGGAGTTTGTCTTTGGCAGGGAGTGCCTTGATTTTGTTTGCGTTGTGAGGGATAATGTGTTACATTTATGGAGACATATAAAACCAAAGCTTTTAAGAATTGATATGACTATAGGTTTTGATGACCCGGCGGTGACGGGACAGGTGCTCGGAGTTATCGCAGCATTCTGCGGTGCGGCAGGAATAATGCCGTGTGTCACACCTGATTTTGAAAAACGGGTATTTGAAAGTGATATAGAAATAAAAGGCAGGGTAACAGTATTTGTCCTGCTTAAGATATTGATAAAAGTTTATTTTTGTGAAGAACTAAAAGAGTTTAAGAAAAGTTATAAGAGTATAAGGGAGGTATTATAATGGCAGATAACGGATTTAATTCAACAGTACAGGCATTGTTTAAGGGACTTGAAGGTTTTCTGACAACTAAAACGGTTGTCGGAGATGCAGTGAAATTTGATGATGGGACTATCATTCTTCCACTTGTCGATGTGACATTCGGGGCAGGTGCAGGAGCATTTTCAGGACATTCGGCTGACAAGGGAAAAACAGACGGGAAGAACAACGCTGGCGGCGGTATGGGTGGAAAGATACAGCCAAGTGCCATTCTTGTTATAAAAGATGGAGAGACAAAACTTGTAAATGTCAAAAACCAGGATGGAATGACAAAAATTCTCGATATGATACCGGGAGTCATAGATAAATATGCACCGTCAAAAAAAGGCAAAACTAAGAAAAATAAGGCAGATAAGGCTGCTTCGAGCGAAGAAAAACAGGCACAGGATATAGAAGATGTGGTAACGGATTATGTCGAAGAGGAATAAAAAATAAAAAAGTGCTTGCATTTTGTGATAAAGTTTGTTAGAATGGTCGTGTTGTGCTAATAAATACTGATTAGAAGTAAGTATGAATCAGGATTCAATAGATTAAAATAAGGAGGTGCTTACGATGGCAAAATGTGCAGTTTGTGGAAAGGGTGTTCATTTCGGTATTAAGGTGAGCCATTCACACAGAAGAAGTAATAAAATGTGGAAGCCAAACATTAAGTCAGTCAGAGTTAAAGTTAATGGCGGCACAAAGAAGATGCCGGTATGTACAGGATGTTTACGTTCTGGAGCTGTTGAGCGTGCGTAAGTGCATCTCGGATATAAATGGGGATCGGATAAACCGGTCCCTTTTCTTTTTTATTGTATAGGAAAATGCTCGTAATGTAGTGTGATGCCAGAGCAAAACGCTGGTTTTGCTCTTTTTTATTACATCAGAAATATTATATGAGCAAATAGTGAAGCGGATTGTAAATAACCTTGAATTCTCAATATAATAAAATTTTTGATTTAAAATTTTAACAGCAGAAAAAATTATATCCGAGGATAAGCAAAAGTATAATGATTATTATTGCGAGTATCCCATTTGTGACAAAAAACATTATTGTCATACCGATGGCAATCCAAAAAAATATAAAACCTATCATTCTTTTCATATGGTTGCAAATAAATTCCTATTATTGTATAGTATTACTATATGATGTCGAGATTAAATGTAGTACACGACTGCAGATAAAATATAAGACTAGGAGGAATGTATATGAGAGGTAAAATGAGTACTGATATGGGAGAAATTATCATAGATAAGGATGTCCTTGCCAAATATGCAGGAGCTGCGACAACTGAGTGCATCGGTATTGTCGGAATGGCATCTGTAAATGTCAAAGACGGAGTTACAAAACTTCTCAAAAGGGAAAGTGCCGGCAGAGGAGTAAATATATCAATAGTTGACAATAAGATAAAGATAGAACTTCACATTATCGTGGCATACGGAGTAAGCATCCGTGCGGTTTCACAGAATGTTATTGAAAATGTAAAATACAAGATAGAAGAATTTACCGGTATGGATGTTGAATCCATAAATGTCATTGTTGAAGGTGTTCGTATTATTGATGAGGATTAAGCAGGTACAAGGAGGAACAGAAAGTGGCTTTAAAATCAATAGATGCAGTGATGATACAGAAAATGTTTTTGTCTGGTGCAAAAGCATTAGAAGCAAAGAAAGAGTATATAAATGAACTTAATGTATTTCCGGTACCTGATGGAGATACGGGAACAAATATGACGATGACGATAATGTCTGCGGCTAAAGAGGTCACAAGTCTTGAAAAGCCGGGTATGGATGAGCTTGGAAAAGCAATATCGAGCGGTTCATTAAGAGGTGCAAGAGGTAACTCCGGTGTTATTATGTCTCAGATATTCAGAGGTTTCGTAAAAGAAATAAAAGGAAATGATACACTTGATGTAAATATTATCGGAAATGCAGTACAGCACGCGGCTGAGACAGCTTACAAAGCAGTTATGAAGCCTAAGGAGGGAACTATCCTTACAGTTGCAAAGGCGGGTGCCGAAAAAGCACAGGATATGCTCATAAATTCCGACACGGAAGATATAATTGAGTTTTGTGATGCAGTTGTTGCCTGCATGGAAGAGACATTATTAAAGACTCCTGATATGCTTCCGGTTCTTAAACAGGCAGGCGTTGTCGATTCAGGTGGAGAAGGACTTATGACATTTTTAAGAGGTGCGATAGATGCTCTTAAGGGAAAAGTCTCAGACTTTACCGTAAAAGTTTCCGGAACATCAAGAGTTGTAAAAGCCAGTACCACTGCAACAGAGGAAGATATTAAATTTGGATATTGTACTGAGTTTATAATCATGCTTGAGAGAGAACAGGATGTTGTAGAACACCAGTTAAAAGAGTATCTTCAGAAGATAGGTGACTGCGTTGTTGTTGTGGCAGATGATGATATAGTAAAAGTCCATGTTCACACAAATGATCCGGGACTTGCCATTCAGAAAGCACTTACTTACGGCTCGCTCACAAGCATGAAGATAGATAATATGCGTGAGGAACATCACGAAAAAGTTATAAAAGATGCAGAAAAAGCGTCACAGGCTCAGGAAGAAAAAAGCAGCGAGCCTGCAAAAGAAGTAGGATTTATAGCTGTTTCAGCAGGTGACGGACTGTCAGACATATTTAAGGACTTAGGTGTTGACTATATCATCGAGGGCGGTCAGACAATGAACCCAAGCACCGAGGATATATTAGAAGCCGTTGACAAGGTAAATGCAAAAAATATATTCGTACTTCCAAACAATGGTAATATAATCCTTGCGGCAGAACAGGCAAAACAGCTTACGGAGGACAAGAATTTAATAGTCATTCCGTCTAAGAACATTCCACAGGGAATTTCAGCAATGATAAACTTTGTCGGAAATAAGAGTATCGGGGAAAACGAGAAAAATATGTCAACCGAAATGCTTAATATAAAGTCAGGCCAGGTGACATATGCGGTAAGAGATACTAATATGGACGGCAAGGATATAAAGCAGGGTGACTTTATGGGACTTACTGACAAGACCATAGTTGCCGTGGAAAAAAATGTCGATGATGCCACAAAAGCACTTATCGCCGAAATGATAGATGATGATGCAGAGCTTGTAAGCATTTATTATGGTGCAGATGTGAGTGAAGAAGAAGCTGAAAAACTTGCAAACAGCCTTGAAACTGAGTACGAAGATATAGAGTTTGAAGTACAGTATGGCGGACAACCTGTATATTCATACTTTGTATCAGTCGAGTAGAGCAGTCGGATATGCGTTGTGATGGTAATATGTAACAGTTTAGTCCGCAAAATAATCTGTAATACATGAGCTTGCTCATTGGATTGCAGATTATTTTTGAGGGTGGGAGAGTCTTTTATTTATTAAAAGGCTAAAATGTTACATATCATAGAGCAGGTATCATGAAACAATACAAATACAGGAGAAATTCGATGGAACTTAATGACAGCATCATAAATATTAAGGGAATCGGAGAAAAAAGTGAGAAGCTTTTCAACAAACTTGGAATATCTACGGTTGGAGAGCTTCTTTGCTATTATCCGAGAGAATATGAGATATTCAGACAGATTGAGCCAATATACGGTGTGGCAGAGGGACGGACAGTGATAGTCGAGGGAAGTATAGTGTCAAAACCCAGAGCATCAAGACATGGCAATCTGAAAATAATAGAGTGCGATATAAAGGACTCCACAGGACTCTTGAGAGTAGTGTGGTTTAATATGCCGTTTCTTATGAAAACACTTCATATGGGGACAAAATACATATTGAGGGGCACAGCGGTAAATAAAAACGGTATATTAAGGCTTCAGCAGCCAAAGATAATAAGCATGAAAGAATATGCAAACAGCATAAATAAGCTGTTTCCAATATATTCACTCACGGCTGGAATGACAAACAATACAATATTAAAAGCCGTAAAAAACTGTTTTGATAACACGGATTTTGAAAAAGATATACTTCCGGCAGCAATAAGAAAAAAATATGACCTTATCATGTGGAAAAAGGCAATACAGAGTATTCATTTTCCAAAAGATAAGGAGGAGTGCATAAAAGCAAGAAAAAGGCTTGTGTTTGATGAATTTTTTTCATTCTTTACGATGATGAACCGGTTAAAAAAAGAGAGAAACAAAGAAAAATCGGTATTTGAAATTTCTGATATGTATATTATTGAAGAAATAAAAGCCGTACTTTCATATACTCTTACCGAGGGACAGGATGCAGCGGTATCAGACATTATAAATGATATGGAATCGGGTTATGTTATGAACAGACTTATACAGGGTGATGTAGGTTCCGGAAAGACGATTGTTGCAGTTATCGCACTTGCACTTGTAGTGAAAAACGGTTATCAGGGAGCGATAATGGTTCCGACGGAGGTGCTCGCAAAACAGCATTATCAGTCTTTTTGCGAGGTGCTTGGGGAGTTTGGCATAAGAATAGGAATGTTGATAGGCTCAATGACAGCAGCTCAGAAGAAAAAAGAGTATAAAAAAATAGAAGATGGTGAGATTGATATAGTAGTAGGCACACACGCACTTATACAGGAGAAAGTGTCATTTAAAGACCTTGCACTTGTGGTGACTGATGAGCAGCACCGATTTGGTGTGAGACAGAGGGAGGCATTGTCATCAAAAGGCAGGGAACCTCATATGCTCGTTATGAGTGCGACCCCTATTCCGAGGACACTTGCGATAATCTTATATGGTGACCTTGATGTATCAGTTATAAATGTGATGCCGAAAGGAAGACTTCCAATAAAAAACTGTGTTGTCGGAACAAATTACAGACCTCAGGCTTACAGGTTTATGGAGAAAGAGATAGCAGCAGGACATCAGGTGTATATAATATGTCCTATGGTCGAGGAAAGCGAGAACATGGAGGCTGAGAATGTAACTGATTATACCAATATGCTGGAGACAACGCTTGCACCATCGATAAGGATAAAAGCACTTCACGGAAAAATGAAAGCGTCACTTAAAAATGAGATAATGGAACAGTTTGCGGCACATGAGATAGATATACTCGTTTCGACTACAGTAATAGAAGTTGGAATAAATGTGCCTAATGCTACCGTTATGATGATTGAAAATGCAGAGAGGTTTGGACTTGCACAGCTTCATCAGTTAAGAGGTCGTGTCGGACGAGGAGACAGTCAGTCATATTGTATATTTATGGCTGGAAATCCGTCAAAGGATACAATGAAAAGACTTAGGGTATTAGAGGACTCTAATGACGGCTTTTTTGTGGCAAAGCAGGACCTTAAACTCAGAGGACCGGGGGATTTCTTCGGCATAAGACAGAGTGGAGAACTTGACTTTGCACTTGCAGATATATATCAGGATGCCGATATAATGAAAATGGCAAATGAAGCAGCAAAGGAATGTGAAATATCGTTAAAAGATTGCAATTATGGCAAAAAGATAGTAATATAGGCAATAAAGATAATTTTGACAGTTCATTGATTTTAGTTTTGGAGGAATGTGAATTGATGACCAAAGAACAGTACACACCGGAGAAACTGTTTGAACTTGGTAAAAATAATTATGAAAAGCTCGTATCGTATTGTGAGATACTCGAGGTAAATGGTTTTTGGGACCAGGCAAGACAGGTGATGAAAAAGACGAGTATGCAGGTGCTTGACCTGTATGTGCAGTCAGTGCTCATCAATTTTGTGGTTAAATGCACAGATACAGTAGAAGGACAGCAAAGAGAATTTATAAGGTTGGTCACTAAGACCAATCCGCTTGGCATACCCGAAAATGGAAATATAGAGCAAAAGACAATTACCGAAAGCAGACAGTATTATGAACTTCCCCCGGTATTGCTGCAGCTTTGTGGACTTTATGATAAAGAGCGTAAGGAGATAATGACAGAGTATTTTCTTGATTCATTTCTGAACATTCTTTTGTGTATGGCATATATGAATGATGGCAAAGACCATGAAATAAATGAGTTTATCCAGAAATATTATGACAAGATAAGCAATTTTATAGTAAACAGGGACAGGAGTATTCATTCTGAATATATTGTGAGAAAGCTTACCTCCGGAGTTATAAGGTGCGATGTAGAGTGGGTCAGGAAAAAACAGACTGAGATAGAAGAAAAGGAAAGAAAGAGAAAAGAAGCCGAAAAAAAGAGACAGGCACAGAGAAAAAAAGAAGCTGAAAAGAAAAGGGAGGCTGCAGGAAAGAGAGAAATTGAGAAAAAAAAGGCTCAGGAGGAGAAAAATAAAAAGAAAGACAGCAGCGTAGTAAAAAAAGAAGATGAAGCAGAGCCGCAGAAAGAAAATAAAAAAAAGACAGACATAAAAAAGCTTTCGTTGAATGAGCTGAAGAAAAATGTTAAAAAAAGCAATGGTTCTAAAAATGAAATCATGACGAATGAGCCGGAGAGTGATAATGCAAAGAGGGGAATACTAACAAATAACGGTGATATTCTTACTGATATTGAAGCCGAAAAGCTAAAGATAATGAAGCAGCAGGAGGAACAGCGGCTTGCCAGAGAAGAATTTATGAAAGTTAAGCAGCGTATCCTTGAAAGAGAGCGTATCCAGAAAGAAGAACAGGAAAAACGCATTAAGGCTTTAGTTGATGAGCTTAATGACATGGTCGGCTTAAGTGAAGTAAAAGAAGAAATAAGGTCACTTGTCAATCTTATCAAGATAAGAAAACTCAGAGAAGAAATGAATATGCCCGTTATGGATATGTCATATCATATGGTATTTACCGGTGGACCGGGAACAGGAAAGACAACCGTTGCAAGGCTTGTCGGAAAGATATACAAGGAACTTGGAATATTGTCAGACGGGAAAATGATAGAAACTGACAGATCAGGTCTGGTGGCAGGTTATGTAGGTCAGACTGCAATGAAAGTACATGATGTTGTCAAGGAAGCAATGGGCGGTATTTTGTTTATAGATGAGGCATATTCACTTGTAAATCCGGATATGCCAAATGATTTTGGAACGGAAGCTGTTGATGCACTTGTAAAGCTGATGGAGGACAACAGAGATGATCTTGTCATAATCGTTGCTGGATATACCGATGAAATGGAAAATTTCCTTAAGAGCAATACGGGTCTTATATCAAGATTTAACAAATTTATCAATTTTCCGGATTATACGAAAGAGGAACTTGTAAGCATACTTGCTGTCATGGCGGAAAAAGCAGGACTTAAGATAGATGATGCAGCAAAACAAAAAGTTCTTGAACTTCTCAGAAAAAAGAGGAAAGAGCAGTGGAAAGATTTTGGAAATGCACGTGGAATGAGAAATATGTTTGAAAAATTTGTGGTAAATCAGGCAAACCGTCTTGTAAAACTTGAAAATCCGACAAGAGATGATCTTATGACGATAAAGGAAGAGGATGTGTTTGACCGTTAGCAAAGAGTGTGTTAAAATAATAATAATTGCATGGAGAGATAATAATGAGAGTGATTGCAGGAAAAGCAAGAAGAACTAATCTGGTGACACCGGAAGGCAAAAATACAAGACCGACTTCTGACAGGATAAAAGAGACATTGTTTAATATGCTTCAGCAGGAGCTTTATGATGTGCGTTTTCTTGATATATTCAGCGGGAGCGGTGGTATTTCGATAGAAGCATTAAGCCGTGGTGCTAAAGAAGCGGTTATGATAGACAATGATGCGGCTGCCGTAAGATGTATAAAAGAAAATATTAAGAGAACTCACTTTGAAGATTTGGCAAGAGTTTTAAAGATGGAAGCAGTATCAGCATTGAAAAAATTAGATGTCGAGGGGAGAACATTTGATATTATATTTATGGATCCACCGTATAATCACGATACGGAAGCAAAGATTCTTAATATTTTGCTTGACTCAGGACTTGTGCATGAAAATACTCTTATAATTATTGAGACATCGCTTGAGACTGATATATCATATATGTATGATATGCCATGTAAGGTTGAAAGAGTTAAAGAATATAAGACAAACCGTCATATATTCATTAGAGCAAAGTAAAATCTGCTGTTCGCATAAAAAAGCGGAATGCAGTTTGAAAAACAGAGGGAAGATATGAAAACAGCAGTATTTCCGGGAAGTTTTGACCCGGTAACATCAGGACATTTAGATTTGATAAAGAGAGCTTCAAAGATGTTTGACAGGCTGATACTTGGAGTTCTTATAAACAGTTCAAAAAAGCCGCTGCTTACCGTTGAGGAGAGAGTGAGACTTTTAAAAGAGGTAACAAAAGATTTAAAAAATGTTGAAGTTGAAGCTTTTGACGGGCTTTTAGTGGATTTTGTTGACCGATGTGATGCGGATGTGATAGTGAGAGGTCTGAGAACATCCAATGATTTTGAGTATGAACTTCCGCTTGCACAGGCAAATTATAAATTAAATGAGAGTGCAGATACGATATTTCTTGCGACATCGCCGGAATATTCATATGTCAGTTCAAGTGCAGTAAAGGAACTGATGAGATATAATGCCGACATAAGTGGGTTTGTACCAGAAGAAGCACTTAAATACCTAAATTAAGATAAAAGACGGGGGAATTAAAATGCAGGAAAGCAGAGAGAGCAGGATTGAACAGAAAATAGAGGATATTTATTCATTTGTTGAAAGTTGTAAGATGCAGAGATTATCAGCTACAAGGGTTATAGTTCCAAAAGATGAACTTTATGACCTGCTTGACGATCTTCGCAGAGATATTCCGGCAGAGATAAAAAGATATAGAAAAATATTAAATCAGAGAGATGCTATTTTAGATGATGCAAATACAAAGGCACAGGCAATGCTTGCAGATGCAAAAGAGCAATACAAGGCACTTGTAGAGGAACATAACATCATGCAGCAGGCATACCAGCAGGCAGAAAAAACGGTAAATGAAGCCAATCAAAGAGCACAGGAAATCCTCAATGATGCGAGAAAGCAGGCAGAGGAAATAGGAAGTGGAGCTATTTATTATACATCAGATCTTCTTACGATGGCAGAAAAAACTATACAGGCTGCATACACAAATACTATAAACAATTCAAAAGTACTTGAGAAGTCTCTTAAAGAATATCTTGATACAGTAAGAACTAATAAGGCGGAGCTTGTAGTAGATCAGAATCAGTCAGATGTACATGAGAGTGAGCAGGGCGGCGAAACGGCAGAAAGACAAAGACAGTCAGGTTCTTCAAACGAAGAAGAATAAGATAGCATACAGCATACATACTACCATGCAGATATATGACTGATACACATACATGGATAAATGGCATTACTGTTTTAGTGTAACTTACGGTTAAAGGAGAAAGAGTGGCAGATGAATACGAAAAATGATGTTGAAGTTATAATAAATGGAAAACAATATACACTCAGTGGTTATGAAAGCAGTGAGTATCTTCAGAAAATTGCAAATCATATTAATGATAAGATCGCTGAGTTCAAAGAACAGGATGGATATTTACGACTTGATACTGAGATGAAAAATATTCTTCTTGCGATAAATCTGTCAGATGAATATTATAAAGCATTAAAGGATTCAAATGATATAAAAAAAGAAAATGAAGAAATGGAAAAAGAAATATTTGATATAAAACATGAAATGCTCACAATGCAGTCGGAGCTTGACAAAGCGAATGAGCAGATTAAAAAACTGGCAGAAGAAAGACAGGCAGCTAAGGATCAGGTTATTAGGCTTGAAACAGAGTTAGGAAGAAATAAACACAGATAATAAATAATGGGGACTGTATTCAGTCCCCATTGCTTTACACAAAATAAAAGGTATATAAGATATTTATGGAGGATGTGGATTTGAAAGATAAGATAAAAGTTCCGGAGATACTTGCACCGGCAGGTTCTATGGAGAGCCTTAAGGCGGCAGTGGCAGCCGGGTGTGATGCTATATATATCGGTGGCAGCAGATTTGGTGCGAGGGCATATGCCGACAACCCCGAAAAAGATGAAATGTTAAGTGCCATAGAATATTGTCACTTACACGGAGTTAAGATATATATGACGGTCAATACATTGTTAAAGGACAGGGAAATGGATGAACTCTATCCGTTTTTGAAACCGTATTATGAAGCAGGGCTTGATGCCGTGATAGTACAGGATATAGGAGTTTTAAAAAATATACATGAATGGTTTCCTGATATTGAAATCCATGCAAGTACACAGATGACACTTACGATGGGAGTCTCGGACAAACTGTTAAAAAAATATGGTGTTACGAGGATGGTTCCTGCGAGGGAACTTTCTATGGAAGAACTTGTTCAGATGAGAAAAGACACATCTCTTGAAATGGAAGTGTTTGTTCACGGAGCACTTTGTTACTGCTATTCAGGTCAGTGTCTTTTTAGCAGTATGTTAGGCGGCAGAAGCGGAAACAGGGGAAGATGTGCCCAGCCTTGCAGACAGCAGTATCTTGTTGACGGCAAAAAGTGTGGCATTGGGGAGTATGTGTTAAGTCCGATGGAGCTTTCAAATCTTCCTTATATAGCAGAAATGATAGAGTGCGGCATTGACTCCTTTAAAATAGAGGGCAGGATGAAACGACCGGAATATACTGCATTTGTTACGGCAATGTTCAGAAAATATACAGACCTTTATGTTGAACTTGGGAAAGACGGATATAGAGATTATATTAAAACAAATAGAGCTGAATTTGAAAATGACATTTGCCATCTCAAAGAGATTTATAATAGAGGTGGATTTACCCAGGGGTATCTTGAAGGAAGAAGCGGTGTTCCGCTTGAAAAGAAAAAATATGACAGAGGGGTGATGTTATCGGCAAAAAGACCAAAACATGGCGGAGTATTAGTGGGAAAGGTCATTTCCGTGGGGAAAGGTTCGCTCAGATACAAACTTGATAAAGATATATATCCGCAGGATGTTGTAGAGTTCTGCGATAAAAATATGAGACAGGAGTATGAATATACGGTAGGAACTCATTTAAAAGCAGGTATGCAGGTTGAAGCGAGATTTAAAAAAGGCAGCCGTATTTTTGCCGGTGATGAAGTTTACAGAACAAAAAAAGCAGTTCTTCTTGACGATATAAGAGAAAAATATATAGATAAAGAAAAAAAGGTCATAATAACAGGAAAATTTGAAGCACATACAGGTGAAAATGCCGTATTGCAGGTGATACTTAAAGATATAGTGTATTCCGTGAGCGGTGATGTGTGTCAGAATGCACTTAAAAATCCGGCAGATGAAAAGAGTGTAAAAAAGAGTATCATGCAGACAGGCAATACGGAATTTGAGTTTTCAACACTTGATGTGACAATGGATGATGGTCTTTTTATCCCGGTAGGAATGTTGAAAAAAATGCGTCGTGAGGCACTTGACGGTCTTAAAAAAAAGATTTTAGAAAAACATAGAAGAAGTGTCATGTCATGTGATGAGGGAGAGAAAGTTAAAGAATATTTAACTGGAGAGCCTGAAAAAGAGCTGGGCAAAACGACGGAGTATATTGTATCTGTCATGAACATGGAACAGTTGTCAGCCGTTTTAGATTTTAAAGATAAAAATATCACAAAGATTTATCTTCGCACGGAGATTTTAGACGATAATGAGATAAATCATGCCATAGATGAGATACACAAAAACAAAAAGAAAGTATTTATAGTGATGCCGCAGATATTCAGAAAGAATGTCTGGGAAAGGGAAAGTGCAGTCTTAACAGGGAAAGATAGTTCATATCTTGAAAAATGTGACGGATTTGTAATCAAAAACTTTGAGGAATACACATTTCTGACGGAAAAATGTATGATTTCTTCTGAAAAAATTGTGTGTGATGCACAGATGTATGTCATGAACAAAAGTGCATATGATTTTTGGAAAGAAAACGGCATAACTAAATTTACGATGCCGTTTGAACTGACGGAGTATGAGATGGACGGCATTGCCAAAAAAGCCGGATGTGAGTTTATATTATATACACATATTCCTCTTATGGTATCTGCACAGTGTGTCAGATATAACACAAAAAAATGTGCTTTTTCAGAGAAAAAAGGAATAAATGAAAAAATTATTCTTACAGACAGAAAATCGAGAGAGTTTATGGCGATAAATTATTGTAAATATTGTTATAATATAATATATCAAAAGACACCATTGTATCTTAAAGAATATGAAGACAAGCTTAAAGATAAAGGCATATCAAAGTTCAGATATGATTTTACATTTGAAAGCATAGAAGAGGTAAAGGCTGTGCTTTCAGGAAAATACAACGGCATATATGATGAAGGTCATATTACAAATGGCGTAGAATAACTGGGGGGATTTAATGAATAAACAACAGGCAGCAGAAAAGCTGATAAATCTGTTCGGTGACATGAACATTATCGGTGTACTTCATTCTATACTTGTTGAAACATCAAAATATATAATCATTATATTGTTTGCAATATATACATGGCATTGTTTTACGGTTTTTATCGGGAGAAATAAAGAGAGAGAACAAAGAGTTTATGCAAGGCAGCAGAAAATGATGTTTGCAATACATTTCATAGCAACATTTGTATTGTTCTTAAACAGTCTTGACAAAAATATATTGATATTTTATGTGTGCCAGTTTTTAATGCTGGTATTTATGTGCAAGGCTTATCCTTTTGTGTATAAGGGAATGTCAAAGCTTGTTTTAAATAATATGATGATGCTTCTGACTATCGGTTTCATAATGATAGAAAGACTCAGCACGGTGGACATAATCAGACAGATGATATTTGTTGCGGCTATAGGGGTTGTGGCTTTGTTTATACCATTTATTATAGAAAAATTTCCTTATTTCGACAAATTTGGAGTTGTATATGCCCTGATAGGTATAGCAATGCTGTCACTTGTGTTTGTGATAGGAAAGGAAAAATATGGGGCAAGAAACTGGATAATAATCGGAAGTTTCGCACTTCAGCCGTCAGAATTTGTGAAAATAATATTTGTATTTTTTGCGGCAGCTTTTTTGTCGAGAGTGAGAAATTTTGCAGATGTAGTAAAAGTCTCTATACCAGCGGCAATTCATGTGCTTATACTCATAGCAGAAAAAGATTTAGGCGGTGCACTCATATTTTATATAACTTATCTTGTTATATTATATGTATCGACAAGAAAAGAGAGTTATCTTGTTCTTGGAACAGGGGCATTGGCAGCAGGAGCAGTTCTTGCGTACAAGCTGTTTTACCATGTAAGGGTAAGAGTTTCAGCATGGAAAGACCCCTGGAGCGATGTTGCAAATAAAGGTTACCAGGTAACACAGTCATTATTTGCGATAGGTACCGGCGGATGGTTTGGAATGGGATTTTGCGAGGGAACACCGGAAAAGATACCCGTTTCAAAAACAGATTTTATCTTTTCTGCTATATGCGAGGAGATGGGAGTTTTTTTTGGTATATGCATTATACTTGTGGAGATAAGCTGCTTTATAATGTTTATAAATATTTCTTTGAAGATAGAAAATAGATTTTATAAGCTTACTGCACTCGGCTTAAGTGTTGAATATATGTTTCAGGTATTTCTTACAATAGGCGGAGTTACAAAGTTTATTCCATCGACCGGAGTTACCCTGCCGCTTGTAAGTTACGGAGGAAGTTCAGTCACAAGTACACTGATACTGTTTGCTATAATACAGGGATTATATGTTATAAACAATAAAAGGGGGGATGATGATGAGGCGGAGTCATAATGACAGGAGCAGAGAAAAAAATTCAGGGAAAAATCGGAACACGGATTTAAAGAGAGCCGGCAGAAGCGTAAGAATAGGACGAAGCATCAGGGGGGCAGGGGGGAGCGGACATGACTCCGATATGCGTCAACAGGATGTTCAAAACAGAGAAAGAAAAATGGGAAACCGTCAGATATTGGTAGTAACCTATTGCTTTGTTGCACTATTTCTTGCAATGGTTTTGTATATTACAAGATTTATGGTGCGTGACAGTGCGGATATAATAAATAATTCATATAATAAAAGGCAGGAGGTACTTGCCAAAAAAGTAAAGCGTGGCGATATAGTATCTGCTGACGGAAAGGTACTTGCAAAGACGATAACAGACAAACATGGAAATGATACAAGATATTATCCATATAAAAATATGTTCTGCCATGCCGTCGGAAGAATTACAAACAGTATGACGGGAGTGGAATTAAGTCAGTGTTATCCGCTGCTTACTTCCCATGCAAATCCAGCGGAACAGCTTTTTTCAGATTTCAAGGGAGAAAAAAAGCCTGGGGATAATGTTATAACCACACTTGACTACAAACTTCAGAAAACGGCGTATAATGCACTTGGAAGTTATAAAGGAGCAGTCGTTGCGATGGAACCGTCAACAGGAAAGATTCTTGCTATGGTTTCAAAACCCGACTATGACCCAAACAATGTTTCTAAGGACTGGAGTAAACTAATATCCGGGAACAGCACGGAGTCGGCATTACTAAACAGGGCAACTCAAGGGTTATATCCTCCGGGCTCTACATTTAAGATAATGACTGCAACTGAATATATTCTTGAAAATCAGGACATCTATAAAAAATACAGATATGTGTGTAAAGGCTCAGATTCATTTTATGGTAACAGGATAAGGTGTTATGCCGGGGAAAGACACGGGGAAGTAGATTTAAGACGGGCATTTGCAAAATCATGTAACTGTTCATTTGCAGATATAGGCTTAAAACTTAATGTGGATAAATTCAGGGAATTATGCGAAAAATTTAATTTTAACAAGAGTCTTTCAGTAAACTTTGATTATAAGAAAAGCAGTTTTGTACTTAACAGAAAGTCAGATAAATATGAGGTAATGCAGACATCTATAGGTCAGGGAAAGACGGGAATAACACCTCTTGAGAATGTACTTATAAGCAGTACGATAGCAAATGATGGAAAAATGATGACACCGTATATAGTCGATCATACGGAAAATGATGCCGGAAAGACGGTTAAAAGCTATTCACCTAAAAAAATAGGAAATATAATAGACAAAAAAACAGCAGGAACGGTAAAGAAACTGATGAAAGCCGTTGTCAGTGAGGGAACAGGAACTGCACTTAACGGATTTTCTTATAAGGCTGCCGGAAAGACAGGATCTGCTGAATTTAACTCAAAGGGAAACTCGCATGCATGGTTTGTGGGATTTGCACCGGCAGATAAGCCTAAGATAGCGGTGAGTATAGTGGTCGAGGCAGCAGGAACAGGAAACAGGTATGCAGTGCCAATAGCAAAAGCGATGTTTAGTGAGTATCTGGGGAATTAGTTATAAATTGCGGGATTTTGAAAATTTGTTGCAAAAGTATGTTAAAAAGGGTATAATATACACAATATGTACACGCACACCAAGGAGGAATTGCAATGATCGAAGCAACGAGCTGTGGCGGCGTGGTGATTTTTAGAGGAAAAATCTTATTGCTCTACAAGAATTATAAACATCGTTATGATGGCTGGGTTCTTCCAAAGGGGACAGTCGAAGCAGGCGAGGAATATAAGGAAACTGCTTTAAGGGAAGTGAAAGAAGAAACGAATGTGGCTGCCAGTATTATCAAATATGTTGGCAAGAGCCAATATACCTTTAACACACCAAATGACACAGTAGTAAAAGATGTACACTGGTATCTTATGATGGCAGACAGTTATCACAGTAAACCTCAGAAGGAGGAATATTTTGTAGACTCAGGATATTATAAGTATCATGAAGCATATCATATGCTCAAATTTTCAAATGAAAAGCAGATACTGGAAAAAGCATATAGCGAATATCTTGATCTTAAAAGAAGTAATTTATGGGGAAGTCATAAGTATTTTTAAAGTAAATGCTTTTAGATAATCCATTTTACTTGACACAAAGAATTAAAAGATATATAATCTTATCAAGATTGTAGTCTATAGGACTGACAAAAGAAAAGTTAGTTTTGGGCAGATTATGTTATAAAATAAGATCTGTTATTAATTTATGCAAGGGAGAATGACCATGGGAAATAATATTTTAGTTGTTGACGATGCCGCATTTATGCGCATGATGGTAAAGGATATTTTAACAAAAGGTGGTTACAATGTAGTCGGTGAGGCTGAAAATGGTGTTGTCGCTATCCAGAAATATACAGAATTAAAGCCTGATTTAGTTACACTTGATATTACTATGCCGGAGATGGATGGTATTCAGGCTTTAAAGAAGATTAAAGAAGCTGATGCCGGAGCAAATGTTATCATGTGTTCAGCAATGGGACAGCAGGCAATGGTTATTGAAGCTATTCAGAATGGAGCTAAAGACTTTATTGTTAAGCCATTCCAGGCAGATAGAGTTTTAGAGGCTGTTAAGAAAGTTATTGGTTAATATATCTACATAATTATTAATATTCCTATTGAAAATAATCTGCCGCATTTTTGATTGTGATTATGTGGCAGTTTCTTTTCAATAAAATCATTCGGGGATGAGTTGAAAAAAGAAAAAATATTGTTGACATTTCGGATGTTTAATGATATGATAGCAAATGTTGTGACAGCACAATATGCACTAGTGGCGGAACGGCAGACGCAACGGACTCAAAATCCGTCGGGGGTGACTTCGTGAGGGTTCAAATCCCTCCTGGTGCATTTACATATTGAGAGTTTAAAACTTGTACATTGGAGTTTATACTTTGATGTTCAAGTTTTTTTTCTACTCAATCTGTCAAAAAGGTTTATTGATAAATGTTTTCAATAAGATTACATATATACGGTAATTATCATGTTGACATTGAAAAAAGCAATGTTATAATAATCCTTGATGATAAGAGTTTTCGTTAGAAAATAAAATTTATTATATAGACAAAGGAGTGGACAAATATGAGTAAATGTATTTATATGGACAATGCGGCTACCACGCAGGTATATCCTGAAGTGTTTGATGCTATGAAACCATATTTTACTGAGTTTTATGGAAATCCATCAAGTATATATAGTTTTGCAGGAAACAGTAAGAAAGCTGTTGAGGATGCAAGAAAGACTATTGCAGACTTTCTTGGTGCAAGAACGGAAGAGATTTATTTTACCGGCGGTGGAAGTGAATCTGATAACTGGGCATTAAAGGCAACTGCCGATGCTTACGCAAACAAAGGCAAGCATATTATCACTTCAAAGATAGAGCATCATGCTATTTTGCACACTTGTGAATATCTTGAGAAAAAAGGATTTGAAGTTACTTATCTTGATGTAGATGAGAACGGCTTTGTAAATCCTGCTGATGTTGAAAAAGCGATAAGACCTGATACGATACTTGTTTCAATCATGACAGCAAATAATGAGATTGGTACGATAGAGCCTATAGCTGAGATAGGAAAGATTGCTAAAGATCATGGTGTATTGTTCCATACTGATGCGGTTCAGGCATTCGGTCATATTCCTATGAATGTTGATGAGATGAATATAGATATGCTCAGTGCAAGCGGTCACAAAATAAACGGACCTAAGGGAATCGGTATCATGTATATCAGAAAAGGTGTAAAAATCGGTTCATTTGTTCATGGCGGAGCACAGGAGAGACAGAGAAGAGCAGGTACTCACAATGTTCCGGGTATTGTCGGAATAGGAAAAGCTGTTGAGCTTGCAAGAGACAATATGAAAGAGAGAATGGAATATGAGACAAAGCTCAGAGACCATCTTATAAGCAGAGTTATGGAAGAAATCCCTTACGCTAAATTAAATGGTGATAAAGTTAAAAGACTTCCAAACAATGTAAATGTATGCTTCAGGTTTATCGAGGGCGAGTCGATGCTCATTTTACTTGACCAGAACGGTGTCTGTGGTTCGAGCGGTTCAGCATGTACATCAGGTTCACTTGATCCTTCACATGTTTTACTTGCCATCGGACTTCCGCACGAGATAGCACATGGTTCATTGAGACTTACTTTATCAGAGAAAAACACAATGGAAGAAGTTGACTTTACGGTAGACAAACTTAAGGGAATTATCGAGAGACTTAGAAGTATGTCGCCTCTTTATGAGGATTTTGTAAAGAATAATAAATAGATAAAAACACAGAATGGAGGCTTACTATGTACAGTGAAAAAGTTATGGATCATTTCAACAATCCAAGAAATGTCGGAGAGATAGAAGACGCAAGCGGTGTAGGTACAGTTGGTAACGCAAAATGCGGTGACATTATGAGAATGTACCTTGATATTGATGATAATGGAATTATACAAGATGTAAAGTTTAAGACATTTGGATGTGGTGCGGCAGTTGCAACAAGCAGTATGGCAACTGAGCTTGTAAAAGGAAAGACAGTTCAGGAGGCTTTACAGGTTACAAATAAAGCTGTTATGGAAGCACTTGACGGACTTCCACCTGTTAAGGTTCATTGTTCACTTCTTGCAGAGGAAGCTATACATGCAGCACTCTGGGATTATGCAGAGAAGAATGGTATTAAGATCGAAGGACTTGAAAAGCCTGTAAATGATATAAGTGAAAAAGAGGAAGCTCCTGAGGAAGAATACTAGAGAGTTGCTGACTAAAAGTAGTGGTCGTATTGTAAAAGATAGTGTATGATAAAAAGGTACATTTATCTTTTATGGTACGGCTATTATTGTTTTGTGGAAATTGTGAAATGAGCAGAGTGGATTGTGAATATCTGTCTGACTGAATGAGTTTTAAGAAAGGTTTTGGATATATGAAGAAGAAAGTTGTTGTTGGAATGTCGGGCGGTGTTGACTCATCGGTTGCGGCTTATTTATTGAAAGAACAGGGATATGATGTTATCGGGGTTACGATGCAGATATGGCAGCAGGAAGATGCCTGTACAGTTGAGCATGAGGGAGGCTGCTGCGGAATGTCAGCAGTGGAGGATGCAAGGCGTGTGGCTGCACAGCTTGACATACCTTATTATGTAATGAATTTCAGGGATGATTTCCAGAAATATGTTATAGATTATTTTGTTGATGAATATAAAAAGGGACATACGCCTAATCCTTGTATAGCCTGCAATAAGTATGTTAAATGGCAGTCACTTTTACAGCGTTCGATGGAGATAGGTGCTGATTATATTGCTACAGGCCACTATGCAAGAATAGTGAAACTAGACAATGGCAGATATACCATCAAAATGTCTGCGACAAAGAAGAAAGACCAGACATATGTGCTTTTTAATCTCAGTCAGGAGCAGCTTAGAAGAACGCTTATGCCGGTTGGTGAATATAATAAAGACCAGATAAGAGAGATTGCAGAAAAAATAGGTCTTGAAGTCGCACACAAGAGTGACAGTCAGGATATATGTTTTGTACCTGACCATGATTATGCAGGTTTTATTGAGAGAGAGACAGGAAAAAAGACAGTTCCCGGAAATTTTGTGGATGAAAACGGAAATGTTCTCGGAGTCCACAAGGGAATAGAACACTATACCATAGGACAGAGAAAAGGACTTGGACTTCCGTCTACACAGCCTTATTATATAAATAAAATATGTCCTGACACGAGAGAGATAGTTTTAGGTGACGGAAAGAGTGTATTTTCAGATACGGTATATGTCGAAAATATAAACTATATGTCGGTTGAGAACATAACAGAGCCGACGAGGTTTATCGGAAAGATACGATATGCACACCAGGGTTCGCCATGTATTGTTTACCCAGAGAAAGAAGGAAGATTAAAATGTGTGTTTGATGAGAAGCAGAGGGCAGTCACACCGGGACAGGCTATTGTATTTTATGATGGGGATGTGATAGCTGCCGGCGGATGGATAACTAGATATTAGTGTAACAGTTCAGCCTTGCATTTCTTACATTAGTAAAAAAAATATATATTTCCTATTGACAAAGTAGGAATAAGAGAGTATTATAATTTTTGTCAGCAAATCATACCAAGGTAATATGAAATATATGACAAGTAGAGTATGGAGGGAGTTAAATGATAAACAGACGATTTTTAGTTGACTACACAATGAAAGACAGTCGAATGTGCAGCTTTAAATGGTGGCATGATTACTGTTGCCGCTGATATATATAAAAAAAAGACCGAGCGAAAGTGATGAAAGAACTAAAAGCTGAGAGCAAAGATATTTTTTTGCTGAAAGTCAAGCTGAGAGTGAAAGATACTTATTGATTGGAAATAAAGAATACAGACACAAACAAAGAATAGAATTGATATATGGAGGACAGATATATGAGTAAGAAATCAAGAGCAGATAGAAATTTTAAATTTGAAACATTACAGTTACATGTTGGTCAGGAAACAGCAGATGCAGTTACAGATGCAAGAGCAGTTCCTATTTACCAGACATCATCTTATGTATTCCACAATTCACAGCATGCCGCTGACAGATTTGGTCTTAAGGATGCAGGTAATATTTATGGAAGACTTACAAATCCTACAGAGGATGTTTTCGAGAAAAGAATAGCAGCACTTGAAGGTGGTGTTGCAGCACTTGCAGTTGGTTCGGGTGCGGCAGCAGTTACATACACTATTCAGAACCTTGCACTTGCAGGAGACCATATCGTTGCAGCAAAGAATATCTACGGAGGAACATACAACCTTCTTGCACATACACTTGTAGATTACAATATTGAGACAACATTCGTTGATCCGCTTGATCCATCAGCTTTTGAAGCTGCTATCAAGGACAATACAAAAGCTCTTTACATAGAGGCTCTTGGAAATCCAAATTCAGAAGTTACAGATATAGAAGCAATCGCCAAGATAGCACACGCACATAAGATTCCACTTGTTATCGACAGCACATTTGCAACACCGTATCTTCTTCGTCCTATCGAGTATGGAGCAGACATTGTAGTTCATTCAGCTACTAAGTTTATCGGTGGTCACGGAACGACTATCGGTGGTGTTATTATTGACGGAGGAAAGTTTGACTGGAAAGCATCAGGTAAATTTCCACAGCTTACAGAGCCAAACCCAAGTTATCATGGAATAAGTTTTGCTGATGCAGCAGGTCCGGCAGCTTTTGTTACAAGAATCAGAGCTATCCTTCTTCGTGATACAGGAGCTACTATCTCGCCTATACATTCATGGATATTCCTTCAGGGGCTTGAGACATTGTCACTTCGTGTGGAGAGACACATAGAGAATGCACTTAAAGTAATAGATTACCTTAAGAAACAGCCACTTGTAGAGGCTATTCATCATCCGTCAGTATCCAAAGACCCTGAGCAGCAGCGTCTTTATAAAAAATATTTTCCTAATGGCGGTGGCTCTATCTTTACATTTGAGATTAAGGGAGATGCAGACAAAGCAAAAGAATTTATCGATAACCTTGAACTTTTCTCACTCCTTGCAAATGTAGCAGATGTTAAATCACTTGTTATCCACCCTGCATCAACAACCCATGCAGAGCTTAACGAAGAGGAACTTGCAGACCAGGGTATCAAGCCAAATACTATAAGACTTTCAATCGGAACAGAGAACATTGACGATATTATCGAAGATCTTGATGAAGCATTTAAGGCAGTTCAGTAAATAAAAAACATTGTAAAGTAAAATAAACAGTTATATTCTGACACTTCATTAAGTGTTAGAATATAGCTATAACATAAACAGGAGGATTATTATTATGGCAAATATATATAAAGGTGCACTTGGACTTATCGGAAACACACCACTTGTAGAACTTACACATATTGAAAAGGCATTTAATCTTGAAGCAAAAATTCTTGCAAAACTTGAGTATTTCAATCCGTCAGGAAGTGTTAAGGACAGAATAGCAAAAGAGATGATAGAAGACGCAGAGGAAAAAGGTCTTTTAAAAGAGGGTTCAACTATCATTGAGCCAACATCGGGAAATACGGGTATCGGACTTGCAGCAATCGCAGCAGCAAAGGGATACAGAATCATCATTGTACTTCCAGAGACAATGAGTATCGAGCGTAGAAATATTATAAAGGCATATGGTGCTGAACTTGTACTTACAGACGGAACAAAGGGAATGAAAGGTGCTATTGCAAAGGCGGAGGAACTTGCAAAAGAGATAGAAAACAGTTTTATACCGGGACAGTTTGAGAATCCTGCAAACCCTGCTGCCCACAAAAAGACAACAGGTCCTGAAATCTGGAATGACACAGATGGAAAAGTAGATGCATTTGTAGCAGGTGTGGGAACAGGTGGAACTCTTACAGGAGTAGGTCAGTATCTAAAAGCTAAAAATTCTGAAATTGAAGTTATAGCAGTTGAGCCTGAAGCATCACCTGTACTTTCACAGGGACACGCAGGAGCACATAAGATTCAGGGAATAGGTGCAGGATTTGTTCCAAAGACACTTAGTACAGAAGTCTATAACGAAGTTTTGCCTATAAAGGATGATGATGCATTTAAATATAGCAAGACGATTGCAAAAGAGGAAGGTATCCTCGTAGGTATCTCATCAGGAGCAGCACTTGCAGCAGCAGTCGAGTATGCTAAAAGAGCAGAAAACAAAGGAAAGAATATTGTAGTATTATTACCGGACAGTGGTGACAGATATTATTCAACATCATTATTTACAGATTAAACTGAGCTGGAAGTAAAATCAAAATATATATAAAAGACCTTGCATGGTGGAAATGCTGTGCAGGGTCTTTTTTAACCGACTTTGTTCTTTTAAGGTTTTGTGATATGTGTTATACTTGGAATAAAAGATGCAAGGGTTAAAGGCAGACAGCAAACTGTTTTCATATATGATGTAATAGTCAAAAGCAGATAAAAATCCATAACATTATTTTTTGGAAAAAATATCTTTTGATTAAATATCATATAAAATAACATAACGGAAATTATGAGGTGATATATAATGGGTGTATATTTTAATCCAAAGAATGGGAGCTTTACAGGTGATAAAAACAGCAGGATATATGTGGATAAAACAGGACTTTTGGAATATCTTAACGGTCTGCTGGGGACGAGTGGCAGATGCGTTGCGGTAAGTCATGCAAGACGGTTTGGTAAATCACATGCGGCTGGAATGATAGATGCGTATTATAGTCTTGGCTGTGATTCGTCAAATCTTTTTGATGACACAGCAATTGCGGATAGTGCATACTATAGGAAATACATGAACAAATATAATGTTATCCATTTAGATATTTCATCAGTCTGGGATTTTCATAAAGAAGATTTGGCAGACACAATTAAAAAGAGAATATGTAAGGATTTTAAGAAAGAATATGGTGATACATTAGATTATAATGAAGATTTATATTTGCTGATACAGGAGATTTATGAGATAACAGAAATTCAGTTTGTGATAATAATTGATGAGTGGGATTGCGTTATCAGAAACAGCGATGACAAAGAGTTGGTACACGAGTATTTACAGTTTTTACACTCGCTGTTTAAATCGGAGGAGTCAAAATCTTTTCTTGCACTGGCATATATTACGGGGATTTTGCCGATAAAGAAGATTAAAGATGAGTCGGCTTTAAATAATTTCAGTGAATATACGATGTTAAAATCAAGTCCGATTACAAAATACTATGGGTTTACGGAAGACGAGGTTAAAGAATTATGCAAGCGGTTTGATATGGATTTTGAGAGTACAAAAGCATGGTACAACGGATATTTGATCGACGGTATTCATATGTATAATCCAAACTCTGTTTCTATGGCGATAGAGAGAAATGATTTTGATTCATACTGGAGAAATACATCTTCATTTGCATCAATAAATACATTTATAACGATGAATTATGCAGGACTAAAGGATGATATTATGAAGATGCTTGCAGGTGGAAAAGTCATGGTAAATCCAAATACATTTCAAAATGATTTTTCAACTATTGCATCAAAGGATGATGCTTTAACGGCATTGATACATTTGGGTTATCTTGGATATGATGCGGACAGAAAGAGTGCATATGTGCCAAACTATGAAGTGGCAACTGCATTTGAACTTGCATTGCAAACAGGTGGGTGGAAAGAGATTGCAAAAGCGATTTCAACTTGTGATGAACTGCTTTTTGAAACTATAGATGGAAATGCAGAAAAAGTTGCCGAACTTATAGAACTTGCTCATGATACTTACACATCTGTTTTAAAGTATAATGATGAAAACTCACTTAGCTGTGTTCTTACAATGGCATATTTTACGGCACCGGGTTATTACAATATAATCCGTGAGATGCCTGCCGGAAAAGGCTTTGCTGATTTTGCGTTTATTCCGAGGGCAAATGCGGGATTCAGACCTGCAATGGTAGTGGAATTAAAGTATAATAAATCGGCGGACACTGCGATTAAACAGATAAAAGATAACAGATACCACGGTGCATTGTCAGGCTACAGTGACAAAATACTTCTTGTAGGGATAAGCTATGATGCGGAGGGAAAAGATAAAAAGCATCATACTTGTGTTATAGAGGAGATAAACGGCTCTGCAGCAGACACACAATAAAGCAGAAAACAAAAATAACATACAGTAATCTTAATAGTGTAGAACAAATATAATATTTGAAAACAAACTTATTGATAGAAATATTATGTTCAGAGTTATTTTTAAAGAGACTGTTGCATTAATGAAAAATCGTACATGATATAGAAGTAGTTACTATAATAGAGCATCTATATCATGTATGTAATTTTCTTATTGCGACAGTCTTTTTTATGTTATAGGAAAATGCTCGTAATGTAGAGGAAAACCAACGAGAATTGCGAAGCAATTCTTGGAGGGCAAAACGCTGGTTTTGCCCTTTTTTGTTTTAACACACACCAGAGGGGATTGATTACACACACCCCTCTTTTTTGAATGCCGATGGAAGCAGCCGGATCTATTCCATCTGGGATCAGAGTATACCGTATGTCCCGGATTCCGGACAGGAAGGAAATCTTCCGGAGGAGCTTTCCTATGGCACGGAATACGCAAGGAAAGCTATTAACCGGGCATTACAGGCGGAGAATCCTTTTGATATCGTACCAAGCAGGGATACCGAAGGACATGGCACTTTTCTGGCGGGAGTGGCATGCGGCAATGAGGATGTGGAGAGAGAGTTTTCGGGGATTGCCCCTCTGTCGGAGCTGGTGGTGGTCAAATGCAAGGAGGCCAAAGAAAATATTCGGGAATATTATGGAATTACAGGGGATGTGCCCTGTTATATGGAAAACGATATTATGCTGGGGGTGCGTTACCTGGCGAGAATTGCATACCGGAGAAGAAGACCTATGGTGGTATGCATCGGAATGGGAACAAGTCTGGGGAGTCATTACCGGGGCGGGGCCCTGGGCGAGGTTTTACAGTCCTACGGGAATCTGCGGGGATTTATCGTGGTGGCGGCATGCGGCAATGAAGGAAATACATCCCATCATTTTCATCAGGAGGAACTGGGGGCAAGGCAGGAGACAGATGTGGAGCTCCGGGTGGGCAGCCGGGAGGATGGATTCACCACAGAGCTGTGGTGCAAGGCTCCGGGGCTTTGTTCGGTGGGGCTGATCTCTCCCGGTGGCGAATACAGTGGCAGGACATATGCCA
>ERZ824598.191-NODE-191-length-107202-cov-24.182338_pt1 | contig 107202 bp, 96 predicted proteins | sample MGYA00519934_ERZ824598 | MGnify/ENA primary metagenome ERZ824598 (study PRJEB31778, sample SAMEA3449177) | human gut metagenome | biome: human gut; feature: human-associated habitat; material: faeces | place: United Kingdom | collected 2010/2012 ... | reverse complement strand
GCATACCTTTGCTCACGGGTTAAGTGCTTGTACATATGCAATACAAAAGTAATTAATCCGTGGGAGACGGCGGTCTCCCTTTTTTATTTATTTTGTATTGCCGGATGACCCGAAGCCGAGCTTGCACCTCCCTCCTCCGCCCTTTCCGCTACGCTCCAAGGGCGGAGGAGGGAGGTGGAGAAGTTGCACTTCTAACTTGACTGTAGCGTTTCTGTAAAACTTCTTTCAAAATTCGATATAAAGATCATTATTTTGTGGATTTGACATCATGATGGCATAGAGACCCCAGGTTATGTAAAACAATTTTTTGTAATAAAATCAAATCACTTGCTAACAACGTAATGAAAAAATTCATACCTTTGCACTCGCAAAACGGAAAGTAGCGCAGTTGGTAGCGCACTACGTTCGGGACGTAGGGGTCGGGCGTTCGAGTCGCCTCTTTCCGACAATGCCGGCAGACATCATAGATGTCTGCCGTTTTTTTGTATTATGGAATATGCATTCTAATTGTTGGCTATATATAGAAATGAATGCTTGCGATTCTGTTCTGTTGAATTTATATAGCACTTGCAGAGTGTCCGATGTGGTTTTGTAATTATTCGATATTTACAAAACGTATTTGCAGATAAAAGAGTGTTTGATGAAGAGTGGAGTATAAGCCTGTTTTTAACAGGATATTCTGCTAGTGTACCAGCCCCTTGGGTTTTATTGAATTGTTCTTTGGAGAATATAAACAAAAAAAGCGAACCATCTTTTGATGATTCGCTGCGCTTCCTCTGCTATGACTGAGTAAAATTTGTTTATGCAAGTTTTGCGATGTACTTCATTGCGTTAGACTTGAGATTAGCAGCCTTCTTCCAATGAATGATATTAGTCTTAGCTAATTTGTCCAGCATCTTCTGAACTTTAGGGTACATCTCTGTTGCCTCTTCTTTGCTCTTAGAGGCACGAAGCTTACGCAACGCGTTACGCATTGTCTTAGCGTAGTAGCGGTTGTGCAGTCTTCTCTTTTCAGCCTGACGTATGCGCTTGATAGCTGATTTGTGATTTGCCATTTTCCTTTATTTCTTACATTTATTATCTGATTGTTTGAAATGGTAGTCCCTAGGAGAGTCGAACTCCTCTTTAGAGAATGAAAATCTCTCGTCCTAACCGATAGACGAAGGGACCAGCCTTGGTGTTTTCACCTGCAGAACGTTGTTTGTTTCTCGTTTGCGGTTGCAAAGGTAGATGTTTTTTCTGAACCTCCAAAATATTTCTGAACTTTTTTTCAAAAATAATGCATTTATTTGTTTTTAGGGCTAAAAAAACGCTTGTTTATGCCTCTGAAAGCCTGTTTTCACGTAGTTTTGTATTGTTTTCGGCTTGCAGGTGCAGAACCTGTTTTTTGTACTTTTAGTGTAATAATTATATAAACGCATAAAAAATCCTACAATTATGATGAAAAGACTTCGGGGCGTAGTGCTTCGTGTTGTGAAATATAAGGATTCTGATGTTATCGTCGATATGTATACGGATCTTTTGGGAAGGGCCTCATTTGCGGTCAGGATGCCGAAAAGGAAAACAGCAGGGTCGGGAGCCGCAGTATGGCGTCCTTTGTCTATTGTGGAGTTTGAGTGCGATGTGAGGGAGCAGGTGCGTCTTCTCAAGCCTCGTGATGTGCGCGTATTATATAATTATATGGATATGCCGTACGATCCTGTCAAATCGACTGTGGCAATGTTCTTGTCTGAATTCTTGTGTGCTGTGCTTCGTGATGAGGGTGGGAGTGCTCCGCTCTTCTTGTTCCTTACGAGTTCGTTCGAATGGTTCGACCGCTGTTCTTCATCGTTTGCCGATTTTCATATAGTCTTTCTTGTGCGTCTTTCGCGATTTCTTGGCATTTACCCTAATATGGAAGGTTACAGCTCGGGAGCTTGTTTTGACCTCGTGTCAGGATGCGTATGTTCAGTGCGGCCTTCTCATCCGCATTTTCTTGGACCGGACGATACCGACTCAATGCGCCTGCTTTTAAGTGTGGATTATTCTTCTGTTTCGCATTTGCAATTCTCCAGAATGCTGCGTAGAAAAACTTTGGGATTTATATGCGATTATTACAGCTTGCATGTGCCCGGTTTTCCTGAGCTCAAATCCTTAAGTGTGCTTGAGGCTGTTTTTGACTGACATATATTATATATAATGGATTCTTGGGGCGCATTATTGATTTTGTGAGCGCTCGCAATTAATCTTTCGAGCGCTTACGGTTGAACTTGTGAGCGCTCACGTTTTTTTATGTCTTCTCTGTTATGCTTTTTTGCCCAATTTACCCGAATGGGGTTCTAATTGCTTGTAAATGAAAAAAAAATCGTATTTTTGCCGTCAAAAATGAAATTATGGGCCCTTTGGCCTTCTGAATCTTAATATTATATATGGCTCGAAAGAATGCACTTTCATTGATGTTGCCTGTGGTTTTGCTGGCGGCAGGATGTCAGGAGTCTGATTTTGATCTCGACACATTTGATTCAACCAGTGCGGAAGCTGATATCCGTTACTGCCGTTTCTTGGATCCTTCAATGCTGAAGGTAGAGGCTGATACGCTTCTCCAGGTTTTCAGTGAGAATATAGAGGTTTCTGTAAGTATTGATGCTGATCTGACAGATATTACACCGTATTTTGTTCTGAACGACGGTGCTTCCATATTCATGCAGGGCGAGGACGGCGAGTGGAATGTTCCGGCCGATGGCGTATCGCGCGATTTCTCTGCCGGACCATTGGAATATATGGTTGTGTCGCCAAATGGCAAGAGCCATCATCTTTACACTTTGGGTTTCAATTGTAGAGAAGTTGCAACAGACTTTCATTTCGAGTACAGTGAGTTGAAGAATTCCAATCCTTCGGCACGTCCGAATTATTATATATGGAAAGAGTTTGACGCCTCAGGAGATTATCGTTTCACTTGGGCCACAGGAAACGCGGGCTATTCTATGTCACGCGGTTCTGCATTGCCTGAAGATTATCCTACATCTCCTTGTGAAGGCGTAAATTCTGGAAAAGGAGTCAAGCTGACAACATGCAGTACCGGTCCTTTCGGAGAGAGATTGGGTATGCCTATAGCCGCCGGCAATATATTCCTTGGCGAGTTTGATGTGAGCAATGCACTTATTGATGCATGCGCCAGCACCCTGTTTGGCGTTCCGTTCTCCAGCAAACCTTTGAAGCTCCGCGGGTACATGTCGTATAAGCCTGCACTCGACTTCAGAGGACCTGACAACAAGCCTGTAGAGAATATGGCCGACTCATGTGATATTTATGCGGTTCTTTATAGGAACGTCGACTCAAGGGGACAATCCATCATGCTCAACGGACATGACATAATGAGCAGTCCTAATATTGTCGCTATGGCCAGAATAGATGATAAACTGGCTGCTGGTACAGATGGAGAATGGGAATATTTTGAAGTCGGCTTTGATTATGAGACATACGGCAACAATCTGAACATGGATATTCTTAAGGAATATGGCTATAATCTGGCTTTTGTTGCATCTTCAAGCCGTGGTGGAGCTGAATTCTACGGTGCTGTCGGTAGCGTATTGAGGCTTGATGAAGTTGAGATTGTGTGTGATGTTGTTGACGATACTGAAGATGTTCAAGTTCCTTCAACTCAGTCTGACCGTAAATTCTAGTATTATTTATGAAATATCTTTTTCGATTAGCAGCTGTTCTGATTGTGCTTATGTGTTCAGCATCGGCAATGGCCCAGAAGGACAGAAACGCTACACTCAAGCGAATGAGTGAATTGGGCATAAGGGTTATGGTGCGTGCCGGAGTGAATGTCGGCGGAACAGCGCCAATTCCGATTCCATCTGAAATGAAGAGCATAAATAGCTATTCTCCTGGCTTGAACTTCGGCTTTGAAGGCGATGTGCTCGCCAATTTCACCGAAAAATGGGGCGTGCAGGTCGGAGCCCGTCTTGAGAACAAGAGCATGCGCAGTGACGTGACGGTCGAGAACTATTATACTACGCTTGTAAACGACGGAGATCTTATTGAAGGTAATTATACTGGAAAGGAAAGAACAACAGTCAGCTATAGTCTTTTGACCTTCCCTGTACTTGCCACATACAAGATAAATTCTTCTTGGACCATCATGTTCGGACCATATTTCTCATACGCCATGAGACGTGAATTCTATGGTCATGCCGCTGATGGATATATGCGCAATCTTCAGAAAGACCCTGTCACCGGCGAAATGGTTCCTACGGGCGACAAGGTCATAATTCCTGCTGATCGCCCTGCTACTTATGATTTCAGCGATGATATGAGGCGCTTTCAGTGGGGACTCGAGGCTAATGTCGATTGGAGATGTTTCCGCCACTTCTTGGTTTTTGCACATCTTGATTGGGGGTTGAATGATGCTTTCAAGAGTTCTTTCAAGACTCTTTCGTTTCCTATGTATCCAATATATGCTATGGTCGGATTCGGTTATGAATTCTGACCATCATGCATTCTATTAAATAATTCATTGTTTTTTAAGTAAAAAGTATTGCTTATGATTAAAAATTTACGCAGTATTGCGGCTGTAGCACTGATGGCTGTTTCTATGTTGTCTGCTAAGGCCTATGATTTCAGTTTCGACTATTCTTATTATGGAAATCTCGAGGTGGAAATGTTCGGTAAACCATTTGGCACCAGCAAGAATGAAATCAAGGTTGCTCCTTGCGGTCAGGACAGCATTACGCTGATTCTTGACAATTTCACGTTGTCTATGGGCACTTCCAACATGTATGTAGGTACAATCAAGGTTGACAGCATCAAGGTTGAAAATTCTGCAGATGGATTCTCTTTCAGTAAGGAAGATGTTGTGAAGATTGAACCAGGGTATTATCCTGTTGGCGAAGATGTTGTATGGACTGGAGCACAGCTTCCTGCCATGCCGGTATCTGTAGAGGGTACATTGGTAAATGGAAAACTTGTACTTGCCATAAATATCGAATCTATGAAGGTCAATGTGAAGTTTACTTCTGACCCAAGCACTTCTTTCTCTGGTCCATTGTCTGTTGAAATGAATGATAATCCAATGAGAGCTTCAGAACAGGTGATAAAGATTGTTGATAGAGGTGATGGTATGAATGCTCTTATGCTTTCAAACTTCTCTTTGGGTATTATGCATGTAGGCAATATCCTTGTTGACAGTATACCTGCAGGTGAAACAATTTCTCACGAAGCTGGCATTGTTATTTCAAAAGGTTCTTATCCTGCAGATGCTGACTGGTTTGGACATACATTAGGTGTAGTCCCTGTTTCTGTTAATGGAACAGTGGCTTCTGGCAATCTCAACTTGGTAATTGATATTAATATGCCTGATTTGGGAGTTATCAAAGTTTCTTTTGATGGTGTAAGTACTTCTATTTCAGAAATACCGGCTGATACTGAGACTGGTGTCAAAGCTGTTTATACTGTCAGCGGAGTCAAGGTTGGCGACAGCACAGATAATCTTCCTTCTGGAATATATATAGTAAAGGAAAACGGAAAATCTTATAAGATATTGAAATAATGAAACGTACTTTTATCAACAATATATTTGCAGGAGCTGTTTTGGCTCTTGCATCAGGCACTGTTTGTGCTCAGACAACAGAAAATGATTTTTCTGAACTCAATGACTTTGTTTCTGTAGATACTCTTAAATATCCTCAGGTTGCCAATTCTGGCTTTGAGATGTGGGACAGCGAGGAAATAAATGAACCTGTTTCCTGGAACTCGTTTATGACGGCAGATGGAGTCTTTTCTGATTTTGTAAAAATTCAGCAACTGACATCATCATCGGATGTGCGTCCCGAGACAGAAGGAACCAAAAGTGCTGTGCTATGGTGTCGTAATGTTTTGGGAAGTATTGTGGCTCAGGGAAATCTTACGACTGGACGTATAGCTGCTGGTGACTTTACGGCCGCTTCTGCCAAAAATCATAACTATGTTGATATCAACGATCCAAATTTCTGTCAGCCTCTAGGACAGATGCCTGATTCTATTGCAGTATGGGTTAAGTATGTTCCAAAGAAAGTTATAGACAGTGCACCATACGCACGAGTAAGTGCAACTGTTCATGATGCATACAATTACATTGAATACTCTCTTCCTGAATTTGAAACAGAAGAGAACAAGGCGCATGCTGTTTGTCACGCAGAAAAGAATTTTGAAGGAGTTAAGGATGAAAACGGCAATTATATATGGCAGAGATTGGTTATGCCTTTTGATACAACAGGATATAAGGCAACAGATCCTGCATATATAATGGTAAACTTTGCAACAAATTCTTATCCAGGTAAGGGTACTGCAGGCGATTCTCTGTATGTTGATGATGTAGAGTTGATTTACAACCCAAGACTTGTAGCTGCATATCCTTCAAAGATGGAATACAATGCCGGTGACAGCATCAAGGTTCGTTTCAGACTTGAGGCAGGCTATCCTGCTCTTGTTTCAGTCAATCCTGTAAACCTCGTGCTGACAGACGCAGAAGGTAATTCAACAGTTCTCAAATCATCAGAAGAGGATTCTGACGGATGGCTTGGAGCTGTGATTCCTGAAGATGCACAGACTGGCGACTATACTGTAACAGTGGTTGAGCCGATTTCTGGTATAGCTGCAGATTCAGTATATTCTATAAAAGTCAATGCCAATGTTGTAGATGGTATAGATAATCCTATGGCTGGTGAAGATGTTGCCGGTTCATATACTGTTTATACTATCAGCGGTGTTAAGGTTGCATACGGATTTGGAAGTGTTGATTTTGAAGCTATTCCAAAAGGAATATACATGGTCAAGAGAAACAATGCGGTTACAAAGGTCGTAAACCGTTGAGTTGCTATGAATTGACGTTTTGATATAGCTTTATCTTACCATTTGGCAATAAAGAAGGCTTTAGAATGATAGAAGTGAAGTTCGGACTGTTTTTTCAGGTTCGAACTTCACTTTTTTCTATTCTATTGTTAAAAAAAAGTGTCATTTGTATCAAAACATATTGTGTTTATTGCCAAAAATAAAAAGATAAGCTATTTTTGCGCAACATTTCAAAAATATGGCAAACAATTCACATTTTTTGATAGATGTAGATAAAATTCTGGCCGAAAAGGCTGGCGAAAAGGCCAAATGTCTGCCGGGATTTGTGGTATCTTGGATAAAGCGCATCCTTCATCAGGATGAGGTGAATCGCTTTCTTCTGGAACGTGCCGGTGATAAAGTAGGCATCGACTTTCTGGATGAATGCGTTGATTATCTGGGTATGAAATTGGACGTAAAGGGACTTGACAAACTTCCGACCAACGACGGCGGACGTTATTACACGTTTGTCAGCAATCATCCTCTTGGCGGAGCAGATGGTGTTGCTCTAGGCGACATATTGTGCCACAAGTACAACAGCAAGGTTAGGTATCTTGTGAATGATGTATTGATGAATCTTCACGGATTGGCTCCTCTCTGCGTACCTATCAACAAGACGGGCTCTCAGTCGCGCAACTTTCCTAAGATGGTAGATGCCGCATTTGCTTCGGACAATAATGTGATAATGTTTCCTGCCGGTCTTTGTTCGCGCAGAATCGACGGCAAGATTCAGGATTTGCCTTGGAAGAAAACATTTATAACTAAAAGCATAGAATATAAGCGGGATATAATTCCTATACGCTTCTCAGGACAGAATTCATGGCGTTTCTATACTATTTCAAACATTTGCAGAGGGCTGAATCTTAAGTTTGATCTTGCAATGTTGTTTTTGGTGGACGAAATGTATAAGAATGTGAATAAATCATTTGCCGTGACCTTCGGTGAACCTATACCATGGCAGACATTCGACAGTTCTAAGACTCCGGCCGAGTGGGCATCATGGGTAAGGTCGAAAATATATGAATTATAGATTTAATAATATATAATGGAAGATATTATAGCTCCGGTAAGTACAGCTTTGCTCAAATCGGAATTGACAGAAGACAAACGCTTGCGTTTTACCAACAAGGGTAACAACGAAGTGTACATCGTGACCTATCAGGATTCTCCCAATGTTGTCCGCGAGATAGGACGACTGCGTGAAATTGCATTCAGGGCCGCGGGAGGCGGTACCGGTATGGCGCTCGACCTTGATGAATTCGATACGATGGAAACACCGTACAAGCAACTTATAGTTTGGAACCCTGAGGCAGAAGAAATAATCGGAGGCTACCGATATCTTCTTGGTACCGATGTTAAGCTTGATGAGAACGGTCAGCCGGTTTTGGCTACATCCCACATGTTCCATTTCTCCGATAAGTTCATAAAGGATTATCTGCCTTATACAATTGAACTTGGACGTTCGTTTGTGACATTGGAATATCAGTCGACAAGATATAATTCAAAAGGTTTGTTCTCTCTTGACAATCTTTGGGACGGTTTGGGAGCTCTCACTGTCGTCATGCCTTCTGTGAAGTATTTCTTTGGAAAGATGACAATGTATCCTTCTTACAATCGTCATGGGCGTGATATGATACTTTACTTCTTAAACAAGCACTTCGGCGATAAGGACAATCTCGTGGTTCCTACCAAACCGCTTGTTATTGAGGATGACCCGGAAGAACTTGCAAAGATATTCTGCGAGGATGATTTCAAGAGCGACTATAGAATTTTGAACCGTGAGGTTCGCAAGCTTGGTTACAACATACCGCCGCTCGTGAATGCTTACATGAGTTTGTCGCCTACAATGAAAATGTTCGGAACGGCCATCAATTATGGTTTCGGCGATGTGGAAGAAACAGGTATTTTGATTGCTGTCGATGAGATTCTTGATGAAAAGCGTGTCAGACACATCGATACATTCGCAAAGGAGCATCCTGAATTGGTAAACATCACCAGTGGTGCCGACAAGGTCATTTCGTGAAACATTTTATTATCTGATTATATTGCAAAATACGGCCGTGAGCTACATCATCTGCTCACGGCCGTATTCCTTTTTATTTATGGTCTTTGTCGTTTTTAAATGATAGGTATGCTTTCGCCTCTGATTTTTCTGTATAGTTCGAGTGCATAAACATCTGTCATACCTGAAATGAGGTCAAGTACGGCCAGCGTTCTTGCGTATATGTCTTCTGCTTGGACTTCGTATTGACTGGAAACACGTCGCAGAAGCAACTGCGAATATGCTTTTTCTGGATGTATTGCTGCTTCGATGAAGAGTTCTAGTAGGGTGCTGATGATTTTGTAGCCGGCCAATTCGATGTCTACTACATCTTTGCTCTGATAAATCTTGTCGATTGACACTTTTGAGCAGGCCTTGTAGGCTTCTTCTGCTTTTCCTTCAATGTGTGAAATCAGAGATCCGGTGAATTCTCCCTCGAGTATTCTTTCCTCGTTCTCGATGAATATGTCTACTGCATGTCGTTCAAGTAACCCTATGACACATGAACGCAGATAAACGATCTGTTCGTTTATGTCCGTAACTTCGTTGAAAACGCTTGTAATTTTCTTCTGTCTTTCTTCATCGAAGAAGTCGAGCATCAGACGTTTCGTTTCTTCAGTTGTAAGTATTTTCAACTTGTGCGCATCTTCAATGTCCATTATCATATAGCAGATGTCATCTGCGGCTTCTACAAGATATACAAGCGGATGGCGTGCATATTTTATGCCGTGGCCGCTCGAACATATTTCCTTTATGCCAAGCTCTTCTGCTATTTTTCTGTAGTCGGCTTCCTCGCTCTTGAAAAATCCGAATTTCTGTTTCTTGCCTGCAAGCACGATGAATAAGGGTACTTTACAATTGATGCAAGGGTGGAGTAGGTCATAACGAATCCTCCTTTGCGTCTTCCTGCAAACTGATGGGTGAGAAGTCTGAAGGCATTGGCGTTGCCCTCAAAATGTATAAGGTCCGACCATTCGTCTTCACTCATCAGATTTTTAAGTTTTATACCTTCTCCTTCTGAGAAAAATGTGCCTATGGCTTTCTCTCCAGAATGTCCGAATGGAGGATTTCCCAGGTCGTGTGCAAGACATGCTGCACTGACAATGGCTCCGCATTCGCTTATGTGGGTTTGTGCCAGTTCAGGATGCTTCTCGGCAAGGCGTCTGGAAGTGTCATTGCCCAGCGAGCGTCCTACACTGGCTACCTCAAGGCTGTGCGTAAGTCTGTTGTGGACAAATATTCTTCCAGGAAGTGGAAATACCTGAGTCTTGTTCTGCAGTCTTCTGAATGGAGCTGAAAATATCAGTCTGTCGTAGTCTCGTTGAAACTCGGTTCTGTCTCCTTTTCTGTTCAGGTGAAGCTCTTCCTGTCCTAGTCTTTTGTTGGATAAAAGTTTTTCCCAATTCATGTTGAAATGTTGTCGTTTTGGTGTTTCTGCTCTGTGTAACCAGTTGTACAGACAAGTATATACAGGTTTGTAGCAGTTCTACAAAATTACTTTAATTTGCTTAGAGCCTATTTTAATAGTTGCAAAAAATGCTGATATTTAATGATTAATTGCTACATTCGCACCTGATTTTTTATTTTAAACATTTCCTGAAACGTGAAAGTTCAAATAGTCAACAAGTCCCGCCACGAGTTGCCAGAATATGCTACAGGGCAGTCTGCAGGTATGGATCTGCGGGCAAATATAGATACTCCGATAACATTGAAACCTCTTCAGAGATGTCTTGTGCCTACAGGGCTGTATATTGCTTTGCCTGACGGTTACGAGGCTCAGGTAAGACCACGAAGCGGTTTGGCTCTTAAGTTCGGCGTTACGGTATTGAATTCTCCAGGAACGATTGATGCCGATTATCGCGGAGAGATACGTGTGATAATGGTAAATCTTTCTTCGGAGGATTTTGTCGTAAACGACGGTGACCGTATTGCTCAGATGGTTGTGGCCAGATATGAGCAGATTGAATGGAGTGATGTAGATGTACTGGATGAGACAGAACGCGGTGACGGCGGATTTGGACATTCGGGACGCAAGTGATTTTTTATTCGAGTAATAGCAATGTCTAGATTTTTCTTGCGTGTCCTTTGCTTGGCTGTTTTGTTGTTCGGAGTTACTGCCGGAGATGCATGTGCAAAGGCTAAAAAATCAAAGAAGACTGTAAAGAGAGAACTTTCTGCCGAACAGCAAAGAAAGCATGATTATTTTTTTCTGGAAGCACAGCGCCAGCAGCTGCAGGGCAATTATACTGAAGCTATGGAGCTCTATGCCTATTGTATAGGTATAGATCCGAATTCGGATGCGGCTTTGTATGAAATGTCTAAGTACTATATTCTTCTGAAGAATGACTCTCTTGCTGATTTATGCCTAAGGCGTGCGGTTGATATTGACCCTGACAATTATTGGTATAAGGATGCACTGGTGAACTATTATGTTTCAAAACGTGACAATGAAAGTGCCGTAGAGGTTTTGGAGAGTATGTGCGAACAGTTTCCAGAGAAAAGCGAGATACTCATGCGACTGGTGGATCTGTATGGCCAGAACTCTGATTATGATAAGGTAATCTCTACCCTCGACCGTTTGGAACTTCTTGAAGGCAAATCTGAACAGATCAGTATGGAGAAGTTCCGTATATATGTACAGATGAACGACAACAAGCGTGCCTTCGAGGAAATAGAGAATCTGTCGCGCGAATATCCAAATGATCTGCGTTATCGTGTTGTACTTGGTGATCTTTATCTGGATTCTGATAAGCCAGATGAGGCCATGAGAGTATATAAAGAGGTTTGGGATAAGGATTCGGCAAACGTAAATCTGATGCTTTCGCTGGCTACTTATTATTCGAAGACCAAAAATGATTCACTGTATAATCGACAGCTTGAAAAGATTGTGACAAATCCGGCGATAGATTCACGTGTCAAGTATGCTATAATGAACGGACTTGTCTATGACAATATATCTCAGAAGCAGGATTCAAGCAGAGTCTTGGCTCTTTTCCGCAAGGCTTTGTCATGTCCGCAGGACGGTACAGAGATGGCTGAATTGTGTGCACGGTTTATGGTAACTAAGGGCGTGGACACGAGTGAAGTGAAACCTGTGTTGTATCAGATGCTGGAGATTGATCCTGAAAATGACATGGCGAGAAATCAGCTGCTTTCGTATGCAATACAGAGCGGTGATACAGTGGGAATAATAAATGTATGCAAGCCGGCAGTTGAATATGCCGCCGCTGATCCGGTTTACTATTATTATCTTGGTATTGCGTATTACCAGCAGAAGAAGTCTGCCGAAGCTCTTGATGTTTTCAAGAAAGGATTGGAACGTGTTACTGATGAAACCAGCATAGACTTGGTGGCCAATCTGTATTCGCTTATAGGTGATATGTATCATGACATCGGTGATGATGAGAAAGCTTTTGCATCGTATGATTCTTGTCTTGTATATAAGCCGGATGATGCAATGGCTTTAAATAACTATGCGTATTATCTGTCGCTTAAAAAGACCGGGCTTGACAAGGCTGAGTCTATGAGCGCGAAGTCTTTGGAGAAGGAACCGGAAAATTATACTTACATTGATACGTATGCATGGATATTGTTCTGCCAGAAAAGATATGCCGAGGCTAAGGACTATATTGACAAAGCAATGAAGATAATGGAGGACAACGGCGGTCCTGACGAAGGTGACGGAAACATTGTTGAGCATGCTGGTGATATATATTTCATGCACGGCGATGTTGAAGGAGCACTGAAGCTTTGGAAACGTGCTGCCGATCTGGGGACAGATTCAAAAAACTTGAAGAAAAAGATTCAATTGAGAAAGTATATAGAGTAGAAAGATTATGTACAGGATATTATATAAATGTTTGGCTGTCGTCGCTTTTGCATTGATGCTTTTTTCTTGCGGTACATCCAGAAAGGCGCAAGGTGATGCAGATATGTCTAAGCAGACAGAGTCGGCTGTGCCGGTGGACTATTTTTACAGAGTGGTGAACAATGCCTCAAAGGCGGAGAATCTTACTGCCAAGGTTAAGGTTACTGTGTCAAACGGCAAAAAGATGATTTCGACCAGCGGAACATTGAGGATGAAGAAGAATGATGTCGTGCAGATATCTCTGGTTGATCCTATTATCGGTATAGCAGAAGTCGGACGTATGGAGTTTACCAAGGACAAGATGCTGGTGATAGACAGAGTAAATCGTAGATATGTCAGTGTGGCATACAACAATATAGGTTTCTTGAAGAATGCCAAGGTTGATTTCTATGCTTTACAGGCTTTGTTCTGGAATGAGATATTCGAACCAGGCAAGAAGGAACCTGAAGAAAAGGCATTCTCGCTTAAAAAGAATAGAAATACGGTTAACTTGAACTATTCGGACAGCATGCTTGCCTATGATTTCGAAACTTCATTGGACGATGCTCGTCTTCATAAGACTTCTGTCGATGATAATGGTGTAAAGAAATACAGTTTGTCGTGTAGCTATTCTGATTTTACGGACTTTGAAGGTGGCATGTTCCCTAAGAACATAAAACTGACATTCAACGGCGGAAAAGAGACAATGTCGCTTTCTATGCAGTTGAGTAGTTTGAGAAACGAAAGTGGATGGCTGGCAAGGACTACTGTTCCAAGTAAATATTCCAGTGTGAAACCTGAGGACATATTAAAAATGCTTGTCAAATGAGAAGATATATATTGCTCTTTATCTTTGCATCTCTTATGTTGCCGTCAATCGGACAGACAGGTAAGAAAACTACCAGAACTGTGCGTAAAAGCAAAACGACTGCTATTAAAAAGACAGGTTCGATAAACCAGCTTCGCACGGAACGTAAGAACATGCAGACGAAGATAAAGTCGTCCAAACGTCAGTCGGAGTCGCTTAACCGCATGATTAAGCAGAATCTCGACAGTGTGTTCATACTTGACAGGCAGATAACGGAAGTTCAGCAGGATGTAATGAAGCATCAGGCTGAAATAAAGGTTCTTGACGGACGAATCGTTGCTCTTCAGGAACAGATGGAGAAATTGCAGAATGAGCTCAACGACAAGAAGTCAAAATATGCCAATGCTCTGAAATACGTTAGAAAACATCATTCCATACAAGAGAAGATGATGTTCATCTTTTCTGCCGAGAATCTTTCGCAGATGCTTCGCCGACTTAGATATATGCGTGAATATTCGGCATTCCAGAAAGCTCAGGGGCAGATAATATTGGATAAACAGCGCGAGATTAAGAATACACGCAACGAACTTTTGGATGCTAAAAGCAAGAAGGCTTACAATTTGGCTGAAATTCAGAAAAAACAGCAGGCTCTTGTAGGAATAAAGAGCAACTGTCAGGTGAAGATTGATTATCTTAACAAGAATCTTAAGCAGGTTGAGGCTCAGATTGCAGAATATCAGAAACGCGACAAGGAACTCAACGACCAGATTGACCGCCTTGTTCAGATGGAAATCGAAGCTGCTAGAAAGAGGGCAGAAGCCGAGCGTAAGAGGAAGGAGGCTGAGGCCAAGCGTAGAGCTGAGGAACTGAGAAAAGAGAATGAACGTCGCCTTAAGCTTGCTAAAGAGAACGAACGTCGTGCAAGGGAGGCTAAGAAATCAGCTAAAAGCAGTGAAGAAAAGGAGAAGGCCGAGCGCATGATGGAGAAGGCGAAGTCGGAACTGGATGCAGCTGAAAAGAGCCGTAGGGAAGAGAAAAATGTGATAGAAGCATGGAAGTCTGATTCGCGCTCCGATTCCAAATTGTCTACTAATTTCGTAAACAATAAGGGACGTCTGCCGATGCCGATAACTGGAAGCTATACGGTTGTAGGACATTACGGACGATATACTGTCAAAGGTCTTAAGAATGTTCAGCTTGATAATAAAGGTATGGACATTAAGGGACGTGACGGCGCTTGTGCACGTGCCGTGTTTGATGGAGAGGTATCTTCCGTTTTCCAGTATGGTCCTAGCTACATTGTCATGGTGCGTCATGGAAGTTACATCTCTGTATATTCAGGATTGTCATCGGTAAGCGTAACCAAGGGTATGAAGGTCCGTACGCGTCAGACTTTAGGAAATGTCGGTGAAGACGCATCAGGCAACAGAATCCTTCATTTCCAGCTTAGAAAAGAAAGTACGAGATTGAATCCGGAGCAGTGGGTTAGATAATGCTATGCCATACAAGGTGATTTTCCTGTGTTACACATATTGTGGATATTTCTTCTACCTGATTCTACGGATTATGCGATAATAAGCAACGGCGCGTGAAAGACTATATGAACTTTCACGCGCCGTTGCTTATTTGTTGGATAGTAATTGGAGGGGTCTTTTATTTCTGTACAATATGGTTGCCGGTTAATGTGTGTGTTTAAAGGTCGAAAGTTTCGAAGTTGTTGAATGAGAGTTTTCCTTTTCTTATTGGAAAAGTGATGTTTGTCTTCGATTTGACTTTTTTCTTCCCATATTTGGCCGGTTTGAATTTCATCTTTTTAGCCACTCTGACAGCTTCTTTGTTAAGTTCCTCGGTCAATCCTCTTGCAATGGCCGCTTTTTCAACGCGTCCTTTGGTGTCGATGATGCAGGATACTATTATATTTCCCGAAGTGCTTCTGGATTGTCCGGGAGGGTTCTTGAAGTTTTTCTGTAAGAATTTCTTTATTGATTCGTTTCCTTTTTGGAATTTTGGCTCTGTATAGTTCTCTCTGTCGCGATCAGTTCTACCTGCAAAGATGTCGTCGCCGTATCCGAAATTGAAATATTGAGCTTTTGAAGCAAGCGGAATTGCGTTCAGAAGTATCAGTAAGATTATTGTTTTCATAATGTGCTGTTTGTTAATATGTGAAACAAAAATAAACCATAATTTTTATTCAGTCAAATTTTAGGTGTATAATGAAGCATTTTGTGACAGTATGAAAGAATGGGTGTGACTGAATTTGAAAGTATTGTATTTTATCGGTCGTATAGAATCATTAAGTACGATTTTGGAATCTAAAGAAAATCAAAAATAGCAGAGATGTCGAAAAAAACTTGTATTTTTGTCAATTGTAATATATGCCTTGCGGAGTGCGCTTGTATGGCACATCCTATTGGCTGAGAATGAATTCTGATAAATATAAAATAAAATCAAAAAGTAATGGCACAGGAAGACGTTTTTAAGAAAGTCGTTTCACATTGCAAGGAATACGGTTTCGTTTTTCCTTCAAGTGATATATATGATGGTTTGGGCGCAGTCTATGATTACGGACAGAATGGTGTAGAACTGAAGAACAACATCAAGCAGTATTGGTGGCAGAGCATGGTACTGATGCATGAAAACATCGTCGGCATCGATTCTGCAATATTCATGCACCCTACAATCTGGAAAGCTTCCGGACATGTCGATGCATTCAATGATCCGCTGATAGACAATAGGGATTCGAAGAAGCGTTACAGAGCTGATGTCCTGATTGAAGATCAGATTGCCAAATATGACGAGAAAATCGAAAAGGAAGTAGCTAAGGCTAGAAAGAGATTCGGTGATTCGTTTGACGAAGAAAAGTATCGTGAGACTAGTCCGAAGGTTCAGGAAGAAATCAAGAAGAGAGATGCTCTCCATGAACGCTATTCGGTTGCTATGAACAACATGGATCTTGATGAACTTCGTCAGATCATCCTTGATGAAGAAATCGTATGTCCTATATCTGGTACGAGAAACTGGACTGAAGTGCGTCAGTTCAACCTTATGTTCAAGACTGAGATGGGATCTACTGCTGACGGAACTTCTACTATATATTTGAGACCTGAGACTGCACAGGGTATATTTGTAAACTATCTCAATGTGCAGAAAACTGGCCGTATGAAGATTCCTTTCGGTATCGCACAGATTGGTAAGGCCTTCAGAAATGAGATCGTTGCACGTCAGTTCATCTTCCGTATGCGTGAGTTTGAACAGATGGAAATGCAGTTCTTCATTAAGCCTGGAACGGAACTCGACTGGTTCAAGAAGTGGAAGGAAACACGTATGGCTTGGCACCAGAACCTTGGATTCGGAGCTGAGAACTACAGATTCCACGATCACGAGAAGCTTGCACATTATGCTAATGCCGCTACAGATATCGAGTTCAAGATGCCTTTCGGCTTCAAGGAGGTTGAAGGTATTCACTCTAGAACAAACTTTGACTTGAGCCAGCATGAGAAGTTCTCAGGAAAGAGCATCAAGTATTTCGATCCTGAAATCAACGAAAGCTACACTCCATACGTTATAGAAACTTCAATCGGCGTTGACCGTATGTTCCTGAGCGTAATGTGCCACAGCTATTGCGAGGAGAAGCTTGAAAACGGTGAGACACGTACAGTCCTGAAGTTGCCTGCAGCTTTGGCTCCAGTCAAGTTGGCTGTAATGCCTTTGGTTAAGAAGGACGGTCTTCCTGAAAAGGCACGCGAAATCATAAACGATCTGAAGTTCCATTTCAACTGTCAGTACGATGAGAAGGATTCTATCGGAAAGAGATATCGTCGTCAGGATGCAATCGGAACTCCTTACTGTGTTACTGTTGACTATGATTCTCTTAAGGACGACAGTGTTACTATCCGTTTCAGAGATACAATGGAGCAGAAGCGTGTCAAGATTTCTGAACTTCTCGGAATAATCGAAGATAACGTTACAATAACAAGTCTTCTCAAGAAACTTAAATGATTTATACCGGCAGATACTGTATGGGGAAATCCCATGCAGGCACTGCTTTTTGAATCTGTATAATGCATAAACGTACAAATACATATATGGTAAAGAAATATTTCGGCTTTCTTGCTTTGATGGTGGCTGGTCTGCTGTCTTTGGCTTCCTGCAATGAACAGGAGGAAGAATACGAGTTTGAAGGATGGAAGGAAAAGAATGAACATTATTTGGACTCTATTGCTACTGCCGCCAGAATGAACGAAGATGGAAGCTGGAAGATGTATAAGGCGTACAATCTTGGCGATTCGCTTGACATGAACGGCCCAAATCTGTATTATATTTATGTGCAGGAACTTGAACATGGCACAGGAACATACAAACCTCTGTTCAACGACTCCGTAAGAGTACATTATATGGGGCAGATTTTGCCTTCGCCTAGCTATCCGAAGGGTTTTGTATTCGGTAAGAGTTACGCCAACAATGTTCTCAATGAGGAAACCGATGTTCCGGCGCTTATGGGAGTAAACTCAACAGTTGTCGGTTTTTCTACGGCTCTTATGAATATGGTCGAAGGTGACAGATGGAGAGTTGTGGTGCCTTACTATCTGGGTTATGGTGAAGATGATTATGCCTCGGCTTCAATTCCTGGATACTCGACACTTATCTTCGACATCAAGTTGGCTAGAGTTTATCGTTATAAGATTGATACCGACACAAGCTGGTATTGATAGACTTGCATTGATTTGCAGATTCATTTCATTTTATAATAATGCGTATCAGACATTTGTCTGATGCGCATTATTTTTTTTGTTCGTCTTAACTTTGTTGTTGACTTGTCCTCGCTATTCCCCATACTGTTTGTAAAGGATGTTTTGTTTGATTACGAAAACAGATAAGACTGACACTGCGTAGAAATGAAAGATTTTGTTAACCTGCCTAGAAAGGCCTTCTGCAACGGTTGAGAGTCTACTTTTAGATATACGTTTGTTAGGATATAGAAATAGGCTTATTTGACGGTTAATATAACCCTTTGGTATCTTTTAAGCTGAGGCTTTCCGTTGTCGCATACTTCGCATATTATATGCAGTGTGTCACCGGTTTTTGCGTCTTGCGGTACTTTGAAAGAAAGTTTTGTACCATAATACTCCAATTCTTCTGTGCCTTTGTATGTGCCGGCCTCTTTGTAGAGCCACCATCTGAATGTCATTTCATCTCCGTCTGGATCATAACTCCTTGAAGCGTCAAGCTTGATTCTGCTGTCTTTTTTTGCTGTTATGTCCATGTGCTTGTTCTTCATTATTATGATAGGGTGGTGATTGGCCGACGTATAATCTTTTGTACACCAATCTGCTCTGCCGGCAAAGTCATTCTGGACATCTTTCATCCATCTCCATATCGGACGGAAATATTCGGTTCGCATATTTATGCAAGAGTCGCTTTTGCTGTTTTCAAGCATTTTTGACCAGCTTACGTCTATTCCGTACAACCCATCTGTATGCTTAAGCGACGGCGATGGAGGATTGTCCATCCATACGTTGTTTCTTACTTTTACGTATCGACCTCCCCAGCCTCCGAAATCAGGTCGTTCTATACTTCGTAGGCCGTTAGGAATGCAATGCAGGAATGAAGGTGTGTCGCCTTCAGCATTGAATGCACCTTTCCTGTTTATGTAGGCGCTGCACAAAGCTCCGTGATTGTCTATGATATTGCTTTTCATCCATTCTTTGCCGAAATAAGGTTTGATGTCTTCCGGCATAACTTTGTTCCAAATGTAAGCCATACAGTCGAATTGATCGGATATTATTGTCATAGCTCCGAGCTTTTCCCATACGGGACGAATGTATCTGGTGTATGAACTATCTTGTTCCCAAATTAGGAAAAGACGCATTTTCGATGTCGCGTATTGCATTTTTTCGGGCTTGTCTTCTTCTATTATTCGGAGCGCTCTTGCCAATGTGTTGCATCCTCCCCATGCCTGAATCCATATAGGTCTGTTGTCGCTTTCGTCCAGAAGTATGTCGGCTATGAACTCAGCTCCTTCTGTGCGTATGCGGTCTTCACTGTTTCCTTGTATGTTTCCAACTTTCCATCTGCTTAATAGATATTCTGGTGATGGATATGCAGGATCGTGAATCGTCAGGTTGTCGTAAACCTCCGAATACAGATTGACGTATTTCTTTATCCACGTTACAGGCTTTAGAGCATTCCAGCCTTTTCCTCCTTCCCAGTGAAACTGTGAACTGCTGTTTATTATGGCTTCTACATCAAAGTCATTGCATGTAAGCAGGAATCGCACCATCGATGCCATGTCGTCTTCTTCTCCGTCAGTAGTCACTATAACTCGTGGTCTTTGATAAATCGGTGTGCCGGATGCCTTTACGCACAATCTGAAATCTTTGGTCTTTTCCATGCCGTCCTTTTCCAATCTTGCGGTTAGGATTACATGTGCGTCTGCGTGTTTCGGCCGGTAGACTTTGCCTTCATTGCTTATTATTGCAGGTCTGCTTGATGTCCAGCTTATCTTTATGGATTTGTCTTTTTTGCCTTCATGTGGCAATGATATGTCTTTGGTGATTTTTTCGTTGTACGGCAATCTTATGTTTTTAAACTCTTCTTCAAAGCCATGTTCTGAAAGGTATGCGTTATGTATATCTGGTTCTGCATAAAAATCAGCTCCTTTATTCGGCGTATAGCTGTTTACGCCATGGGCTGAAATGTTGAAAACTGCAATTACATGTAGCAGAATTTGTATTGGTAAATGTATTTTCATAGCTGTTTTGTGAAAAGTTTGGATTCTTGTTTTACTGTTGGGCGAGTCCTTTCTGATATGACAGATTGAAATTCCTTAATTTTTTTTGATTTGATATGGCAGGTTTGGATATATGAATCAGATGTTGTTGTCCATCCATTCAAACTGTCCTTGCAGGTTATTGCGTAGAAGTGTTACTGCTTCATCAAAGCTTTTCTTTTCATCTTTGTTGATGTCGTATTGGTCTATAGGCCAAAGTCTTGAATTCTCTTCTGCTGATTTCTTTATGTATTTCCTGACTCTCTCTATTTCGTCCAAGGCTTTTATGAGTGACGGTCGGAGAGTGTTGTATCGTTCTTTTCTCAATTGCATTATTGCAGGATCTTCATGCAGTCTTGCAAACCACCAGATGCTTGTGTTCGAAGGACCTTTCCTGTAGTAATAGTAAAACGGTCCGTATGTAGCATAGTCAAAATCCCAAACAGGGCCGGCCTTCAGCTTGCCACCCTTATCTTTGTACATATAGCAGCTTTTCGGCCATCCAAGTTCTGCATTTCCGGTGAGTTCGTATATGAGGTAATAGTCGACAAAGGTCATAACATCTACGTCTTGTGCGTAATCTCTTTTGTAGGCAAAATCTGATGCATATATTTTCTTGTCAACGTCGTTGATGAATTCTTGTATAAAATTGAATTGTGCTTTAGTCAGGTCATTCTCATCCGGTTCTTTTATCATGACAGGAAGTCCGCTCGTCGCACTGCGGAATTTATTGATTTCGTCAAAATTCTTGTCGAACTCCAGCAGAAAGCCGCCGTCTGTGTCTTCAGGACCGTTTTCATATATGTTAACGCGGTTTTCATCTATTTTTATCTGTTCACATAGATAGTAATTCCCCACATGGCGGTTGTTGAACACTAAATCTACAAATTCGCCTCTTGGTGTCCACTCCAGTGATGTTTTCTCTGCTTTAGCCAAAAAGAATGCTATGTGATTTCTCATCAATGTTTTGTCTATATAGTTAGCAAGCAGTATCCAACGTTTGTGTGCCGGCATTCCAAGTATTTCTGATTTTTTCTCCAGTCTTAAGGTGTACGGCTTTTTGGGGTATGTCCATGTTGTATTGCCTCTTCCTTTTATCTCAGTCATGCCATTCCATGTAAGCCGTCCCTTTTCGTCGTATATACAGATGGATACATCTCTCATCCATGTTTCCTTTGATGTCACGTTTTGTCCTTCTGGAGTATTTATGTAAACCACCGGAAGGTCTGTGAAAAAGCTTTTATACACGTGGAACGTATCGGATTTTTCATAAGGTTTATCGATGTTGCCGGTGGAAACCGACAGATACACGTTTCTGTTGTATAAGTTTGATGTTCCTTTGTCTGCTAAAACTATAGCATATCTGTTTGTACTCTCTTCGTAGATTGTGTCGATTTCAAACGGAAAATCTGTATTTGAGTCGGTTGAGCATATACGGATAATATCTTGCTTAAGCTTTGGCAATTCCTGTTTTACTGTGATATGTAATGTATCTGTCTGATTTTCCTCAAGCTTCAATTCCTGCTCTTCTATATTGATAGACAATGACTTGTCATAGCCTTCACTTGTTGCATCATCTTGGCATCCACCCGTGGCCAGACAGCAAAGCGTAATATATGCTATAGTTCTTATTTTCATTTGGTATAAGTGAAATTTGTCTATAAATAAAACGAAGCAGACATATAATGCCTGCTTCGCTATATTAAATTTTTGAGAATATATAGTCTTACAGACCAACCTTTACAAGGTACTCTGCAATCTGCACGGCATTGAGTGCTGCGCCTTTCTTGATCTGGTCGCCGCTGAGCCAGAATGTAAGTCCGTTCTCGTCGGCAAGGTCCTTGCGGATTCTTCCTACGTAGATATCGTCTTTTCCTGCTGTGAACAGAGGCATAGGGTATACCTTGTTTGCTGGATCGTCCTGAAGTGTTACTCCGTCAGCTTCAGCTATGGCCTTGCGTGCCTCTTCTACGCTGATAGGTCTTTCTGTTTCTATCCATACAGACTCTGAATGTGAGCGGAGTGAAGATATACGTACGCATGTTGCAGAACATTTCACATCGCTGTGCATGATCTTTCTTGTTTCGTTGAACATCTTCATCTCCTCTTTTGTATATCCATTGTCCTGGAATACGTCAATCTGAGGGATTACGTTGTATGCCAGCTGATAAGCAAACTTGTTTACAGTGATAGGCTCTCCGCTGACGATTTCCTTGTACTGCTGCTGAAGCTCTTCCATTGCTGCAGCACCTGCACCGCTGGCAGACTGATAGCTTGATACGTGTATTCTCTTTATGTGGCTTAGCTTTTCGAGCGGCTGGAGCACTACAACCATCATGATAGTTGTGCAGTTAGGGTTGGCAATGATTCCTCTTGGGCGGTTCAGTGCGTCTTCTGCATTGCACTCTGGTACTACCAAAGGTACATCGTCGTCCATACGGAATGCACTTGAGTTGTCAATCATTACAGCGCCATATTTTGTTATGTCTGCGGCAAACTCCTTTGATGTGCCGGCTCCGGCAGAGGTGAAGGCTATGTCAACGCCCTTGAAGTCGTCATTGTGCTGGAGAAGCTTTACTTCGTATTCTTTGCCACGAAATGAATACTTTCTTCCTGCGCTTCTTTCAGAACCGAAGAGCACAAGTTCGTCGATAGGAAAGTTTCTTTCATCGAGAACTCTGAGAAATTCTTGTCCTACGGCACCGCTGGCGCCTACAATTGCTACTTTCATTTTCAACTTATTTAATGTTAATCTATTTCTGTAAAGACATTTGTGCAAAAATATAACAATTTGACGATTTAAACGACTAAACACTGATATTTTAGTTATATTTGCAGAGCATGTGATGCAAAAACAGCAGAAGTTCCGCTTTTTGACAGGCGGACGTGTCGGAATCATCATCCAGGAGTTGATGAAGCGAGTGATTTTTCCGTCATCAGGATGTGCAGGAATGCATCTGTTTTCTGCTGGTTTCACTTTTTGTTTTTCTAAACTCCAACTTTAAAGCAAGATGCAATTATGGACGCTATAACCTTATATTTGCCTATTACGGATCCCACGTGGGTCTTCTTCATTGTTTTGTGCATAATTCTTCTTGCTCCAATGATTTTCAACCGCCTTCATATACCTCATCTTGTAGGTATGATATTGGCTGGTGCGCTTATAGGCGAGAACGGACTCGATTTGCTCGACAGAGACGGAAGCTTCGAATTGTTCGGCAAAGTGGGTATCTACTACATAATGTTTCTTGCCGGTCTTGAAATGGATCTCGAAGGATTGAAGAAAAATCAGACTCGAGGCCTTATTTTCGGAGCTTTGACTACTGCAATACCTTTTTTGTTCGGATTCATTTCCGGTTATTGGGTGTTAGGTTTCAGTATGCCTGCATCAATGCTCTTGGCTTGTATTCTTGCTTCGCATACGCTGGTTGCATATCCTATTGTCGGCAGATACGGATTGGGCAAGCATCCAAGCGTTACTGTTTCTATTGCTGCAACCATGTTTGCACTTCTTTCGGCTCTTCTCATACTTGCCAGCATAAGCGGTACTTTCAAAGGTGGAAACGATGCAATATACTGGTCGATGTTTGCGGTGAAATGCATAATATATTTTGTTTGCATATTTACCATTTGTCCGCGTATCATAAGAGCTTTTTTCCGAAAATACTCCGACAATGTCATGCAGTACATATTCGTAATTGCCGTAGTATTCTTTTTTGCGGCAATGGCGGAGTTGTGTGGCCTTGAAGGTATTCTTGGCGCATTTTTGTCAGGATTGGTGCTCAACAGATTTATACCGCGCACATCACCGTTGATGAACAGGGTGGAATTTGTAGGGAATGCCCTTTTCATCCCATATTTCCTTATAGGTGTCGGCATGCTGGTCAACGTCAAACCTCTGTTTACAGAAGAAGGTGCATTGGTCGTCGTAGCTGTTATGGTCATTGCCGGAACTCTGTCGAAACTTTTGGCAGCGCATATAACCCGCAAATTGTTTAAGATGGATCCGTCAAGCGGACTTATGATGTTCGGACTGACCGAGGCTCATGCCGCAGGTGCTCTTGCCATGGTTATGGTAGGTACGGGACTGGAAATACGTCCGGGCGAACCGCTTATGAACAATGCCGTACTCGACGGTGTTGTCATGATGATTCTCATTTCATGTATTATCAGTTCCATAGCGACAGATCAGGCAGCACGCAATCTTACATTGAGAGGACTTGACGAAACTGCATCCGAGAAGGATTATTCCGATGACTCCGAGAAAATCATGATTCCGGTAAGTTATCACGACAACATCGAAAGCATCGTTGGATTGGCTATTATGATGCGAAATCAGAAACGCAATTCCGAGCTTATAGCTATAAATGTTGTATATGATGATGAGCACAGCGAGGCTATGCATGAGCACAGCCGTAAGATTCTGACGAGGGCTGAGCAGGTGGCTGCGTCTGCAGATGTGAAAATGGTTACTCAGAGCCGTCTAGCCACGAATCCAACGAGCGGCCTTGTGCACGCGGTTCGAGAAAATGATGCCACCGAATTGATTATCGGCCTTCATCACCGCCGATCTATTGTCGATTCGTATCTTGGAAGTTTTACAACCGAATTGATCGGTGCTTTGTCTAGGCAGATAATAATAGTCAAGAGCATTGTGCCGTTGAATACGATACGCCGTATAGTTGTAGCTGTTCCTGAACGTGCTGAATTCGAAACCGGATTTGTACGTTGGGTCGAAAGACTCTCAAGATTAGCCGATGAAATCGGTTGTCAGATTGTATTTCATGCAACAGAACGTACATCTGCTTTGATAATGTCGCGTGTGAGACATTCCCATCCAAACCTCAGAGCCAGCTATGAACTTCTTGATTCATGGGACGACCTGCTTCTTCTCAGCGAGGATATGAATTACGACCACATGTTTGTCGTTGTTACGGCCAGAACAGGTTCGATTTCTTACCAGAAGTCTTTCGAACAGTTGCCTAAACTTTTGGAACGATATTTCTCCAACAACAGTCTTATGATAGTTTATCCCGATCAGTTCGGCGAAGAACCGGATAATCTTACGTTTGCAGAACCACGCGGAAAAACTGCTGCAAACATATCCAGAATGTCGCGCTGGATGTCGAAATGGATAAGCAAAATCGGTTAAAATACTATAATGTCGATGGAAAACGAATGGATGCAGAGGACAGAAATCCTGTTTGGCCAGGATTCGATGGAGCGTCTGCGAAGTGCTAATGTTTTTGTTGCAGGTGTGGGCGGAGTCGGTGCCTATGCCGCAGAAATGCTTTGTCGTGCCGGTATCGGCAGTATGACTATAATAGATGCCGACGATGTGTCGGTAACAAATATCAATCGTCAGCTTCCAGCATTGCATTCCACCGTTGGACGAAGTAAGGTTGACGTGATGGCCGAACGATTCAGAGATATAAATCCAGAAATTTCACTTACAGCTCTGCACGAGTACATAACCGAGGAAAATGTCGGTGAGTTCGTCAGTGCAGGTAAATTTGACTTTATAGTTGATGCAATAGATACGATTGCACCGAAACTCGGACTGATAGCCTATGCTCTAAATAACAGAATCGGTATAGTAAGTTCTATGGGTGCAGGAGCCAAGACAGACATATCGCAGATACAGTACGCAGATATATGGAAAACCTTCAATTGCGGATTGAGCAAGGCGGTACGGACGGGAATGAAAAGACGTGGTCTTCAGGGACGCCGTCTTCCGGTTGTGTTTTGTTCTCAGGCACCGGATATGGATGCAGTCATCAGAATAAATGAGACAAACAAGAAATCTACGGCTGGAACAGTTTCTTATATGACCGCTACTTTCGGAAATTATCTGGCAGCATATGTCATACGACATCTAACAGAAAAATAGGATATAATTTAAGATATGATTACTCTAAAAGGAATTACAAAGAGCTTCGGCAATCTGCAGGTGCTGAAGGGCATAGATCTGGACATAAATGACGGTGAAATCGTCAGTATTGTAGGTCCAAGCGGTGCCGGCAAGACAACTCTTCTGCAGATTATGGGTACTTTGGACCGCGCAGACAGCGGAAGCGTTGTCATCAACGGCGTGGATGTTTCAAAGCTGGGGCATAATGAAATTTCGCGCTTCCGCAACAAACAGATCGGTTTTGTATTTCAGTTTCACCAGCTTCTGCCCGAATTCACTGCAATAGAGAATGTGATGATGCCGGCGATGATTGCTAGAATGAATCATAAGGAAGCTCAGGCCAGGGCCGAAGAACTTCTTGGATTCATGGGACTGGCAGATAGAGCTTCGCATAAGCCTAATGAGCTGTCTGGAGGAGAGAAGCAGCGTGTGGCTGTGGCGCGTGCTTTGATGAATCGCCCGTCTGTTATACTTGCGGATGAACCTTCTGGAAGTCTGGATACGAAAAACAAAGCTGAATTGCATCAGCTTTTCTTCGAACTGAGAAAACAGTTTGGACAGACATTCGTCATAGTGACGCATGATGAGGAGTTGGCATCAACAACTGATAGGACAATACATCTGAAAGATGGAATGATTCTCAGTACCGAATCTGCGAAAAAGATGAAGCAGAAAGAAGAAACAAGTGTTGAATCCGAACAGAATATATAAAGAAGTGGAAATTATGGACAATGACAATATGCCTAAACTAAGGCTTGGCAAATGGAACAAGCTTGAAGTTGTTAAGGAGGTTGATTTCGGTATGTATCTCGGTGCTGGAGAACTTGGCGAGATACTTCTTCCGAAAAGATATGTGCCTGAAGATTGCAAAATAGGCGATGTAATCGACGTTTTTCTCTATCTCGACAGTGAAGAACGCCTGGTGGCTACGACAGAAACGCCTTTGGTTGAAGTAAATCAGTTTGCTTATTTGGAAGTGAAATGGGTAAACGAGTACGGAGCTTTCCTTGATTGGGGGCTGATGAAGGATCTTTTCTGTCCGTTCCGCGAGCAGCGCCGTAAGATGCAGGTCGGCAGAAGCTATATTGTTTATGTATACATCGATTCGCAGACCTATCGTATAGTAGCATCGGCAAAGGTTGACAAATTCATTTCTGACGATTATCCACCATACAAAGCCGGTGAAATCGTAGATGTCCTTGTGCAGCAGAAAACAGATCTTGGATTCAAGGCCATAGTTGAAAACAAATACGGAGGACTCATCTATCAGAACGAACTTTTTAGAGATATACATACCGGTGACCGATTGAAAGCGTATGTAAAGAATGTTCGTGAGGACGGAAAGATTGACTTGGTGCTTCAAGCGCACGGACGCAAGCATGTGGCCGATTTTTCAGAAGAGTTGTTCAATTATCTTAAATGCACGGAAGAAGGCTTTGCCCCTTATCATGACAAAAGTCCGGCTGAAGATATATATGCCGAGTTTAAGGTGAGCAAGAAAACTTTCAAGAAGGCTGTCGGCGATCTCTATAAGAAGCATTATATAAAGATTCTTGATGATGGAATCGAGCTTACTCCTGAGGGACGTTTTGCAGGATTGGAAGATTGACTATGTAATGTGGCAACAATGATTCATTGAAATATTATGGGATGTGTCTATATAGGATGCATCCCTTTTTATTTCCTTCTGTTTTGTGTTTAAAATAGATCTGGAGCCTTTTTGTCATATTAGCTACGGTTGGGCAAAATTTGTTGTCCAAGAATGTATTATAGATGTTTGGGCATTGTAACGTATGCAGTATGGCATATTACTATCCGGATTGAAATTATGGGCGCTCGCGAAAAGATTTCTGAGCGCGCGGAATAATCGTTTCGAGGGCTTGTAATTTTTGTTCTGAGCCTCTGGCGTTTTTTTGTGAAGGCGTTATGTGGAAATATGTGAACAAAACGCGTCGTTCATTTGTATATAGTGAATGATATACTTTATTGTCTTTTAAATCTGAATATTTTATGGAATACACCATTGTTCACAGACCCGAAGTCTGTAGATTCTCAATCGAAATGGAAGGAAGTGAAGCGTATGTGGAATATGTGGAAAATGCAGGTGAACTGATTATCGTGCATACCATCGTTCCGAGTCCTCTTGAAGGCCGTGGCTTGGCTTCGGCTTTAGTTGCTGCAGCCTATAAGTATGCCGACGAAAAATGTCTGAAGCGTGTTGCCGTATGCGAATACGCTAAAAAGTGGCTGGAGAAGCATTCTGATGGCTGACAGACGTTAAAGTCGAGGCGCGATGTGAAACAAATGGGTGGTTATGTGTGGATATTGTGACCGAAAAAACTTAACTTTGCAACTTTATTGAAACATTTAACTAGAACATTTGCAGTATGAGAGCACTGAAAGATCGCATTATGCGGGATGGAAGATGTTTTGACGGAGGAATACTCAAGGTTGACAATTTCATCAATCATCAGATGGATCCTATTCTGATGAAGTCTATGGCAGTTGAATTTGTACGCCGTTTTGCCGGTACTAAAATCAACAAGATTGTGACAATCGAGGCCAGCGGTATAGCACCGGCTATAATGGTGGGCTACTTGTTGGAACTTCCTGTGGTTTTTGCAAAGAAGAAGGTTCCAAGCACTATGGAGAATATGCTGTCTACGACCGTATACTCGTTCACTAAAAACAGTTCATATAACGTGTGCGTGAGCAAGGATTATCTGTGTCCTGGCGATAAGGTGCTTTTTATTGATGATTTTCTTGCTAACGGCAATGCTGCCAAGGGTATAATAGACCTTGTCGAGCAGGCTGGTGCAGAGCTTGTAGGTATGGGATTCCTTATTGAAAAATCATTCCAGCATGGAGGCGATTTTTTGAGAGAACGTGGCGTTCATGTGGAATCGCTTGCAATAATAGACAGTCTTGACGACTGCCGTATTGTGATAAGAGACTGATGTCGGATTTTTAATAAGGTAATAAAGATATTTATAGGTAAATGGAACAGGATAATCAGAATGCAGGTTCGACTGCCGGAAATGGTCTTATTTACGGACTCAATGACCGTCCGCCTTTGAAAGATACTTTTTTTGCTGCACTGCAGCATTTGTTGGCGATATTTGTTGCCATAATAACTCCGCCTCTCATAATTGCAGGTGCGATGAAGCTTGATTTGGAGACGACAGGTTTCCTTGTGTCTATGTCGCTTTTTGCATCAGGAATTTCAACTTTCATTCAGTGCAGACGTGTTGGTCCTATAGGATGCGGGCTTCTTTGCGTGCAGGGTACCAGCTTCTCATTTATAGGCCCGATAATTGCTGCAGGCAACATATTGGGCGGAACAGCAGGATTGAGCACTATATTCGGTGCTACGATAGCAGGTTCTTTTGTTGAGATGATTGTCAGCCGTATATTGAAGTATACACGAAAGATCATTACTCCGCTTGTGTCTGGTATAGTGGTGACACTTATCGGTATGAGTTTGATAAAGGTCGGCATCACTGCTTGCGGTGGTGGTGAAATGGCTAAGGCTGACGGCACTTTCGGCGCTTTACAGCATGTAGGTCTTGCAGCTCTTGTGCTGGTGCTTATAATTCTTTTCAACAGAAGTTCAAACAGATATTTGAGAATGAGCTCCATCGTCATAGGTCTGGCTGTAGGTTATGCCGTTGCATGGGCTATGGGACTTGTAAATTTCTCAACGGTGAACGATTTCGGAGGATTCAATATACCAGTACCTTTCCGCTACGGTATTTCTTTTGACATATCGTCTATAATTGCTTTGGGACTTGTGTATCTCATTACAGCTATAGAGGCTTATGGCGACATCACTGCAAATTCTCTTATATCCGGCGAACCGGTAGAAGGCGAAAAGTTTGTTCGCAGGGCTTCAGGAGGTATTCTTGCAGACGGATTCAACTCAATGCTTGCAGGAGTATTCAATTCGTTCCCAAATTCTATTTTTGCGCAAAATAATGGAATGATACAGCTTACAGGTGTTGCAAGCCGTTATGTAGGATATTTCATTGCCGGCATGCTTGTTCTGCTCGGATTGTTCCCGGCTGTAGGACTTGTGTTCTCGCTTATGCCTGAGCCGGTTCTCGGTGGAGCAACGTTGCTTATGTTCGGAACAGTTGCGGCTGCCGGTATACGCATCATCTCATCGCAGAAAATCAACCGTAAGGCTACTTTGGTAATGGCGCTGAGCTTCTCTTTCGGATTGAGCGTTGAACTTGTTCCGGATATATTGTGCCAGCTTCCGGAGACTTTGCGCAATATATTCTCTTCTGGAATAACAACCGGAGGTTTGACAGCTATATTGGCTAATGCGCTTATTAGAATCAAGGAAGATTGAATCTGAGTGATTTTTAGAAAAAATAGAGGGTGGTGACAGGGATTTATCTGTTTGCCACCCTTTTTTGTTGTGTAGGAATGAGAGTGTTGAGAGGATGTAAGCGGACGCTTGAAACAATGGGTTGATGGACCTGTATGACGACCGTATTTTTACTTCCCAATATTTCCCTGATACACCTTTTTTTATTATATTTGTGCCTATAAAGTTTAGTATGTAAATGGAACAGGAAACAACAAATGCCAGCAGTTATTCGGCGAGTAATATTCAGGTCCTTGAAGGACTTGAGGCTGTAAGAAAACGTCCGGCGATGTATATAGGCGACATCAGCGAGAAGGGACTTCATCACCTTGTATATGAGGTTGTTGACAACTCTATAGATGAATCGCTCGCAGGATACTGTACGCATATAGAAGTTACAATAAATGAGGACAATTCGATAACGGTACAGGACAACGGACGAGGTATACCGGTGGATATGCACGAGAAGGAGCATAAATCGGCGTTGGAAGTTGTTATGACTGTGCTGCATGCCGGTGGTAAGTTTGATAAGGGATCATACAAGGTTTCCGGAGGACTTCACGGTGTGGGTGTCAGCTGTGTAAACGGATTGTCAACAAGAATGAAATCGCAGGTTTTCCGTGACGGAAAGATTTACCAGCAGGAATATGCTTGCGGAAAACCTTTGTATGATGTGAAGGTAGTAGGAGAGACAGACAAGCGCGGTACCCGTCAGCAGTTCTGGCCTGATGCTTCGATTTTTACAACGACTGTATATAAGTATGACATATTGGCAAACAGAATGCGTGAACTTGCATATCTTAATGCAGGTCTTACAATCACGCTGATGGATATGCGCAAGGATGTCAACGAAGCTGCCGGATTTGAAGATATACGTAAGGATGTGTTCCATTCTGAAGGCGGATTGAAGGATTTCGTCAAATATATTGATTCTTCGCGTACGCATCTTTTCAATGATGTGATATATCTTAACACTGAGAAACAGAATATTCCGATAGAAGTGGCTATAATGTATAACACTTCTTATAGCGAGAATATCCATTCGTATGTCAATAATATCAATACGATAGAGGGCGGTACGCACCTGACAGGTTTCCGTGCAGCATTGACTCGTGTTCTTAAGAAATATGCGGAGGACACAAAAGTTCTCGAAAAACTTGAAAAACAGAAAATTGAAATCAGCGGTGAAGACTTCCGTGAGGGACTTACTGCCGTTATATCTGTAAAGGTTGCTGAACCTCAATTTGAAGGACAGACAAAGACTAAGCTTGGAAACAACGAAGTGGCTGGAGCTGTCAACCAGGCTGTGGGTGAAGCACTTGCAAACTATCTTGAGGAGCATCCAAAAGAGGCTAAGATGATTGTGGACAAGGTCGTGTTGGCTGCTACTGCAAGAATTGCTGCTAGAAAGGCTCGTGAGAGTGTGCAGAGAAAGAATCCTATGACAGGTGGAGGTCTGCCTGGTAAATTGGCCGACTGCTCTGACAAGGATGCTGCAAACTGCGAAATGTTCATTGTCGAGGGTGATTCTGCCGGTGGTTCTGCAAAACAGGGCCGAGACAGACACTTCCAGGCAATTCTGCCTATACGAGGAAAGATATTCAACGTTGAACGCGTTATGTGGCACAAGGCGTTTGAACATGAAGAGGTTAACAACATAATTCAGGCTCTTGGCGTCAGATTCGGTCTTAATGAAGCAGACAGCAAGGAAGCCAATTATGATAAGCTCAGGTACTACAAGACAATAATCATGACCGATGCCGATGTCGATGGTTCACACATCGACACACTGCTGATGACTTTGTTCTTTAGATATATGCCTCAGCTTATAAAGGACGGACGTCTGTATATTGCTACTCCACCGCTGTATCTCTGTACAAAAGGTAAGATTAAGGAGTACTGCTATACAGAAGAAGACCGTTTGAGATTCATCAACAAATACGGTGATGGAACTGAAGGAAGTGTGCATACTCAAAGATACAAAGGTTTGGGAGAAATGAATCCTGAACAGTTGTGGGAGACAACAATGAATCCTGAGACCAGACTTCTTAAGCAGGTTACAATTGAGGATGCTTCTGAGGCTGATTATACGTTCTCTATGCTTATGGGAGATGACGTAGGTCCAAGAAGGGATTTCATAGAAAGAAATGCAACTTATGCTAATATCGATGCTTGATGATATTCCTTTTGTAAGGTTTGGAATCTAGATATATTAAATCGGGACATTTTCGCTGATAGCACGAAGATGTCCCGATTAATTTTGTATATGTCGCAAATGCTGTATTTGGACTTTTGTTTTCGGTATATTGATAGGTTTGAAATTAGTATAGGCCCATACGCTTGAGCATGAGTGCAACGCCGTCTTCATCAACAGAAGCTGTAACGAAATCTGCTGATTTTTTGACTTCTTCACTGGCATTTCCCATTGCAACGCCAATGCCGGCATGTTTCAGCATTGAAATGTCGTTGCCTCCGTCACCGAAAGCCATGGACTCGTCCAATTTTATACCGTAATGAGCGAGCATTGCGTCTATTCCTGTACTTTTGCTGTTGCCCTTGGATATTATATCTGCAAAATCAGGATGCCACCTGTGGGCATCGCAATTCTTTAGAACACCGGCCATAATTTCTGGCTCTTGTTCTTTGTTGAAGAATGCTATTATTTGTATTATGTGTTTTGTAAAGCTTTCTTCAATTGGTTTTATCTCTATAGGTTTTACATTCAGAAGCTTGAAGACATTGTCTGATGCCGTATTTGTTGATGTTATGAAAACGTCCTCTTCAGATGCAAAGGCTATTGGAAATTTGTGAATTTTGTTGTATTCGGCTAATCTTTTTAGATCTTCAGTGTCAACAGTACTGCATCTTATCAGTTCGTTTTCTCCACTAATACAGCATGCACCGTTTGCCGAAACGATTCCGTCATATTCTATTGCACTGATGTTGTCAATGAATGGGATGGGGCGTCCTGTTGCTATAAATACCTTGATTCCGTTCTTGCGTACTTTGTGTATGGCGTCTACAGTTGATTGTGGGATTGAATGAGTTTTGAATGATACAAGTGTACCGTCGATGTCGAAGAATAAAGCTTTGATTTTGTTGTCTGTCATATAGCGTGTTATTTTGTGTTGCAAATATAGCAAAACTCATCTGCTGTGTTGAGGCTTGTAGGTTTTAACTTTGCACAGATTGCTTGCAGCTGCATCAAATAAAGAATGGATAAAACGTTGGCAGTTGCATGCTTCTCTGGTTGTATCTGTACTTTTATACGTTCAAATTTAATAAAAAACAAGATATGTCTGATACCAATAAGCGCATTGTCTTGTTTTTTGCAACTCGGTTTCAATATTCAAGATAGTAGGCAAGACGTTCGATTTCTTTTTCTGTGAATATTCCGGATGCCTGCAAATTCTCAAAATCTTTGAATTCACCGTATAATCTTCGGTAATTCAATATGGATTTTGTCTGTTCGTACGAAATGTATGGATGGCTGTTTAAGGATTGGAAGCTGGCTTTATTGATGTTTATGCGCGTAATTTTTGATATGTCTGTGCTGAACCATTTAAGAAGTTCAGGAGAGAAAATCTTTATCTCCAGAAGTTGCTTTGTACTATAGTAGCCTCCAAGTTTTTGTCTGTAATCGATGATTGCTTTTGAGATACCTTTGCCTATACCCGGTATTCTTCTCAATATAGCCGTGTCTGCCGTATTTACGTCAATGATGGTGTCTTTTTGAAATTTACTGCTTTTGTATATCTTTGAAAGCTCATTGTGTCTTTTGTCTCTGTTAGTATGGAAATCCACGTATTCATCAGATGTTTCGCCTTTTTTGTTGCCGTATTCATCGGCTTTTCTTTTGTGTGATGTCCTATACTTATCAGAGATTCTTATGTATGGAATAATTCTTTCAACCTCTTCTTCGGTCCATCCGTAAAGTCTGGATATGGCTTCTGGTTCTCTGAATATACCGCCGGCTTGTCGATATTTGATAAGATTCCTGATTTTCCAGTTTTTTATTCCGAAAAGGGCTAAAGTTGTCGAATCCACCGTGTTTGGATCAAATATGGGCAGGCTTGTATATATATCTTCTCCATTAGCATCGATTGCCGTTTTATTGCCTGCTGTTGTCGATGAATTCGCTGCTTTATAATTGTTTTTGTTGCCTGTCTTTACGTTTTCATCGGCAGAAACCTCATTTTCATCTTTCTTTGTATTATCCACGAATATTGCAACGGCAATAGCTATCATTGCCGTTGCAATAAGTGCAGATATGGCTCTCCTGTCACTTTTTGAGAAGTATAGGAACCTTCGTAACATTTTTCTTTTTATATAAGACTTATATGTCTTGACTAACTGATGTTGCCCTCGTGAGGTTTTGAGTATTGAGCATTACAAGATACCTATCAGGTTAATGAATACACATCCTATGGCAACTGGTGCCACGTATCTTAGTACAAAGATAAGGGCTTTGAAGTACGGAGCCTTGATGGTGTCTCCGTTCGTCAGTTCTTCTCTTATCATTCGGCTTTTCAAATACCAGCCTGCAAATATTGATATGAGCATACCTCCAAGAGGCAAGAATATATTGGATGTAGTGAAGTCGAACAAATCAAATATAGTCTTGCTGTTAATTGTGAAATCCTTCAGAGGGCCGAATGAAAGTGAACAGAAGATACCGATAATAAGACATCCTGCTGTAACGAAGCATGCGGCTTTGCGTCTCGTCATCTTGAATTCTTCGGATAGATACGCTGTTACTACTTCATGCATGGATATCGTAGATGTCAGTGCTGCTATCACTAGAAGGAAATAGAACATCACTGAGAATATATAAGACAATATTGGAAGTCCTTCAAAGGCCTGCTGGAATACGTTGGGCAATGTTATGAATATAAGTGACGGTCCGACATCGTTTCTTCCAAGACTGTATCCTGTACTAAATGCAGATGGGAATATGATGAAGCCGGCCATTATGGCTACCATGGTGTCTAAGATACATACGTTTACGGCTGTTTTTGCTATATTGGTTTCTTTGTTGAAATATGAAGCATAGGTGCATAGACATCCTAAGCCCAGACTGAGTGAAAAGAATGCCTGCCCCATGGCACTCAAAACTACCGAACCATCGATTTTTGAAAAGTCAGGACGCAAAAGGTATTCGACACCTTTGTATGCTCCAGGAAGACTGACGGAACATGCAACAAGAATTACTATAACGACGAACAGCGCAGGCATCATTACCTTTGAGAACTTTTCAATACCGCTTTCCACGCCACGTACTATGACTATATGTGTTATTACAAGAAATGTCAACAGCCATAGTATTGGCTTGTATGGATTTGAGGCAAACTCATTGAACATAACAGGGTAGTCTGCAGCGGCTTTGCCTTCAAACATGTTTCCTGCCGCCATTATTGCATATTCCAGTGTCCATCCGGCAACAACGGAATAATAGCCTAATATAAGGAAACCAGACAAAACTCCAAGTCTTCCGACCCAGTTCCAATGTGTGCCTGGAGCAAGTGTTCTGTACGCGGCGGCAGTGTTCACCTGTGTTTTTCTTCCTATTATGAACTCGCTTATCATTATAGGCATTCCAAGTATTATGATGCATGCAATATATATAAGGATGAATGCAGCTCCTCCATTTCTACCTGTTTCTACCGGAAAACGCCAAATGTTTCCAAGTCCTACTGCTGAACCGGCTGTTGCCAGAATAACGCCGATTTTGCTTCCGAAATTTTCTCTTTCTGTCAGTTTCATAATTTCAAAATGCAATTAATTGGTGTGTTAATTGCGCAAATGTACAAAATATTGCCTATTTTTGTATCAGATTATAAATAATATATGTTTATGGCTTTCCTGAAAAATTATTTTATCTCAATTTTTGTCTCTTTTTGTGTAATAGTGCTTTCTGTAATACCACTTCCTGAGAATCCTCCTCTAGAAGATGTTCCTCTTATTGACAAATGGGTGCATTTTGTTATGTACGGTGGAGTTTCTTGTGCTGTATGGTATGATTATTACCGTAAGAGGAAAAATCTAAAATTTACTATGCCTGCATTCTTGTCTGCTGTTGTATATCCTGTAGTGCTTGGAGGAATACTTGAGATTGTACAGGAAAATCTTACGTCGACCAGAAGCGGGGATATGCTTGACTTTTACGCTGATTCAGTTGGAGTGGGAATCGGCTTTGTGTTGGGATTCTTTGTAATACGAAAATATTCAGGAAGGATAAGGTTCCGTTCCTGAATATCTCATTTCTATTGTTTACATGTTGTGTCGGTTCTTTACTTTGGGAAATTCCCAGTTTACAGGAAATCCTTTAGTTCTGTCTTGAGCTGTTTGCGTGTGAAAAATATACGGCTCTTGACTGTTCCTATTGGTAGACCTAGCTTGTCTGCAATCTCTCTATATTTAAATCCGGCTACGTACATAGAGAATGGCACTCTGTATTCCGTCGGAAGCTGCTTTATGACTTTCTGTATTTCCGAAATGTCGTAAGTAGTATCTACCGAATCTTCCAAAATTTCATTGTTGGTTATAGTCAAAGTTTCCTCTGACATTATTGTGTGTCCACGCAAGATTCTTCTGTAATTGTTGATGAAGAGGTTGCGCATTATAGTAAGAACCCAACCTTTGAAGCTGGTTTCTTCCATATAACTTTCAGCATTGGTCAGTACTTTCAGAGATGTTTCCTGAAGCAGATCATTTGCTTCGTCTCTGTCTGCCGTGAGTCTGTAGGCGAATCTGAAAAGAACGTCCTGCAGCTTGATCAGTTGCTGTGTAAAACAAATGTTTGCCTCCATAGTTTCAGTGATTTAAGATTTATGCACAAATATACATTTCTGTTCCATATTTTATGCATGTAACCTCATAAATAAAGGGGTAAAAACTGTTTTATGTCAGTTTTTACCCCTTTTGCCGAACAAAATCAGTATGTTGATGCTTGTTTATCTATTGTTGTACTGATATTTAGCGATATGTTGGTGCCGTTACCATTTGGAGTATGGATGAACCATAAGGTTGGAATTGTAGTATTTCTTGTCGCCCGTCACCTCTTCTCCGATGAAATCGGGTTTTTCATACTCTTCATTTTCATCCTCAAGTTCTATTTCGGCAACAACGAGTCCTTCGTTTTCACCGAAGAATTCGTCTACTTCAACAGTGTGTCTGCCGCTTTTTACCAACCATCTGTTTTTATCGATTATGCCAGGCAAGCATATTTTCATCAATTCTTCCGCATCAGAAAGAGGAATATCTCTTTCAAATTCATATCGTCCCAGTCCAGATTTGTCCGAAGGCCCCTTTATAGTAAGGTATCCCTTTCCGTCACGGATTCTTACTCTTACGGTTCTGCCGGATTCTCTGCATATATATCCCTGCATTATGTGGCTGTGTGAATATGCCCGGCTTTTGTAGTCGCCGGTTACGAGAAATTTACGTTCTATTTCCAATGCCATGACGTTTGATTTTAAATTTGTTTTCTGTTGTGCTGAAACGACAGACTTTTCATGATCAATGTTCTGCTCCGACAGCCTCAGATGCAAACTCCATCAAGTATGCCTTGATGAATCCGTCGATCTTACCGTCCATTACGCCCGGTACGTCCGAAGTCTGGTAGTTTGTTCTGTGGTCTTTTACGCGTCTGTCGTCAAACACGTAACTTCTGATCTGTGAGCCCCATTCAATCTTTTTCTTGCCGGCTTCGATTTTCTGCTGTTCTGCCATTCTCTTCTTCATGGCTCTGTCGTAGAGCTGTGATCTCAAGAGTCTGAGCGCGTTCTCTCTATTCTCCAGCTGTTTTCTGGTTTCTGTATTTTCAATGAGGATTTCTTCTTCTTCGCCTGTGTCAGGGTCAACATATTGATAGCGCAAGCGCACACCTGTTTCCACTTTGTTGACGTTCTGTCCTCCTGCACCTCCTGAACGGAAGAGGTCCCATGAAATCTTGCTCTTATCGATGACAACTTCTATCGTGTCGTCTACCAGCGGGGTTACGAATACAGAAGCGAACGATGTCATTCGTTTTCCCTGTGCGTTGTATGGTGAAACTCTCACGAGTCTGTGCACACCGTTTTCGCCTTTGAGGTATCCGTATGCCGAATCGCCTTCAATTTCCATTGTCACGGTCTTGATTCCGGCTTCGTCACCGTCCTGCAGGTTGCTGATTGTAACTTTATAATTGTGCGCCTCGGCCCATCTCTGGTACATTCTCATGAGCATTGATGCCCAGTCCTGGCTTTCTGTTCCGCCTGCACCAGAATTAATTTTCAGCACGCAGTCCATACCGTCTGCTTCATTGCGGAGCATGTTCTTGAGCTCAAGGCTTTCTATCAGTTCGATGGCTCTCTGATAGTCTGCATCGACCTCTTCTTCAGTAACCATCTCGTCTTTGTAGAAATCGAAGGCCAACTCAAGCTCATCAGTGGCGGATTTGACTTCGTTGTATCCGTCAATCCATTTCTGAAGTCCTTTTACTTTTTTCATCTGCGCTTCAGCGGCCTTTGCATCGTCCCAAAAGCCTGGAGCCTGTGTGCGCAGTTCTTCTTCTTCCACTTCCACCTTCTTGTTTTCGATGTCAAGGTATCTGTAGAGCGCCTCCGTTCTTTCTTTTACATCTTTAAGTTGGTCTGCTGTAATCATATCTGTTGCATTTTATGCGGCAAAGATAGCAAGTTATTTTCAAAAAAACAGCATCAATAGGGCCGTACGCCTCTGTATCTTAGTGCAATTACTGTTTTTTATTTCTCCTTATAGGCCGTGTTGTTGCATTAATGGTTCCAAATGCTTTATTTTTGCATGAACAAGTTTTAAAATTTATGGATTACGATTGTTTGACGGCCGAGGCCGTATGTTTTCTAAAGCGCCTTATTTCTGTACCATCAACAAGCAGGAACGAGGCTGAAGCAGCCGATGTCGTTTGCGAGTTCATCCGTAATAAGGGATATGAACCGCATCGCAAGGGAAATAACGTTTGGTGTATATGTGATGGATTCGATGAGTCGAAGCCCAATCTGCTGATGAATTCGCATATAGATACGGTAAAACCAGTTGACGGGTGGACTTACGATCCGTTTGTACCGATGGAATCGGACGGACGTATATACGGATTGGGCAGCAACGATGCCGGTGCAAGTGTAGTTTCTCTTTTTGAGGCTTTCACCGTATTGACCGAAAGAAATCAGCCTTACAACCTTATTTTTCTAGCTTCGTGTGAGGAGGAAGTTTCCGGTCGCGACGGCATCGAGAGTGTGCTTCCGCTTCTGCCGCGAATAACACTTGGTGTTGTTGGCGAACCTACCGGCATGAATCCTGCTATTGCGGAAAAAGGATTGATGGTGCTTGATGTTACTTCACATGGCAAGGCCGGACATGCGGCTCGCAATGAGGGAGAGAATGCCATATATAAAGCTCTCGATGATATATGTTGGTTCAAGGATTTTAAATTCCCTAAAGTGTCTCCGCTTCTCGGACCAGTGAAAACGACTGTTACTGTAATCAATGCAGGTACACAGCACAACGTCATACCTGATAAATGCGTTTTCACCGTGGATGTACGTACCAACGAATGTTACACCAATCACGAAATATTCGATGAAATCGTAAGAAATGTGAAGTCTGAGGTCAAAGCACGTTCGTTCAGACTGAATTCTTCTTCCGTATCGCCTGACCATCCGATTGTACGAAAGGCTGTAGAAATGGGACTGGAACCGTTCGGCTCACCGACATTGTCCGATCAGGCGCTGATGAATTTCCCTTCTGTCAAAATAGGTCCAGGTTCATCCAGCCGTTCACATACAGCAGATGAATTTATTTGTGTCGATGAAATCGCCGGTGCCATAAATCTTTATGTGCGTCTGCTTGATGGATTGGATCTGCAAGGCTGAGTTCTTGCTTGACTGCGGTCTGTTCTATTATTAGATTTATGACTATATAATAAAATTAAAGAGGCACGGAAGTCCGTGCCTCTTTTTCTGAGCCCTTGCGGTTAATGTTGCGAGCGCTTGTAATTTTTACTGCGAGCCCTCGCGTTTTGTTACTTTGTGCTGCTTTTCACCAGAACTTGTTCATCTCCGCGTTGTATTCGAATCCTGCATCTTTCAGCTTTGATACGATGAAATCTTTGCTCACTCCAGTGTCTGAGCAGAATTCGTCGAGTGAATTGTAGGCATCACGCAGTTTCATGTTCATGAAGCTGAAGAGCATCATTGGGTCTTCTGGAAGTTCCATAACTTTTGAATTTTATTTGAGGTTGTTGGATTGTTGTAAATTGAATAGTGGAAATACTTGTGTGTACAATATGAAAAACATGTGCACCGAAAAGAAAAAAACGCCGCTCTGAGAATTTCAGAACGGCGTGTTGTGCTGTTTTATCTCGGATTAACAGATCTTGCTTAATTGGCAGCTCCAGTAGCAATCTTTTCCTTAATACGAGCTTTCTTACCAGTGAGTTTGCGGAGGTAGTAAAGCTTGGCGCGGCGAACCTTACCGATCTTGTTTACAGTGATGCTGTCGATGTTTGGTGATTCGATAGGGAAGATACGCTCTACACCTACTGTTCCAGACATCTTGCGTACTGTGAAACGCTTCTTTGTACCTTCACCGCTGATCTTGATCACAACTCCACGATACATCTGGATACGTTCCTTAGAACCTTCGATGATCTTGTAAGCAACTGTGATTGTGTCACCGGCCTTGAATTTTGGGAACTCTTTGCCTGTAGCAAAGGCTTCTTCAGCAACTTTAATTAAATCCATTTTGTTTTTTAATTTAAATTGTTTTTTGGTTCCAACGAAGCATTCTCCAGTTACACTTCCTGGACAGCGGCTTCGCTAAAGCGGTGCAAAGTAACATCTTTTTTGTCAGATACACAATACTTTAGAAACATAATTTTGATTTTCTGCAAGTCTGTCGGTGCATAATGTGGCTCGTGGCCCCGATTTTTTGTATCTTATTGCAAAAAAGTATGCGCAGATAAAAGAGGTATCGTGCTAATTTCGTAACTTTGCACGTCAAAAGTATTTAGATCAATAATAACGTGTGAAATTATGGCTGAAACAAAAAAAATCAAAACAGCTCTGATCTCTGTCTACCACAAGGACGGTTTGGATGAATTGCTGGCAGAACTGAACAAGAACGGTGTAAAATTCCTTTCAACAGGAGGTACTCAGAAGTTCATTGAGAGTCTGGGCTACGAGTGCGGCAAGGTTGAAGATGTTACAACTTATCCTTCAATTCTTGGAGGTCGTGTGAAGACACTTCACCCAAAGGTGTTCGGAGGAATACTCGGACGTCGCGGACTTGAAAGCGATATCGAGGAAATGAAGAAATATGAAATTCCTGAGATAGATCTTGTCATTGTAGATCTCTATCCATTCGAAGAGACTGTTGCAAATACCAATGACGAGGCTGCAATCATCGAGAAAATCGATATAGGCGGAATTTCTCTTATCAGAGCCGGTGCTAAGAATTTCAATGATGTAGTAATCGTTCCTAGCAAGGCTGAATATGCCAGACTTCTCAATATCGTAAAGAATCAGGGTGCAGAGACAACTAAGGAACAGCGCCGCTGGTTTGCAAGGCAGGCATTTGCTGTAAGTTCTCATTACGACAGCGCAATCCGTTCATATTTCGAGAAGAGCGTAGACTGAATCTTGGCCGGCGAAGCATGCAGACAGAAGAATCCTTGTATTTGATGGTGAAACAAGGACTTTGTTCTTGATTCCGCCGTTGTATTTTCATTAAATGGTAAAAAGAATAGTATTTGAATAAAAGTTTTTAAGATGGGATTTTTTTCGTTGACACAAGATATAGCAATGGATCTTGGGACGGCCAACACAATCATCACTTGCAACGGCAAGATTGTCGTTGACGAGCCATCGGTTGTGGCTATTGACCGTCATACAAACAAAATGATTGCTGTTGGCGAGAAGGCCAAGATGATGTATGAGAAGACTCATGAGAACATACGCACCTGCAGGCCGCTTCGCGATGGGGTGATCGCGGATTTCTTTGCATGCGAGCAGATGATGCGCGGATTGATTAAGATGGTTCATTCAGGACATCACTTGTTCTCTCCGTCTCTCCGCATGGTAATCGGTGTGCCTTCTGGTTCTACAGAAGTTGAACTGCGTGCCGTAAGAGACTCTGCCGAGCATTCCGGAGGACGTGATGTATATCTGATTTTCGAGCCAATGGCCGCTGCAATAGGTATAGGTCTCGATGTTGAGGCTCCTGAGGGCTGCATGGTTGTTGATATAGGTGGCGGATCTACTGAAATCGCTGTGATTTCTTTGGGAGGAATCGTTTCCAACAACTCCATCCGCGTTGCAGGCGATGACCTTACGGCCGATATACAGGAATATATGAGCCGTCAGCACAATGTCAAGATAAGTGAACGTATGGCCGAGCGTATCAAGATCAATGTAGGTTCGGCTCTTACAGATCTCGCTGAAGATGCTCCTGAAGATTATGTCGTTCATGGACCAAATCGTATAACAGCCTTGCCTATGGAGATTCCTGTATGCTATCAGGAAATAGCTCATTGCATCGACAAGTCTGTTGCCAAGATTGAAACTGCTGTACTTAGTGCTTTGGAGAATACTCCTCCTGAACTTTATGCAGATATTGTGAAGAACGGAATATGGTTGACTGGTGGAGGTGCTCTCCTTCGCGGTCTCGACAAGAGATTGACCGACAAGATTAAGATTCCGTTCCATATTGCCGAGGATCCTCTGCACAGTGTGGCCAAAGGTACTGGAATTGCTCTTAAGAACGTGCACAACTTCTCATTCCTGATGAGATGATGGTGTATGGATTGTATATTGATAGATAGTTATAAATGTTCAGCATGGCCGACAGCAGTGATACGGCCATGCTGAATGTGCAATTAGGGATAGTTCTTTTTATAAACGTCTATGCGTAATCTGCTTGATTTCATAATAAGGCGAAGCCATTGGTTTGTTTTCTTGATTTTGGAAGCATTCAGCCTTGTTATGCTCTTCAGATTCAATAATTATCAGGGAAGTGTGTATTTCACTTCCGCCAATTATGTCGTTGGAAGCATCATGAAGCTTTCCAGCGATATTGCCTCATATCTTGACCTGCAGACTGTCAATGAAGGTCTTAACAGAGATAATGTCAGGCTTCGCGACCGTGTGGCAAGGCTCGAGGCACAGCTTGATTCGCTGTCGGCAGACACAACCAGAATGCATTCGGCCGGAACAGGGCTTAAGTATGTCGATGCCAAGGTTGTCGGTGCGACTCTGCATAAGAATAATAATCTCATGACAATCGACAAGGGACGTGCTGACGGCGTTGGCCCTGAGATGGGAGTAGTGTGTTCGAGCGGAGTTGTCGGAATTGTTTATATGTCTTCCGATCACTACTCGATAGTGGTACCCTTGCTTAACGTCAAGTCCAGTGTGAGCTGCAGGGTCAAGAATACACGTTATTTCGGTTCTTTGTCGTGGGAGCGCGGTGCTGTCAATATAGCCTATGTTACAGATGTTCCTCGTCATGCCGGCGTTAAACGTGGGGAAATAGTAGAGACAAGCGGATATTCTGCAGTATTTCCTGTAGGTATACCTATCGGACAGGTACTCAATGTCCAGGATGCATCTGATGGACAGGCCTATAGGCTTAGAATAAAGTTGTTCACAGACTTTTCTACTTTGCAGAATGTCAGTGTAATTACGAATTACAGAAATCCAGAGAGAGAGGCGCTTGAACACAAGGCCGACTCATTGGCTATAAATGAATGATTATGGATTTTGCTTTTTTGAGGCGGTTGGCTGTCATGGCTGTTATATTGGCTATACAGGTTCTGCTGCTTAACAACATACATCTGTTTGACTGCATAACTCCTCTGTTGATAGGTTACATGATAATCTATACTCGGAGAGGAGCCTCAAGGATTGGCGTAATGCTTGTGGGCTTTTTTGTGGGGCTGCTGTTCGACATGTTTTCAAATACATTGGGTATGGGAGCTGCAAGCTGTACGCTTCTTGCGTTTGTACAGCCGTCGCTTCTGGGCATATTTACTCCGCGCGATGCGGCAGACGACTTTGAGCCCGGCATGCATACCATGGGGATATGGTTGTATGCCACATATCTGTTTTCTTCTATGCTGGTACTGCATGCCGCATTCTATATTCTGGAAGCCTTCAGTGTGTCGGATTGGCGAATGGCGCTGATGGCTATATTTGGCGGAACAGTACTTTCTACTGCCATAGTCTTTATTTGTGAATCGATTACATCAAATCAGAGGGGTATTTTGAACAGATGAACGATCATATATTGGACAACAGAAGATTTGTTCTTGGAGGTATTGCTGTTGCAATTGTGCTGATATATATTGCCAGGCTTGCTTTTCTGCAGCTTATGGACAATGACTATAAAGCCAGTGCTGACAACAATGCTTTCATGAATAAGGTCATATATCCTTCAAGAGGTTCCATATACGACCGCAACGGTGCGTTGCTGGTCTACAATCAGCCTGCGTACGACATCATGGTGATTACGCGCGAAATAAAGGATCTCGATACTGCCGATTTCTGCCGTACGCTGAATATCACACGTGAGGATTTTGAGATGCGTATGGAAAATATGAGGGACCGCAGGCGTAATCCTGGCTATTCTTCGTATACTCCTCAGTTGTTCATGGATAAGGTTTCAACGGAATTGTTTTCTGTTTTCCATGAGAAACTTTTCAGGTTTCATGGTTTTTATGTGCGCAAACGTTCAATGAGGCAGTACAATTACCCGTATCTGGCACATGTGCTTGGAGATGTCGGCGAAGTGTCGCAGCGTGATATAGATGAGGATGATTATTATGAAAGCGGCGACTATATCGGCAAGCAAGGTGTGGAACGTTCTTATGAGAAATATCTGCGCGGCGAGAAGGGCGTCGAGGTTTTGCTGCGCGACTCTCGTGGAAGAATTCAGGGACGCTACAAGAACGGAATAAATGATGTCAAGCCTAAACCTGGGCAAAACATAACATTGAGCATTGATATTGATCTGCAGCGTCTTGGTGAAAGACTGATGGAGGGCAAGCTCGGAAGCATCGTAGCCATAGAACCTTCTACGGGCGAAGTGCTCTGCATGGTTTCGTCACCAACTTATGATCCGCGTTTGACGGAAGGCAAGTTGAGAGGAAAGAAGCATAACGAAATGATGAAGGATAAGCGCAAACCTTTGCTCAACAGAGCCATAATGGGTGTTTATCCTCCAGGTTCTACGTTTAAGACATCTCAGGCACTTACTTTCCTGCAGGAAGGTATTATTACTCCGAATACAATGTATCCTTGCTACCACGGCTTCCGGTTCGGACGTTTGAAGGTTGGATGCCATGGTCATGCCAGTCCGTTGCCGTTGGTTCCGGCCATTTCAACCTCTTGTAACGGATACTTCTGCTGGGGACTGTACAATATGTTCAGCAACAGGCAGAAATACGCCTCTGTCCAGGATGCTATGACCAAGTGGAAGGATTATATGGTTTCCATGGGATTCGGATATAAGCTGGGAATTGACTTGCCCGGAGAGGTGAGAGGATTGATTCCTAATGCTCCTTATTACGATAAGCACTATCGCGGAAGTTGGTCTGGACTGACTGTGATAAGTATATCGATAGGACAGGGTGAGGTAACGCTCACTCCTCTGCAGATTGCCAATCTTGGTGCCACTATTGCCAACCGAGGTTATTATATTACCCCACATGTCGTGAAGGGAATAGAGGGCGATGACATTGCAGACAGCCTTAAGGTAAAGCATCATACTATGGTCGATCCGAAGTACTACGAATATATAGTTGCCGGCATGCGCAGTGCGGTGGAACGAGGTACTTGCCACAAGGCAAATAATCCGTGGTATGAGGTGTGCGGAAAAACGGGTACAGCACAAAATGCCGGACATGACCACTCTGCTTTCATGGGGTTTGCGCCTATGAACAATCCTAAGATTGCTATTGCTGTTTATGTTGAAAACGGTGGATGGGGAGCCGATTACGGAGTTCCTATAGGGGCCCTTATGATGGAGCAGTATATACGTGGAGAATTGTCACCTGAGAGCCAGAAAAAGGCAGAAGCTATGCAGAACAGGTCTATCAATTACCCGTATCTGTATGATGGAAAGTGATGTTGTTTTTAATGTTTGCTGATAACGCCAAATCAGATATTTTGAAACATGGAATCCGAAGGAAATAAAAGCATATTGAAGTCGTTGGATTGGATGACAATAGGGTTGTATCTCATTCTCATACTCTGGGGATGGATCAGCGTATGTGGCGCAAGCTATGACTATTCTAATCCGGATATTTTGAGTTGGGACTGCCGTTCTGGCAAGCAGCTTGTATGGATGGTCTGCTCAATCGGACTTGGCGGAATAATTCTGCTTGTAGAGAAGCGTTTCTATGATACTGCTTCGTACTACATTTATATCATTCTTATGCTTTTGTTGCTTGTAACGATATTTATAGCTCCTGACACGAAGGGATCGCGTTCTTGGATCCCTCTTGGTCCTGTGAAACTGCAGCCTGCTGAATTTGCAAAGTTCTCTGTGGCGCTTGCTTTGGGACGTTTTATGAATCGTTATGGATTCAGCATTCATAATCTGAAAGACTTCCTGAAGTGCATCGGACTTATTGTATTCCCTATGGCAATGATTGTAGCTCAAAAGGAGACAGGGTCTGCGCTTGTTTATCTGGCTTTTTTCCTTGTGCTCTATCGCGAAGGCATGACCGGCGCATTCTTGTTCACGGCGTTTGCTATGGTTGTGTATTTCGTTGTCGGAGTTCGTTACAGCGATGAATTCATTTCAGAAATGCCTGTATCTATAGGTGAATTTTCGGTTCTCCTGATGGCTTTTCTCTTTACAGTGGGTATGACTTATGTTTTCTGTAAAGATGCCAAAGTCGTTAAGATCATGCTTTATTTCGGATTGGGTGTTACAGTTGCATGTCTGCTGTTTTCGGCCTATGTTATCCCTTTCAACATTTGTTATGTACAGTTGGGTGTAAATATAATATGCATCATTGCTCTTCTGGGATTGGTGCTTTACAACCGTGTTCTCCGTTATCTTTACATAGCTTTGTTTGCCACTGTTTCTACCGTATTCTATTATACATGCGACTACGTGTTCGACAATGTACTGCAACCGCATCAGGAATCGCGTATAAAGGTTCTTCTTGGTTTGGATGATGATTTGTCTGGAGCAGGTTATAACGTGAATCAGGCAAAGATTGCAATCGGTTCAGGAGGATTGTGGGGTAAAGGATTCCTTAATGGAACGCAGACTAAACTAAAATATGTTCCAGAGCAGGATACAGACTTCATTTTCTGTACGGTAGGAGAGGAAGAAGGTTTTGTCGGTTCTTCAGGTGTATTGTTGGTTTATCTGTTCTTCCTTCTTAGATTGTTGGTCCTTGCTGAGCGCCAGCCCGACAAGATGGGACGAGTGTATGGATATTCTGTAATGTGTATATTCCTTTTCCATCTTTTCATAAATGTAGGTATGGTCCTGGGATTGACTCCTGTTATAGGTATACCGTTGCCGTTCTTCAGTTATGGAGGTTCTTCCCTTTGGGGATTCACCATACTTCTATTTATATTCTTGAGAATGGATGCGGAACGCAATGTCAAGCAACATGCATGAAAGGTTTATTCTGTTGAGGCTTGAATGCCTATGCCCGATAAACCTTTAATGCTTGGACGTCTCATATTGTGGATGATTTTAAGCCTTATTTTCTGTCCCTTTCTGACGTTTATTTTCTTGAAAGTTTTGTTTTCTTCGATATATGTAATGCCGTTGCCGGTCTTTGTTCCGTTGTCTGTGAACATATCCAGGCTTAAGGTGTCTTTCCCCGTGCTGTGGCCGTTGCATTCTGTTTCAATCAGAAGATTGAGTTTCTTGTATTGGAATTTGTTTGTGTATCTAGCTTGTACCTCCAAATCCATTTCAGTATCCTTTTCTGGTACAGGTATGTCAAATGATACAGTATCAGCATTTGTCCACCCTTCTGTGCTGACGTCTTCGAAATGGTGGTAGTAAATAGAATCATGGCACGCCGATATGATCAGCGTGCCAATGATTGCGATTATTGATTTATATTTATTTTTCATTGTTTCTCTCTGGTGTATTCTCTTTGGAAACATTGCCTTTTCGGTCGTTTTCAGGCTTTCTGTGGCTTTCATTCGGACTAGATGGTCTGTCGGTCGCATCCCCGTTGTTTCTGCGGTTTCTGTCCTTGTGTCTGTTGTTGCCTTGGCCTCTCTGTTTCTGTTGCCTGTTCTGATCGTTGTTCGGTCTTTGCTGGCGGTCGTTGGCTTTGTTTTCTTTGGGATTCTGTTGCTGGCCGTTGCCATTGTTCTGTTTCGGCATCTGCTCTTCTTTTGGTGCCTGGCCGTTTGGAGCACCGTTTTGAACGTTCATTTTCTTCTTGGAATCGTTCTGCTGGTTCTGCTTGCCTCCGTTTTGATTCTTCTTCTTTTTCTTTTTCTTGGCGCTGTCGAATCTGTTTATGTTCTCTTGGTCGAGCAAGTCGCTGGATTTAGGTGCAGAACTGTTGGCTTCTATGCTCAGAGATTCAGGCTTTTCACCTCGTTTGTTCATCTCGATAACGTCAAAAGCACGTTTTGCAGATATGGTTATTTCATTTGCAAGAAGGTGCTTGTCGGTTGAGTAGGTAATCTTGTGGCGTAGGATGTCGGCTTTGAAGAAGAAATATTCGTTGTCTTCTGTAAACAGCGATATTTCTCTTGACGGCATACGTTTCAGCGATTCCACGTATTGGTCAACTTCGTAGTTGAGGCAACATTTCAGTTTTGCACATTGTCCGGCGAGTTTCTGCGGATTGAGTGATATGTCCTGGAAGCGTGCCGCACTGGTAGATACGCTTATGAAATTTGTCATCCATGTTGCGCAGCAGAGCTCTCTTCCGCATGGTCCGATACCTCCGATGCGTCCGGCTTCCTGTCTTGCACCGATCTGCTTCATTTCAATTCTTACTCTGAATCTTTCGGCGAGTACCTTGATAAGTTGTCTGAAGTCTACACGTTCATCGGCAATGTAGTAGAATATGGCTTTGTTGCCGTCTCCCTGATATTCCACATCGCCTATCTTCATCTTAAGTCCTAGATTTTTTGCAATCTGTCTGGACTCAATCATGGTTGCGTGTTCGCGTGATTTTGCTTCTTCGTATTTTTCAATGTCCACAGGTCTGGCTTTGCGGTATATACGCTTCAGTTCATAGTCAGGCTTAAGATTGGCCTTTCTGATTTGAAGCATGACCAGACGTCCGGTCATGGTTACAGTTCCTATGTCATGGCCCTGATTTGCCTCTACTGCAACAACGTCGCCTTTTTCAAGAGACAACTTGTTGGAATTAAGGAAATAGCCCTTCCTCGGAGCCTTGAATTGTATTTCAACGATATCGCAGGCCTGAGCGTTGTCCGGCAAATCGGCAAGCCAGTCGTAGGAATTCAGCTTGTCTGTGACCTTGTTGCACCCTCTTACGCATAGGCAGCTGCAGTCGTTACCTGATTTGAATTTATTCATATTGAAGATTTATCTTTATCTATTTTTTATAAGTAGGATCATTTTAAGTGATAGGTCGAAGAACACTATTTTCGGATTGACGTTCTGACCTATATGCAATTGTGCTTTTGCCAGTTCTTCCATTATTCCGATGACATTGTTTTCATTTATGAAAGGCGCAAATTTCACTGCAAAGTTTGCTTCGTCATCGCTCATGTAGTTGAGCTCCGGACGATGGAAGTTATAAATGAAATTTTCTCTTGTCATGTGCTGACAGTATTCAAGAAAATTCTTTTGTCTTTCCCTTCCCAAAGATGCCAGATTTTCGCTCCACTGTTTCATCTCCTTCACTTTTCTCATGTAGGCCAATCGCATTAGACTGACAAACATGTCGAAGAACATTTTGCTATCAGTGTCGTTCTGGATGCTTCTCAGCGCTCTTGTCATGCTGCCTTCTGCCGTGCGTGCAATGCGTTTTGCCTCGGCCGGCAGAATGTTGAATTTGTCTACAAGAGTTTCTTCGATGACATTCTGTGGCAGTCCCGGTACTTCAATCGTCTGCGTTCTGCTCCTGATTGTCTGCAGAATCTGGTCCGGATTCTCGCTCACCAGTAGAAAAACCGTTTGAGCAGGCGGTTCTTCGAGCAGTTTAAGAATCTTGTTGGCGCATTCTTCCATCATCTTCTCAGGCATCCACATGAGAAGGACTTTTCTGCCGCCCTGGCTTGACATCAAGCTTAGTTTCCGCGACATTGCATCGCTTTCGCTTGCAAATATTCTGAGCTGCTGATTTTCTGCATTGCACTCGTTCATCCATTCTTCCATTCCGAAATAAGGAGAATCCAGAATCATGTCTCTCCATTCTTTCAGAAATTCATCGCAGTATGTAGGCGAGTTGGCACCTTTGTTCTTTTTCTTGTATATTGGAAATGCAAAGTGCATATCGGGATGCTGCAGTTTGTCCATCATTCGGCAGGAACGGCATTCGCCGCATGCATCTGTTTCGTTCGGGTTCTCGCACAGCAGGTATCTGGCGTATGCAAGAGCCAGAGGCATTGAGCCACATCCTTCAGGCCCGCATAGCATCTGTGCATGTGCAATGCGTCCTTGTCTTGCTTCAGCAGTAAGCTTGCGCTTGATGTCTTCCTGTCCTATGATATCTTTGAAATACACTTTGCCGTCAGTTTGTTTTAGTAAATTCTTTCTGCTACTTTACGTATGCTGTCTACAGCCGAAACCGTGTAGAAATGTATCGATGGTACACCGTTCTTCATCAGTTCCAGACATTGGTTTGTACACCATTCGATTCCGAGCTGTTTTATCTCTTCATCGCTTTTGCACTTTCTTGCTTCTTCCGATAGTGCTTGCGGGATGTCTACATGGAATGTTTTTGGCACAATGTTCAGCTGGCTTCTTTTTGTCAGAGGCTTTATGCCTGGAATTATAGGAATGTTTATTCCTGCGTTGCGTGCCATCTCGACGAACTTGAAATATTTGCTGTTGTCGTAGAACAACTGCGTAACAGCATATTCGGCTCCAAGTTCAACTTTCTTTTTCAGATATTCCAAATCTGTTTCCAGATTAGGAGCTTCATCATGTTTCTCAGGATAGCATGCCACACCATAGGTGAATTTATCCTTGATTGAAACGATTTCGCTTCCGTCGATGAACTTTCCGTTGTTGAATTGATTGATCTGACCTATAAGTTCTGTTGCGTGGCTGTATCCGTCCTTTACAGGCTTGAATCGGACATCATCCTTGGCCTTATCGCCGCGGAGTACCAGCAGGTCCGTTATTCCCAAGAACTGAAGGTCAAGAAGTACGTATTCGGTTTCTTCTCTTGTAAAACCGCTGCACAAGATATGAGGTACCGTTTTTATTCCATATTTGTTTTTTATGGCCGAAGCCACTGCAACAGTTCCCGGTCTTCTTCTCAAACTTGATCTCAGATATGTTCCGTCTGCCTGTTCCTTGTATACAAACTCACTCCTGTGCGTAGTAATGTTGATATACTGAGGATCGAACTCCTTTAGAGTTTCTATGGTTTGGAATAGAGCATCTGTTCCTGTACCTTTCAGAGGTGGCAGCACTTCAAACGAGAAAGCTGTCTTCTTTGCGTTCTTTATTATTTCTGCAACGGTCATATTCTGTCAATAGAAGAATGGTCAAAATTGTTGTTTGTTCTCACTGGCGCAATTTGCGCCATTAAAGCATATTATCTGCAAATATAGTATTTTTGGTGTAATTCTTTGTCCGCATGAACTATAAGTTTCCTCTTTGGCTTTAAGCTTGATGCTTGAGGAATGCTTCTGCATATTACATGCGGGCTACTCAAAATGAAAGAGTGCCATGCGGGGAATTTCGTTTATTAGACTTTTCCCTCTCATGGCACTCTTGATTGCTATGGCATGAATGATTATAGAACTTTCTTGAATCTTTCAATGAAATCGTCCACTTCTTCCTTCTTCAAGCAGAGTGGCGGAAGCAGACGGAATACATTTGTTCCGCTGCATCCGGTGAAGCAATGTTCCTCATAAACCAGTCTAGAACGTGCTTCCTTATATGGAATATCAAGTTCAATGCCTATCATCAGGCCTTTTCCTCTTACATCTGTTACGTGAGGCAAGTTTGCGTCCTTCAGTTTCTTTATTGTATATTCTCCAACTTCGGCCGCATTTTCTATCAGGTTTTCATCTTCCATCACGTCCAAGACTGCAAGAGCTGCAGCGCATGCCAGATGATTGCCTCCGAATGTTGTACCCAACTGTCCGTAAACCGGTTCGAATTTAGGCGAAATCAGCACTGCCGACATTGGAAAGCCGTTTGCTATACCTTTTGCAACTGTTATGATATCAGGTCTTACACCGAGATGCTGGTGTGCAAAGAATTTTCCTGAACGTCCGTAGCCGCACTGTATTTCATCTGCAATGAGTATAGTTCCGGTTTCATCGCACAGCTTTCTCAATCCCTGCATGAATTCGGCTTCGGCCATTCTGATTCCTCCTACACCTTGTATGCACTCAATTATGCAGGCACACACATCGCCCTTTTCGATTTCCTTGCGCCATGCTTCCAAGTCATTAAGAGGCAGGTATGTTGTGTGTCCATTGTTGTTTATTGGAGCAATGATTTTAGGGTTGGCCGTAACTTCAACAGCGAGTGATGTTCTGCCGTGGAACGCCTTTTCTGCTGAAAGCACCCTCTTGCGGCCGTTGTGGAATGAAGCCAGTTTAAGAGCATTTTCGTTTGCTTCGGCTCCAGAGTTCACAAGAAACAGCTGATAGTCGTCATATCCGCATATCTTACCTAGTCTTTCTGCAAATTCTTTTTGTAGGCCGTTGATTACAGAATTGCTGTAGAATCCCAATGAATTGAGCTGTTTTCCTACTACGTCAACGTAGTGAGGGTGGCAATGGCCTATGCTGATTACCGCGTGTCCGCCGTAGAGGTCGAGATATTCAATGCCTTTGTCGTCCCATACATGGCAGCCTCTTCCTTTTACGATGTTGACGTCCATCAACGGATATACATCAAATAATTTCATGATATTCTCCTTTCCTTTTTTCTTTTTTCTGATATGTCAGAAGGCGTTGGCTTTAAGTCTCAGACCTTCTTTCTCGTTAAGTCCGAACATCAGGTTCATGTTTTGTACAGCCTGTCCGACGGCTCCTTTGAGAAGATTGTCAATAACAGATGTTACGACAGCCTTGTTTCCATACTTTTCGATGTGCACCAGTCCTTTGTTGGTGTTGGTCACCTGTTTCAAGTCTGGAGCCTTTTCGGTTACGAATGTGAACGCTGCATCCTTGTAGAAGTCTTCATACAATTTCTTAAGCTGTTCTCCTGTAGGATTTGTAGCAGAACCCTCTTCACCTTCGAATCTGATAAGCTCTGTACAGAATATACCTCTTGCAAAGTCGCCTCTGTATGGTATGAAGTCGATGTCGCCTTTCAGTTCTCCCTGAAGTTCTGCAACAGACTGACGAATCTCGTGCAGATGCTGATGGTTCATCACCTTGTAGGTGCTCATATTGTCAGTTCTCCAGCTGAAGTGGGTAGTGCTTCCTGGTTTTTGTCCTGCGCCGGTTGAACCTGTTATGGCATTTACAGCTACATCGTTGTACAGAAGACCTGCTTTGGCCAGAGGCAGCAGACCTAGCTGTATGCATGTGGCAAAGCATCCTGGGTTAGCCAGATGACGGCAAGCCTTTATCTGTTCCTTGTGTATTTCCGGCAGACCGTAGACATAGTCGTTGCCTTCGGCCTTGATGCGGAAATCCTGGGCAAGGTCTATTATTTTCATGTCAGCAGGAATCTCATGCGTCTTGATGAATTCCTCGCTTTTGCCGTGGCCGAAGCAGAAGAAGAGCACGTCAGCCTTTTCGAACGGCAATTCATCTGTAAATCTCAGATCTGTTTCGCCGATCAGACCTTCGTGTACGTCCGATACAAGATTGCCGGCGTTTGACGAGCTGTTTACGAATGCAATATTAACCTGCGGATGGTTTATCAGGAGTCTTATCAACTCACCTCCCGTATAACCGGCTCCGCCCAATATGCCAACATTGATCATATCTGTTTTTTTGTATATATATGTGGTATGTTTGTGTTCATTCTCTTGTCCGCTCTGTTTTTTATCTCTTTTCGTCCGGGTGGCAGGCATAGTACAGACGCAGAGGAGTCGATGTCACCTTTATGAAGCCTTTGGCATCTTCTGCAGTCCATCCTTTCTGTACTTCTCCGTATTCGCCGAACTTGTTCTTTACGAGATCATCTGGTGAATCAACACCTACAGTCTGGAATCCGAGAGGACGAAGTTCAAGTGTTACGACACCGTTTACATTGCGCTGTGAACTTGTAAGCATAGCCTCGATGTCCGGCATTACAGGTTCAAGATACTGGCTCTCGTGAAGGAACATGCCGTACCAGTTGGCAACCTGGTCTTTCCAGTACTGCTGCCATTTTGAGAGTGTGTATTTCTCCAGGAAGCGGTGAGCACCTATGATAAGCATCGGCGCAGCGGCTTCGAATCCCACACGTCCCTTTATGCCGATAATTGTGTCGCCCACGTGGCAGTCACGTCCGATACCGTAAGCCGCACCAATTTCTTCGACAGCCTTGATTGCTTCTATCTTGTCGCTGTATGTCTTTCCGTTGACAGAGCAGAGCTCTCCTTTTTCAAATCCAAGTTTCAGCAGTTCTGGTCCCTCTTTTGTAGGATGTTTCAGGTAAGCCGATTCTGGAAGACCCTGGTTTGAGTCAAGAATTTCACCACCGCAGATGCTTGTTCCCCAAATGCCGATGTTGTAGCTGTATTTGAGTTTTGTGAAATCTGCATTGAAACCGTGAGCGTTCAGATAATCAACCTCTTCCTTACGTGTGAGGTTCCTGTCACGTGTGAGTGTGATTATTTCAATTCCCGGAGACATTACCAGGAACGTCATGTCGAATCTTATCTGGTCATTTCCGGCGCCTGTTGAACCGTGTGCAATGGCATCGGCTCCGATTTCGTTTGCATATCTGGCTATTGCGATAGCCTGGAAAATTCTTTCTGAGCTGACAGAAATAGGGTAGCAGTTGTTGCGGAGCACATTGCCGAAAATCATGTACTTGAGACTCTTTTCGTAGTATTCATGTGTCACGTCGAGCGTCACGTATTTTGTTGCACCCAGCTTGTACGCATTTTCCTCGTTGGTCTTCAGCTGTTCTGCGCTGAATCCGCCCGTATTGGCGCATGCAGCATGCACTTCATAACCCATCTCCTTTGCGAGGTACATCACCGTGTAGGAAGTATCCAGACCTCCGCTGAATGCAACCACTACTTTCTTCTTCTTGTCCATGATTATTATGTTTTTCTTTTGATTGGTTTCTTTTTTTCTGTTTTCTAGTTTGTGCCGTTCTATTACCTCATGTTGTGTTCGGCGGCGTTTTTTGCCATTTCGACAACATCAGGCGGAAGTTCCACCGGCAGTGGCTCTCCTTTGTGCTTTTCCGGATCGTAGAGCATAGCTGTACATACGCAGTACTTTCTGTTTGTACGTGCAAGAATGTCGCAATTTATGCAGCACGGGTTTTCAGGTGTTCCGCATCCGGCCCAATATGCGTCATCTTGTGTGAGTTCTGCGAAAGTTACAGGCACATAACCCAGTTCTGTGTTTATCTTCATTACTGCAGACTGGCTGGTGAGTCCGAACAACTTGGCGTTAGGCCATCTGAGTCTGCTCAAAGTGAATGCCGTCTTCTTGATTCTTGTAGCAAGATGATGGTTGCGGAATTTCTCTACGACAATCAGTCCAGAGTTTGCAACGTATGTCTTGTTGCCCCAGCTTTCGATGTAGCAGAATCCTGCAAATTCCTCTTCAGGACCGGCTAGGGCAATTATGGCTTTGCGTTCTCTCATTTTGGTTGCGAGATATTCGTGTGTACGCGAAGCTATGCCCGAACCGCGTTTTTTTGCTGAGTCGGTAATGGTTGCCAGAATGATGTCTACGTATTTCTCGTGAGAGGCATCTGCAACTACAACCTTTATGTCATCATCTATTTCCATTTTCCTAGTTTTTTGCTGTATCGTTTTTAAGTTTATTTTAAGCTTTAGTCGTTTTCTTATTGCATGTGCATAAGCGGGTGCAGTGCGTCCGAAACGTCTTCCTGCGAAGCTCCCTCTGCCATGATAAGCATTATTGTGTCGTCTCCTGCAATAGTTCCGATTATTTCAGGAATGTTTCTGCTGTCAATGTCAGATGCCAGACTGCTTGCATATCCTGGTTTTGTCTTGACTACTGCAATGTTGCCGGAGAACTGAATGGAAGTAAATCCCCATCTGTTGTTTATTGGAGGACTTGAATACATCACACGTCTGTAGTTCTTTTGTTCCGGAATGATGTATGAATATCCACCGTTGGCTGTGGCTGTTTTTGCAACCTTGAGTTGCTTGAGGTCTCTTGACAGAGTAGCTTGTGTCAGCGTGTAACCCTCTTTTGACAGCTCGTCGAGCAGTTGTTCCTGACTGCCTATTTCTTTTCGTGAAATTATCTCACGTATAGTGCTTAGACGCGTGGATTTATTTTTCATATTGTATATTTATTCCTTTTGTGATGCAAAAATACTAAATATGCATGAATATACAATGATTGTACTACATTTTTATGCATAAAATGTTATAAATTTTCGATTTGCGGAATTTTATGCAAATATTCATACAAAAAATAGCTCCGCTACTCCATTTTCGGAGAAGCAGAGCTGTGCATTATATTATGAAAAAATTAAAATTGGCGGAGTGAAAACGAACTTAGCTAAAAAATGAGTTGGGGATAGTGCGAATTATGAATTTTCACTCCGTCGCTAAGAGAAATTGTGCTATCAGTCGATTGTAATAAGTCCACGCTTTTTACATATCAAATCGGCATCATTTATAGTTATGTTCAGATTGTTCTCGTCGAGAATATTTATTCGGACTTTTTCCTTTGTATTTTTAGATGTTGTTTCATTATTGTATGTGATATATAGGTCACCATTATATATATCCCATTCTTTGAAAAGTAGATTTGACATATTTACAGGCGATATTGTGCTGTTATTGCAAAATCTGAAGCCTTCGCAGTCTTTTCCCTCTATCATCCATAGCCCTAACAGATTAGACAAGTTGATTGCTTTTGTCAGTTCGTGAAGTTTGTGATTTGCCGTAATGGCTAGAGTATCTTCGACTGTAAGTTTTCCATGAATTTTTTTGTTTTTGATGGCTTCTGTGTAGAAATATTTGTACTCTCTTCCAGTCTCTATTGATTTTGCATATAGAGTGTCGTCTTTAATACGGCTTACGGATACTACAATTGTTGAATCTGGAGCTTCAACAGTAGCTTTGCGTTTTGCATCATCTGCTTTGCGTTTAACCACGTCGCCGTTGCATGAACAAGCGAATATTGTAACTGGAATTATTATATAAAAATATAATATCCTTTTCATGTAGTATGTTTTTAATAAAAGTAAGAGGGAATAGAGTTCCCTCATTAATCCCTCTTACTTCTTGTTTTTGTCATTTAGATTGAATCAGTTGTTACCGTTTCCGGAATCATTCTTGACAACTTTGACAGTAAATGGTTTGTATGATGTACAACCGAACTTGTCAACAACTTTGAGGTTGAACTTGATGTCTGTATCTCTTTGCATAGCAACAGTATTTGTTGTTGTTATCTTGATACCAGAGCCATCGCTTTCAACAGTTGCTGCGCCAATCAACGCATTGTTGCTGTTGCCTGGTTCTGCAAATTCAACACTTACATTGTCAATTCTTACATCAGCAGCACTTCCAAAGAAGTTGATTTCTTTAGTTGTAGCTGTTGATGGATCCTGGCATGAAATACGGCTATCTCCGATTCTGAGTTCGCCTCCATTGTAGAGTACTGTCAGGTTGTTCTCGAATTTAGCTTCTGCATACTTGATAGGACTCTTGAATACAATATCAAATGTCTTAGTTGCTTTCCAAATGTTAGAGAAACGGTAGTATTCAATACCACTTTCAAAGTTCTTGTATACAAATTCATCAACAACAGCCTGTTTTGGTACAATCATATTGTAATCCCCAGGTGTTGGCAACTGAGATGGCTGATAAGCACTGTTCTCAGGTCTAGTATAATCAGTTGGATCATTGAATCTTACATGACAAGCGTCAAATTCTTGGAGTCTTTCAACTGCACCATCTATAGTGTTTGCAATAGAACCGTTGATGTCATAATAAGCATATCCGTCAATGTTTTGATCATACTGAGCCCATGCTGTAGTCTGATTTCCGTTGAATGCGGCCTCAATAAGGACGATGTTGTTGTCATATTTTGTAGGACGATTCATTGTGAACTTGATATTTACAGTATTGACCTCGTTGTTCTGCTCATTGTAGAATACGACAGGTATAGTGTATGTCTTGCCATATTCAACAGCCGAAGGATCATAAGTAAGCGTCATCTTAGCTATGGCGTTTACATTTATATTTTCCATGCTGCTGGTAACGCCGCTTATCATTACGTCCTTTACAACGTTATCCTCATTGTTGTAGAACTCGATATTCTTAAAGGCGTTGTTGGCCATCGAGTTGACATTGCCTTCAACCTTGACTTTTGTAGCATTTGAAACCCAAACGTTTCGTGCTGATGTCATACATGCAGTAGTATTGAACTTCGGATCTCCTTCAAACTCAACACTTGTCGATGTTGAAGTTGGTTCATTGCTCCATGCAAGAGTCTGTTCTGCAATCAGAACCTTTGTGAATATTACATTGAATTCCTTCTTGTAAATCGAACCGTCATAGTTCCATATATAATATGCGAATGTATATATAGCACCGTTTTCGATGTTCTTATTGATAAGAATCTTGTCAAAAGCCTCATTGTTTTCATCCAAAGCCTGATTGAGTCCGGCGTTTGCATTCATGGAATTAACAAGATTCTCGTCATTTGTTGTTGGAGTCTGCGATTTGCAGGCTCTTACACAAGTAAGATATTTCATGTAAACCTTATCACCGGCTTTGGCTGGTGTTTCTCTTTCCGGTGACATAACCAGGTAGCCTCCAAGGTTCTCGTTTACACCTACTTTGAACTTAAGATCGCATCCGGTTCCACTTCCGGCTGGAGTTGTGCCGTCAACATACAATCCCTTGAGCTCAATGTCTTGATCTGTAAGATGGTCGGCTTCTACTGTATTAAGGCTTATTTCATATTTTGAATATACCTTATGTGTCTTTGTCTCCTTTTCAGTGGTACCATCTTCGTTTGTTTTATTGTTCGTAGTCTTGTATTCTGTTACTACGGCATATGCAACTTTATCGTTTGTCGCAGGAGCGTCAAACTTGTTGTTCTGGTCAAGTATAAGCTTTGCCTGATATAGACCGTTGCTTGATGCATTTTCGTTTTCAAGACCGGATCTTGTAATAGGAGTCTTTCTCTGAGACTGATCAAGTTCATCCAAACTCCATGCGTAGCTGTTGTTTGCTCCGTTGTTGGCAGATTCTCCAAGGCTGTTTTCCAGCATTAATGGAGTGTCTTCGAAGTTTACATTTGTAGGATTGATAGTCAGATAAAGATATCCTCCATTCCTTTCTACATTATATTGGTTCATTTCGAGTGTTGAAGCTCCAGATGCACCTTTGTAAGGGAAGTATACTTTATGGCTATTTGATTCGTAATAAATTTTACCGGCTTCACCAGGGTTTGTTGTATATCTGGTGACTTTCGCATAAACATTTTCTAACTGAGCCGTATCCTGCACAATGATGTTGGTTATCATGTTGGCAAGGTTTTGGCTAAGAATAAGCAGGTTCTCGTTAATGCTGGCAATAGAATCATTTATACTTGATATGTTGTCTTCGTTTGCTTTGATTCTGCCTTCCAAAGCCTCAATTGTTCCTCCAGGATTTTCGCCACTTCCATCTCCGTCACCACTTTCGCTTCCGAGCAATTCTTCAAGAGCTGCTTTCAGATATTCGATGTCGTCTTCTGCAACGTCTACTCTTCCTGAAAGACTTGTCAGGTCGGTTGTTATACCGTTGACCTTGAGTTCGAGTCCATCTATTTCTCCGTTTACTCCATTAATGGCATCATTCAGATCTGAAGCGAAGTCTGCTTTCAACTGATTGATCTCTCCTTCAAGATTGCTGTACTGAGTCTTGAGGGTTGTGATATCTATATTTACATTATCAATCTGATCCTGAAGCTCTTTCTTGGCTCCGTTTACAAGGCTTTCTGCGTAAAGCTGTGCAGCTGCAAGATTGTCAGCAACAGATTTCTTTAGTTCTTCTATGTCTTTCTGAGTTGTTTCGATAGAAGTTTGGTTTGCTTCTATGAGTTTCCTGAGTTCTTCATCCTCGTTGCCAAGGGCCTGAAGAGCCTTCTCGTTGTCTGCCTTCACCTGTGCAAGAGCTGCTTCCTGAGCCTCGATGTCGGCTTTGTTCTGGTTGGCAGTAGCCAATATGTCTGAAATCTGTTCGCCGAAGATAGTAATCTGCGAATTGAGCGTTTCTTTGATCTTTCCAAGATCAGTGCTGAGTTTTTCAATTTCAGCCTTGTTTTCTGCTGCAGTCTGTGATGCTTGTTCTGCAAGTGCGTATGCCTTGTCTGCCTGAGCTTGAGCTGCTTCTATACCGCTAGTGAGAGTCTTGTCGGCTTCAAGAAGAGACGATACGGTTTTTCCCTGCTCGTCGATGATCTTGTTTGCTGCATCGAGCGATGCCTGAAGTTCACTCTTAGCCTGTTCCACGGCGTTCTGAGCTGCAGCGATAGCCGCAGTCTGAGCTTCTGCCGCCTGAATGTCAGCGTAGCCCTTGGCGTCGTTGGTAGCATTCTCGATGGCAGTGTTCAGAGCTGCGTCGGCGGCCTTGTAAGCCTCCTCGAGCGCCGGAATCTGGCTTTCGAGAGATGTTATCTCCTTCTGTACGTTGGCAACCTTCTCGTCGATGAGCGATGTAAGGTCTTCTGCGCTTGTTGTAATCTCAGTCTGAAGGCCGTCGATGTCGTCGTCATAGTCCTTACAAGACTGCACTACGCTTGACGAAGCTACAATGAGAGCCCCGAACAAGATTGCATTTACAAACTTTCTTTTCATGTTTAAATTAATTAAAAAAACTATTACAATATGTACCACTATTTATCCCCTCAAGATGTGCTTCAATACACCTCTCGGGAAGAGGTGTACAGAATTGCATGAATTTTTATTTGGTATATGAGGACTATAGCTTTTTGATGTGTGATATTGTGTTTATGGGGATAAAAAATAATTGGGTATAATGGTTTTTTAAGGTTATGGGGTTCCTGAAAGGGTGTTTTTCTGGCGCTATGGCGCATGAAGTTTAAGTATATCAATTTTCTGCAATTGATATACCGCCTCGTCGTATCCGTATGTTTGGTTCTTGTGCTCTAAATCTGTGCTTTTTCTAATAAAGCATACTTTTTTCTAAAATTATCAGACTTTTTCCGTCTCATTTCTTTGTTGAAGTGAAAAATATGCCTACATTTGCCGTCAGTTAGATTCCCTCTCTTCCCGAGAGGTTTTTTTATGCCCGAAAATCTTGTTCTCCCTGTAATTTCTATACCGTATTTGTGTTTATGTCTGTTGCAGTATTTTGTTTTCTGCTGTTTAAGGATATTTCCCGCAATTACGGAGCAGGCGTCATCAATTTCTTCGTTGCTTATCGAACGCAAATATATCATAGTCGTTTTTTCGGACGTATGTCCCATGCCTGCGCTGATAATCTTCATTGAAATGTTCAGCTCGTATGCAATTGTGGCCCAGCTGTGGCGTGCCGCATACGATGTCAATCGGTTCTTCAGATTTGCATGTTCTGCAATCTGCCGAAGGGCGTGATTGTATTTGTGTATGGCTGTGTCGTATTCTCGTGGGTTGTACACATCGCTTATTATAGGGAAAATGCGTTCTGAGCCTTTTTGATGGTATTTTTGGATGATTTCTCCCATAAGCCGGTCGATTTTCACTGTAAGTTTCTGACCTGTCTTGCTTCGATGGTATACAATGTTGCCCCCGACAATATTGCTTACTTTCAGTTTTGCTATGTCGATGAACGACATGCCTCGTGCGAGGAAACTGAAAAAGAAAATGTCGCGGTAGAATTCCAGACGCGGATTTCTGCTGAAATCAAGTTGTATTATGGCTGTGAGAGTGGCTCTGTTGAGTGCTCGTTTCTGTGTCTTGTCCACTCCTGTGTAAACTTTCCTGAATGGTTTGCGATCTGCTGTCATGTCTTCCTCAACAGCCATATTGTATGTTGCTCTCAGACATCTTATATATGCCGAGCTGGCATTTCGCGTGATTTGTCTTGTGTTTAGAAGGTAAAATTCGTACTTCTGCATAAGCAGATGGTCGATATCTCCAATTTCGATGTCGTCAGTTCCGGTATACAGTGAAAGGAATGTACTGAATGAACGAAAGGCACTGACATAATTTCCTGCAGTCTTATACTTTCCTATATGATTTTTGTGGACTGCTATATCTTTCATGAACTCTATAAAATGCATAATAATCAATTGTGACATTTATAGGGTATACACTACGTACAGGCAGACAAAGCGACTGTATGCCTTTGTCTGTATCAATATATATTTGTTAGCCAAATTCTGTTTCGCAGTTGCACCCCGGTTGTTGTTTATAAAATTCCCCCTCACTTGACTTTATGCAAGTCACAATAAATAGTTGGATACACTTTTTACATGCGTAAATATTGTCAAAAAATATATGGCATGAAAGATGTGACGTGTTTTTTGTGACTTTTATTTGTCAAAAGTGTTCTTCACGGCGAAAATTCTTCGTCGCTGTAAGGTGTATTTGGCATTTCTCTGCAGAGCAGAATGAAATGCGAGCCTATATCAGATTGATTGCGAGGGCTCGTAAAGAAATTTGTACGCGCTCGCGATATTTGCTGCGGGCGCTCACAGTTTAAGCTTTGGAATACATCCTCAGCAGTGTTTTATATATCCCCTTGTCAATTTATATATTATTATCCCCAAAGGTGGTAATTACACACAATCAACAGTAATATAACCGGCACAAAAAACATGACTGCCGGTGTTTGTATGTTTCACCGTGCAGTCATGCTGTATCTAAAGGCCTGATTCTTGAGGCCTTCTGTTGTCCTGATCTAAGGTCTGTGCAGTTCTTTTCGAGCTGTACATGCATCAGTCGTTGAAATAATAAAGGAATGTTGCAATGCCTTCAAGAGCCTTTTTGCCTGTTTCCTTGATTTCAATTCTGAATTTTATTTCAGCCTTGCATGTTCCTCTCAGATTTGTTATGGACTGAAGGGTAGTTACAAGTCTTACACTGTTTCCTGTTATTACCGGTTGTCCGAACTTCATCTTGTCCATACCATAATTCACCATCATCTTCAGATTGTTCACCTGTATGATCTGATTCCACATGTGTGGCAAGAGCGACAGTGTGAGGTATCCATGTGCTATGGTTGATTTGTAAGGGCTTTCAGCCTTTGCTCTTTCCACATCGACATGTATCCACTGGTCGTCCAGTGTAGCGTCGGCAAATTTGTTTATTCTGTCTTGGTCAACTGTAACCCACTCAGATGTGCCAAGCTCTTGTCCGAGGTGTGCCTCGAACTCTTCATAGGAATTGATGATCAGCTTTTCCATGTTGTTTTTCCTTCTGCTATTTTTATAATGTTTCGGTATGCAAAAGCAAATATAGGTAATTTTTCCGATGCGGCAAGTAAGGCTGTTACCATTTTGGCCTTAACAACATCCTAAAAGTACAATTGCATAATGCTTTAGAGCAGTTCCGGGAGTTCGTAGAGCTTTGTGCTGTTGGAGCCTTTAATGAGTATGGTCATGTCTTTTGGACTTTGAGCCTTTATGGCATCCTTTACTTCTTCTACGTTGTCGAACGTTCTGAAATTGTCAGGATGTTTTGTTTCTTTGAACATATTTCCAACCAGCCATACTGTTTCAACTCCGCATTCCTGAAGTGTATCTACAACTTTCTGATGTTCGGCCTTACCGTATTCGCCCAGTTCCTTCATGTCTCCAAGTATGCACATTTTGTGTTCTGCCTTCATGTTCTTGAAATTGTTCAATGAAGCCCCCATACTTGTAGGGTTGGCGTTGTACGTGTCGATTATCAGAATGTTGCTGGCTGTTTCTTTCAGCTGCGAGCGGTTGTTTGACGGCACATATTCTTCTATAGCCTTTGTTGCATCTTCATCCTTGACGCCGAAGTATGTTCCGATGGTTACTGCCGCGAGAGCATTGTCGAGATTGTATGCTCCGATGAGATGTGTCTGCACATCGTTCCATTCGTGTCCATGGCGTTTCCATCTGAATGACATGTATGGTGTCGGATTTTCGGTCAACGCACCGTTTACGGCCAATGCGTTGTCGTCTGCCTGTCCGTATGCCACTGCGTTCAGATTGCGCGAAATGGCAAGCAGGTGCGGGTTGTCGTTGTTAATGAATATTGTGCAGTTGCCTTTCTGGCGCAGATAATCGTAGAGCTCGCCTTTTGTTCTTACAACTCCCTCGAACGAACCGAAGCCGAGAAGATGCGCCTTGCCGACATTGGTGATTATTCCGTAGTCTGGGTCAGCAATGTTCACCAACGTTTTAATTTCGCCGGGGTGATTTGCTCCCATTTCGATTACTGCAATTTCGTGTTCCTTGCGCAGACGCAGCAGTGTCAACGGTACGCCTATATGGTTGTTGAAATTGCCTTGTGTATAAAGAACATTGTATTTTCTGGAGAGTACTGAAGCGATGAGCTCTTTTGTTGTTGTCTTGCCGTTTGTGCCGGTAATTGCAATAACTTTTGTCTTGAGGGTACGTCTGTGAAGATTGGCCAGTTTCTGCAAGGTTGCCAAAGTATCGTCAACCTTTATAATACCGTTGCCTTGTTCCACGTCGGGACTGTCTACAACAGCATATTTGCATCCGGACTCTATGGCCTTGGAGGCAAATTTGTTTCCGTCAAAAGTATCTCCTTTCAATGCAAAAAATATAGAATCCTTCGGACAGTTTCTGCTGTCGGTTGTGATGACCGGATTCTGCAGAAATATTTTATACAATTCCTTAATATCCATATCTGTATATATGTTTATGAACTTCTGTTTTGCTTTTTGACGTGCAAAGTTAAGAGAAAAACATCAAACATGTTCTCAAAGTCAATATTTGTAACTACTTTTGCACGTACACAGCGGAATGGGCCGCTTTGACGATAACCATGATTTGACAATGGAAAACTTGCACGACTACAGCATAAACATCGGCGGAAAATTGATGGACCTGTCTGAGCCCAAGGTGATGGGAATTCTTAATGTGACACCTGATTCTTTCTATGGTGCAAGCCGTATGGTTTCAGACGACGAGATTGCGGCGCGTACTGCGCAGATTCTTGATGAAGGTGCATCGATAATAGATATTGGGGCTTACTCTTCTCGTCCTGGTGCTGCGGATGTGCCCGAAGAGGAAGAGATGCGCAGGCTTCGACGTGGATTGTCTATCATACGCAGAATTGATCCGGATGCAGTTGTTTCTGTAGACACGTTCAGGGCTGATGTCGCCCGCATGTGTGTTGAAGAATTCGGCGTGGCGATAATCAACGACATATCTGCTGGAGAGCTTGATCCGGAAATGTTCAGAACTGTAGCATCGCTTGGTGTTCCTTATATAATGATGCACATGCGCGGAACTCCTCAAAACATGCAGGATGCACCGACTTATGGCAACTTGATGAAAGATATGCTCATGTATTTTGCTGATCGTATACAGAGGATGCACGACATGGGACAGAAAGATATTATCGTAGATCCAGGCTTCGGTTTCGGCAAGACATTGGAACATAATTATGAGTTGATGAACAATCTTGAGAAGTTGAACGTTCTGGAGTTGCCTATTCTTGTAGGCATATCGAGAAAAAGCATGATCTACAGGCTTTTGTCGACTTCTGCAGACGATGCTCTCAACGGAACCAGCATACTAAATACCATCGCGCTTATGAAAGGGACATCTATTCTCAGGGTGCACGATGTAAAGGAGTGTGTGGAATGTGTCAAGATTGTTGAAGCAATGAAGAAGTCTTAGTACACATCTGCAATTTTATTTTCAAAAAAAGTACAGCATGCCATTTGAATTTGGAATAAAGGATATTATAGACATTTTGAGTGTCGCAGTCCTGTTGTATTACGTATATAAACTGATGAGGGACTCCGGTTCACTCAATGTATTCTACGGCATACTTGTTTTTGCCGGTCTGTGGATCGTTGTGTCGCAGATGCTGGAGATGCGTCTTATGGGATCAATTTTCGACAAATTGGTCAGTGTCGGAGTTCTGGCAATGATAATTCTGTTTCAGGAGGATATCCGGCGTTTTTTTCTCACTTTGGGATCTCATAGACGATTGAATGTGATTGCCCGCATGTTTTTTAAGGACAGTAAGGACAGCGAGAACGATAAAGAGGTTATGCCTATCGTAATGGCATGTATGAACATGAGCAAAAACAAAGTTGGTGCTCTCATCGTTATAGAGAGGTCTATGTCGTTGCTCGACATTGTACGTTCCGGTGAAACGATTGATGCCAACATCAATCAGCTTCTGATAGAGAACATCTTTTTCAAGAACAGTCCGCTTCATGATGGTGCCATGCTTATCAGAAACAACAGAATTGCGGCGGCTGGATGTATACTGCCGGTATCGCATAGTCAGAATATACCCAAAGAGTTGGGACTGAGACATCGTGCCGCACTAGGCATAACACAGGAAAGCGATGCGGTAGCCGTTATTGTGTCGGAAGAGACCGGAGGCATATCTGTAGCCCAAAAAGGCGAATTCCATCTGAGACTCTCACCAGAACAGCTTGAAAAATATCTTGTGGATGCCATCAGCTGAAAAGGAATGGAAAGAAAGTTTGGCTGAATAAGTATCTTTTTCTTCTTATTTCAAAATACTTGTGGTAACTTTGCCTTTGCATAGAAATTCAGTTTATTTAAATATATTAAATATATGGACATTATAGAAGGTATTATTGAACGCGCCAAAGCTGACAAACAGCGTATCGTGTTGCCTGAAGGTACTGAGGAACGCACACTTACTGCGGCCGATCGTGCCCTTGCAGATGGAATTGCAGATCTTATCATTATCGGCAATCCGGGTGAAATAAAGGCTCTTGCAGAAAAGCTTAATCTGAAAAATATCGACAAGGCCGTGATCATCGATCCTGAAAATCACGACAAGAAAGAAGAATATGCACAGCTTCTGTTTGAGCTCCGCAAGAAAAAAGGAATGACTATCGAAGAGGCGCGTCAGAAAGTACTTGACCCTCTGTATCTTGGATGTCTCATAATTAAGAACGGCGATGCTGACGGACAGTTGGCCGGTGCACGCAATACTACAGGCAATGTGCTTCGCCCTGCTCTTCAGATAATAAAGACAGCTCCTGGCATAACTTGTGTATCTGGAGGTATGATACTTTTCACTCAGGCTCCTGAGTACGGCGAAAACGGTGTTCTCGTAGTTGGTGATGTTGCTGTTACTCCAGTTCCAGATGCTGCTCAGCTCGGACAGATTGCAGTATGCACTGCAGGAACAGCAAAGGCTGTAGCCGGTTTTGAATCTCCACGTGTAGCAATGCTCAGCTTCTCAACTAAGGGTAGTGCAAAGCATGAGGTTGTCGACAAGGTTGTTGAGGCTGTGAAGGTTGCAAAGGAACTTGATCCGGAACTTAAAGTTGACGGAGAACTTCAGGCTGATGCTGCACTTGTTCCTTCTGTAGGTGCAAGCAAGGCTCCAGGTTCAGAAATAGCAGGAAAGGCAAACGTGCTTGTATTCCCTAATCTGGAAGTGGGCAATATATCTTACAAGCTTGTTCAGAGACTTGGACATGCTGAAGCCATCGGACCTATCCTTCAGGGTATTGCACGTCCTGTAAACGATCTCAGCCGCGGTTGCTCTGTTGATGATGTATACAAGATGATAGCAGTAACTGCCAACCAGGCAATAGCAGCAAAGAAAAACTGATAGACAACTAAATTGGACACTATATTTTTATTCGTATATATGATATTTAACCGGCAGATTGATCATTTGCATATTCCAAAAGAAATGCTGAAGGACTGATCTGCCGGTTTTTTGCCGTATAAATAGGAATACAACAATAATAAATATAAAAACGATATGAAGATTCTTGTATTGAATTGCGGGAGCTCGTCAATCAAATATGCTCTCTACAACATGGATGACAAGTCTGTCATCGTTTCTGGCGGAATCGAGAAAATAGGCTTGCCAGACTCTTTCCTTAAAATCAAGTTCGCTGATGGACATAAGGTTCAGATAAGCGAACCGATACCTGAACATACAAAAGGCGTACAGTTCATATTGCACACTCTTACAGATGGTGATAACGCTGTAATTAAGGACCTTCACGAAATCAATGCGGTTGGTCACCGTATGGTGCACGGTGGTGAGAAGTTCAACAAGAGCGTTCTTATTACTGATGCTGTGATGAGAGATTTTGATGCATGCAATGACCTGGCTCCTCTGCACAATCCTGCAAACGAAAAAGGTATCAATGCTATCAAGGAACTTCTTCCTGAAGTTCCTCAGGTTGGAGTGTTTGATACTGCTTTCCATCAGACAATGCCTGATTATGCATATATGTATGCTGTTCCGTACGATCTTTATGAAAAATACGGTGTCCGCAGATACGGATTCCATGGAACAAGTCACAGATATGTGTCACAGCGTGTATGCGAATATCTTGGCATTAAACCTGAAGGAACAAAGATAATTACATGCCACATCGGAAACGGTGCATCAATTGCCGCTATAAAAGACGGCAAGTGTGTTGATACATCAATGGGACTCACACCGCTTGAAGGACTCGTTATGGGAACACGTTCCGGAGATATTGATGCCGGTGCTGTAACTTTCATAATGGAAAAGACAGGTCTTGACTACAAGGGCATCAGCGACCTCCTCAACAAGAAGTCTGGACTTGCTGGAGTTTCTGGTATATCAAATGACCTCAGAGACATTCTTGCAGGTGTTGAGAAAGGCGATATGAGAGCACGTATTGCAAAGGACATGTATGTTTACAGAATAAAGAAATACATCGGTTCTTACGCTGCTGCAATGGGTGGTGTAGATGTTGTTCTTTTCACTGGAGGTGCTGGAGAAAATCAGTGGGAAGTACGTGAAGGAGCAACTGCTGGTCTTGAATTCATGGGTATTAAGGTTGATGCAGACAAGAACAAGTCTTGCCGTGCAACAGAAGCTATAATCTCAACAGATGATTCAAAGGTTAAGGTTTGCGTAATACCTACAGACGAAGAATTGATGATTGCAACCGACACATTCAACATTGTAAACGGGAAATAATAATTCATCAATTTACGCATCAGAAACTACTGGTGTAGATTATTGAGCCGTAGCGTCCATTAAGGCCCGCTACGGCTCTTTTTTTGTTCTAATAGACTGCATTTGAATTATTAGGGATGCTGTAAAAGCAAATTGGCTTCAAAAGGCTATATGGGTACCTTTTGAAGCCAATTGTAATGTTTGTAAGGATTGCTTATAATTTTGTTTCACCTTCTATGTAGTTTTCCATGAACATGTGTTCGCCATCAAAAACTGCGTATGTAAATAGGCTTATCCATTCGCCCATAAGCATTACACGGCTGTCTTTGTTAAGAATTAGGTCGAGTTCGATATGCCTGTGCCCGAACATGAAGTAGTTTATGCTTGGATGGGTCTTCAGATAATCTTTTGCGAAAAGTACAAGTCCTTCTTCGTTTTCTCCTTTATATGGAGGTTCTCCACCGTCTTCGCGCTTCATCCTGCTGTGTTTTGCCCATTTGAGGCCAAAAGGAATGAATAGGTGAGGATGAATCATTTGTGCCAGTCTCTTGAGCGTACGGCTCTTGAAACATGCAAACAGAAATTCTGTTTTCCAATTGTGGTCCTGATAGTCCAGGCCGTCACCGTGGGCTATGAAGAATTCTTTCCCGCAAATCTCGCACGTGTAAGGTTCTTTATGAAGAATTACACCGCATTCGTTCTTCAGATAATCTCCACACCATTGATCGTGGTTGCCTTGGAAGAAGTGTACTTCCACTCCTCTGTCTGTCAATTCACTTATTTTTCCCAGAAATCTTGTGTATCCCTTGGGTACCACGTCGGCATATTCGAACCAGAAATCAAACATGTCTCCCAGCATGTAGATTGCTTCGGCCTTATCCTTGATGGCGTCAAGGAAGTTCACAAGCCTGCGTTCTTGAGTTCTTCTGTGCTTGATTGCCAGCGAACCAAGATGTGCATCTGATATGAAGTATATATTTTTCATCCTGATATGTTTTTAGTGTGGTTGTATTGTCTTTTATGTATTCTTGGTGGAATCAGATGAATCCGAGGTCCAGTTTGGCTTCCTCGCTCATCATATCCTTTGTCCATTCCGGCTCAAAGACAATGTTTACGTTTGTAGATTTTACTTCTTTGATGGAATTTACTTTCTGGTGTATGTCTTCAATGATGAAATCGGCTGCCGGACAGTTTGGCGCCGTCAATGTCATATCGATATTAACGTCGAAATCGTCGGTCACATCAATCTTGTATATAAGTCCAAGGTCGTATACATTAACCGGTATTTCTGGGTCGAAAACTGTTTTCAGCATTTCTACCACTTTCTGTTCTATATTGAATTTCTCATCCATATCAATAATATATTTTATATGTTGCTACTATAATTTGCCTTCATCGGCAAAGCTGTAATATGATCCGTCGGTCACGATAATGTGGTCGAGCATCTGTATGTTCATTATCCTGCATGCCTCTTTGATTCTGGCTGTCAGTCTTATGTCGTCTGTGCTCGGACGAAGCGATCCGGAAGGGTGGTTATGCACTGCAATCAATGCTGTCGCGTTTGCCATAATTGCCTCTTTGAGAATCAGACGCAGGTCTACTGATGTTTCCGTGAGCCCGCCTGTGCTTATTCTTTTAGGCATTATCAGCCTGGAATTGTTGTTCAGCAGCAGTATCCAGAACTCTTCTCTGTATAGATCCTGCATTCTAGGGCGCATGTACTCGTATACTTTGTCGGACGAGTTCAGGCATTCAAGCTCTGAGGCCTTTTCCATCGCTCTTCGTCGACCAATTTCCGCTGCGGCCTTGATGGTTATGGCTTTTGCCTCGCCTATGCCCTTATATTTCATCAGGTCTTCGATTGTCATCCGACTCAACCTGCTAAGTTTGTTTCCGCAGTCATTGAGGATGTCGCGCATCAGTTCTACTGCTGATTTCTCGGCATTTCCTGAACCGATTAGTATTGCCAGCAGTTCTGCATTTGTCAATGCTTCTTCACCTCTGAGCATCATCTTTTCGCGTGGCCTGTCGTCGATGGCCCACTCTTTGATGCTGAGTTTCGTTTCGGAATCAGTCATAGAAGTTCTTTTCGTATGCGGAGAATTCTCCCTTCTTCATTATACATCTTTGCCACCATGCCTTTATGAATCCCAATCCATATCCGAATAGCTGTACGAAAGCCGCTTCTGTAGCCATAAAACCAATAATGGCGCTTTTGTTCTGTATGCTGGCATCGATGAATACCATAAGTATGTATAGGAGTATAGGCATCAGCGGAACGGTGTACCATTGTATTGTTGTCTGTCCCAGCTGGAATCCTCCGTGAACGGTAAATTCCATTACAAGAGCGGCTATCAGCAGTAATATTACTCCTACGGTAAATACTGCCGGCAGCAGATGTACTATTTTTAACGATTCTGGATATTTCTTGTAAAGATTTATTCTTGCAATTCCGGAGTTGAAAACCTGCTTGAAGAATTTGTCGAAATCGGTTCGTCTTTTATGCCATACCCATGCCTCCGGGAACAGACGGCATTTGTATCCGCCTTTGAATATGCGTATACTGAAGTCTATGTCTTCGCCGAATCTCATTTTAGAGAAGCCCCCCAGATCATTGTATACCTTTCTGCGTACACCCATATTGAATGAGCGTGGATAAAACTTGTCCAGTTTCTTTTTTCCACCGCGTATTCCTCCTGTTGTAAAGAAGGATGTCATGGAATAGCTGATGGCTTTTTGTACATTGGTAAAAGAGTCATGCGCTCTGTCCGGTCCACCGAAGGCATCGCACGGAGATTGCTGCAGTTCTTTTTCAACTGCTTCCAGATATCCGTCAGGCAATACACAGTCAGAGTCAAGAATTATAACATATTCCCCTGAACTATGATCTACACCGAAGTTTCTTGATGGCCCAGGTCCGGAGTTTGGCTTCTTGAAATATTTTATGTCGAGACGCTCCTGATATTTGTCCGACGCCTCTTTGCATGTCACAGTCGAGCCGTCTTCCACTATTACCACTTCAAAATCCTTGAAAGTCTGTTTGGCCAGGCTTTGGAGCAGTTCTTCGACCTCATCAGGCCTATTGTATACAGGTATGATTATAGAATATTTCATTTCTCTTTGTCTATTGTGTCTCGGCACATGTCCGCTAGGTGTTGTACAGTTATGCCGTTGATGTTCTTTTTTTATATGTGCAAAGGAATAAAAAAAAGGTGAAAACTGCAACAGGCAAAAAGCATGAGTTGGTGCTATTCGAAGTAGAATGATACGACTATCATCTTTGAATTTGCTTTGTTGAGCGATTCCGTGAATATGAGCATGCTGTCGTCTGTCAGGTCGTCTCTTTTTTTCTTGAGTACATTGGTCAGGCCATAGCAGAATTTTATTTCAGGGATAAACTTGAAGAATGGCAGATAGAAATCACATCCCAGTCCGACTTCAAGGTATACATCAAACGTTTTCAGCAATACCTGCTTTTGTTTCTTTACTGTGAGGTCTAGCATAGGATTCACACCGCACATCATGTAAGGCCTGTAATTGTTGAAGCGCTCAGCACTGAATTTCAAGTCTATAGGTAGTGATATGTAAGTCGACTTTATTGTCTGCCTCTGCACGTCTCCATTGAGCGCATTGCGGAATGTCACTGTTTTGTTGCCGAAGTGCATTGTCGGTATGGCTCGAAGTGCCAGATGCTTGGTCAGATACAACTCTCCCAATATGCCGACGCTGAATCCTGGGTCGTATGAGCCCACATCTGCGTACCACTGATTGCCGTTTTCGTCTATATATCCATTGTTTTCGAATTCAAGATCCTGCATGTGTATTCCGGCCATGAATCCATAATGCAGTCTTCTCTGGTCAATGTACGGTCGGTTTTGCACGACTCTTGTTTGTGCCGTGGCTGTCAATATGGTCAATGCCCATATTACGAACAATATTATAGAATGTTTTGCATGCATGTTTATTCGGCTCTTTGTCGTAGATTCTGACAAGCGTTGTGTATTTGTAAATAACGTTTTTCCCGTCAGATTATTATGTTTCTGGAGCCCATATTGCACCGGTGCCCCGTAAATGTCAAGACAAAGATAATTCTTTTATCGGTACTCTTGTTCATGTTCGGTAAAAACAAGACTCTATATGTCTGCGCCTCTGCTTTATCTGTATAATAAATGAATAATTTTCCTGCCTGCGGCATATCCAATATCATTAATTTATTATATCTTTGCCAGAGTTTTAGAAAAGTTTATTAATTAAAAATCAAAGAAAAATGGCTTACGTAATTAGTGACGATTGTGTAATGTGCGGAAGTTGTGCCGCTGAGTGCCCATCAGGAGCTATCTCTGAGGGTGATGGAAAGTATGTTATCGATGCAAATGCATGCGTTGATTGCGGTACTTGCGAAGGTGTTTGTCCTGCTGGTGCAATTTCAGCTGGAGAATAATTCCGCGAGAAAGAGTAGATATCGAGGACAGTTTCCTTTTGGAGACTGTCCTTTTTTATGTCTGGTAGTATACAAAAAATGAGGAGTGAAACATCGTGTTTCAACTCCTCATTTTTTTATTCAAACAACTGTATGTCTCGATTATTTCAGGCGAGCAACAGTTTCTTTGATTCTTTTCATTGCTTCAACAATGTTTTCGTCGCTTGTAGCATAGCTCATGCGGAAACATTCAGGGCTTCCGAATGCATCACCTCCTACGGTTGCAACATGTCCTACTTCGAGAAGGTACATTGCGAAGTCTGTAGAATTGTTGATTACGCGGTCGCCGTCTTTCTTTCCGAAGTAGTAAGAGCACTTAGGGAAGAGGTAGAATGCTCCGTGCGGTTCGTTTACTTCGAATCCAGGTATTTCCTTTGCAAGTTTAACGATGAGGTTCTTGCGGCGCTCGAAGGCCTTGCGCATATCTTCAACACACTGCTGGTCGCCTGTGTATGCCGCTTCAGCAGCTTTCTGGCTTACAGAGCAAGGTCCGCTGGTGTACTGTCCCTGAAGTTTGTTGCATCCTTTGACAATCCATTCCGGTGCAGCGATGAAACCTATACGCCATCCTGTCATTGCATATGCCTTTGATACACCGTTGATGATTACAACTCTGTCCTTGATGTCGTCAAACTGTGCCATTGAAGCATGTTTGCCTACATAGTTTATGTGTTCGTAGATTTCGTCTGCAAGTACGATTACGCGCTCATGCTTGAGAAGTACATTCTTGAGAGCCTCGAGTTCTTCAGTGCTGTATACAGAACCTGTAGGGTTTGATGGAGAGCAGAGAATGAGTGCACGAGTTTTAGGTGTGATGGCTGCTTCGAGCTGTTCTGGAGTAATCTTGAAATCCTGTTCGATAGGAGCTTCAATTATTACAGGTTCTCCATCAGCCAGTTTTACCATCTGAGGGTAGCTTACCCAGTAAGGAGCAGGTATTATCACCTCGTCTCCAGAGTTGATGAGAGCCATGATGGCGTTGCATACAGACTGCTTTGCACCGTTAGAGCAGAGAATCTGCGAAGGTTTGTAATCCAATCCGTTTTCATTCTTGAGCTTTGCGGCGATAGCATTTTTCAGAGCTGGATATCCTGGAACCGGAGAGTATCTGGAATAGTTCTCATCTATGGCCTTTTTCGCAGCTTCTTTGATGTGGTCAGGTGTGTTGAAGTCAGGTTCACCTACACTGAGGTTGATAACATCCACTCCCTGTGCTTTAAGTTCACTGCTTTTCTGCGACATTGCCAAAGTTGCTGATGGCGAAAGTCTGTTGAGACGGTCAGATAAATTTTCCATGTACAAAATCTTTATGTGAATAAACTTATTGTTGTCTTGTTATGAATGTTGCTCGTCCGCATCATTTGTTGAAATGAAGCGTGTGTCCCATTCTGTCTTTTTTGGTTCTCAGATAGCGCTCGTTATATTCGTTGGGAGTTATTTCTATAGGAACATTCTCAACGATTTCAAGTCCGTATCCTTCGAGTCCGACTCTCTTGACTGGATTGTTTGTCAGCAGGCGGATTTTTCCTACGCCAAGTTCTCGCAGAATCTGTGCGCCTACGCCGTAATCTCTTTCGTCAGGGTCGAATCCGAGATGTATGTTTGCATCTACTGTGTCGTATCCTTCTTCCTGAAGCTTGTATGCGGCAATCTTGTTCATCAGACCGATTCCGCGTCCTTCCTGATTGAGGTATACAATGACACCTTTTCCTGCCTTGTCTATCTGTTCCATTGACTTGTGGAGCTGATCGCCGCAGTCGCATCTCTTGCTTCCGAATATATCACCGGTCATGCATGATGAGTGCATTCTGACGAGTATTGGCTCATCCTTGGTCCATGTACCCTTGAACAAGGCAATATGTTCCAGACCGTTTGATTTCTGTCTGAAAGGAATAATTCTGAAGTGTCCGTGGTCAGTAGGAAGATCTGCCTCCACGCCTTTTTCCACGAGCGATTCTCTCTGAAGTCTGTAAGCTATGAGATCCTTTATCTGTATGAGCTTCATGTCGAATTTCTTAGCCACTTCCTGCAGTTCCGGCATGCGTGCCATAGTGCCGTCAGGGTTCAGAATCTCGATCAGTGCGGCTGCAGGTCTCATTCCGGCCAGACGTGCAAGGTCGATGGCTGCTTCTGTATGTCCGGCGCGTCTCAGCACACCCTTGTCCTGTGCGTAGAGAGGGTTGATGTGTCCCGGATGTCCGAATGTGCTTGGCTTCGATTCTGGATCAGCCAGAGCCTTAATGGTTTCTGCGCGGTCGTGTGCCGAAACACCTGTTGTACATCCTTCAAGCTTGTCTACCGTTATAGTGAACGGTGTGCCGAGCATTGAAGTATTGTCGTCCACCTGATGAGGCAGTTCAAGCTCTTTGCATCTTGATATGGTTATCGGTGCACACAGCACCCCGCGCCCTTCCCTGAGCATGAAGTTCACCTTTTCAGGTGTTATGGTCTCTGCCGGTGTGATGAAGTCTCCTTCGTTTTCGCGGTCTTCATCGTCCACAACTATAACCAGCTTGCCTTCCTTGAAATCAGCAATGGCTTCTTCGATAGTGTTGAATTTGAAATTTCCCATATCTGCTAATCTAAAAAGTTAGTCTTTATTGTTCGTTTCTTTTTTGTTGTACATCAGCAGAATTCCTGCTTTTGTCTATGCGTTGTTTGTTGCAGTGTTCATATTTTCACCGGAAAGAATACTGGTACGTTCCCTCAGTTTTGTACATGTACTGTTGATTTTTCTGAGGTCCTTTCTGAGTCTGAGTCTGAATCTTCCTACTCTGAAAAGCAGTATCAGTCCGATTGGAAATATTATTCCTGCAGCCTTGTTAAGCTTTTTGCTCTTGAATGGAGCTGTATGTGCATGTATGTCTAGTATCGGTAGATAATTGAGCAGCATCAGTATGCTCTTGTCTTTGCTGTTGGACAGTGTCCTTACAATATATTCCAGCTCATCGCTTATTCGTTCAATCTCTTCGTCCTGATCTATCTTGAAGAAAAGTCTTATGTAGCTAGGGAATTTCTTCAGGTTGTTCCGTTTTGTATAGCTCTTGCAGCTTGCTGTTATGTAGTCAAGATGCTTGGTCATCTTTTCATAGTCAGGGTCGTTGATGATGACCTCTTTCCTGGCAATGTGGCGCTGCTGTCTTATTCCGAATACTTTCTTGAAGAACGAAACGTATGCATCCATGTTGAATACGGCGGAGTCGTTGTTCGATTTTACAGTAAACAGAAGGCCCAGCGGAGCCAGCACTATAGTACTTATCCACATACCCAGCCATACAGGTATCGAACCTTCTCTTGCAAGCTTGAGTCCTGCAGTGTTGATGATGTAGTATACGATGAATATCAAGACTGAAACTACAACAGGCAATCCAAGTCCGCCCTTTCTTATTATGGCGCCTAGAGGTGCGCCGATGAAGAAGAATACCAGACATGCCAGCGACATTGTAATCATCTGGTGGATCTGAATCCAGTGTCTTCTTATCTGTCCGTCGCCATTCTCCATGCTGTAGCTCTTGAACTCTGTGTCCATTTGCTGAGCATTGATTTTCTGCGAAGCATCCCTCAGCACGCTTAATTTTGCTGAAGCCGGCATTTTGCTGAACGCGCTGTCTAGCATTACCTTCTCAATGCGTCCCTGTTTCTTTTCTGACTCGTGCTTCTTTATGTCGTCTTCGCTCATCTCCCTTACGCGCATGGAGCCTTTCTTCATGTCGTTGTAATAGGCTGTACCCAAGCTGTCGTACACGACATTCATCGAGTCTATTGCGGTAAACAGTTCCTGCATGTTCTTCGTTGAAGCCGACGTAGAGAATGTCTCAGCATCTGCCATGTTGAAATTTGAGTCGAACTCAAATATGAAGTGCTTCTCCACAAACGTTTCTCTGCGGTATGGCACATTGCCGGTCATCAGGGCATCTGAGTTCAGATTCTCGAATTGTTCGCCGTTGTAAAGATGCAGTTCCAGATGCTTCTTGTCAGCCGTAGTTTCCAGCTTGCCCGAATCGGCCAATATGATGTGGGCATTGTCTATGCCGTCTCTCATATTGTATATCACCATGTTGTAGAGAATACCTGTATTCTTGTCCTTGTTCTTGACATAAAGGTTGAGTCCTTCTATGCCGTCGTAGAATACACCCTCCGGAATGTCAAGTTCCGGCGATTTCTGCCTCATGGAATACAGCAGCTGCATAAGGTTCTGATGTGCCTGAGGTACTTTTACATTCTGGAAATAGAATGAAGCACCGCTCAGAATGAGCATGAAGATTACCAGGGGACGTATTGTGCGGAACAGCGATATTCCGGCCGCTTTGATTGACAGGAGCTCAAATCTTTCTCCCAGATTTCCGAATGAAATGAGTGAGGCCAGCAGAATGGCAAGCGGCAAAGCCAACGGCACAAGCGTTTCTCCTGCATAGAAGAAAAATTTCGCCATTACGGTTATCGAAAGTCCCTTGCCTATAAGCTCATCGACATATTTCCATAGAAACTGCATCATGACGACGAAAAGACTGATGCAGAATGTACCTGCAAACAGGGTCATGAAATTCTTGAGAATGAATATGTCCAGCCTTTTTATAATGCGCATAAAAAAGTATCTCTCCGTATAGGTAACTACTGGTTTGCAAAAATACTATAAAAAATATATTGTTTCGGCCTTTTTTCTTTTTTTTAGATTGCTTATGCCTACTTTTTTGCCTATGCAGGCTTTCATCTGTGCCTACTTTAAACCGACTTGCTGTTTTTCGTTTTTGCCTGAAGCAGAGAGTGGGGCTTTTCGTTTTCAGATTGTGCCTTTTTGCGTGGCGTGTGTGCTACAAATGTTTAACCGCAGCTTTGCCCCTGTCTATGTAGTTCGTAAAGCTGAACAGAGGCATTCCTATAGCCATGCCGGCCTGTATCGTTCCTTCTATATCCAGCTTCTTTTCCAGTGTGCCCTTGTTTAAACGCAGTGCTGCGCACAGGTAACCGGTGTAGAAATGGTTTACACCGAGCGATTCTGCCATCAGCGAGGCATTCTGATAAGCCAGATTTGCATCCGCATTGCTGAACATACCGTTGTCTTTCGTGTAAATAAGGATGGCAGCTGTAGCATTGCGTAGTATCCCCTCATTGTGTTTCCTGAAACCTTTGATTACATGTTTCATTACAGGTACACTTTTGTAGAAGTCCGGACGTATACGTGACAGCACGGGTTTGATGAACGGATTTTCAAGTCGGCTTGTCATTTTTTCGAAGGTCGAACATGTGAACTCTGAAAGTTCCAGCAGTTTGTCGGAATCTTTTATGACAACGAAGCCGATGTCTCTCGAGTTGCGTGCAGTAGGAGTGTACTGTGCGGCCTCGATTATTTTGTCGATGTCCTCATCTGCTACCTCATTTGTCGAGAATGCTCTGTTCGAACGTCTTTTCTTTATCAGAAGCATCAGCTGTTCTGCTGTCGGACAGTCATTTTTGTCGAATGGCTTTATCGAACCTTCAGGGAATGACGAATGTTTCAGTGTGCCGACAGGGCATGCCGCTGCGCACTGCCCGCAAACGATACATCTTTCTGCACGGCTTATATCCATGCTCTTGTTCTTTTCGTTATAAGTAATGATTCCGGCAGGACAAACACGTTCGCATTTTCTGCACTTGATGCACTCGGCTCCTATCTGTATGTCGATTATTGATTTCATGTTGTTTGATGTTGTTGTTCGACAAAAATATAAAAGTAAAAATGGACAACAGCACTATTGGTCTGAAAAAATGTTTTAGTCTGGTGTTATAACAAAAAAGCATCCAGCTGACTTGCTGAATGCTCTTTGTAGCGGGATCCGGGATTGAACCGGAGACCTCATGATTATGAATCATGCGCTCTAACCATCTGAGCTACCCCGCCATCGTTTTTCGTTTGCGGTTGCAAAGGTAGCGCTTTTTTGAATACCTCCAAATTTTTTAGCGATAAATTTTAAAATTTTTATTCGTTTTCTTCATTTTACCGCCTTTCTGGTGTACATCTTACGAGATTTTACGCCCTTTTTACTCTTTCCTGTGAGGTTTTCTTTCTTTTCTAGTGCAGGCTTTCCCAGGGGCATTTTCGTTATTTTTCTGCCGGAATATTGAATCTGCACCCTCTTCTTATGTTCAGAGTGTCCGTGCTGATGCTGTCGGAAACGGTATTTCTTGGTTTCGACCAGTACCAATCGTCATATCCCCAGTTGTCATCCCAATAGAAATCGTATATCTTATATAGCCTGAACGGCGTGTCGCCTATTCTTCCGCTGAAATAATCGTCGTAGAGATAATAGTCGAATATGTTGACATTCAGTTCCGGGGCGTCTGGATAGACGAGGGTGATGACACCGTTGTTCACTTTCCAGTAGAAGCGGTAGTGCATGGTAGGGTAGTATCCTTCCCTGTAGTAGTCCACCTGCCTTCCATATCCGTGAGTGGCATATTCATAGTCGGGTATGAATTCGATTTCGGTCTTGTAGGCGTAGTAGTCCCAGTAACCGTCTGTATAGTACATTCCCATGTCGCCGGCCCAGCATCCTGACAGATAATATGATGCTTGATCGTCTTCGTCTGTACACGATGACATCATCATTGAGCCTATGAATGCGAATAAGGTAACGGCAATAATTGATAAGCTTTTGTTCTTTAGCATATTCTTGAATGTTTTTGTGAGTCGCTCAAATATAGTATAAAAAACATTAGGACAAGTAATAATGTACGATTATTTGACGCATAAGGCCTCTGCCCGTTGATGGGGCAGAGGCCTTACGACTTAAATTGCAAATCATTTTTTTCTATTGTGTCTTATTTCTTCAGTCGGACGATGATTTCGTCAGCAACCTTCTTTCCTGACATGAGCATTCCGCCGAAGATAGGTCCCATACGAGGAGTTCCAGATACGGCTGAAGCCGCCATTCCGCATACGTAGAGTCCTGGATAGATCTCCTTTGTACCCTTTACAACTTCGTCCTCACCGGCAACAACGTCGAGTGAACGCTCACCGATAACGGCACCTGTGTCAGTAGCGAGCTTTATACCGTTCTTGCGTGCTACAGTCTGACACATTTCGCTGTCGTGGCCTGTTCCGTCGATAACGAATTTTGCCAATATGTTGAGCGGGTCAACGTGCAGGCCCTCTCTGAGCACTGGAGTCCAGTTGACAACGACACCGCTTACAACATTGTTCTTGAAGATTACGTCCTCAACAGAATAGCAGTTGAAGATTGTTGCACCTGCATGTACTGCATGATAGAGCAGTGATGAAGTACTTTCCACTGAATCCATCACATAGAGGTTGTTCTGGTATGGAGCGTAGTTGATGCCGAATTCCTTAACGATGTCCATTGCTTCCTGCTGAACGACAATCTGATTGAACATCATTGCACCTCCCCACATTCCTCCGCCTGGAGAGAGCTTGCGGTCAAACTGAGCAACCTTCAGTCCTGCCTTTGCAAGGTAGTAGGCTGCAACGATTCCTGACGGGCCACCACCTACGATAGCCACGTCGAGCTCAAGATTCTTCTCTAACTTCTCGAAATAGGTACTGATGATACCTCTTGATACTTCTGTTTCGATCATGTTTCTTTTAGTTTTTGTTGTATTGTATATTATTTAACTTGAAATCAACCTTTTGATAATTCATTGCTTCTCGCCGTCAGCTTCGCAGACGTCATCCTCGAGCGACTGACTTATGCGCATGGCGCAGAAGTTTGGACCGCACATTGTGCAGTATCGGCCTCCTACATGGTTGGCCGTCTTGTAGTATTCGAGAGCGCGCGCAGGATCGAGGCTCAAGTTGAATTGGTCCTTCCATCTGAATTCGTATCTGGCTTTGCTCAGCGCGTTGTCGCGGATGTAGGCACCAGGATGTCCTTTGGCAAGGTCGGCGGCGTGTGCTGCAATCTTGTATGTCACTACGCCCACTCTGACATCTTCCTTGTTAGGCAGTGCAAGATGCTCTTTCGGAGTGACGTAGCAGAGCATGGCTGTTCCGTACCATCCAATCTGTGCCGCGCCGATTGCACTCGTGATGTGGTCATATCCTGGAGCTATGTCCGTTACGAGAGGGCCGAGAGTGTAGAACGGTGCGTTGTGGCACTTCTCTATCTGTCTCTCCATGTTTTCGTGTATCTTGTGCATTGGAACGTGTCCTGGTCCTTCTATGAATGCCTGAACGTTCTTTGCCCATGCTCTTTCCACCAGTTCGCCCATTGTGTCGAGCTCAGCAAACTGAGCCTTGTCGTTGGCGTCGTATATGCTTCCTGGACGGAGGCCGTCGCCGAGCGATACTGCCACGTCGTACTGTGCCAGTATGTCGCAGATGTCGTCGAAGTGCTCATAGAGGAAACTTTCTTTCTGATGCATCTGACACCATTTTGAAATGATGCTTCCACCACGGCTCACCATGCCAGTCATGCGTCCGTTGGCAAGATGTATGTTCTGCAGTCTTATGCCGCAGTGTATTGTGAAATAGTCAACACCCTGTTCGCACTGCTCTATGAGCGTGTCGCGGAAAAGTTCCCAAGTGAGGTCTTCAGCCTTGCCGTTCACTTTTTCCATGGCCTGGTACATTGGCACAGTGCCGACTGGAACAGGGCAGTTGCGTATAATCCACTCGCGTGTTTCGTGTATGTTGTCGCCGGTTGAAAGGTCCATAAGGGTGTCGCCTCCCCACTTGCAGCTCCATACAGCCTTTTCTACCTCCTCGTCAATGCTCGATGTTGTAGCCGAGTTGCCGATGTTGGTATTAATCTTCACCAGGAAGTTGCGTCCTATGATCATCGGTTCGGCTTCCGGGTGGTTGATGTTGGCAGGCAGAACTGCTCGTCCGGTCGCAATTTCGTCGCGAACGAATTCAGGTGTGATGTGCGTTTCGATGCCGAGTTCGCGGCAGTTCATGTTTTCGCGTATGGCCACATATTCCATTTCCGGTGTCACGATGCCCTGTTTTGCATAGTACATCTGTCCTACCTGGCATCCTTTCTTTGCACGCAGAGGTTTGCAGATGTGTTCGAAACGCAGATGGTCGAGCGACTTGTCGTTGAGGCGCATTCTGCCGTATTCACTGCTCACCTCGTCGAGCCTTTCCACACCGCCGCGTTTCAGAATCCACGGTTCGCGCATGCGCGGAAGTCCCTTCTTGAGGTCTATTTCTGCGTTCGGGTCGCTGTATATGCCGCTCGTGTCATAAACGTACACAGGAGCATTTTCCTTGTAGACCTTCTTTCCGTTTTCGATACTTACGGTAGGCGTAAGGTTCACCTTTCTCATTCCTACACGGATTTCAGGATGGATTTTTCCTTCCATGTAGACTTTTTCCGAGTCAGGAAATTTAATTCTTATGTTGCTTTCCATATATTGAAAATCTTTTTGGTTTCTTATTCATTCGTAATGCGAGCAGATCTCCACGATGCGTTTTGTTTCCTCTACAGGGTCGTCTGCTTTCAGTATTCCTCCGCTCAGGGCTATGCCGTTCACTCCGGTGGTCATGATGTCGGGTATGTCTGCAAATGTTATGCCTCCGATGGCAACAACCGGAATGTTGATGTCGGCTTCCTTCATCTGTGCGGTCAGGCGTCTGTATCCTTCAAGTCCAAGCATAGGAGCAAGCTTCTGCTTGGTGGTTGTAAACCTGAACGGCCCACAGCCTATGTAGTCGGCTCCTCGTTCACAGTGCATGCGTATGTCGTCGAATGTGTTGGCAGTACCGCCTATGATGAACCCGTTTCCGAGTATTTCGCGGGCCTGATCTACCGGCATGTCGTTCTTTCCAAGATGTACACCGTCGGCACCGATTTCCTTGACCAGTTCTACGCAGTCATCTATGATGAATGTTGCTTTCCTGCGTCGGCATTCAGTCTGTACAGCCAGCGCTGTGCGCTTTAATTCCTCGTACGAGGCATCTTTCATGCGCAGCTGTATCCATCGGCATCCGCCTTCAAGGGCAAGCATGGCCGAATCGAGATAGGAATATTTCTCTGTGAAGTGTGTGATGAACTGAAGTCCTGTCATGTCTTTTCAGTCTTTATGAGTGCTTGATGTATTTTTATTCTGCGATTATCAGTTTTTCCGGGTCGAAGAAGTGGTTCAGAGGTCCGGTGCCATTGCCTGTCTTGACATCTTTTCCTGCCTTCAGGGCTTCCGATACATATCTCTTGCCTTTGAGAACAGCCTCGTCGAGCCTTTCTCCGCGTGCCAGATAGGCTGTTATGGCCGATGAGAGCGTGCATCCGGTGCCGTGTGTGTTTGGGGTGTCGACCGACAGCATCGAGAACCATTTCTCTGTTCCGTCTGCACAGACCAGCAGGTCGCTTTTTACACGGCCTTCGGTGTGTCCGCCCTTTATGAGCACAGCCTTGCATCCAAGCTCCAGAATCTTACCGGCTGCGGTGCGTCGGGCATCATTGTCGCCTATCTGCATTCCGCTCAGCATTTCTGCCTCGGGAATGTTTGGCGTGACTAGAGTGCACATCGGGATGAGTTCGTCAATCATAAGCTGCAGAGCCTCGTCGCTGATAAGCTTGTGTCCGCTGCTCGACGACATTACCGGATCGAGAACAACAGTGTCGGCATCCCATTTCGACAGTTCCTCTATGATGGCTTCAACAGCATGAAGGTCGTTCACCATGCCGATTTTCACTGCATCCGGGCGGATGTCCTCCATGACGGCCTCAATCTGACCGCACACGGCTTCCTTTTCAAGCGGAAAAACTGCCGTAACGCCCAGGGTGTTCTGGACCGTGATTGACGTAATGGCCGTCGATGCATATACTCCAAGAGCCGACATTGTCTTTATGTCGGCCTGTATGCCGGCCCCTCCTCCGGAGTCGCTTCCTGCAATGGTGAGAGCTTTGATGTATTTCATTTCAGCTGTTGAACTATTGGTTGATAATTGTTTCAAGTCTGTTTGCTGCATAACCGCAATGTTCCATGCTCCGCATGTGCGTGCGTGGCTGTTGTAAATTGTAAGATGCTTGCTGAAATGAAACTCCGCCGGCCTTTTGCGCGGATATTAAGGAATGAAAAGAAAAGTGCGTCCAGCCGGCTTTCAGATATTCGGAATATTCCATAAACATTTTGGCGGTATCTCTCGAAAATCCTACTTTGTCTCCCTACGACGGCATTATCCGTATCAGGTTCGTCGGGTATCATCTCAGCCGATATGGCAAGGCGCGCACGCCCGTGCGTCCTGACAAGTGCGCATATCAGCACCCCTTTTATTGTGGTTCGCACCGCAAAGTTAACAATAATCTGATTAGTTGTTTATTTTTTTTGCTTTAAAAGAATTTATGAACGCGAGCGCTCGCGTTCCGAATTCCGAGGCCGTGCGTTTTCAATTCCGAGCGCCCGCAATTGTGCATACAGAGCTGTCCACGTGTGTTATAACATAATTGTAACTTGTTTTTAACCATATCTTAAAGTCTCTGTATGCTTTTCGAAACGACATAATCCTACTTTTGCAGTGTCGAACAAAAACTGTATGAAAAGTCAGACAGAAAAATGAACTTATTGATAATGAAATACCGGATGCATCGCATCTGCTGGACCGCGTTGAAGACCGGACGGAGCAGACGTCCCTGAAATAGGGTAGTGATGGGCGGACAGATGCAGACGGATAGAACAATGGACTTCTGGAAAGTCGAGTCCGTAGACGTTTCTCCCGCCACGTCCGACGGGGATGTGACAGTCGGCCGTCCTGCACGCGGTGAAAGGGTGGAGAACAGAAGTCCTTTTTTAGGATATACGTAGTTTCGGAAATGCTTTTGCGGCATATATGCGATGGGCTCCCATCAAGAAAGCTTACGGCCTTAAGCTCCAGGTATGTCCGCGACGGAATCGTTGCATTTTTTCGCCTGCACGTGTGCGGGAAACTTAGATTGGTGTATAAAATATAGTAGGAAATAATAGGAGGAAAAAAGGCCAAGTAATTCAATTGTGATGGATTGCAGAAAGTCGTGAGACGTCTCTGCAATACGAGTATGACGCGATGGGGCCCGCCGAGTTGTCGGCGGGCTTTTTGTCGTAGATGCATATTGTTGTCAGATGGCAGGCTTTTTTAACTCTTCTTAATTGCGCCGTATGAGCATGTTTGCGCGCAACATCTTAAATTTGTAGCATGATGAAATATCTTCTTACAGTATGCATGCTTCTGATTTTCGGTGCAGTGGCATGTGCTCAGACGCTTACAGATGTTCAGCGCGGAAACGGCAATCTGGAACCAGCCGTCGATGCGGAAGCTGCAATGCCGGCAGGCAATGCCCGGCTTGAATATGCCGGTGCTGATGATGCTGTCAAGACTTTGCCGGCAGATACTCTTCCTGATTCACTTGCGCTGATGCTGGATGACGATCCTTTCTACAAACCTACAATATTTACACTTGCTTCGCCGGATACTCCATTCGGCGCATGGAGCACATGGGATATTCATTCAGGATTGAACGTCATGCTCAATGCTGGTGTCACTATAGGATTCGGACGTGACAATCCTTTCCGTCATGGTGCTTTCTTCACCAACGCTTCTGCAATATATGCCAAGCAGGTCAGTGACCGATGGACATTGGGACTTGGCGGTTATCTGTCGCGGTTCAGCATGTCGTATGACTCGTACACGGATTTTGGACTTCAGGCTCTTGCGTCATATAAGATCAACGACCGCATGAATGCGACTTTTTACGGTCTGCATTCATTTGCTCCGCAGGACGATGGACTTATATGCCCTGCATTTTTCGGACAGGCGTCGACTACTATAGGCGCGCAGTTGGATGTCAAAGTAAACGATGTCGTGAGTTTTCAGGTCGGTGTGTCGAGAACGTATATGAATGGCGGGCATAATTGGGGACGTAGGCCTGGAACTGTACCAGGAACAAATTTGAGGTGATAAAATGTAAAGGATTTATGTGCCTTATGTTCCTAAAGGTCAGGTAAATATCTGCATTTGTATACTTTTGAATAATTTTAACACTGAAATATTTTCGTATTTCGTTTTTTTTTACCTTCGCGGGCAGTTTAACTTTTAAATGTATCATCTATGAATTTTTACAGGGGTTTAATTGCATCTATTTTAATGATGCTTATTGTTTCGCCGGTAATGGCTTTGGGTAATAACGATGATGAGCAGGAGAGCAATTTGAATCTTCACACTCAGTGTATGTATGACAGTGATTTCAACCATCAGGATTTGGGGTATGCCGTGAACGGATGGTTTGTAAAGAGCTTGATAGGTGTTGATATGGACGCAATGTTTGCGAACGGCGGAGGACATATACAAAAAACGTATCCGATGAAGATAAAGGGTATCAATGGCGATAATGCAGAGACTGTAGTTGAGGCTCCTGCAAATGATACCCCGCTCGTTATAAACGGTGTTGAGTATAAAAGTCTGGTGAACATTGTTGCCGACGACTATAATATGGAGCTTGTTTCGCTTAATGATATTAAGAAGGAATTGTACGGCGAAAAGGATACTCCTTGCGTGTATATGATAAATAAGCATATCATATTCGATGATGCAGAATCTTACCGCTTAGACAAGAACTTTGTGCTGAAGACTGAAGTTGTGCATTCATCAGAAATTGAGGCTCTGAAGGGCATGCCAGAATTTGATGTAGTCAGAATATATACTAAGACTAAAGAAAATATGGCGTATCTGAAAGAGAAGAATGCAGTGAGATTACGCTGATGAAGAAGAATTGCGGAAAAATAAATGAACAGCCTCGTGAGCGGGGCTGTTTTTGTTGTATGTATTTGTTGGGACTTATTGCGTCCTGCCTACTTATACACAAAGAAGTGGGGCGGATCACTATGACCGCCCCTCACTTATTTTAGATTAAAGGCCTTTGTAAACGTAGTTATTTGCTTTCGAAAATAACGAAGTGGCTGAGAACAAAGGCTAAACCAACTATAGCATAGAGTAAGTATCCGATATATGTGTATGTCATAATCTCAGGATTTTAAAGGTTAATACTATTGTTAATTGTTGCCTGTCTCACTGAATGTACAGGGCTACGACTTTTTTCTGCTCCTTTCTTATGTCTTAACCTCTGTCATTCACTAACTTACATGCAAAAATTGTGCCACGGGCATGTGTGTCATTCTTTCTGTTCTTATAGGGAATAATATAGGTCTTTTTCGGAACTTTAACGTTGCTCGTGTGTCGGTTGTCATGTTGAAAAGCATGACTTTGAATTGTTGTATGGCAAAGTCATGACATGTGGGTGTCATGTCCTGTTTCTACATGTCTTGTATGTAAGATTTTGATGTATGGATTCGTTCTGTAGCGGTCGGCAGTTCGCTTATATTTTTTCAGCTTCTATTTTTCTCTATAATTCTGAATTTGAGTGTCATAGATACATTTTTTTCTTGGATTATAATGTTCTAATGTATTGATATTTAGGTTTGTATGTTGTCTGAAATAAATGTGGACTATTGTCTGTAATTATTTTGGAATTGTAAGTTTTGATTATTCTTTTTAATTTTTTGCTCTTTATTTTTTTTGTTTTTTTACTTTGTGGCATGACAATTTTGTGATATGTCTTGAGACATTCATAATAGATGTGACTTACTTAACTATTATAATACTATAAAAACAAAAGCTATGGTTAAACCTATTACTTTTTTGGCGATGATGCTTGCCGGCATGACAGCAAACGCCCAGACATGGAAACTGACAGAAATGTCGCAAGAGACTTTCGCCGCAGGGGGTGATTCTCAGTGGAGCTTTGAGAAGTTCAATCTTACTACTGGCGATTATTCGCGTTTTACTCTTTATGATGAGAATTGTGCTGCCAATTACTTGGATTGGTACAATCCTGAGAGACTTGAAGGAAAGTTGATAACAGAAATCCCTGGTGAAATCGCTGATTATGCAGGTGGTTCATATTCTTTCTTGCAGGCCTCTAATAAGAGAATGGGATGGTGCGATAAGGTATGCGCTGAGCAGGCTGACCTTAACGGTGATACTCGAGAGACATTCTGCTATGTGGCGCGTGATGATCGTGAAGGTTTCGGATATGAGACTTATGCCAATTTCGGCTTTGCCTCAGTTATTACCTTTACAGTTCCTGAAGATGGATATTATGTAGTCAAAGGAAAAGTGGAACGTGAAGATTGCATATCTATGGGTCCTATGAATCTTATTTCACGTTATAGATATGCTTCAAGTGAGAATCAGGACAATGTGAATCCTGTTTCGACAATGGGATTCCAGTTCATCTATGGTGCAAGTGAAGGTGATGCTCCTGGTTATAACGGTGACTGCACACTTGCTTTAGGTGCAGGGGAGAGATTCTATCATCAGACCCCAGTTGAATATACTTTGGCTTTTCAGGGAAAGAAAGGTGATAAGATTTCTTTCGAACCAAATGTAAAGACTACCGGTCTGCAGGATGATGGTGGCGGTGCCAGAGCCTGCTGGTCGAGAACTTTCTTCCAGCTTTTGGATGTTGAAAAGGTTGAGAAAGAAGCAGCCGAAGCTAATGAAAACTTTGTAGATCCTTATGGTACTGAAGCATTGGATGCCTTGAAAGAATATTTCGGCGAGATTGAGAACGCTTGGATGGATGTTGAATCTGGTTCTGGATATGGACAGTATCCTGTTGAGGCTGTGAATGCTTTTGAGAAAGTATTTATAGAGGTTCAGGAAGCAATGAACAGCGGTGCAGTAAATATTATGACTGCCATAATATACGAAAATATGCTTAGAGAAGCTTGGGAAATTTTGGCGAGCCAAAAGATTACTGTAGATTTTTCTGAGTCTTTGAACAATTATCGTCTTTTCTGGTTGAACGGTTCCGAAAAGGCTTACAATGCTGATGCAATGGCTGTTAATGAGGCTAATCCTTGGAATTTCGGTTATTATAGACCTGCCGACGGTACATTTACTGCATTTGGAAACCATGATAATGCTTCGCTTGCAGGAGATAAGCCGGCTTGGTATGAAAGATCTGGTGATTGGTTGTATATCTCAGATGATGGTTTCGTTCATCCTATGGTAGACAAGGCTTCTTCTATTATGTTTACAGCTCCTGTTGACCATGTGTATAAAGTTGAGGTCGGAGTTTCAAGAAGTAATCCTGGTACTAATGATTGGCCTATGTATCTTGTAGGTCATTTCTTTAACAACGGTAATACGACTTGCGATAAGGGCAACTATTTCTTGAGAGAGGCTTACGGTCATAAGAGCAATTCTAATTACAACGGAACAGACACGCTTGTAGTGGAGATGTTTGTGAACATGAAAGCTGGTGATAAGATTGCATTTGAAAACGATTGTTACACTCAGGGCAGAAATTCCAGCTGTGGAACTGAGTACACCTTGCTCCGTATCTATTCTTGCTTGAACGAAGAGATTCAGTTTACAGCAGACTCTGCATCTAGATCAGGTCTTGAATTCTTTGATCCTTATGCTCCAGCTGATATGGATTCGCTTAAAACTTTAGTTGCTGAAATTAAATCGTTCATGCAGGAAATATCTGACGAACTTGCTGGACCTGATGAAGATGGCAATATACCGGAAGGTATGTATGATATTGCAATTGCAGAAGAACTTGAGACCATGCTTGAGGTTGCTGACAGCTATATAGAAGTTGAAGATGAAGGAACTGTAACTCAGGTTGAGGTTGACCTTCTTATTATATCGTTGAATGATACTTATAAGAGACTGGTTGACTCTAGAGCTCCGTTTACTTTTGATATCAACGGTCAGTATAATGTTCGTCTTGCCGGTACTGAATACAGGTTTACACAGAAGAATGCAACTTCTGATGCTGCAGGTACTTTCTACTATATGGGATTCATGTCCATACAGAATGTTATCGATGATTCAAATAAGAATGGATTTGATATTGGTGACTATCTCTGGGAGTGGACTTTCGACAAGCAGACTGTTGAGGTTACTAATGATGACACGGGAGAAACTTATAACGTTGAGGTCCGCACAATTGGTAATAAGAACGGTCTTGTAAATACAGACGGTTTTGTAAGAGAAGTCTCATCTGAATTGACAAATTACAACTACGAATCTTATTCTTTGAGATTTGTAAAGAAAGAGCTTACTGATTCTGTTTTTGCTGTTCAGCGTGTTTTTGACGGACGCTACTGGACTAACACTATCAACTGGAATGCTCCTTACAATAAGTTTGGACTTTCTGATGAACCTCAGTATGTATTTGTTTTGGATCCGGCATCTCCTACAACTGGCATTGAAAGCGTTGAACCTACAGAAAACGCAGGAGAGGTAGTTTCTGTTGAATACTATAATCTTGGTGGTATGAAGGTTGCTGAACCTGTAAAGGGAATCTACATAAAGAAGACTGTTTACAGCAACGGCAAGGTTGAAACTCGTAAATTCATTATAAAGTGATTTTACAAATAATAGAGGCTCAATAATTTTTTAGGAGCGACTTGGTTCTATATATAGTTCTAAGTCGCTCCATTTTTTGTTGTTTTTACTTTAGAATATAATTGTGTGAATCATTGTCGCGCTTTTATTATAAAGTATATGATGTCTGTTTCTTATAATTTACAGCATTTACATCCATGGCTTTGACTATTGGACTGTTCGGTGTATTGACTGAAATATATGATGAATGCTGTCTGTAATTATTTTGGAATTGCAGTTTCTTATTATTCTTTATAGATTCTTGTTTGTGGTTTTATAGTTCATTTATTTTGTGTATGTATATACTCGAATATTAATCTCACATTATTAAAATTTTTACTGTTATGTTTTCTTTAAGACAATTGTTCTTACTGCTTGCGTTTTTGTGTTTTCTATTTGTACCAGAACAGGCGTTCTGTGATGGAGTTGTTCATCCTGGAGGTCTTCATACAAAGGCCGACCTCGACCGTATGAAGCAAATGGTGGCAGAACGCAAACATCCGTGGATTGATGGCTGGGAAGAGCTTCAGAAAGATCCTTGGGCTAAATCGGATTTCAAGGCGCATGCAATGAGCAATATGGGCAAAAGCCGACAGATAGCTTCGGTTGATGCGCATGCTGTGTATCTGAATGCAGTTCGTTGGTATATATCGGGTGACGAATCTTATGCACGTTGTGCTATTGATATTTGCAATGCATGGTCTGATTCGATTGACCAGATTCCGGTGTCGAAGCAGGATCAGGGACTTCTTGGAATACCGATAGGTGAATTTGCCATGGCGGCAGAAGTGTTGCGCGTGTGTCCTCTTTGGGAGAAGAAAGATTTCGAGAGGTTCAAGAAGATGATGATTGATTATCTATATCCAGTGAGTCGCGATTTCCTTCGTACTCATGGTGGCGGTAATGTGGATTACTGCTGGACAAACTGGGATGCGTGCAATATGGTTGCACTTGCTGCAATAGGTGTACTGTGCGACAGAGAGGATATATATCGTGAGGCAATAGACTATTTCAAGTATGGTGCCGGAAATGGAAGTATCGCTAATGCAGTTCCGCATCTGCACAGAATGGATGACGGCACAGTGCTTGGACAATGGCAGGAGAGCGGTCGTGACCAGGAACACGCCCAGTTGGGTGTAGGTTTTCTTGCAAGCTTGTGCCAGATTGCATGGAATCAGGGAGATGACCTGTTTTCATACGATAATAATCGTCTGCTTGCTGGTGCTGAATATGTTGCTCGCCATAACCAGATGCGAGGAGTTCCTTTTGCCTTCTACGACAACAGTCAGGGACTGAATAACAAATGGCCTTCTATCAATGGTCTGGGACGCTTGGAGGATCGCCCAGTTTGGGAAATGATATATAATCATTATGAGGTGCTTAAAGGCGTTCCGGCACCTTATTCAAAGCGTATGGCTGAACTTTTACGTCCTGAACACGGAAGCAAAGACCATTTCGGTTATGGAACGTTGACGTTTACACAACGCCAGTCAGAGTTCCCTCCATTGCCCGTTCCTGCTGTTCCTGCTGGACTTGTGGCTGAGGCTTCTTTGGGATTGGTCAGACTTGAGTGGAATCCGTCTGCCGGATATTATGCAAATGGTTACATTATAGAACGTTCTGACAATGGTGGAGAATTCAGGGAGATTGCAAGATACGAGGAAAAGGTGACCAACAATTATGTTGACAGGAAGGTTGAGACTGGCAATAAATACGAGTATAGAGTAGCTGCTGTCAATCGTACAGGTGTAAGCCGTTTTTCCGAGAGCGTAAAGACTACAGTACCTGTGGTTGATGGTTTGCCTGAAGGATGGTGCTGTTCTGAGATCGGAGCGGTTGACAGTTGCACGGTTGGTTATTCTCCCGCCCTTGGCGGTTGTATTTCATTGGGATGTGCATCAGCTGTAGATGGTCGTACTTTTGATAATTTGCCTTTTGTTTATAAGAGTGTTACTGGAAATTTCTCATTCTCTTGCAGAATAAATGCCATCGATGGTAGTGTAGATGAGTGCGGATTGATGGCCAGAGCTTCTCTCGACAGTTGTTCGCAGACAGTCACTATGACTTTAGGACATTGGGGACGCAGATTTGCCCGTATGGGATGGCGTTCTGAGAGCGGACATAGCAGACGTTTTGTCAATGGCAATACATACACTTGGATTCCTGCATGGTTCAGGCTTGTCCGTGTAGGCGATGTGTTCTATTCATACGAATCGCCGGATGGCGTAAATTGGTTTTACGTACATTCAGAGCGGGTTTCGATGCCGGAAACTGTTTATATCGGAGTTGCTGGCTTCTTTAAAAAGGGCAAGAGCACAAACAATGCTGTCTTCGATAAACTTTCACTGTTCTGCTGACTTCATTCTTTTGCTATGCACTGGTTGCATGTCCCGAATGGTGAACATTTGTTTGCCGGTAAACGTATTCATTTCTGTATATAAGAATTTATAATATTTATCAGTTATATGAAGAATTTATTGTTCGTTCTGTTTTGTGCATTGTTCTGCACATCTTCTTATGCCGTAGGACCGAGCGGTATGTATCAATGGTCTGTAAGTCTGAGCGGATATGTTTCTAATGAAACGGGTAAGGCCCCGACCGCATATTTATGGATTCCTGATGGATGTAAAACAGTTAAGGCTGCTGTGGTGGCTCAGCAGAATATGACGGAAGAGGCACTTTTCAGAATGCCTTCATTTAGGAATAAACTCAAAGAGATGGATGTCGCTCTTATATGGGTTGCCCCATGGTTTTCTCAGAAATGGGATCCTGAAACTGGGTGCCAGTCCGTTTTCGATGACATGATGACTGCGTTGTCATATCAGAGCGGTCATAAGGAATTGGCAAATGTTCCCGTAGTACCTTTCGGACATTCGGCGCAGGCCACGTTTCCTTGGAATTTTGCAGCGTGGAACAATGACCGTACGCTTTGCATCATATCTTTCCATGGCGATGCTCCGCGCACCAATCTCTGTGGGTTCGGTACAAGCAATGTGGAGTGGGGACGCACACGCAATATCGACGGTATACCAGGTTTGATGATAGAAGGAGAATATGAATGGTGGGAAGCACGTGTCAATCCTGCTCTTGCCTTCCGTATGATGTATCCTGAGAGCTGTGTGTCCTTCTTGTGCGATACCGGACGCGGGCATTTTGATTGCTCCGAACGTACAGCCGATTATATAGCTCTTTTCATAAAGAAAGCTTTGCAAACGAGACTGCAGGCTGATGGCAGTTTGAAGAAGGTTGATGTCCGAAGCGGTTGGCTTGTCGACAGATTTCGCTCCGACATGCCTGAGACTGACGGTGTCGACAAAGGCAAAGCCGTTGAAGTCCGGCCGTATGTTGCTACGGCTGCGCCTTTTGCAGAATATAAGGGAGACAAACATGATGCTTTCTGGTATTTCGATAAAGAAATGGCAATGTTGACAGAGAAACGCTATGCCGAGACAAAAGGTAAGAAACTGCAATATGTTGGAGTAGAGCAGAACGGTGAACTTGTAAAACCGGACAACGGTATTGCCAAGGTTAAGTTTATGCCCGAAAACGATGGGATTACATTTAATTTGAGAGCTGTTTCTACAGATTCTGCAGTAACTTCTGTTCTGAAAAGTGGCAAAAAGTCAAAACTGCATATCGAGGTTATAAGTGGACCTGTGAAGATTCTGAATGATACAACTTTCCAAGTTTGTGAATACGAAGCCGGTTGGGACAATCCTCGCCGATGTCTGTCTGTGTGGATGGTAGCCGTAGCTGAGCCGGATGGAGAACATAAGGGAGCCGTACTTCCAATCAACATCAACCTGCCGGCAAATGTAATTGAAAGTGTTCGTAGAAAGTGAAGCTGCAAGTTGATATGTATGGTCTTAAATCTGCAGCATTTTGTATGCTCCTAAATTAACGATAATGCAAACTTATGATATTGTAATTGTTAAAAATCTTATGGAATGTAATTTATTTTGATGTAAATGTTGCATATTGAAATTATAAACGTAAATTTGCGCTCATTATGATGACGAATAAGAATACATATTGGTGGTGGCATAGCTTATGGCAGAAAAAAGTCGTAAGTCAATCAGGCTGTACCCCAATTTGTATTGAATAGCTATAGCAAATTTATAATATGATGAGGAGATGGACCTGCCGTACTTACGGCAGGTCCATCTCCTTTTTTATTCTATTTATCCTATTCGAAATTTTAAAAATCAAAAACTTAATAAATTCATCGGTTATGGGAAAATATCAGATTGACAGCAAAGGCTATTACGGAATTTACGGTGGTGCTTACATTCCAGAAATACTTTATAAGGCTGTAAAGGAGCTTGAGAGTGCATATCTGCCGATATTGGAGAGCGAGGAGTTCAAAAAAGAGTACCATGAACTTCTGAAAGATTATGTAGGACGTCCGTCGCCTCTTTATTATGCACGTCGCATGAGTGAAAAGTATGGATGTCGTCTTTACCTTAAGCGCGAAGACCTCAACCATACCGGTGCACATAAGATCAACAATGCTGTAGGTCAGATACTCTTGGCACGTAAGATGGGCAAGAAGCGCATTATTGCAGAGACCGGTGCCGGTCAGCACGGTGTTGCAACAGCTACAGTATGTGCTCTTATGGATATGCCTTGTGTGGTATACATGGGTGCTGAAGATGTGAAGAGACAGCACGTCAATGTAGAGCGTATGAAGATGCTTGGTGCAGAGGTGCGTGCCGTAACCAGTGGAAACATGACTCTCAAGGATGCAACCAACGAAGCCATACGCGACTGGTGCTGTCATCCTGAAGACACTTTCTATATAATCGGTTCTGCCGTTGGTCCTCATCCTTATCCCGACATGGTGGCACGTCTGCAGAGTGTTATCTCCGAAGAGATAAAATGGCAGTTGCAAGAAAAGGTTGGCCGCGATTATCCTGATTATCTGATGGCATGTGTCGGCGGAGGTTCTAATGCTGCCGGAACAATCTATCATTATATTGATGATGAACGTGTCAAGATTGTATTGGCCGAAGCCGGAGGTTTAGGCATAGAGACTGGTCAGACAGCGGCATCGCTTGAGGCCGGTACGATAGGTGTGCTTCATGGTTCTAAGATAAAGCTTATGCAGACAGAAGACGGTCAGGTGGTCGAACCTTATTCCATATCTGCAGGTCTTGATTATCCAGGTACAGGTCCGCTTCATTGCAACCTCTATGATACCGGACGTGCTCATGTGGTGGCTGTCAATGACGATGAAGCCTTGCGCGCCGCATTTGAACTGACGCGCCTTGAAGGTATAATACCGGCACTTGAAAGTGCACATGTTCTTGGAGCTTTGCCTAAGATGCATTTCAACAGCGATGATGTTGTTGTACTTACCGTCAGCGGACGAGGTGACAAGGATATCGATACTTATCTCAAACATATAAATGATTGAACAGCAAAATAAAACACGACAGAACTATGGAAAAATATGTTTATCATACAGCTTGCCGCAGAGTATTGGGCGATATGCACACCCCTGTAAGCGTGTATATGCGTGTGCGTGATATGTATCCCAAGAGCGGTCTTGCTCGAATGCTCGGACTACCACGGTCACGAAAACAGCCGTTCGTTCATTGCCGTCCATCCCATAGCCGGTGTGAGCATTCTTGACGGAAAGGTTATGTGCCTCTTTCCTGACGGGCATGAGGAAACATCTTTGATATCAGACGAGAACACTGTCGATTCGGCCATACGCAGTTTCATGGAACGTTTCTCCATCAGCGGTGAAAGTTCCGATGTTTGCGGTCTCTACGGATACACGTCGTTCAACGCAGTCAAGTATTTCGACGGCATAAGTGTCAAGGACGATGCCCCCGAAGTTAATGATGCCCCCGACCTTCAGTATGTACTTTACAAGAACATTGTCGTATTCGACCATTTCAGCAATGAGATGATACTCGTGGAGCTGTTGGCCGACGGTGAACAAGACTCCCTTGCACTGTTGGAGAAGAGTGTAAGCAATAAGGTCGTAAGCAACTACAGTTTCAGTGCCGTAGGCGATGTCAGCAGTACGCTTACGGATGAGGAACATAAGGCAAACGTTGCACTTGGCATTAAGCACTGCATGCGGGGTGATGTCTTTCAGGTTGTCCTTTCGCGTCGTTTCGTGCAGAAGTACGAAGGCGACGATTTCAAACTCTACAGAGCATTGCGAAGCATAAATCCTTCGCCGTATCTCTACTATTTCGATTTCGGAGGCTTCCGTATAATGGGTTCAAGTCCTGAAACCCACTGCCGCATACAGAACGGTAAGGCGTATATCGACCCTATAGCCGGTACGGCACGCCGAACGGGCGACACATCAAAAGATACAGAAAATGCCGCACGTCTGGCAGACGACCCTAAAGAGAATGCCGAACATGTTATGCTTGTTGATCTGGCCCGCAACGATCTCAGCCGCAACTGTCGCGATGTGCATCAGGAAAAATATAAGGAGATACAGTATTACAGCCACGTCATACACATGGTAAGCCGTGTATGCGGAACACTCGATGGTACCGACCCCGTGAAAGCATTCATCGACACCTTCCCGGCAGGCACACTTTCCGGTGCACCTAAGGTCAGGGCAATGCAGCTCATCAGCCAGTACGAACCTCACAGCCGTGGAGCCTACGGCGGATGCATAGGCGTGATAGGTTTCGACGGATATATCAATCAGGCCATAACTATCCGTAGTTTCATCAGCCGCAACGGAGAGCTGTGGTTTCAGGCCGGAAGCGGCATCGTGGCATCGAGCAATGAAGAATACGAACTTCAGGAAGTCAACAGCAAGCTCGCCGCACTGAGAAAAGCCATCACTATGGCAGAGAATATTTAAAAAGGCAGATGAAAAAAGGAAGGAGAGCACATTTATGAAAATTGCAGTTATCGACAATTACGATTCATTCACATATAATCTCGTACATTGTTTCAAACAGTTGGGCGTCGATGTCGATGTCATGAAAAACGACCGTTTCGAACCAGAATCTCTTGATGCCTATGCCAAGATTGTCCTTTCGCCCGGACCAGGCATTCCTGAAGAGGCCGGCAGACTTCTTGATGCCGTTCGCCATTGTGCCGGTCGGATTCCGCTTTTGGGCGTATGCCTTGGACATCAGGCCATAGGCGAAGTGTTCGGAGCAAAACTTACAAATCTCGATCATGTTTTCCACGGTGTTGCCTCGGCAGTCGATGTGGTAACAGACGACTATCTTTTCAGTGGAATGCCGCAGACAATAGAAGTAGGGCGCTACCATTCTTGGGTAATCGACCGCGACAGTCTGCCCGATGTGCTTGAAGCTGTTGCACTGAGTTCAGAAGGACAGATAATGGCTGTTCGCCATAAGACGTACGATGTTCGTGGAGTGCAGTTCCATCCCGAAAGCGTACTCACACCGCTCGGCACGACCATCTTGTCCAACTGGTTGTCACATTGACATAAATTGAGAGAAAGCATTGAAGTGATTGTTTATATTTAAGGAATAATACTATACATGAAAGATATATTGATGCGGCTGATCGACCACGAACCGTTCAGCCGTGAGGATACACACAAAATAATGATAGGCATAACCGAACAAGCCTACAACGACCAGCAGTTGTCCGCATTGCTGATGGGATTGCAGATGAGAGGCGTTTCTGTCGACGAACTGCTGGGTTTCATGGACGGTTTGCTCGAAACGGGGCGTGGAGTCGACTTGTCGGAATATTCACCGCTCGACATTGTCGGCACAGGAGGCGACGGCAAGAACACTTTCAACATTTCCACCTGCTCGTGCTTCGTCGTAGCTGGTGCCGGTTATAAAGTCTGCAAGCACGGCAACGTCGGTGCCACGTCAGTGAGCGGTGCAAGCGATGTCATGCAGATGCACGGAGTTGTCTTTACCAACGACATGTCAAAGCTCCGCCGTTCCATCGAAGAAACCAATTTTGTCTATCTCCACGCACCGCTTTTTGCCAACGGCATGAAGTTCGTTGCCCCTACGCGCAAGAACATGCAGGTGCCTACATGTTTCAATCTTCTCGGTCCGCTTGTCAACCCTGCCCGTCCGGCCTATCAGATGCTTGGTGTTGCCACTCTGGCGCAGATGAGGCTTTACAGCAACATCTATCAGAAGACCGGTGTGAAGTACTGCATTGTCAACAGCATCGACGGCTACGACGAGATTTCTCTTACCGGCGACTTCAAGGTTACTTCGAGACATTATGAACGAGTGTTCCGTCCCGATGATGTCGGAATGCGCCGTTTGTCTCCTGACGAACTATCCGGCGGCAGTACACGCGAGGAGGTCGCACGCCTCTTCGATGAAGTGCTCGCAGGTACATCGCCTGAGGGACCGAGAAATGTTGTCATCGCCAACGCCGCATTTGCCATAAACCTCATCGAACCCGAACTTTCGTTGCAGGAATGTATGGCCAAGGCTGCAGAGTCTATCGACAGCGGACGTGCATACGACACCCTCAAGAAGTTTATATCACTCAATAGTTGACACCGTAAATCCTGATAAGCCTATGAAAGATATTTTGGACGATATAATGGAGTACAAGAAAATCGAAGTCGAACAACAGAAGCTGAATCTGCCTCCGGCTGAACTCTATAGGCGGGTTGAGCAGATGAAGGCCGATGCCTCGCTTCGCCCGCGACGCTCCATGAGCCGTGCTCTCGCTTCATCCGATACTGGAATAATTGCCGAGTTCAAGAGGCGCTCCCCTTCCAAGGGATGGATAAAGGAGAGTGCTTCGCTCGAACGCATTGCCGGCGGATATGCTCTTAACGGAGCGTCGGCTTTGTCTGTACTGACCGACGAGAAGTACTTTGGCGGCAATCTCGATTTTCTTCGTACGGTTTCCTCTATAGTTGACGTTCCGGTGCTCCGAAAAGATTTCATAATCGATGAGTATCAGCTTTTTCAGGCATACGAGGCCGGAGCCGATGCCGTCCTGCTTATTGCCTCATGTCTCTCTTGCGAGTCATGCAGCGCATTGGCTTCAAAGGCGCACGAGCTCGGCATGGAAGTTTTGCTTGAAATCCATTCAGCCGACGAACTCGGGCATCTTGACTGCGGTGCAGACATGGTTGGTGTGAACAACCGCAATCTTGGAACATTCCATACTGATGTGAACAACTCCTTTGCACTTGCCGAACTTTTGCCTAAGGATTCTGTCTTGGTTTCAGAAAGCGGGATTTCGGACCCGAAAACGATATGCCGACTGCAAGATGCCGGATATAGCGGTTTTCTTATAGGAGAAACATTCATGAAGACAGCCGATCCGGCAGAGAGCCTGCTTCGGTTCGTAGATGAAATCAGGCAGTGCCGTAAATCCGAAAAACCATGCTGATAAAAGTCTGCGGAATGAGAGATCCGGTCAACCTCAGAGATGTTGACGGATTGGGCGTTGACATGATAGGTTTTGTTTTCTACAAGCGCTCGCCGAGATTTGTGTCTGCACGTCCTTCATATTTGCCTGTGAATGCCAAACGCGTAGGAGTTTTTGTCAATGCTTCCTATTATTACATAAACAATTGTATCACTCGTTACGGTCTTGACTTCGTACAGCTTCATGGTGACGAATCACCTGATTACTGCCGTGAGCTGCGCCGTTTTTCAGTATCGCCGGTCAGAATAATAAAGGCTATAGGCATTTCTTGTTCGTCGGATGTCGAAAAGGCTTCTGATTACGCAGGCAATGTAGATTACCTGCTTTTCGAATCGCGGTGTACCTCGCGCGGAGGAAGCGGACATAAGTTCGATTGGAGTGTTCTTGACGGCTATGCAGGCAATTGCCCGTTTATCTTAAGCGGAGGTTTGGGACCCGATGATGCCGCATCCATAAAGTCGCTCAGTCACCCGCTCATGGCCGGTATAGACCTCAACAGCCGTTTCGAACTGTCGCCTGCGTTCAAAGATGTGCAGGCCCTGAAACATTTCTTGAAAGATTTGAATAACGAATAGCTAAAACATACGGAATATGAATAGAATAGATTCTTTGTTCAGTGCACGCCGCGACGGCATAATGTCGATATATTTCTGTGCAGGGCATCCCGATGCCGGTTCAACCCTTGCAACGATAAAAGCTCTTGAAGACAACGGCATCGATATGGTAGAGGTGGGTATACCGTTCAGCGACCCTTTGGCCGACGGTCCCGTCATACAGGATGCAGCCACTAAGGCACTGCGAAACGGCATGTCGCTTAAGCTGCTTTTCAGTCAGTTGGCCGATGTGCGCAAGTCGGTTTCGATACCTCTTGTGCTGATGGGCTATCTCAATCCGATAATGCACTACGGCTTCGAACGATTCTGTGCCGACTGCAGTCGATGCGGCATCGACGGAATGATTGTTCCCGACATGCCTTTCGACGACTACATTAACCTCTATAAAGACACGGCCGAACGTTACGGCATAAAGGTCATAATGCTTATAACTCCCGAGACGAGCGATGAACGCATACGCCTCATAGACGACAACACCGACGGATTCATCTATATGGTTTCATCGGCTTCCACTACTGGAGCGCAGAAATCATTTGACGATTCGAAGGTCAACTACTTCAGACGAATAGCATCTATGAATCTGAGAAATCCGCGCATGATAGGTTTCGGCATTTCTAATCGGCAGACTCTTGAGTCGTCAATGGCAAATGCATCTGGAGTTATTATCGGCAGCCGATTTGTTACGCTTCTTGATGAAACGCACGATGCGGTAAAAGCCATAACCGAATTGAAGCGTATTCTGGCAGAATGACATTATAAAATATATTCCTAAGCCTGTGAAACGAGAATTGCGGGGGCTCGCGACAAAATTTTCGAGTCCTCGCAATTGTTGCCGCGAGCCCTCGTATTTGTGAAAATCATTTAGAGAACAGATGAATTTATCCTTTTGTACGGTTGAAATTTATTTTTAAGCTGCATGAATATTTTTTCCGTATATATTTTTTATATGCCACAGGTGCAATTCATGCATTAAATTCTAATGTTCGACCGAAATATTTTCATTCATAAAATGTATAGTATTCTTTTTGTCCTGAACCAGATGATTTTTTTAATGAAACATTACCTGTTTATATTGTCGAGCATCATTTCTTTTCAGGTTCTGATACTTTACCTTATTCAGACATTGTCTTCCGACAATCCGTTCGATCTGTTGATGTTTCTGAAGAGTTTTCTAATATCATTCTTCTTTCTTCTTCTTTTGACATTGATAGACTACAAGCTGGTGCTGTTTGCCAATACTTCAAAAATATTTGCCGGACATTTCTGGTTGCGTGTATTTTTTGAGGCGACCATTTTGGTTCTGTTGGCTTCGGCTTTTGTGATTATCGGCAACATACCTTTCTACGGCAGTATCAGAAACTATATTGAATCTGAGGCATATCAGCAGTCTGTTGTTGCAGCTGTCATTATAAATCTTTTTACGGTGACAGTCTTGGAGTACATCGTTCAGTTGCGGAAGAATCAGAAACTTATTCAGGAGAATATGCAGATTCAGTATAACGAACTGAAAAATCAGATAAATCCGCATTTCCTGTTCAACAGCTTGAACATATTGGTGTCTCTTATAAACAAGGATTCCCAGCAGGCTGTCAGATATACAAAGAAACTTTCTGATTTCTATCGGTATGTTCTTTCCGGGAATGCAGAAAATACGATACTTCTTGAAAGTGAAATCAAATTTATTTCCGACTATGTAGATATACTTCAGATAAGATTCGGCAAAGGGCTTGAGGTCTGTTTCTCAATAAATGAAACGGATATGAAGCATCATATCGTACCTATGGCTTTGCAGGTATTGGTTGAAAACGCCGTCAAGCATAATGCTGTAGTTTCTTCAAATCCTCTTAGGATAGAGATTTCCAGCGACGGCTGATGCCTGACTGTCAGAAACAACATAATTCCGCGTACAAGCGTGGAGAGAGGTACCGGCATCGGTATCGAGAATCTGGAAAAGAAATATATGATAATTTCTGACAGACGCATAGAGATTGACCGCGACGATAAGTATTTTACAGTTAGATTGCCTTTGTTATGAATGTTTTGATTATTGAAGATGAAGAACTTGCGCAGGAAGAACTGGTGCGCATAATCGAGAACCGTTTTCCGCAGATGAATATAGCTGCAATCTTGTGCTCCGTGGCCGACTCAGTGAAATGGTTGTCGTGCAACGAAGCTGACCTTATATTCATGGACATTCATCTTTCTGACGGAATATGTTTTGATATATTTAAGGAAGTTGACGTACGGACGCCAATTATATTTACTACGGCTTATGAGCAGTATGCAATAAATGCTTTCAAGGTGAACGGCATCGGATATCTGTTGAAACCGATTGTTGAAGATGATTTGGCAGAGGCTGTCGGCAAATTGGAAAACTCTCCATTTCGGCTGCAGAGATTGATAGAGTACTTAAGGCCGTCAAAGGAATATAAATCGCGTATAGTCTACAGGTCGGGAGATAGAATAGACTATTTCAATATTGACGAGGTTGCCTATTTCTTTTCTGAAGACAGGCTCACGTTTACCGTTTCGGTCGATGGCAAGAAGCGTATTGTCGATTACACCATTGAATCTCTTGAACCGTTGCTTGACCCGAGACGGTTTTTCAGAATAACTCGTGGCTGTATAGCTTCTATACATTCTATAGATAAGGTATATAAATACTTCAACAGCAGGCTGAAGGTAGAACTGAAACCTTCGTATGAAGGCGAATTGCTTGTAAGCCGTGTCAGGGTGCCTGATTTTATGAGATGGCTTGATGGGGAATGACGCTGTCTGTTAATGTGGTACTTCTGTTCATTACGCGAATCATGGAGTTGGTTCATCAAAATGTGTAGTCTGACCGTTTATGATTGCAGCGGTGCGTGTGCACTTGTAATTTTGTGCCTGCATAACAAAATAAAAAAGTAAGATTAAAAATGGTAATGAACAGATTTGTTTTATCGGTATTGGAACTTTTGTCTGTTTTTTCAGCTTTTTCGCAAGAGAGTGTAAACAGAGATTTTCAGTTGGGCTTGGTTACCCCTTTAGGAACGAATGGAGTTGAATCATATAGTACAACTAATAAGGTGTCTGTGAATATCCTTGGTGGACAAAGTTCAGGAAATACTTGCTTTGAGTTCGGCGGATTGTATAATGTAAATAAAAATTATACTAAAGGATTTCAGTTTGCCGGTTTGATGAATTACAGTGGATGTGGCGAGCATGCTTCACAGTTTGCCGGTATAACCAATATTATGCCAAAAGGAACTTCTCCTTTTCAATTTGCCGGTATAGCCAATGTTGCAGATGAAGCGGATGGATTGCAGTTCGCCGGCATAGCCAATGTTGCGGACAAAGTTGATGGACTCCAGTTTGCCGGTATAGTAAATGTTGCCCGTGAAGTCAACGGAGTGCAGTTCGGTTTGATAAATGTGGCTGAGGAGTGTGATGGCGTTTCAGTAGGTCTTATCAATGTTGTGAAAAAGGACGGAAAGCATGAGTTTGAATTGTCATTCTCCGAGTCTTTGAATACAGCTGTCAGCTTCAAACTTGGAACTGATAAATTCTATACAATTTTTTCCGGTGCAGTAAACTATATCTATAATCCGGTTGAATATGCTGCCGGTATAGGATTCGGTACACATATAAACTGGAAAAACGACTGGAGCAACCAGATAGAAATCATCGGATATGGAGTTACTGACGGAGGATGTTTTGATTATGATGGTGTGAATATGCTGGCTCAATTGAAACTTCCTATATCCAAACAGATTTCCAAACATTTCAAGGTTTTTGCAGGACCTGTATTCAACGTTTCCATTTCTGATTGTGCAGATAATGATTTAGTGCATGGGGCCGCGAATCTTTCACCTTGGAAAATGTGGAATTTCAGCAGTGGCAAAACTAAAGTCAATGGATGGATAGGGCTTGTTGCAGGTGTGAGGTTCTGAAAAGCATGGTTTGCTCCTTTGGCATTTAATATGGAGTAGCGGATTTAAGTAAAATCAATTTGTAGTTATAAGATATACCTCTTTTTATGTAATATTTGAGGCTTTCCATATAGAACCTTTATATATGGTTGGATTGGAACGAAAGAAGCCGTTGCATCTCAATGTTTTTGTGGATACAACGGCTTTTTGTATCTTATAGTCGATTTGCGAAAGTCTGTAAAAGCTTGTGTCTATTTGTCTTTGTTCGAGATGATAGGCCGTCGTATTGAGTGAATGCTATTTCTTATCTGCGTTTGCTGCTTCCGCGTGCAATGACATCAGCAGATATGATTTCTGTTGTATTGATATTGCTGCCTTCTTCTTTTTCCTTTTCTGCAATTTCAAAGTAAAGCTCGGCTACTTTGCGTCCGTGTTCAAAACTTTTCTGGTCTACAGAAGATAATGTAGGTCTTGTAATAAGCGTTGTTTCATCATTTCCGAAGCCGATTATACCTATTTCTTCAGGAACCTTAAAGCCCATTTCCAATGCTGTCAGAAGAACATGGGTTGCCTGTTCGTCGGAAACAGTGACGAATGCATCAGGGATATTGTCTGATGTCAGCAGTTTTTTTGTGGCTTCTATGGTCGCTTCCGGTTTTTGTGTATTGTCGCAGATAAACTCATCGAATTTTGGCAGACCAGATTCCTCGAGCGCCTTAAGATAGCCTTTCTTTCTCAGCTGATAAATTGCCAGATATTGAGTTCCACCGAGATAGGCTATTTTCTTATAGCCTTGAGAAATTAGGTGCATGGTGGCATCGTAAGCCATCTGCTCGTTGTCGTTCATCACCTTTGCACAATTGAAATTTTCTATTGTGCGGTCGAACTGGATAATCTTTATTCCATTTTGTATTACAGGAAGCAGATGCTCTGACGTATGCGTTTCTGCCGCCACAGAAATGAATATGGCATCAACGTTTTGTCTTATTAGCGTTTTTATGGCATGGCATTCTCGTTCAAAAGAATCCTGCGACTGGCAAATGATGACTCCGTAGCCGTTGTTGGTACAGACTTCCTCTATACCTGCTATGGCTTTTGCAAAGAAGCTTCGGCGTATGTATGGCACTATGACACCGATGGTCTTAGATGAACCGCGTCTCAAATTGGCCGCATATGAATTGTGGCTGTAGTTGAGTTCATTCGCCTTAGCTCTGACCTTTTCTCTTATTTCTTCTCTTACAGACGGATGATTGTTGAGTGCCTTGGATATGTAAGAGGCAGATAGATTCATAGCCTTGGCTAGGTCATAAATTGTTGTTCTTTTATTTGTCATAAGCCATCATTGTAATTTTTCGTCACAAAAATACATTTTTTTTCTGATTTTATTCAATCGTTTGAATTTAATATAGGGATATTCAGTAAATGTCCCTAAAAAGTAATATGGCATATAAAGTCGAT
>ERZ824598.186-NODE-186-length-108279-cov-6.431568_pt1 | contig 108279 bp, 101 predicted proteins | sample MGYA00519934_ERZ824598 | MGnify/ENA primary metagenome ERZ824598 (study PRJEB31778, sample SAMEA3449177) | human gut metagenome | biome: human gut; feature: human-associated habitat; material: faeces | place: United Kingdom | collected 2010/2012 ... | reverse complement strand
CTGACAGCTTGCTGGCAGGTTTATGAATTGAGGAAATAAAAGGCTGAACTGTTACTTTCCATACTTAAATTCACCTTTGCCATTGTATTTGAATATAAAATTTTTCAAAATATCAGCATTTGTGCTCCAGTCAGTTTCACTTGAATTTGTTGAAAGAAGATATGCTCCGTCAGAGCTTGTCTTGAAATATCCCTCCATAGGTATCTGAAGCTGTTTTACATCAGCCGTACCAAGAAATACCGTATCTTTCATTAGAGACATTATCTTGTCATTGTCAAGATCCGTCTCAATATTAGAAAGAACCTTATTTCCAACTTCAAGCCATTTTGAAAGCGGCTGTTTCTTCATCTTTGCAAACACGGCACTGATAACTGTTCTCTGTCTCCATGTACGACCGTAATCATCGGTAAGTCCGTTTGCCGTAACGACAGACTTTCCTATTACATCATATCCTTTTCGTATGCGGCAATATCCGAGTGCCTGATAACCGTTCAACTTCTGCCTTCCGACTTTTAAACCTTTACGATATTTTTTCTTTCTGATAAAGTTTGTCTTGCTCAGATAATCTACTTCCGTCTGCGTAAGCTCTACTTCAACTCCGCCTATCGTATTTATTGCCTGCGTAAACGCATCAAAGCCGACCATGACATATCCGTCAAGCTTTATGTTAAAGTTCTCTGCAATAGCCTTATATATGCCCTTTATGCCACCATCATTGAAACACTCATTTAACTTTCTGTATTTTCCTGATGATGACGAATAAATTTTCATGTCCCTGAGAAGTGATGTAAGTTTTAATGATTTATGTTTTTTATCGAGAGTTCCTATCATCATAACATCCGGAAGCCCCTCCTCAACAAAACCATTCCACTCTTTTCGGTGGTCATTACCTATAAAAAGAAGATTTATAATATCATTATCAGAATCGACATGAATACCACTTAAATCAACTGTAGCTAATGCCGAGTTATAATTTCTCTTTACATGATTTAATGACTGGTTGAACATAACCTGTGCCCTTGCCGCAAAATAGCCTGCCGCAATACTTATTATAAGACAGATGCTTAACAGAACATTCTTTAATACTTTCTTCTTTCTTTTTTTTCTGCTTCTCTTTTTAAAACTGTTTCTGTCGCTGTTTCTACGATTTTCTTCCATATACACTCCCATTTACTCACAGATATTTATATTATGATGTTGAAGCTAAACAATATTTCTAAGACCGATGGATTACTATCTGTTTTTAACTTTTGCACCATATCATCTGATTTTATTTGTTATTTTTTACTTTTGAATATTATATAGGAGTCTTTCTCATATTGCAATAAATTTACGCAATTCTTAAGGATATTGTAAAAAAACATTGAATCTTCTATTTTACTCTGCAGAAACTCGCTGTAATGTAACTTTGAATTACAAGCTTTTATATATTCAGCAAAAAGAAGTCTGCCATTTATAACTGTCTCAGTTTTTTTATTGCTTCGGCTATCCCGCCAACTTCATCGTAAAGTCCCTTTTTTACGGCTTCTTTTCCAACAAGTATCGTACCGAGATCCCTTGACAATATCCCCGGTGTCACCATCATCTTTTCTATCTCTTTTTTCTCAATTACGCTGTGTTTTGCGATAAAGTTCGTTATCCGCTCCTGTATGAGCTGAAAATACTCATATGTCTGAGGAGCACCTAGCACCGTGCCGCTCATTCTCACCGGATGTATGACAACCGTTGCGGAAGGAGCTATGATAGTGTGGTCTGCGGCGACTGAAAGCGGTACCCCTATTGAATGGCTGTCACCTATTATCAGTGAAACAGTCGGTTTTGTAAGTGATGCTATCATCTCCGCCAGTGCAAGTCCACACGAGACATCACCGCCGACCGTATTTATCAGAAAAAGTATCCCGTCTATATCCTCATCGCCCTCGATTGATACGAGCATAGGCAGCAGATGTTCATACTTAGTTGTTTTTACCTTCTCAGATGCACTGTTATGTCCTTCTATCTCCCCGATTATCGAGATTACCAAAAAATGTTTTCCGCTTTTTTCATCGTCAAGTTCAATCGTTCCATATTCTCTTATATTATCCATATTCCCCTCATTTCTGTGCTGTTTTTATTCATATCAACAATGTTTTACCAAAAGGTATTTCGTTCTAAATTTTCCAAGTATCGTCAACTGTTTCTGCCTCTTGCACAATAAAAGTATGTGCAGTTTTTTCAAAAAAATCCGCTACAAAACGCAACAAATCCATAAACAACAAAAAATCCCCCTTAAACATTGCGCACATAAATCCCGTAATATATAATGTATGATGTTAGGGTCAAAATACCTTTTGACCCCAACCTCATAATATATAAAGGATATGAAAGGTATGGCAAAACATATGGATGTATTAAATTTTCTATTAGCAAGCCCCTTGCAATTCAACTGGACAGGCAAGTTTATTGCACCTGACGAAAACTGGACACACATTACAAGGGCACTTACGGATTATGAATTTATCGTTATGACTGACGGCGAACTTTATATAGCAGACGACAAAAGACAATATGTAGTAAAAAGTGGAGAATATCTTATTATGCCGCCGACACTTAAACAGTACGGATATAAGCCGTCTAAATGTACCTTTTACTGGACGCATTTTACTTATCCTAATGAACTTATATCCCCCCGTTGTTCAATGAGTGAACATGATATTCTAAATAATATACATAAAAATCAAAATATGATTCTTCCCGTGCAAAACACGATTCCGCGTATTGACAGAATCATAGTCTTATTAAAACAGCTTCAGGACAGCGACAGAAAATACGGAAGTAAAATGTTAAACTCACTCAATATAACTGCGGCACTGATGGAACTTCACAGCCAGCTCTACCTCTCTAACGGAAGAGTTTCCCTAAAAGGCGACCATGTGCAGTTATACACCGATATTGTCGATTATATCTCATGGCGGATAAGAGAAAATTTCAAAGTCAGTGAGATAGCAGAATATTTCGGCTACAACGAAAAATATATAACGACATTTTTTAAAAAAGCATCGGGTGTTTCACTGAAAACTTACATCTTAAATCAAAAAATGGACATGGCAAAGGCTTTGCTCAGCGACACAAATAAACCTATCTCACAGATTGGATATGAAATAGGTTTCTCTGATAATCACAATTTTTCAAGTGCTTTCAAAAAAATAACCGGACAAAGCCCGTCCGATTACCGCAATACTTACGCACAAAGAAAATTATTCCATGAATAGTACATATTCATGGAATAATTTTTTTACACCTCTTCTGCCATACTTTTTTATATCTCTCATATGCTTCTCATTCCGCCCTCTGAAACCTCCGTTCCAGACAATATGCTGACAAGCGGATTTTATAGATTATTTTTAGATTTGGCTTATGTATATTCAAAATTCATTGGCACATAGTCTGACTACCGTTGTCAGGTTTGCGAATGAATAACAAATCCAATCCTCTTTATCAGAAGCCCCCCTGCTATGCCGACGATTATCCCTGCAACAGTTCCGGATATTATAAGTGCAGGTAGATAATATATTAGCAATTTTGTCTTAAGAACGAGCATAGCTACTATTATCTGACCCGTATTATGACTCACACCACCTGCCACGCTCACTCCGTTCACGGAAAAAATATCTGCTTTCTTTAAAATAAACATTACAAAAAAGCTCAGCATGCCGCCCGCAAAGCTATACATAAGACTTGCAAGACTTCCGAATGTAAATCCGACAAGTATTATCCTGACGATTGCTATGCCAAAAGCCGTAAACGGACCATACACATACATGGCAAAAATAACGACTATATTTGAAAATCCTGCTTTTATTCCCGGAATACCGATGTTTATAGGTATCATTGATTCTATATAGCTTAGCACAAATGCAAGTGCTATCATAAGTCCTATGCCTGAAATCTTCTTTGTACCAAGTCTTTTATGGCGGTTTTCTTTTTGCCTCATATCAATCCTCACTTCTACACTGCCACATCTGTACTGTCATTCTCAAAAACATAGTTTGCACACATATACTCAGGTATATAGAACAACAGGCAATTATCATCATTTGTATGATAAAATACTATTCTCATCTTATCACATTTGTATGACATAAATTCGTCACTTACTTTTACCGGAACACCATATTCGTTTATCAATGCATCTAAAACACTTCCCACTTTATCTCTCTTTAACAGAAAGACTCCAAGATTGACAAAACCCTTAAAAAAGTAATAATAAATCTTGTCCACACATTCATCAGAGGAAGATTGAGCAAAAATAAGGCTTTCGGTCTTGTTTTCATATGCAATTATGAGTGGTTTTTCCACAAGAAATCTTCCGTTGTTAAATGTCTCTCCCCAATCATACCCCATAAACGAATCTTTATTACATAATTCTACTTTATCATTGTTTTTACTTGAAACTGCATAAGACTCATCCATCTCTTCTTTATATTTTCCATAAAAATCAACAGCAATGCTCACAGCCTTGTCCATAAGGCTGTCAGAACCGTGTTTTTGAGTCGCCTGAACCGGCGGAATCCATGTGTCAGGTGCCATATGTTCGATAAACACGTCTGCAATATGTTCATCAAACTCTGTTCCCCTGCCATTGTATATGATGTCCATTGCCTTATCTGTTTTCCAGGCTTCTTTATATTGTCTTTTACTTGTAAGAGCATCATAAACATCTGCTATTTTAATAATCTTGGCGAGCAAATTTATCTCATCACCTTTTACTCCGTCAGGATAACCATAGCCGTCAATCCTCTCATGATGATGTCTTACACCCGCTACTATATTGTCACTCATACCAACTTCCTGAAGCATCTCAGCTCCACGCACGGTATGATTTTTCATCTGTTCAAAATCACTTCTTGTAAAAACACTTGGCTTATTAAGCACATAATCCGATACACCTATTTTGCCTATATCGTGCATGAGTGAAGCAAACTCAAGATCAAACATCTGTCTCTTGTCAAGTCCAAGCCATGTTCCAAGATCCCTTGACAACTCGGCAACCCTCTGTGAATGACCTGCTGTAACAGGGTCTTTTGCATCTATAACGGAAATCATCAAAGACAACATTGAAAAATAAATTCTCTGATGTTCATCTCTCTCATGTTTCGCCCTGAAATAAATATACATTGAAAATAACATTGTCGAGATATGCGATGCCCTCTGAACACCAAGTTTTCGTTCAAGACCTATGACCGTGTAAACCAATTCTTCTGAATTTTTGTCGATAACCGGCATTGGTATAAAAGCAAGATAAGATACTCCCCTGAAAAGTTTTGTCCTTGTCTGTACAACCGTTGTCGTGCTTGACTTTTCTCTGCCAAACAACTGTGTTTCCACAAACTTTTTGTTTCTGTGATTTTCATCTGAAAGTTTTTTAAGCAACCCTGAGCTGTTTGTCATTGCCGGATGTATCAGTTCTGCCGATAACGACTTTTCTATCTGCTTTTTATTGTTCAAAAGATAATTAGCATATGTAGTCTCTGATTCCATATTTACTATATTTCTAACAAACTTTACTACTGCACCTATAGGCAGATTTTTCGTATTATATCTATATACAATAAATTTTATAATACTGAGTATTACATATGTAAATCCTGAAAAAGACAAAATCTCCACAACCGGAATATAAAGGACACCCTTAAATATAAACCACCACTGTACAACCATAATCATAAGCAGGCCTGACAATGCTACAAATACTCCTTTTCTTGTGCGAAGCTGAACTGCAGTACAGCCTGCCATAAAGACAGCCAGTGCAACAGCAACCGCCTTTATATTAAATGGAAGTAACGGTATAACCTTTACTTCCGTACCTGCAATAATAACCTTTTGGTTTATAATGCTAATTATACTTCCATTGCCATAAACTCCTGTCACAAACCGGTCATAAATTATATCTCTATTTCCAACAATTATAACTGCCACCACTGACATAATCGTACACAGTAAAACACCCGCATACAATTTTACCGAATCCCTTTTTTCAATCGACTTCATGCACCTTTGACTCCTATCGTATTTATTTTCTCCTATTATCCCTCTTTTTTCTCCCATTAATTACATATTACATCTATTGAGCTAAAATGTCGAGTATTTTTTGTAAGTTTTGGAAAAAGCACCCGGCATTTATGCAACAAAAATTATCATCTATATAATATACTGAAAAAAGAGATTCTGATATTATCAAAATCTCTTTTTTGCTTTTTATTCCGCTTTTAATTTAAGAACATTGTTCCTAATCATCTCACATCCTTGATGCTAAAGCTCATTCTGCCCATCTTGTCTTTTCCAAGACAGATAACCTTAACATGATCACCTAATGTAAGAACATCTTCAATATGGTCGATTCTCTCTTTTGCAATCTTTGAAATATGAACCATGCCCTCTTTTCCCGGTGCAAATTCAATAAATGCTCCAAATTCTTTGATATTGATAACTTCTCCTTCAAGAATCTGTCCTTCATAGAAATCTGTCGTGATGACTTCGATAAGTCGTTTAGCCTCAGCCATCTTTTCAGCATCTTCACCGCAGATAGATACATTACCGTCATCAGTAATATCAATCTTTACATCTGTGCGCTCTATAAGTGCATTTATAGTCTTTCCTCTCTGACCTACTACATCACCAATCTTCTGAGGATCAATCTGCATCTGGATAATCTTTGGTGCATATTTTCCAACTTCCTTGCGAGGCTCGGAAATAGCCGGTTTCATACAAGTATCCATTATAAAAAGTCTTGCCTCACGGCATCTTGCGATAGCACCCTCTACGATAGGTCTTGTAAGACCGTGAATCTTAATATCCATCTGAATAGCTGTGATACCCTCTGTAGTACCTGTAACCTTAAAGTCCATATCTCCGAAGAAATCTTCAAGTCCCTGAATATCCGTAAGAAGTACGAAATCATCATCTGTCTCGCCGGTAACAAGACCACATGAAATACCTGCTACCATTTTCTTAATAGGTACACCTGCTGCCATAAGTGACATACAAGATGCACATGTTGAAGCCATTGATGTTGAACCGTTTGACTCAAAAGTCTCAGATACACTTCTGATAGCATATGGAAATTCCTCTTCGCTAGGCAGAACCGGTAAAAGTGCTTTCTCAGCAAGTGCACCATGTCCGATTTCACGGCGTCCCGGTCCTCTGCTCGGCTTTGTCTCTCCTACTGAATATGAAGGGAAGTTGTAATGGTGCATATATCTCTTTTCAGTAACATTAGGATCAAGTCCGTCAACTTTCTGCTTCTCAGAGAGTGGTGCAAGTGTTGTGATATTACAAATCTGTGTCTGTCCACGGGTAAACATTGCAGAACCGTGAACTCTAGGTATAAGGTCTACCTCTGCCGAAAGCGGACGAATCTGTGTAATCTCACGACCGTCAGGACGCTTATGATCCTTTAATATCATCTTACGTACTGTCTTTTTCTGATACTGATATACAGCTTCAGGCAAAATTTCAAGCCACTCCTCATTCTCAGCAAATGCTTCTTCAAGTTTTTCTGTTACCTGACGCACATTTTCTTCACGAGTCTGCTTATCATCTGAGAATACGGCAACTTCCATCTCCTCAGGAGGAACAATCTTTTTAATCTCATCAAACATTTCCTCAGGAATAGCACAGCTTGTATATTCATGCTTTGGCTTTCCTACTTCTTCAACCATCTTGTCTATAAACCCAATGATAGTCTGGTTTACATCATGGCATTTGTAGATGGCTTCTATCATCTTGTCCTCAGGAAGCTCTTTTGCTCCTGCTTCTATCATGATAACCTTTTCTCTTGTTGATGCAACCGTAAGCTTAAGTTCTCCACTGTCCCATACTTCCTGACTTGGATTTACAATAAACTCACCGTCTACCATACCAAGCTGTGTTGTAGCACATGGTCCATAAAATGGAATATCTGAAATAGATGTAGCTATAGCTGAACCAATCATCGCTACAAGTTCCGGACGGCACTCAGGGTCAACTGAAAGTACAAGATTGTTAAGAGAACAGTCATTTCTATAATCCTTTGGAAAGAGCGGACGCATAGGTCTGTCGATGACACGTGCGGTAAGAACTGCATTCTCTGATGCCTTTCCCTCACGCTTATTAAATCCTCCCGGAATTTTTCCAACTGAATACATTTTTTCTTCAAATTCTACTGAAAGTGGGAAGAAATCAATTCCCTCCCTAGGTTTTTCTGATGCCGTAGCTGTACAAAGTACAGTAGTATCACCATAGTGCATTAAAGCTGCACCGTTTGCCTGTTTAGCAACTCTCCCAACCTCTACCGTGAGAGTTCTGCCGGCAAGTTCCATGGAAAATGATTTATATGCCATGAAAATCTCCTTTCTCTACAATGCAAAACATTACCATAACACGAGGTATGCCCTGCCAATTTTATTTTATGTAGGCCCTTGTCCCGAAACAACTGAAAAATATACCTTAACACTCATTGAAAAATTTACTGTTTTTATATAAAATCTTTCATAAAACAAAAAAAGATATACTTTTCAGCAGTCTCGGCTCCAGCCTACACAACATCTGTATAAGTATATCATTTTATTTTAATATTTGCAAGCTTATTTGTTTTTCTGTATTTACAGCGATACATTAATCTTATCTTATGCAGCCAAAGTACAAAAACGCCATCAGCATTATTTATCCAAACAACACTGATGGCATTTTATGTTATGCTGTAATAATCTCCAGCATATTGATACCTAAACAGATTATTTTCTTAAACCTAATTTAGCAATAAGTTCACGATAAGCTTCGATATCTTTTTTCTTTAAGTAAGCAAGAAGATTTCTTCTCTGACCTACCATCTTAAGAAGACCGCGTCTTGAATGATGATCCTTCTTATTCTCTTTTAAATGCTCGTTAAGCTCAACGATACGCGCTGTTAAAAGAGCTACCTGTACCTCTGGAGAACCTGTATCCTCTGGTGTACGTCCGTAAGTTTTGATAATCTCTGCTTTCTTTTCTTTGCTAATCATAATTGACCTCCTGTCCCTCTACGGGGTATTTGATAATATTTCACCTGACACTAAGAATAGGACGGAGCGACCTTATACTGAGTGCCGGTAGTTTCATGCCGCAATTCAGATAAATCTGAACACAACTATTGTAGTTTAACATATTATCATATGCTTGTAAATATATTTTTTTCTTTTAGTTAAAGAATGAACCTCCATTCCGGCTGTTCTGACCGCTGTTACTGTCTGAACCATTATTTGTGCTGCCATTATCTGAATCAGAATTTCCCTCTGATGAACTGCTGTCTGTCGTTTCCTGTGGTGCATCTGATTTCCTGCCAAGTGTAACAGTAACCTTAACCTCTTTATACTCACCATTGTCAGCTCTCTTTACGGTAATCTCCACTTTGTCTCCTGCCTTTGAGCGACTCATCTTCTCCTGCAGACCTTCCATAGTTGTTACATCTTTCCCTTTATATTTAACGACAACATCACCTTTTTTGATGCCTGCTTTTTCTGCCGGAGAACCACTTGTCACGCTTGATACATAGATTCCCTCCGGAAGATTGTAATACTGTGCGTATTCTGATGATACATCAGTTCCTTTTATTCCAAGATAAGCCTGTTCATCTTCTGATACAGTCTGGGATTTCACAATATCATTGATGATAGGTATTGCAGTATTGATAGGTATTGCAAACCCCATACCCTCAACTGATGTATCTGCATATTTTGATGAATTTATGCCGATGACTGCCCCTGTTGAATCAACAAGTGCTCCACCGCTGTTTCCCGGGTTAATAGCAGCATCCGTCTGGAGAAGCTTCATGTTAGTATCTTCACTTGATACTTCCCTGTCTTTTGCACTTATATAACCTACTGTTACAGATGTCCCATATCCAAGAGCATTTCCTATTGCGATAGCCTGTGCTCCAACTTTTGTCTTGCTTGAATCTCCAAGTGTCGCAACTTTTATATTGCTCAATGTATCTGCTGAAAGTTTTGATACCGGCACCTCAACAACTGCAAGGTCTGAGTCTGAATCAGTTCCCTTTACGGTAGCAGAATAAACACTCTTGTCATTAAATGTAACAGATACACTGTTTGCATCAGCAACAACATGATTGTTTGTTGCAATATAGATATTTTTGCTGTCCTGTGCAACAATTATTCCCGAACCGCTTCCACTCGCATCCTGTTTGTATGTCCTTCCGAATACATCTGTAGAAGTTTCCGTCGTCTTTACATCAATAGCTACTATTGACGGAAGTACATTTTCAGAAATGCCTGAAACTCCGTCAGAACTACTTGTCTTTGTAGATGTTGATGAAAGTGTCGTTGTATTGTCGATACTCTTTGTTGTTGAACTTGTGCTCTCTACTGCCGACTTATTTAAATACTTGTTTGAAATATAAGTCGTTCCCTCAAAACTCATTCCACCTATAAGTCCAAATACTGCTGCATATGTTGTTATCTTTAAAAAATTATTTTTACGCATATAAATCTCTCCTCTCACACTCATGTATCTTTATTGTTACTTTTTGTTTGTGTCTGTTTCTTTATTACAAGTACAATAATACAATCAAAATTTGTTTAGTTTGTGTATTGATTGTGTTCAAATTGTGATTAATTATAAAAAAGAGATTATATTTATATCAATAATAAGCCCTATCAGTCACTGTCATATCTACTTTCACATCATTTTCTTCCATCTTGATAGTGTCGTATTTCTGCATCTGGAAATCATAACATATACCTATCTTCAAAAAATCATCCGCACCATACCGGTTCAGATACTTGTCATAAAAGCCACCGCCATAGCCTGCTCTGCCACGCTCTATGTCAAAGGCAAGTCCCGGAAGTATCATGACAACATTTTCTGGCGGATTTAATCTTTCAAAATATTCCACATCTTTTACATTTACTAACCTGTGGTTATTCGGTTCTAATATCCCCATATTGCTTTTTTTAAGTTCATCAAGTGAGTCTATCTCAAAAAATTCCATCTCTGTGCCTAACACTTTCGGTACCGCAATATGTATATCTTTCTTATCTTTCAGACTCAGCAGATATTTTATTATTTCTTTTGTATCTGTTTCCGTTCCATATGATACGTAAATGTAAAACCATTTTTTATCTTTGAAGCGGCTGAGGGTTGTCAGGTTTTCAAATATCTTTTCATCCCTTATCTTTCGTTCCTCTGCGGTCATTTCCCTGCGCAGTCTTTTCATTTCTTTTCTTAAAACAGATTTTTCCATAGTTGTTATATCTTTTCCTTTATAATTTACGATGGTATCATCTTTTTTGATGCCTGCTTTTCACCTGAGAATCACATTTTAATGCAATTTCTTTCTTCTTTTCTTCATGTCAACCACTGTTCCGTCGGGATTAACTACTGTTATCCCCTCAAGCTGACTCGTAAGATTTCCTCTTACGGATGCAATATAATCTTTTCTGAGCTGCTTCTGCTCCGCAAGTTCTTCTTCATTAAGTCCCTCAGCCTTAGATTTGTGGTATAACTCGTTTATCCTCTTTATCTTTTCATCCATTGTCATTGCTATTTTCCTCCTGTTATCTTTATTGCTGTCTTTATTCCATCCATCGCCGCAGAAGTAATACCGCCTGCATATCCTGCTCCTTCACCGCACGGATACAATCCTTTTATATTAGACTGCATGGTGTCGTCTCTTACTATCTTTACCGGAGAAGATGTTCTGCTCTCAATACCTAAAAGCAATGTATCATCCCTGCTGTAACCATTTATCTTCTTTTCAAATGCAGTTATTCCCTCCTCAATGGAATCTGCGACTTCTCCCGGAAGAATTTTCCTCACATTTGCAAATGCTGTCTCACCCTTTGTCTGAGGTCTGACATTACCAAACTCTTTACTTACAACATTTTTCTTAAAGTCACCAAAAAGTTGAACCGGTATCTTTCCGCCTGCCGCATCAAATGCTTTCTTTTCCCATTTTCTCTGAAACCTCATTCCTGCAAGTGCGTCTGTGCCGTCAAAGTCCTCAACTCCTACAGTCACGACGATGGCACTGTTGGCATTTATGCCGTCTCTCAGATAATCGCTCATACCATTTACGGCAAGCATACCTTTTTCGGATGAGGCATTTACGACATAGCCTCCGGGACACATACAAAATGAATATACTCCCCTACCGTCTTTCGTCTGGTGCGTAAGTTTATAATCCGCTGTAGGAAGTGCCTTGTAAAGTTCGCCGTACTGGTTTCTTCCTATCATTTCCTGCGAATGTTCAACCCTGACACCTATCGCAAATGATTTTGGCTGCATCATGACACCGCTTTCATTAAGGCTTAAAAATGTATCTCTTGCACTGTGGCCTATCGCAAGTATAAGCCTGTCACATTCTATAACCTCCGCTTTACCTAAAAATCTGTCAGTAACATTTATAGATTCAAGTTTTTTGCTATCACCATTGCCTGTATTTTTTATATTTAATGAGTCTAACCTTACACCAAATCTCACCTCGCCGCCAAGTCTTTCTATTTCAAGCCGCATATTTTTCACAACATCGGCGAGTTTATCTGTCCCGATATGCGGTTTTTGAAGATAGAGTATCTCGGCAGGTGCACCAAATTTTACAAATGTCTCAAGCACTCTGCGGTTATAGCCGAACTTGTCTTTTACCATAGTATTTAACTTTCCATCCGAAAATGTTCCTGCACCGCCCTCGCCAAATGACACATTACTCTCAGTATCAAGTTCACCTGTTTTCCAAAAATGCTCAACTGATTTCTTTCTGCTGTCAACATCAAGTCCACGCTCAATTACAAGTGGCTTGTAACCGCTTAATGCAAGTTCATATGCCGCAAACAGTCCTGCCGGTCCAAAGCCGGCTATGACTATCTTTTCAGATGTATCTTTTTCTGCCGCAGCTTCACATTTTGCTGTATAGTTTTCCTTTTTTTCACTCTTTATCGTCACATCATTTTTCTTATAACGGCTCAAGACCCTTTTTTCATTGTCTGTAAAAAAATCAACCTGATAGATAAAAAATATCTGTTCTTTTTTTCTCGCATCCACCGATTTTTTGAGCACCGTAAATTCTTTTATGTCACTCTGTTTTATTTTCAGCTTTTTTTCTATATACCTCTTTATAACGGCAGTCTCACCGGCCGATATTATTCCTTTTTTTAAATCCTGTTTTGAAGCCTCCGCCATAACTTTTTCAACAGGTATCTTCAACTGACCTATATGTATCACTTCTGTTTTCCTCCTGCCGCACTCTTTCCTGCAATATATCCGCTGCTCCAAGCCCATTGGAGATTGTAACCGCCGCATATGCCGTCAACATCAACTATCTCACCGGCAAGATACAATCCGTCACAGACTTTTGAACTCATATCCTCAAAATCTATCTCACTTCTGCTGACACCGCCTGATGTTACCTGTGCATTGTCAAATCCCGCCGTTTCGCTTACATCTGCTCTGAAACACTTTACTGCCGCACATATATTTTGGCACTGTCTGCCCGTAAGTTCATTTAGTAATGTCCTGCTGCCTATACCACATTTTAATAAAACGGCATCTGTAAGTTTATTGTTCATAATACCCTCAAGTATATATGAAGTTTCAAGCTTTGGATGGCACCGTTTTCTCCTCAAAAGCTCTTCGTACAATTCTTCCGCACTAAATTCCGGCAGGAAATCAACCTCAATATATGGTCTTTTTGACATTTCAAGCTCCCTTGAAATATATCTGCTGACCTGAAACACCGGGATTCCGGATATTCCTGAAGCGACAAGCTGCAATTCGCCTTTGTCATGTGCAAGCAGCTTTTTATCTTCATCATATGCTTTTATAATGCCTTTTACTCTCACACCTGCCCAGAGTTTCGTGTATTTTTCTTTGAGTTTAAACCATGTCAGTGCCGGAACAGGAGTAACTACCGTGTGTCCAAGCTTTGCTAATATCCCAAAGCACTTTCCGTCACTCCCGTGGCACTTCGCAGCCATGCCACCCGCCGTCACGATAATCTTTTTAGCCAGATATTTATCTTTTGTTGTCTTTACGATAAAGCCAGTATTTTTTCCTGTCGCACTTGTCTTTTGCTCTATATCAGTTACTTCCTCCTCGAAGTGTATCTCAGCTTTATCAAGCTTTCTCCCAAGACAATTTCTAAGTGAAACAGCCTGCATTGACATTGGATATACATAGCCGTCTTTATCCTCAGGATAAACTCCTGCTTCCTTAAAAAATGAGATGGTTCTTTTCTCATCAAATCTTCTGAGAAGTTTCCAGACATCGTCACTCCCTGTCACGTGATAAAACTCAGGCTGCTGTTTTAGATTTGTAAAATTACATCTTCCATTTCCGGTGGCAAGGATTTTTTTGCCAAGCATTGCCATCTTTTCAATAACCATCACTCTGCCACCCTGCTCTATTGCTGATGCGGCAGCCATCATCCCCGCTGCTCCACCGCCTATTATCAAAATCGGAACACTCCTCATTTTTATCTCCATTTCCTTAATGTTGTCAGGATGAATAGTTCTCCAAAATGCCGTACAATTCATCTTCATCTTTTACTTCAACGCCCTTTTTAAGAGCATTTCTCTCTTTTTTGTCAAGTCTTGAGGTTTTTATCCCCGTATAGTCAAAAATTGTTTTCTTATCTCCATAATATACAACAACTTCACCGTCAATGGCAATAAGATAATACTTATACTTTATCTTTGTCTGGTCATATATCTTCTTTATGACAAGCCTGTCACTTGAAAAATTGACAACTCCCATACTTTGCAATCCTGCAAGAAACTCATCTGCCGACATATTGTTCATATAGTCATGGCAGTATGCCTCCACCTGTTCTTTATTCATTCCGACAAGTTTTTCAGGAAGATTTCTGTACTCTGCACTTGAAATATCTTTTGCAGAATCATATTTTTCTACCTGATAAATCGTCTGCACGGTAAGTTTATCATTATTTTTAGTACCCGCCGTCACACTTTCAGACCCACTACTGTCCTTAATCTTGTTATAATACTGTTTAACTTTTGCATCCGTATAATCTTTCATCTGACTTGTGATATATGTTTCCGACTTCTGCGACATTTTTTCAAGCTTTTTTACTGCTGACATGTAACTTATAAAATCTGATGCAGCTATCACTATTAAAAATCCACATATAAGTCCTGCTTTTCTCACATACGAACCATTAAAATCTCTGCTCATATAAACACCACACCTTTCTTTTTAATGTGTAGTGTTTCCATTTCAAATAAAGTTATACAATATCATTTCTGTTTTCGATTAAAAGCAACTTGATAATACATTGTCGCTGTATTTCTGTTTTCGATTTAAACAAAGACAACGATATATTATTGCCACGCAGGCATATATATAATATATATAATATATATAATAAATCTGATGATTATTCTGTTTCTTTCCAGAGTCCGTTTTTTAAGAAATCCCTTGCCTGCTTTTCAGCATTATAGGTTATAACCTTATCATAACCTATCATATTCAAAAGCTTTATAGCATTTCTTGTATTCGCCGCACCCTCTCTCAATCTATAATCAAACAACACATCTTCCTCGTCAACATGCTCCTCAAAATGATAATTAACATAATACTTTTTGAGCATATTTGTAAGCTCTATATCATGCGTTGCTGCAAAACACATTGCACCTTTCCCCGCAAGATACGCAAGTATCTCGGATGATGATGCTATCCTCTCAAGTGTATTCGTGCCTCTTAGGACTTCGTCTATAAAACAAAGTACCGGAACTTTGCTTTCCTTTACTTTATCCAGTATTCTCTGGAGCGACCTTATCTCAACTATATAATAGCTTTCACTGTTTTCAAGGTCATCTCTCAATGCCATTGATGAATATATATAGTAAAAACAGGTTTTATATGAGTCTGCGAGCACAGTATTTATCGTCTGTGCAAATATGGCATTTATCGCAACAGTCTTGATAAATGTCGATTTACCCGAAGCATTTGAACCCGTAAGAAGAACAGATTTTTCAACACTGATACTGTTTTTTACCGGATTTGCAATAAGCGGATGATATAAATTTTTGGCTCCAATCCCGATATTTTTATTATCAAACTCAGGAATACACCAGTTTTCAAGACTTTCCCTGTATGAACAGACTGAAATCATACTGTCAAGAAAACCAATCACCTCATATATATTAAATAATTCCTCATTGAGTTTTTTTGCCTCAGATACCATCGTACACATCTTTATTATATCTATGTGTACCAACATTCTGACATAATCCATAAGTGAATCGAGAAGGTCTCCACCCATCTGACCTCCCGCTATAAGTGAACTGTGTTTGCAAAACTTTTTGAAACTCTTTACACTTTTATCGAGTCTATCCATATAATCTTCAAGACCACTTATCTTTAAATCTACAATATCCCGACTCTGTGCCACAGTGCGTACTATAAACCCAAATAACTGTATATAAGGTTCAATCAATGATTTGTCTTTATAATATGAAAAGATATTATGCACAACAACAGCCACAAAAACAATTATCATAACTGACGGCCACACAAAGCACAACGCTCCGCTTATGAGGAACAAAATACCAGATAAAATATGTTTTAATCTGTTCGGTGCATTTATATCTTTCACACTGTTCATATATTCGTAAACCGATATTTTCCCAGGTTTTCCCATCTGTGAAAATGCAATCTGAAGTTTCAATCTCTCTTCCTCATTATCTGCCATCAGCTCGATAACACGCTCTCTTTCTGCAAGCTCCTCACTGTCCGTGCAAGGTTTGTGCAGCATGGCATATAGATATTCTTCTCCCACAGATGTCCTAGTATGATTTATCTTTTCGTAAACTCTGTCAAGTTCGAGGTCATTCCATGTAATATCATCAATATCATTCTCTCCTGCCGTATTTTCATGATAATATTTTATATTTTTCCATATCACCTCGGAATATTCCTGTCTCGTCGGCTGTCCCCATGTCCTCTTAAGCCTTGATGTAAGTTTTTCCATATACTTTTTCTCGTCATATACCACTTTTATCACGACAAGAACCAGAATAATTATGACCCCTATAGTTATCTTAATTGAATTATCCATATCCTTCCTCCACATACTTCATTTTCTAAAAAAGGACGCAAACTTTATAATTTACGCCCTTATTTTCATATCAATTATATCGTTGCCGCCAAACACCTAAAATTTTATAAACATTTTATATGTTCTGCTGCTTACACACAATCTTTACTGCAGCTCTACTATACAACCGACATTTTATACTGCCTGTTACACCCTTGATGCGGCAAAAACTTTATATTATTTTACTTCTGATGATGACGAACTATCACTCTTTTTAAAACCGTCAATCTGATTTATAAAAGCAAATGAATTTGTCCTTATCCATGCCTTTCCAACTATGTCACCCTTTAATACATTTCCCATGCTGGCATTTCGGCTGTCCTCACAGTCATTTCTGTTATCTCCGAGCACAAAATACTCATCATCGTCAAGTGTTATCTCATCAAGTGCAAGTCCACCGTTTTTCATAAGCGGAAAATCATACTTTTCATCAAGAACTTTTCCATCAATATAGACTTCACCGTTAGTTATCTTGACCTTTTCCCCCGGCAGACCGATAACCCTCTGCACCACATAATAATTATGCTCACTTCCATTCTGTCTCAAAACCACAACATCATTTCTTTTTACGGAATGAAGTTTATACGACATTTTATTTATAAGAATTGAGTCATCATCTTTTACAGTCGGCTCCATGCCATTTCCTGACATAGTCATTCTTTCAAGACCATAGCGGACTATCAAAAAAGCTGCAAGTACGACTATCGCTATCTCAATTAAAGTGATAAGGATACCGGTAATTATCTTCCTCGGATTTACTGATGTATCATCTAAATCATAATTATATCTCATGCTATACTACAATACTCCCACTTTATTTATTAATATTCTTTCAATACCTTAAGAGCATTTTTAGAAATAAGACACTCAAAATGTTCCTTGCAATACTGCTCTATGTATGCCTGCTGTGAACATAACTTTGCATATTCCGTAAGTTTATGACAGACTCTTGTATAATCACCAAACTTAAGTTTACCTTTTTTAACAAACAGATAATATTTTCCATTTGAAACATCTTTATAAAGTTTGCTTGGAATATTTTTGTCAAGGTTCAAAGTCTCGGCAAATCTTTCTATATCATGCAAAGTATCGAAGCAAAATACCTTTGCTGCTGATGCTGCCTGCTTTTCTTTTGCCTTCTTCTGCTTTTCAATATCTTTTAAATGCTGTTTAAACGCTTTCTTTTGCTCATCCTCTGAAAGAGAATTATCATTTTTAAACTTGTCCATCTGCACATTTTCCACCTCATCAGTGGCTGCTTCTGACAGTTCTTCATCACCTGACTCGTCTTTTTCCTTTAACACACCGTTCACAACAACATCCGGCGTGCCAGACTCATCAAGTATGCCCGCAAGATTTTGTATCTGATTGAGCATATTGTGAATGGCATCTTCCCCTCTGTCAGTAAATGTGATAGTAAGAGAATTGTCCGGCATACGCATAAGCTGCATAGACACCATGCCGCTTTCTATCTCATAGCCAATCTCTTCCTCTGCCATCTCAACGATACTCTCAAGAAACTCTCTTGACCTTTCCTGATTTGTAAAAAAATCCTCTATCGCAAAACCGTATGAATTCATTTCCTCCTCTGTCATTCTACACTGAACAGTATTTTCATCAATCCTCTGAAAATCCATACGAACACCTCCTTAAAAAGTTAAAGTCTCTGACTGATATAATAATGCTTATACGGGTTCTTGTCAACATCGGCAAAATCTGCATTTTGCCGAACAATAATTTTGCAAAGCAAAATTATTATCGATGTTTCTACATTTTTTCGGCATTTTTGATTTCCTCAACATCGGCAAAACATAAGTTTTGACATAATATCAAAACATATGTTTTGATATTATATACCCTTACTGTATAAATTCCATATAAAAAAAGGGGGCATCCTGCGGGTACAGGATGCCTAGGTATGAATTGAAAAAAGGGTAGTAGGTGTTTCCTACTATCGAGTAATATTGTACATTGTTAAAAATGTTATGTCAAGCTGTAAAACAACCATTTTACTGTTTTTTCTCAGTTTTTTTATACTTTTTCTATACTATTCATAATCATTTGCTTATGTACACACATCCGGATTTATTTAACCTGCTAACGCAAAATATCCGAGTACAAGTACCCCCAAAATAATTCTATACCAGCCAAACACTTTGAAATCATGCTTTTTAATATATCCCATGAGGAATTTTATCACAAAAAGTGATACTATAAATGCCGTTATCATACCTGTAAGCAATATTCCTGCTTCAAGAGCAGAAAACCCAAGTCCAAATTTAATTATTTTTATAAGACTTGCCCCAAACATAACCGGAATCGCAAGATAAAATGTAAACTCTGCCGCTACTGTTCTCGAAAGACCAAGTATAAGTCCGCCTATGATAGTTGCTCCTGATCTTGATGTCCCCGGAAATACTGCTGCTACAAGCTGGAACATTCCTATCCAAAAAGCTGTCGTATATGTAATCTGACTGATTTTATTAACTGAAGGTATATTTTTCTTGTTCTTTTCCTCGACAATAATAAATACAATACCTATCAATATAAGCATTATTGCTACAGTTTTGTAATTATAAAACCATTTTTCCAGATTATCCCCGAATGCAACTTCAACAATAATTGCCGGAACACAGGCGGCTACTATCTTAAACCACATTATAAATATATCCTGCTTGATAAACTTGAAATTATCTAAAAAACCGGCAACTTTGTGTTTTACATAATGTTTGTTAAAATTCTCCTCTTTACAAAACGGCCATATTCTCCACCAGAAAAGAAGAACTACCGCCATTATTGCTCCAAGCTGGATAACTACAAGATACATCTCTCTGAATTTATCAGATACATCCATCTTTATAAATTCATCAAGCAGAATCATATGCCCCGTACTGCTTATTGGCAGCCACTCGGTAATTCCCTCCACGATTCCAAAAATAATTGATTTGATAATTTCTAACATGACACTCTCCAATCCTATGATTTTTACATATTTGAAATTTTAAGTATAAAACAGACTGTTTTTATATTGCAATATATTGTGAAAACAAAACCTATGAAACCACTTAAATCTGCTATATCTTCTATATATAATTTGCATTATATCAAAGCAAAAAGCATTTTGACCCTTGCATAACAAAATACAGTCTGACAATACAATATATATTATCAGACTGTATTAATTATTTCAATATAATGTCACCTAATTAAAAACTAAATAACTTTTTAACATTCAAATCAGACATTCTCAATCTGGCTTTGAATATTTGCTAATTCTACATTCAGCCTTTCATTTATTACATTCATAAATCTGTCTGCAAGCTCTAGTACTGTCAATTATCTTTATAGCTGAACTGTCACTCTCAAGTTATACTTAAGGTAATTCAATTTCAAGCAAATCTTTTGCCGGAAGCTTAGTTGTAGACTCTTTAACAGTCTTAGCAACGGCAAGTTTAGCCTTGTTGATTGGAAGAATAGTTCCAACACCTGCTACACATCCGCCTGGGCAGCCCATTCCCTCGATCATGCAGCCGTCTTTCTTTCCGGCTTTTGCAAGAAGAAGCATCTTCTTACATTCTGCAAGACCCTCACAATGCTCCGTCTGGACTTCTGTTCCAGGATAGTATTCTTCGATACACTGCTCAATTGCACTGATAACTCCACCTGCAACAGCATATCCACGCCCTGCTCCTGTTGCTTCATGCATTGAACGACCCTTATCATATTTGCTAAAATCAATATTCTTTGCTTTAAATATTGCATTTAATTCTTCAAATGTAATAACAAAATCAACATCACTTCGCACAGTTCTTCTTGATGCCTCAAGCTTCTTAGCTGCACAAGGTCCTATAAATACTACCTTTGAGTTTGGATATTTCTTCTTGATACTTCTCGCAGTTGCAACCATAGGAGTAAGCTCCTGAGATACACTGTCGATAATATCAGGGAAATACTTCTTAGCAAGCATTGACCATGCAGGACAGCATGATGTAAGAAGAAACGGAAGATCTCCATTTACTACTTCCTTTACATAATGATGTGCTTCTGATACTGCACCGATATCTGCTCCGAGAGCAACCTCATGAACATCCTTAAATCCACATTCTTTTAATGCAGCTATAACCTGTGCAGGTGTAACATCAGCTCCAAACTGACCCTCAAATGCCGGGGCAATCTCTGCGATAACTTCATCACCGTGCTGGATAGCTCTGATCATCTGGAATATCTGTGATTTATCAGCAATAGCTCCAAACGGACAGCTCGCCATACACTGACCACATGATACACACTTCTCATCATTTATCTTTGCACGACCATGCTCATCACTCTCGATAGCATTAATTCCACAAGCTTCGGCACAAGGTCTGATTTTCTTGATAATGGCATGGTATGGGCATATAGCTATACATTTGCCACATTTGATACATTTGTCCTGATCTACAAATGCGTGTCCGTTAACCATTGAGATAGCTTCTTTTGGACAGACTTCCATACATGGATGTGCTACACAGCCGTGACACATATTGCTGACTTCAATCTTGTTGTCCTCACACATATCACAAGCCGATGGAATAACCTGCATAAGAGGCGGCTCATAATATTTTTCAGAAATATTACTCTCTGCAAATCCCTCTGTTATATGTACCGGTCTGTCTAATGGTCTGAGCGAAAGTCCCATTGCAAGACGAACTCTTTCTGATGCAATAGCTCTTTCTCTCCAAATGCTCTCACGGTAATGCGGAACATCCGATGGTGTTATCTTGTATGGTATTTCCTCCAACTCGTGGCTTACATCTCCTGTACTGTAAGCAGCACGTGCTACTTCCTCAAATACCTGTTCCCTGATTTTCTTTGTCTGTGTGTCAATTCCACGCATGGCAATCCTCCTATTATATTTGTATAATACCAATAGTAACCTATTTATTTTAAGTTGCAGTCTGACAAACATAATATACATAACTCCCCTGTATATTATTAATTTCTAAAAATCTCAGCCACAACATTTTCACTGTAAAAACTAAGCTGATGCAGATATACTGAATTTGTTATCATTTTCCATATTTTTTCCGCACAAACCTAACATATTATACTATAATAGATAAAAAATCTCAATAGAATTTTTTAAATTTATTATAAACAAATTCTATTGAGTTTTTGACATTATTACAACAAATCACTATACCTAACGGATATGGAATAAAAAATAAGTTTTCAAATATAAAAATCATGCAACAATTAAAAAGGCGGCATACCCGGTTTTGGATATGCCGCCTTTATATATGAATTAAAGAACTACCAAAATATAATTATAAATTATCTCTTCTTGACTGAAAGTCAAGAAGCATCCCTCGCTTTAACAAGCTCGGTCTATTTTACAACCTCTTTTAAAGCTTCTGTAAGCTTTGGTACGATCTTGTTGAGGTCGCCTACGATACCATAATCAGCTACATCGAAGATAGGAGCTGTCTCATCTTTGTTGATTGCAACGATGATGTCTGACTCTTCCATACCTGCTGTATGCTGGATAGCACCTGAAATACCGATTGCAAAGTAAACATTAGGACGAACTGTCTTTCCTGTCTGTCCAACCTGTAACTCTTTTGGCATCCATCCGTTATCTACTACTGCACGTGAGCAGCTAACTGTTCCGCCGATTACATCAGCGAGATCCTGAAGCATTGCAAAGTTCTCTTTGCTTCCAACTCCACGACCACCTGATACAAGGATTTTTGCATCCATGATATCAACTGTATCTGAAAGATCTTTAACGATGTCAAGGATCTCAACATATTTGTTGTTTGGAGTAAATCCAGGATTGTACTCGATAACTTCTGCTTTTGCACCCTTTACAGGCTCGATTTTCTGCATAACACCAGGACGAACTGTTGCCATCTGTGGACGATTGTCAGGGCAAGCGATAGTAGCGATAGTGTTACCACCGAATGCAGGACGAGTCATGAGAAGCTGATTGTGCTTCTGTTTATCTTCCTGTCCAGGAATTGCATTGATTGGGAAATCACCAATCTCAAGTACAGTACAGTCTGCTGTAAGACCTGTCTGAACACGAGCTGATACACGAGGTCCTAAATCACGACCGATAGCTGTTGCACCAACTAATACGATTTCAGGCTTGTACTCGTTGATTACTGAAGATAATGCATGAGCATATGGCTCTGTTCTGTACTCTTTTAACTCAGGATCATCTACAACGATAACCTTGTCTGCACCATACTCTGCTAATTCATCTGTAAGACCTTTAACATCAGAACCGATAAGAACGGCTGTTACATCTGTACCAAGGTCACTTGCAAGTTCTTTTGCTTTTCCAAGCAATTCAAAAGCGATTCCGCTTAATTCGTTGTCTACCTGCTGTGCAAAGACATAGACACCCTTATATTCTTCTAAACCCATTTTAGTCACCACTTCCTTATAAATTTTAGATTACATGTTTCTCTTTTAATTTGTCCATGATGTATGAAACTGCCTGATCTGCATCTTCAGGAGTAACCTTCTCGCCTGCTCCCTTTCTAACTTTGTCAGAAGCTTTAGCGATCTTTGTAGGTGATCCTGCAAGACCGATATTAGAATCATCAACATCTTTAAGGTCTTTTCTGCCCCATACTGTAATCTCAGCATCGTAAGCATCAAAGATTCCGCCTGGAGTCATATAACGAGGCTCATTTAATTCTGAAAGAGCTGTAACTAAGCAAGGCATCTTAGCTTTTAATACATGATATCTGTCATCATACTGACGCTCTACTACAACACTGTCTCCCTCGATCTTAATGTCTTTAGCATAAGAGATTACAGGGATGTCAAGGTGCTCAGAAATCTGAGGACCAACCTGTGCTGTATCACCGTCGATAGCCTGACGACCTGTGATGATAAGATCATAATCAATATTTCTAAGTGCACCGGCAATTGTTGTAGATGTTGCCCAAGTATCAGCACCACCTAAAACTCTGTCAGTTACAAGGATACCCTTGTCTGCACCCATTGCGATTGCTTCACGAAGTACTTCCTCTGCTTTTGGAAGACCCATTGTAAGTACAGTTACCTCTGCACCATATTCATCTTTTATTCTAAGTGCTGCTTCCAAACCTGCTTTGTCGTCAGGGTTCATGATTGCAAGCATAGCACCTCTATCCAAAGTACCGTCCGGGTTAAATTTAACTCCGCCTTTAGTATCTGGAACCTGTTTTACACATACTACTATTTTCACAGCTTTGTCACTCCTTGTCTTATTTTTTGGTTTATGTTTTTATTTACGATATTATTTAAGTAATGCACCTGAGATAACCATTCTCTGAACTTCACTTGTTCCTTCATAGATCTCAGTAATCTTAGCATCACGCATCATACGCTCAACATCGTACTCTCTGATGTAACCATAACCACCATGTAACTGAACTGCTTTTGTTGTAACTTCCATTGCAACTTCTGCTGCACAAAGTTTAGCCATAGCAGCTTCTACTGAGTAAGATACCTTTGCACCGTCAGCAAATTCCTGTTTCTTAAGTGCTGCTCTGTAAACTAAATTCTTTGCAGCTTCAACCTTTGTAGCCATATCAGCAAGCTGGAACTGAGTATTCTGCTGCTGTGCGATAGTACGGCCAAACTGTTTTCTCTCTTTTGTGTACTCGATTGTTCTGTCAAGTGCACCTTCTGCAAGACCAAGTGCCTGAGCTGCGATACCGATACGTCCACCATCAAGAGTGTGCATAGCGATAGGGAAACCTTTGCCCTGAGGTCCTAAAAGTGCATCCTTAGGGATACGGCAATCCTGGAAAATAAGCTCATATGTTGAAGAACCACGGATACCCATCTTCTTCTCTTTTGTTCCGAATGTGAATCCCGGTGTTCCTTTTTCTACGATGAATGCAGAGAATTTCTTAATCTTTCTGCCTTTCTTTCCTTCGATGATGTCTGTATAAGCAATAATGATATAAACATCAGCAACCTCACCGTTTGTGATGAAGCACTTAGAACCATTAAGTACCCACTCATCTCCGTCAAGTACAGCTTTAGTCTGAACACCCTGAGCATCTGTACCTGCACCTGGCTCTGTAAGACCAAATGCTCCGATATACTCTCCACTTGCAAGCTTTGGAAGGTATTTCTTTTTCTGCTCTTCTGTACCATAAGTAAGAATAGGATCTGCACAAAGTGATGTATGAGCTGAAACAATAACGCTTGTTGTACCACAAACTTTTGCGAGCTCCTCTACACACATAATATATGTTAAAATATCACAACCCTGTCCACCGTACTCCTTTGGAATAGGAATACCCATGAAACCACTCTTTGCCATTTTTTTAACAGTTTCCATTGGAAAATGTTCTGTCTCATCAGTCTCCTGAGCAACAGGTTTAACTTCATTTTCAGCGAAATCTTTGAAAAGCTGTCTCGCCATCTCATGCTTTTTACTTAATGTAAAATCCATGCCTTTCTTTACCACCTTTCATAATTTATATAATCAATTACTGTGCATCAACTGCTGTCTTTGTACGATCAGCATTATATACATAGAAACCTTTTCCACTCTTAACACCGAGATTTCCACCACGAACCATCTTACGGAGAAGTGGGCAAGCACGATACTTGCTGTCACCAGTCTCATTGTAAAGAACATCCATGATAGCAAGGCAGATATCAAGACCGATGAAGTCACCTAACTCTAAAGGTCCCATTGGATGATTTGCACCAAGTTTCATAGCTGCATCGATTCCGGCGATATCAGAAACACCTTCCATCTTGATGAATGCTGCTTCGTTGATCATTGGGATAAGGATACGGTTTACTACGAATCCTGCTGCTTCATTTACCTGAACAGGAGTCTTTCCAATCTGCTCTGCAATCTTCTTGATAGAGTCAACAGTCTCAGCAGGTGTATTTACACCAGCGATAACTTCGATAAGTTTCATACGGTCAGCAGGATTGAAGAAATGCATACCAACCATTGGACGTGTAAGTCCGTTGCCGATCTCTGTGATAGAAAGGCTTGATGTGTTTGATGCAAAAATGCACTCTGGTTTAGCAATCTTATCTAACTCAGCAAATGTAGTCTTTTTAACCTGCATATCTTCAAATGCAGCTTCTACGATAAGATCACAGTCTGCACAAAGGTTCTCTTTTAAGCCCGGTGTGATTCTTGAAAGGATAGCATCAACTTCTTCCTGAGTCTTCTTTCCTTTCTGAACAAGTCTGTCATAACCTTTAGCGATTTTTTCTTTTCCGCCTTCAGCCCACTCCTGCTTGATATCGCAAAGAGCTACTTCAAAACCTTCTGTCTGAGCAAATGCCTTAGCAATGCCCTGTCCCATAGTACCAGCACCAATAACGCCTACTTTCATGATATAACCTCCATAATATTATATTTATCTGTTTGTCAGATATTCCGGCTGCTATATGACACTACCACTTTGCAGCCGGTTAAAAATCATTTTTCAGAAACACAAACATATCCTTACATATTCATGTTTCTTTTTAATACTTTAAATTAGCAGTTCTTAAATGGAACAACCTTAACTTTCTGATCCTTAGGTGCAAGGAAGTTTCCCATTCCTGCTTTCTGGTCTTCTGTCTCAAAGCAGTCACCAAAGAGTTTTTCTTCGATAACGATAGCCTTGTCCATATCAACCTGAAGACCATCGTTGATAGCCTTCTTACAATTGCGGACTGCAATAGGTGCATTCTTCGCAATTGTAGCTGCAAGTTTCTCTGCTGCCGGGATAAGCTCCTCAGCAGGATATATTGCATTTACAAGACCGATTCTGTAAGCTTCGTCAGCCTTGATGTTTCTAGCTGTGTAGATAAGCTGTTTAGCCATACCAACACCAACTGTTCTGGCAAGTCTCTGTGTTCCACCAAATCCAGGTGTAATTCCAAGACCAACCTCAGGCTGTCCGAACATTGCATTCTCTGAGCAGATACGAATATCACAGCTCATAGAAATCTCGCATCCTCCACCGAGTGCAAAACCGTTTACTGCTGCAATAACAGGAATTGGTAATGTCTCAAGTTTGCGGAATACATCATTTCCTTTTTTACCGAATGCTTCGCCCTCAGCCTTTGTAAGTGTGCTCATCTCTCCGATGTCAGCACCGGCAACGAAAGACTTGTCGCCTGCTCCCGTAAGGATAACGGCTCTAACTGTATTAAGGTCAATGGCATCAAGTGTTGCATCAAGTTCATCAAGAACCTGGCTGTTTAAAGCATTTAATGCCTTTGGACGATTGATAGTAATAGTTGCAACTGCATCTTTTACTTCATATAAAATAAAATCCATGATATTTTCTCCTTTTTAAGATACATATTAATCCGAATATCCCGAAAACTCAGGATATCCGGCAATATTTATTTTTAATGCTTTTTAGGCATCCGTGACACCCGTACAGGCAAATGGATTAGTCTCTCTCAACAACTGTTGAGCAGCCCATTCCACCACCGATACAAAGTGTTGCAAGACCTCTCTTAGCATCCATCTTCTGCATCTCATGAAGAAGTGTAACGAGAATACGGCATCCTGAAGCTCCAACCGGATGTCCAAGTGCAATAGCACCACCATTTGGATTAAGTTTAGAAAGATCAAAGTTAAGATCCTTTCCAACTGCTACTGACTGTGCAGCGAAAGCTTCGTTTGCTTCATATACATCAAAGTCGTCAATTGTAAGACCAGTCTTTGCAAGAACTTTCTTTGTAGATGCAACAGGTCCAACACCCATGATTGAAGGATCAACTCCGCCAAGTGCTCCGGCAACGAATGTAGCCATTGGTGTAACACCGAGCTCTTTAGCTTTCTCCTCACTCATAACAACGATTGCAGCAGCACCATCATTGATTCCTGATGCGTTACCTGCTGTAACTACGCCGCCTTCTTTTCCTGAACAGCATTTAAGTTTTGAAAGGCTCTCAGCAGTTGTTCCAGGACGTGGTCCCTCATCTTTATCGAATACTGTAACACCTTTTCTTGTCTTAATCTCAACTGGAACGATCTCGTCATCGAATGCACCTGCTGCGATAGCCTTTTCACATTTCTGCTGGCTGTTTGCTGCGAACTCATCGAGTTCTTCACGAGTAAGTCCCCACTGATCTGCAACATTCTCTGCCGTAATCATCATATGATACTGATTGAATGCATCCCAAAGGGCATCGTTTACCATTGTATCAACAAGTTTTCCGTTGTTCATGCGGTATCCGAAACGACCCTGCATCATAGCATAAGGTGCCATAGACATATTTTCCATACCACCTGCAACAACGATGTCAGCATCTCCTGCCTGAATCATCTGAGCTGCCATATTTACACAGTTAAGACCTGAACCACAAACTACATTTACTGTAACAGCCGGTGTCTCAACAGGAAGTCCTGCTTTGATTGAAGCCTGACGTGCAACATTCTGACCTAAACCTGCCTGGATAACACATCCCATATATACATGATCTACCTGATCTGCAGGTACATTTGCTCTTTTAAGAGCTTCCTTAATAACGATTGAACCTAATACAGGTGCCGGAGTAGTGCTTAATCCTCCACCCATTTTTCCGATTGCAGTACGACAAGCGCCTGCTAAAACTACTTTCTTTGCCATAAAAATAAGTTCCTCCTTGTCCGTTTTTCACTGATGCAATATCAGCTTTATTTAGAAACCGACCTACTATCACATATATCCTATACAGCAGAAAATCAAGTATGCACTCAATTTTCATATTATGTAACTCTCACATACAATCGGTTCTATCATTGATAATCATATAACAAAACGACAAATTAAGCAAGTTTTTTCAAGGTACTTTATTTTTAATTTATTTTTTATAGCTGAATAGCCTTTCATTTTCCAAATGAAATAAACATAAGCTGCGTAGCAGCGACTGACAGCTTGCTGACAGGTTTATGAAACTAAGAAATGAATGACCAAACTGTTACACTTTATACTATAGCCTAATTACATTTTCTTACAATTCTGGCTGCCTGTCCCTCAATTCATTTGTTGATAATTTTTTTTATTAGTGTTATTCTATTGTTGGCAAAATTTTAGACATTACAGTATAATTTTTCTCAATTTAATTTATACTGTAATTTGTGTAAGGAACAAATCTTATTTCTATTCCTGCATAATATAATGCCCGCATCAGTGTCACGATGCGGACTACTGTTACTGCCTATACTTTCTATAATGACAGATAACAATCATTTCATATGTTAATGATGCAATTAGGACAACTACAATCTTGTGACACAGAAAAGAGGAAGATTATGGATTTTAATGAAATTTACAAGCAGAAACTTACTACTGCTGATGAAGCAGTCAAAGTTATAAGATCCGGCGACTGGATCGATTATGGATGGTGCACCGGCACTGTTGATGCACTCGACAAGGCACTTGCAAAGCGTATGCCTGAACTTTCAGACATCAACATCCGCGGCGGTATTCTTATGAAAGAGCCTGAAATCTTCAAACTTGAAGATGCAGCTTCTCATTTTACATGGAACTCTTGGCATAGCAGCGGAATCGAGAGAAAAGCAGTAGCAAAAGGCTTTTGTTTCTACTCTCCTATCAAATATTCTGAACTTCCGGGATATTACAGAAACAGTCAGACCCCTCCTCGTGTAGCAATGTTCCAGGCTGCTCCTATGGATGCACACGGATATTTTAACTTCGGGCCAAACGCATCACATATGGCTGCCTGCTGTGAAGTTGCAGATATAATTATCGTTGAAGTTAATAAAAATATGCCTCGCTGTCTCGGCGGATTTGAAAACGGCATCCACATCAGCAATGTTGACATGATAGTCGAGGGGGACAATCCTGCAATTCTTGAGACAGGTGCTCCGGCTCCTACAACTGAAGTTGATGAAGCTGTTGCAAAATATATCGTAGATGAAATTCCTGACGGTGCCTGCCTGCAGCTTGGTATCGGTGGTATGCCAAATGCCGTAGGTTCACTTATTGCACAGTCAGACCTTAAAGACCTCGGTGTACATACTGAAATGTATGTTGATGCATTTGTTGACATTGCAAAAGCCGGCAAGATAACAGGTCTTAAAAAGTCAAGAGACAAGGGCCGCCAGGTATATGCTTTCGGTTCAGGAACAAAGAAACTTTACGACTACTTAGATGAAAATCCTGAGTGCATGAGCGCTCCTGTAAACTACACAAACGATATGTCAGTTATCGCTTCTATTGACAATTTTATTTCAATAAACAATGCGGTAGATATTGATTTATTCGGACAGATAAATGCAGAGAGTGCCGGAACAAAACACATAAGCGGTGCAGGCGGACAGCTTGACTTCGTACTCGGTGCTTACCTCTCAAACGGTGGAAAGAGCTTTATCTGTATGTCTTCTACTTTCACAACCAAAGACGGCACTGTTCAGTCAAGAATCAAACCTACTCTTTCAAATGGTTCTATCGTTACCGATACGCGTGCAAACATCAATTACTTTGTAACTGAGTACGGCATCGTAAACCTCAAGGGACTTTCTTCTTGGCAGAGAGCTGAGGCTCTTATCTCAGTTGCACATCCCGATTTCAGGGATCAGCTTATCGCAGAAGCAGAAAAGATGCATATCTGGAGACAGAGCAATAAGAGATAATCTATTATTAAACACTACTAAAAAATTATCAGTATGGATTGCAAATATCCACTTGACTGCATCAAAATAATAAAACAAAAACTCCCGATAGTACGAACTTTTTATATTCGTGCTGTCGGGAATTTTATTAAAATTTAAGTACAATTACTTTCAGTTTTTACTCATTTTATAATCTATATGCAACTTACCTTTTGTGTAAAAATATCAATGTATAATTATTTTCAATTTTTATCTCATATTATAATCTCTGACGCCCACCCTTATATATTATCTGTTCATTGAGATACTGCTGATAACTTTTTTATAACTTCTCTTACATATTCTTCCGACTTCGACACTTTCTTTGCAATCTCCGGTATCGTCATATTACAATCTATATATGCTTCAATTTTTCCTTCAATCTGTCCCTCATCTTTTGCATTTTTCATTGAATTTTCCCATGCTCTGCACACATCAACCACCTCATCTTTCTCATTGCCGGCAATATTTGCACCGGTTATCATATTTATTAATTCTACTGCTTCTTTTTCTACATTTTGAAACCTGCGTTTTCCTTTAATCCATCTTCCATCGTCATCCGATTGATGTTTTATGAATTGTAATACCGACCCCAAATCTGTTTTAAACTTTTCATACTCGCTGTCTGAAACTTTTATCGGCTCTATCAGGTTTATTTTATAATCAGGAACATATTTTAAGATCTGTTCATCGTCCACACAAAACATATCATGAACACTTTTTGCTCCATCCCAGCTTTTATCTCCAAAATAGATAACCAGAGTTACCACCGGCATTAATTTATCTTCTTTTCTAAATCCCGATAAAAATTCTTCTGAACTCAATTTGATTGCGGCACCTTTGTTTTTATTACGATATATATTGTTTTGTTGCTATATCAATTTTCCCCATACACTATTCTTCCTTTCATTATATTTTGTTTATTTTAAAAAGGCAATATTTAAAGTTACTTTCTAAACTGGTTTAATCATATCAGACAATTTAATTTTTTAATATGTGCATTTTGCAAAAAATATTGTATAGGTTTTATTGCAATACATATAATTGTATAATAATAAATTTTATGTTTTCTTATGCAATATGCATTATTTTCTCTGATTTTTTTGTGGAAATATGACAAAAAAATCGGCACTTAACTACTGTAAATGCCGATTTTATCGTTGTTTGATTTACTTCTTATTTATGCTTGTTTTACAATCCTACTCAACATCATCGTCATCATACATACCGGGATTGTATGCTTTATAAAACGCTAATACTGATTTATATACCGTTCCTTTCCAGGTGATACTCTTTAAATTATCACAATCCCAAAAAGCAATATCATCCACCTCTATTTCATCAGGAATTGTTATTGCCGTAAGTGTTGATAAGCCATCAAATGCCATACTTGCTATTTTTTTGACACTCTTAGGTATAACAGTTGTCTTGCAGCCATATACAAGTTCGTACGGTTTATTATCATTCCTGTCAAAGTCATAAATGGTATCACATTTTATTTCTTTTTTAGTAATGATCGCATTACTGCCTTCTTCGCTATAATAATATTCATTGTTTGCATCAACAGTTATCTTTTCCAAAGCATCACATTTTTCAAATGTTTTTATTCCTATTCTTGAAACAGTATCTGGAATATTAATTTCCTTTAATGATGTACATCCCGAAAATGCCATATCCCCTATCCTTACAACACCTGAAGGGATATCGAGTTTTGACAATCCTGTAATCTTATAAAACGCACAATCATCTATCTTCTTAACATTATCCGGAATAATAGTATTCTTACAACCTGCGATCAATACAAAAGCATCATGATCTTCATTATAATGTTCATCATTTCCACATGGTACACCTTTAATTTCTTTTTTGGTTATTATTGCATTGACACCTTCACCACAATAAAAATATTCGTTTGCTTCATCTACAGTTATTTTTTCAAGTCTCGTATTGCTAAAAATACATGTACCTATATTTGTTACACTTGCAGGTATTGTCATTTCTTTAAGTGAAATACAGCCATCAAATGCACTGCTTTCAATAATTTTAACTCCATCAGGAATAATAAATTCCGGAATTTTAGCACAATCTAAAAACGCTTCTGCACCTATTTTCTTCAAATTTGATGATGCTGTAACACTCTTGAGATTTTTACAATACATAAATGCCCGGTCTTGTAGTGCAGTCGTATTGGAAATATCAATATTTTCAAGTCCCGTACATTCAAAAAAGGCTTCTTTTCCTATTGAACCCTTAGGAAAATCAAAATCTTTCAGGCTGTAACAATCAAAAAATGCTCCGTCACCAATATCTGTATTTTCATTTTCAATTATAACTTTAGCAAGTTTATCGCATCCACTAAACATATTGTCTCCAATATAGTTTATGTTTTGAGGTATGGTAATCTCTGTCAGACTTGTACACATTGAGAAAACCCCTGCCGGGATAGTATTTTCACTATTGCATTTTATACCTTTCGATAAATTTACTTTTTCAAGATTTTCACATTCCATAAAACATCCGGCACCTATGCTCTCTACTGTATCCGGCATATTAAATTCTGTAAATCCTGTTTTTTCAAATGCATTCTCACCTATAGATTTAATATCATCATCAAAAGTAATAGAATTTAATGACGAACATTCACTAAACATATAATCGCTTATATTCGTTTTTCCTTTAGGTATTTCGATTTTTTTCAAAGCTGTACACTCCCAAAATGCTCCTTTTTTTATTTCTGCCTCTCCTGCTTTTAATTCAACATTATTTAATTTTTCGCAGTCATAAAATGCACTTTCTCCAATTATGGTACTTCCCGGTATAGAAACCTTACTTAAACTTGCACATTCTCTAAATGCTTCACTACCAATCTCCTTTATATTATCAGGAATTATAGCCTGCCCGATATTTGTTCCTGAAAACGCCTGTTCTTTAATATAGTTTACACTCTCCGGAATAACTGTACTTTTGCAGCCTGCTACAATTGAATTCGTTGATTTTTCAACTATGGCATTGCAATTGTCTCTGCTGTCAAAATATTTATTTTCAGGATCTACAGTTATCTTCCTAAGTCTTTTACAATTGTCAAATATTCCCTTTCCAATCTTTGTAATATTTTTTGAAATAGTTATACTTACCATGTATTCACAATCATAAAATTCACTGTCATCTAACTTTGTTAAGTCACTATCATTGTCAATGACGAGATTATATGGTTCATCGTAATATTTTGAACCCCCAACATCGTAATACCAGGTTGTATATCCTGCTATTTCACCCGGTCCCGGTGTCGGTGCAGGTTCATCATCATCCCAATCGTCATCATCATAAGCCGGTGTCGGTGTCGGTGAAAGTGTTACTTTCGGCTCTGTCTTTTTTGTCTGTGCTGCTGTAGGCACAATCGTTGACAACAATGGTGTTGTTGTCGGTGTCACTCCCGGTGTATTTGCAGGTATATTGGTAACTGCTGCCGTTTCTGCCGGCTTTTCCGTTGCTCCAATCGTTGCTGTCGGTGCAGGTGTTACAGCAGGATTTTCTGATACTGTCTGGCTTGGTGTAACAGCCGGCTCTGTTGTCGGTGTAAGCGTTGTTACCGGTTTCTTTGTTGCTGTTGGTTTTTTCGTAGCTGCCGGCTTCTTTGTCGTTTTCTTTGCCGCAACGGTTATTTTACAACTGTACTTTTTCTTTCCGATAACTGCCTGTACCGTTGCCGAACCCTTTTTTAAACCTTTTACGGTGCAGCCTGTCTTACTCTTTTTAGTTATCTTTACATATTTTTTTCCTTTTGAAACTTTCCATTTAACACTCTTTTTGTTGTTTTTAAGTTTTACCCTTACGGTCTTTCCCACCGTAACTTTTGCACTTTTTGCAATACTTGTTTTTTTTGCCGCAAGTGCAAATGTGCCAATATGCACATTTGAGATTATAAGCGATGCTGTCACAATCCCCGTAAGACACCGCTTAATTTCCTTTTTTGTCCTTTTCTTCATAATAATCCTCACTTCTGCACACTTTTTTGCATATCAGATTTATGTCAGGTGTGCACATACACAAATCTTGTGTGTGAAAAATATTATTTTTCACACTAGGGTCCCCCTTTTCTAAGATTTTTAAGAGTAATTTTGTTATATGGGATAAAAATATCTCTGTAACAAAAATATTCTTAACAAGCATATTTTAATCATAATATTTATCTTTGTCAACTTTATACATCCTAAAAAACATTCCTATCTGGCACACGGCGGCTGTTTCTTTTCTATTCTTAAGAAGCATATTGAAATGTGAGCACACATCTATAATATCTTTATAATTTGGCATTTTTGCCGCTTTTTACACATATAGGAGGTTTCATGAAAGCATTTTGGTATAACGAAAACAGAAAAAATATTATCGGTCTGGAAATAAGAAAACTGCGCCGCGAAAAGAAATTATCAACACGTGATCTTGCTGCCAAAATCCAGGTTAATGGTTATAACGATATAACTGAAAACACAATATCTAAGATAGAACACGGACGCCGTTTTGTTCCCGACTACGAAGTCAAGATTTTTGCAGATGCTTTAGACACGACGCCTAGCAAACTTCTTGAAATTTCACAAAAAACATTATAATGTGAAAAAATCACCAGTGGTACTTCTTATGTAAATAACACCAAAAACAAAGCCCCACAGGAACTATCCCGTGGGGCTTTATGTTATCTTTTCAATATCTTTGCGTATAATTTCAACTTACTCTTTGGCACTTTTATCTTAGCTTTTTTATTCAGCTTTTTAAATGCACCTTTTCCTACTGTTTTTGAAGTGAGTTTCTTTGTTTTAACTGTGAGGTATTTTAGACCACTGCACCCGTAAAATGCATTTTTTCCTATTTTTTGTACTTTTGACGGAATACTTACCTTCTTAATCGGACAGAACAGTAACCTCACAGTCCGCTTCTGCATCTCCTAATTTAGCCGTTACCATTGCCTTTCCACTCTTATATGCTGTTATGTTTCCTGCAATATCAACTGACACAACATCATCATTGTCAGACGACCATTTTACATTCTGCCCTGTTGTATCAATATCAGAATATGCAATGCTTAACTTGTCCCTGTCTCCTGCATTTAAGCTTAACTTTGTCTTGTCAAACCGTATCTTACTCTATTCTTTATATGACAGACTTGAAGGCAATGTGTAGCTTATCTTTCCCTCTGCTGTCTCATACGCAATAACAGGCTGTCCCGATACATAACCGAGCGTGAGGTTTCTCACAACGCTTTTTCCGCTGAACACCGTTTTCACAATCCGGTTATTCGCTTTTCCTGATGCGACTTTTAAACCCGTCTGCATACCCTTACTCTCGTTTTCATTGTCCTGTACCACTGTCGCCGCTTTTGCACTTTTGCCATACTGATATTGCGGTGTCCCTGTAAACACCATGGCAGATGCAGTTATAATGGAAATCACACGCCCTATTCGACAACAGAAAGTGAACCAAAAAGGTACACTAATAATCTTCACAAAACCCTCCCCGCAATCTCCTTCCCCGAAACCGTTCCGGCAAGTCCACCTACTCCGGTTTCTTTGAGCGACTCATCCATCTTGTCACCAACATAAGCCATCGCATCTATAACCTCATCAACGGGAATCCTGCTTTTTATGCCAGCCGATGCCATCTGGGAGCTTGATACTGCATTTACCGCACCGACAACATTTCTTTTTACACATGGCACTTCAACAAGTCCTGCGACCGGGTCACAGACAAGTCCTAAAAGATTTTTAAGTGCCATTGCCACGCTGTCTGCTATCTGCTGTTCATTGCCGCCCTGAAGATATGTGAGTGCTCCTGCTGCCATTGCACTTGCCGAGCCTATCTCCGCCTGACATCCTCCTCTCGCTCCGCTTATCGATGCTCTCCTAGCTATGACCTCTCCTATACCTGCCGCCACATAGAGAGCCTTTATTATCTTTTCGTCTGCTTCTTTTTTTGCTTTTGTGTCTTTGTCCTTCTGTTCTGCATTATCGGTCGTTATGTTATTTGATTTATTATCTCCATAATCGGTAGTTATGTTGTTTTTTGCATTATCTTCCACATTTATATTTTGTAAAATCATCCTCTCATAGTAAGGCACGAGGATTGCAGGCATAACACCACACGCACCCGCTGTCGGGGCAGCTACTATCCTTTTCATACAGGCATTTGACTCTCCCATCTTAAGTGCCTCCGTGATAACTTTTCCCATAAATTCACCGCAGAGACATTCGTGTGTCTTTATATATTCTTCCATCTTTTTGCCGTCACCGCCGCTTAGTCCGCTCGCTGATTTTATACTGCCGTCATATCCCTTAGCCGCCTGATACATTGCATCCCACAATTCTCTCATCTTTTGGGCAGACTCGTTCTCATCCACATTCCTGTCTGACATATCATCCTCAAGGATAACTCTCCAAAATTCCTTGCCCTCACTCTCACACTTATCTAATATCTCTTTTATCGAACCAAACATATCTCTCCTCCTCGCACTCAATTAATTTGCATTTTTTATTATCATTTCCTCTGTAAAGATAAATCTTTTCTCAACCATTTTCACATATATAGTTATTCCATAATATTTACATAAGTAACCTTTATCACACCCTCAAGATGTTCAAGCCATTTAATAGACTCTTCCGGTATCTGCTGGTCTGTCTCTAGCACCATAACCGCATAACCTCCTCTTTTATCCCTGAAAAGCTGCATTGTCGCAATGTTTACGCACTTATGTGAAAGCATTGATGTTACCTCAGCGACATGACCCGGCTGGTCTATGTTGTGAACGATAAGTGTCGGTTTTTCCGCTGAAAAGTTTACATCTATACCGTCTATCTTATTTACCATTATCCTTCCACCGCCGAGTGACGATGCCTGAACGCTTAATTTTCGGTCATTTTTTCCGACCATTTCTATAAGTGCAGTGTTCGGGTGTGCATTTCTTATGTCCGCATTGTAAAATTCAAACTCTATGCCTGCCGCCTTAGCAAGTTCAAAACTTTCAGGTATCCGCATATCGTCAGGATGCATATCAAGTATGCCTGCGATAAGTGCCCTGTCTGTTCCATGACCTTTTCCCGTTTGTGCAAATGAACCGTAAAGTCCTATCTTTACTTTGCATGGCTCGTCCTTTAAAAGATGCCTTGCGACATAACCTATTCTTACTGCTCCCGCTGTGTGCGAGCTGCTCGGTCCGACCATGACAGGTCCTAATATATCAAATAAGTTCATTTTTCTCCTCCTTTTATTTATAGGTATTTGCGAAACTATCATAAATCTTGATTAAATTGTGCAGATATAACAAATAGTGTTAGTCGGCATTTTTGTCGTCGTCAGCACTTAATCAGCGTTTTTTGCTGATTTATGTACTGCTACGAACGACAACATAGCGAAAGCGTGCCGACGATATTATTTGTTATATCTGTGCAATTGACACAACATATAGTAAGTTTCGCAATTACCTATCCTTTTATTTAGCAAAAAAGGAGCAAACATACTGTTATATATGTTTACCCCTTTGTAAATCTTTTATGACTTTTTTAGTTGTTTACACCGTGATGTACTGCATCTGTGCTGGCTGTTATAGGCAGGAACACATATCCGTGCTTTTTGCCGTATTTTATCATTTTGTCCAATGCATTTATTGTCTTGTCATTTCCGTAGAAATCATGCATGAGTACGACATTTCCTCTACCTTTACAAAGCTCGCTGGTAACATTATGGAAAGTCTGCTGCGGATTTCTTGCTCCGCCTGCATCTTCGCTATCGACATTCCAGTCAAAGTAATGATAACCCCAGCCGTCAAGCTTCTTTGTAAGTCTTGTCATGATGCCTTTATTGTATCTGCTGACTGTATTTGAACTTCCACCCGGAAATCTTGATACGGTGCACCATACTCCAAATTTCTTAAAGAAAAGATTGCGGAGTTTGTCAAGGTTTCCTTTATAAACTTTTTCAGATTTGTATATCTCATAATATTTATGTTTATATCCGTGTAAAGCAAGTGTGTGTCCCTCGTCTATAACTCTCTTTGTAAGCTTAAAGTCATAGCTTGCAGGACGAAGTTCAAAGAATGTTGCTTTTACATGATTTTTCTTGAGGATATTTAATACTTTCGGTGTCGTGTAGCTGTTTGGACCATCATCAAATGTAAGATATACTATATTCTTTGGTCTTTTTTTAACTGTTATCTTTGATACATATGTCCTTTTGCCATCATTTCCTTTTATGATAACATTTCCTCGTTTTTTTGCAACTATTTTTCCTTTTTTGTTTATTGTTGCGATTTTTTTGTTTGTAGAACTCCACTTGACATTTTTAGCTTTTACCTTAGTGCTGAACTGTATATCTAAATGTTCACCGATAAGCATTGTAAATTTAGGATAAACCATCCCATGTTTCGCTACCTTTATCTGATAATGGATGACTTCTTTATCACTTTTCATAGTAATGGTTGTTTTTCCACGCTTAACACCATGTACTACTCCATTTTTTGTGACTGTCGCAATTTTTTTATCTGCTGAACTAAACTCAGCATCTTTGACTTTGTCAGGCAGTGATTTTGCTTCACTAAGAACAAGCTTTACCGCCTCTTTTTTCTTTACGACATTTTCCTTTGCATTAACAGTTTCACCGCTTTTTTTTGCCTCATCCTTTTTTCCTCCACAGGCACTACAGCTTACTGCTGTTGCCAACAATACCCCAAATAAAATACCCTGAACATATTTTCTCTTCATTAGTCTCATTCCTCACTATCCCTATTTTTATTATCAGACTTATGTAAGACCAGCTATTGCCAAATGCTATAAAATCTGCTAAAACACAGATATTTATGTCATATTTTATCAATGCCATGCTTTTTATTGCCATATTTAACACTGTAAAAGCATAATCCACTACATTATACAATCGTAGTTTATGACATTGTAAAAGGGCAAACACATCTATGTTTGCCCTTATGGTTTTCACATAAGCAATATAATCATAACAAATTAAAAATATAAGTCAAGGAAAAAAGTATTGCTTTTTGATTAAGAAATTGTTACATTTGCCAGCGTGCCACTTTTGCCTTGTCCGCCTCCATCTGGTTTTTCAGTTCGTCAAGTCCCGGAAATTTCTTTTCCGGTCTTATACGCTCATAAAATTCAACCATTATCTTTTTTCCGTATATATCCCTGTCAAAATCAAGCAGGCAGGTTTCCACACCTATGTCATACCTGCCGATAGTAGGTTTTCTTCCTATGTTTGTCACGCCTTTATAGACCATGTCATCACCTTCAATCATTACCTTTGACGCATATACTCCTGACGGCAGGAGCAGTTTTGATTTTTCCGGTATAATATTTGCTGTCGGCATATTCATTGTTCTTCCGAGTGCATTGCCATGAATAACAGTTCCCTCTATAAAATAACTGCGTCCGAGAAGCTCGTTTGCACGCGCCACATCTCCGTCCTCAAGTTTTTTTCTGACAAGCGTGCTGCTTATTATCTCATTGTCAGACTCAAGCTTATGAAATATCTTTATGTCATAATCGTATATAGAAGCATATTTTTTTAACATTCCGACATTGCCCTCACGTTTTCTTCCAAAACGAAAATCTTCACCGACACATATATATTTCACATCAAGTTTTTCTACAAGAAATTTTTCTATAAACTCCTCAGGAGCCATGTTTTTTGTGTGCTCATTAAATGGAAATATAACCTCTCTTGCAATTCCTATTTCCTCTAATACTTTGTTTTTTTCATCCTGTGAATATATATATTTCTGAGGTGTATTTGACATTTCAAATGTAAATACGGTCGGTACAAGATCTTTCCTCTCTGATATTCCGTTAAGCAAAAGGCGGTGACCTCTGTGCACACCGTCAAACTTTCCAAGTGATACCGCACTGTTTTTTACTTTTATATCCAAACCTTTTAGGATTTCCATTTTTCTTCTGCCTCCTTGAAAACTAAAACATTTTAAACACTTTAAAATCATTTTCATTTTTCTGATATACTGCCTTAAAATTGTTATTTTCATCGTAGACAAGTATTTTTTCATCCTGTTTTATTCCGGATACATCCTGCTTAAAATCTTTTGCCTTTAAAGTATTTCCATTTTGCAAATACCTTATCCCGTCACCTGCCACATTTACCTTAGAATAATCAAATAGCGAGTCAACGCTATAAACTTTCTCCCTAAATATCTCAGGCTTTTCTTTTGACAGAATTTCTATGTCATTCAATGTAAGTGCATCTTCTATCTTAAAAACTGACACTCTTGTCCTCATAAGTTTTTCCATTGTGGCACAGACACCTAGTTTCTTCCCAATATCATGACAGAGTGTTCGTATATATGTTCCCTTTGAACAGGTAACATCCATTGTAAATATTTTTTCTTCAAGATTTATATCAACAATGTCTATCTCTGATATTGTTATCTTTCTCGGTTTTCTCTCAACGGTCTTTCCCTCTCTCGCAAGTTCATACAGCTTTTTGCCATTGATTTTTAAAGCCGAATACATAGGCGGTATCTGCTCCGTCTCACCGACAAAAGAATTTACACAATCTCTTAACTGCTCCTCAGTAATCATATCAGTATCACATTCATTTAAAACTGTTCCTGTCATGTCCTGTGTGTCAGTCTCAACTCCGAGCCTGCACACTGCTCTGTACGATTTATCTTTGTCCGTAAGCAGTTCGCAGACCTTTGTTGCCTTACCGCAGCATACCGGAAGCACACCTGTTGCCTCCGGGTCAAGTGTGCCTGTATGACCTATCTTTTTCTGTCTTAATATCCCCCTGAGTTTTGCAACAACATCATGAGAAGTAAAACCTGCTTCTTTATATACATTAATTATTCCGTCCAAATTCCGCTTTCCATCCTTTATATTTTTATAACTGCTATTATCATCTATCATAAACAGTCTCTTTATTTATTGAACATCTGACTTTCAATATGACCTGTTATATTGTTTACAACATCATGTGCAGAGCCACGCATTGTAAAGCCTGCCGCTTTTACATGACCGCCGCCGCCAAAAAATGATGCTATCTTACTTACATCTATATAATTGTTTGACCTTAAACTTACTTTGTATTCCTGGTCGCCTATCTCGTGTAAAAGTATTGCAACTTCAACACCCTGTGTTATGCGAAGCTGGTCAATTATTCCCTCTATATCCTCTGTTTTAGCTTCATAAAACTCCATCATTCTTCTGGTGATAGTCGCCACTATACACTTTCCATCCATAACACGCATACTCGCAAGAAGCGTTCTTCCAAGAAGCTGTGTCTGTGTATAAGTCCTCTGGAGAAAACACTCATCAATATATTTCCAAAAAGGAATACCTGTTTCTATAAGTTTGCCGGCTATCTCCATCGTCTTTTTTGATGTATTTGAATACCTGAACACTCCCGTGTCAAATATTATTCCTATGTATAAAGCTCTCGCAATCTCAAATTCCAGCTTTTTGTCATTTTCAAGCGACAAAATAGCATCTGTAATATTTGCCTTATTTAGTGAATTTGAGAACTTTTCATCCTCAGACATAAGACAATACAACACTTCACAGGTTGAACTTGCATCCGCTTCAACGATATTTACTCCCGCATAGCATCTGTTGCTTATATGATGGTCTATGCACATTGTACTTTTGGCATTATAAAATGCTTTCTGTGCATCACCAAGTCTGTCGGGCGAGCTGCAATCAAGTGCTATAAAAAGGTCAAATTTATCCTGCGGCACACTGTTTGAGAATATATCTTTCTTATCATCCATAAACTGAAATACTTCCGGAACAGTTTCTATATAAACACATACATTTTTTTCAGGATAAAATCTTTTAATATATCTCTGTAATGCAACGCACGCACCGATACAGTCACCGTCAGGTCTTACATGACCTGCTATTATTATCTTTTTCGCTTCGTCAATAGCCTTATTTAATTCATTCATTTGTCATATCCCCTTTTCTTCCCGATTTGCAAAAAAGAGCAAAACCAGCGTTTTGCTCTTTTTACGCCCTCATATCAGAGCAAAAACTTAAAATTATTTTTCATTTTCAGACTCTTTTTCTATGAGTTCATCAATTTTCTTTGACATATTTACACCGTATTCAATAGAATCATCTATAAAAAATGTAAGCTCCGGCGTGTTGCGAAGGTTTAATGATTTGGCAAGGAGCGAACGTATATGTGATGCGGCACTTGCAAGCCCTTTTTTTGTTTTCTCCTTATCTTCATCATTTCCAAGAACACTCACAAAAACCTTTGCAAATTTCAGATCCGGTGTCACATCCACTGACACAACAGATGTCATAGGATGTATTCTCGGGTCTTTGATGTCTCTTGAAATAATCTTACTTAGCTCTCTTTGAACTTCTCCATTCATACGAGAATATTTTATACTGTTTTTTCTCATATAAATCATCCCCCTATTCTTTTTTTAATGTACTCTCAAAATTTTTCGTTCAGAAGATTCTGAGAGTACATTTATATTGTATGAAACATAAACATTGCTGTCAAATCATAGGTATTGCCTTATAACAATCTCTTAGCTTCTAGGAACTTCCACCATGATATATGCTTCTACCTGGTCCTCTACCTTGATATCGTTAAATCCTTCAAATACAAGACCACATTCATATCCGGCAGCAACTTCTTTAACATCATCTTTAAATCTCTTAAGCGATGCAAGCTCACCCTCGAATATCTGCTCGCCCTCACGGCTTATTCTTACCTTACAATTTCTCTCAATCTTTCCGTCAAGTACATAAGAACCTGCGATCATTCCTACACCTGATGCCTTGAATGTCTGTCTTACTTCTGCATGACCGATTACTTTTTCCTCATATTCAGGATCAAGCATACCCTTCATTGCTGCCTCGATGTCTTCGATAGCATTGTAGATTACCCTGTAAAGTCTTACATCTACTTTTTCTCTGTCTGCTATCTCTTTTGCTGTATTGTCAGGTCTTACATTAAATCCGATGATTATCGCATTTGACGCACTTGCAAGAGATACATCCGACTCATTGATGGCTCCAACTGCCCCGTGGATTATCCTTACGGCAACCTCATCATTGCTGAGTTTAAGAAGACTCTGTTTAACTGCTTCAACTGAACCCTGCACATCAGCCTTAACGATAAGGTTAAGCTCTTTGATATTTCCTGCCTGTATCTGAGAGAACAATCCGTCAAGTGTAAGTTTTGACTTGGTATCATCAAGTAGTTTTTCTCTTCCCTGTTCAATATATACCTCGGCAATGTTTCTTGCTTCTTTATCGCTGTCTGTCGCCATAAATATCTCGCCTGCATCAGGAACATCATGAAGTCCCAATATCTCAACAGGTGTTGATGGAAGTGCAGTCTTAACTCTCTTACCCTGGTCATCCATCATGGCTCTTATCTTACCATATGCAGCACCAACTGCGATATTGTCTCCGACATGGAGTGTACCTTTCTGGACAAGTACAGTTGCAACAGGTCCGCGTCCTTTATCGAGCTGTGCCTCGATAACGACACCCCTTGCTTTTCTGTTTGGATTTGCCTTAAGCTCAAGCACTTCGGCAGTAAGGATTATCATTTCAAGAAGCTGGTCGATACCCTCTTTTGTGTGGGCTGAAACAGGTACGAATACCGTATCGCCACCCCAGTCCTCTGCGATAAGACCATGCTCTGTAAGCTCCTGCTTAACTCTCTCGATATTTGCACTAGGCTTATCAATCTTGTTTACTGCAACGATTATTTCTACACCTGCTGCCTTAGCATGGCTGATAGCCTCTATAGTCTGTGGCATAACACCATCATCAGCCGCTACTACAAGTATAGCTATGTCTGTTGACTGTGCACCACGCATACGCATTGCAGTAAATGCTTCATGTCCCGGTGTATCGAGGAATGTTATCTTCTCACCGTTTATCTCTGTCACATAGGCACCGATATGCTGTGTGATTCCGCCTGCTTCTCTTGATGTTACACTTGTTTCCCTGATTGCATCAAGAAGTGATGTTTTACCGTGGTCTACATGACCCATTACACATACTACAGGAGGACGCTTAACCATAAGGCTCTCGTCTTCTTCATCTTCTTTAAGTATCTCTGCTATCTTGTCAACCTTTTCTTCCATCTCAGCGATACAGTTATATTCAAGAGCGATTTCCTCTGCCTCCTCAAATGTTATCTCGTGGTTGAGTGTTACCACCTGACCGCGCATGAAAAGATTTTTGATAACAGTTGACGGTGTTACTTTCATTATATCTGAAAGTTCTTTGATAGTCATCTTTTCAGGAAGTGTAATAGTACGGATTCCATCTTCCGGCTCCTGTGGCTTTGCTATAGGTTCAGGCTTGATGAAAGCACCCTTACGATTTGGATCCTTTTTCTTCTTTCTGCCCTGCGTAAACATCTCTTCATCATCCATATCTCTGTCACGCTCTCTGCCATGTCTTTGTTTTGCACTTCTTGAATCCTTGTTTGCTCTCTGCTGTCTTGACTGCTTAACCTCAGATTTCATCGAATCCATAGGCATTGCAGGACCTCTTGAAAATCCGCCGCCGTTTCCGTTTCTATTTCTGTTGTCTCTGTTTCCACCGTTTCTGTTGTCACGATTTCCATTTCTGTTGTCTCTGTTTCCACCGTTTCTGTTGTCGCGGTTTCCGTTTCTGTTATCTCTGTTTCCACCGTTTCTGTTGTCGCGGTTTCCGTTTCTGTTGTCTCTGTTTCCACTGTTTCTGTTGTCACGGTTTCCGTTTCTGTTATCTCGGTTTCCACCGTTTCTGTTGTCACGGTTTCCGTTTCTGTTATCTCTGTTTCCACCGTTTCTGTTGTCGCGGTCATCCCTGTTTCCACCGTTTCTGTTGTCACGGTCATCCCTGTTTCCACCGTTTCTGTTATCACGGTCATCTCTGTTTCCACCGTTTCTGTTATCACGATTTCCGTTATTTCTGTTTTCTTTGTTGTCTCTCTTTGTTTCTTTCTTAGTTTCCTGAGACTTTATTTCCTTTTCTGTTTCTGCTTCTTTCTTAGTTATATCTTTCTTTTCTTCAGCTTTCACAGTTTCCTCTTTTCCCTTTTTCTCTGTTTCCTTTGTCTCTTTTTCCGGCTTTGTCTCCTCAGCTTTTTCAATCTTCTTTTCAGTTTCAACAGCCGTCTTTTCTTTTACTTCTTCCTTTTCTGCCTTAGCTTCTTTTACTTCCTCTTTGGCCTCAGCTTTTTTTACCTCTTTAGTCTCTTTCTCAGGCTCAGCTTTCTTTGCTGCTTTTGTTTCTTCCTTAACAGCCTTAGTCTCATCAGCTTTTTTTGAAGTTTCTGCTTTTGCTTCAGCTTTCTTTGGCTGTTCTTTTTTCTTTGCACTTTCTTTCTTTTTAGAATCTGATAAATGCTCTTTTGCGTGTTTTATCAAAAATCCTATAGCATCATCCTCTATAACACTCTGAGAGCCTTTAACCTCAAATCCGTTTTCCTGCAATAATGTAACAACATCTTTATTCTGTAAATTCGGAAACTGTCGCTGCATACTGCTGACAATTTCGTATATCTTCATTTTAGTCATATATTACCAAAACCTCCTAGTCTATATCCATTTTTTTCATAATTGCCTGTGCCAGACCACTATCAGTCACCGCCAGAGATGCCCGAAATGTTTTACCTGTTGCCTTTCCGAGTTCATCTTTCGTCCAACATTCTTTAATCGGCACATGATAAAACTCACACATATTTCTGAATTTTTTTTTGGTATTGTCAGATGCCTCCGCTGATACTATAACCAAAGATGCCATGCCTGACTTAACGGCATTTTCAGTCATAAATTCACCGCTTGCAATCTTTCCTGCTTTTGTCGCAAGACCTATCATACCAAGAGCCTTATCAACTTTCACCTTTAATCATCTCCTTTTCAAGTTCCTGATATATGTCCTTTGGAATCGGTGTCTTTAATGAGCGTTCTAAGGATTTTTTCTTAACCGCCTGCTTTAAACATTCAGTTGAATTACATATATATGCACCCCTGCCATTTTTCTTTCCGGTAAAATCAACTGTTATCTCACCCTCCGGTGTTTTTATAACTCTAATAAGTTCTTTTTTGTCTTTTTTGTCGCCACAGCCTATACACTGGCGTGTTGGCGTTTTCTTTCCGGCTAATGTATTACCCTTACCCAATTCTGACACCTCCTAAGTGTAACAATTATTCACATTTTATGTCTATCTTGTAACCTGTAAGTTTTGCTGCAAGTCTTGCATTCTGTCCCTCTTTGCCTATGGCAAGTGATAACTGATCCTGTGGAACAACGACGCTTGCAGTCTTTTCTTCCTCGTCTACATCAACAGATATGACCTTTGAAGGACTGAGTGCATTTTCTATAAGCACTGCCGGAGAATCACTCCAGTTGATAATATCTATCTTCTCACCACGAAGCTCCTCGACGATAGCATTAACTCTGCTTCCGTTTATACCTACACACGCTCCTATGGCATCTACATTAGGGTTGTCTGTTGAGACAGCCATCTTTGTACGCGAACCTGCTTCTCTTGCGATACTTCTTATCTCGACTGTTCCATCCTGTATCTCTGTTACTTCTTCTTCAAAAAGTCTCTTTACAAACTCAGGATGTGAACGCGAAACCGTAATCCTAGGCCCCTTTGTCGTATCCTTAACTTCAACGACATAAAGCTTGATATGTTCTGTCGGTTTGAAATGCTCGCCCTTGACCTGCTCACTCTCCATAAGGATGGCATCTACTTTTCCAAGATTTACACATATATTTTTTCCACTGTATCTCTGAACGATACCTGTGATAACCTCCCTCTCTTTTTCAAGATACTGAACATAGAGTACCTTTCTTTCTTCTTCCCTTATCTTCTGAACAACAACCTGCTTTGCTTTCTGTGCTGCAATTCTTCCGAAATTTTTAGGTGTGACCTCAACTTCAACGGTATCACCTATTTCAGTCTTGTCATGGACTAAGATTGCTTCCGTGATACCCATCTGTGTAGCTTCATCTTCAAGATCATCATCATCGACAACTTCTTTTATGGCAAATACCTTTACCTCACCCGTCTCTCTGTTGACATTTACCCTGATATTCTCTGATTTGCCAAACTGGTTTTTACAGGCAGCGAGAAGCGAATTTTCTATTGCTTCGAGAATAACTTCTTTACTTATCTGTTTTTCCTTTTCAATTATATCTAATGCCTCGATCAATTCAGACTTATCTGATTTTGTAGTTTTTTTAGCAGCCATTTTTGCCTCCTTATTCTTTATCATTTTAAAAATCTATTGTCAGTTTTACAGTTGAAATATCTTTTCTGTTTATAACATATTCGTTTGCAAAATCTGTTTCAAGAGTTATCGTGTCCTTGTCAAACTCTTTGAGCATACCTGTTATCTGCTTAACAGACATCTCTTTGCCGTTTCTTGGATTTGGAATCTTAACTGCTTTATAAAATTTCACATCCACATCTTCACCGATGCTTCTCTTAAAATCTTTTTCTTTCTTAAGCTGTCTTCCAAGTCCCGGTGAACTCACCTCAAGTATATATGCATCCGGAATGAAATCCTGTTCATCCATAATATCACTCCATGCACGGTTTACAAGTTCACAATCATCAAGCGTTATACCGCCCTCTTTGTCAACATAAGCACGCAGATACCAGTTTCCTGCCTCTTTTACATACTCTACATCGACCAGTTCAAAATTATTCTCTGTCATGATAGGTTCGAGAATTTTCTCTGTCCGTGTTTCATATTCTTCGCGTTTTGTCAAGCACATAACCTCTTTTCCACAAAATTAAAGAGTGGACTTGGCAGCCCACTCTAAGTATAATTACTTATTAACAATAAGATTTTATCACAAATTTCCATAATATGCAAGTGCTTTTTGGTCGATTTGCCTATATTTCTGGTATTTTTACATCAAAATGATATATTTTCTATATTTTAATCAAAAGACTGACTGCCATTTCCCAGATTTAAACAGCATAACATTATCTCATACTTTGACATTTATTCCGACTGATATTCCTGCTGAAATAACAATCCTCGTCTCAAAACCATTCTTGAACAAATTATCTTCCGCTGCCCTTGCATCAGCATACTTTTCATATCTGCCGTGGCATACACTGTAAAGTCGACCGCTCTTTTCAACAAAACAGTCAAAGCCAAGTTTCTGGACATTTTTTGCAAGTTTGTCGGCATTTTCATAATGTCTGAACAGCCCCATCTGTACCGAAAACCTCTCGGAAACACTGCTTAAATCAGTAGCAGTTCCACTATCTGCTCTATCTTTTTCAGTTTTGAATCCGACAGCAGTTTCGTCTTTTACAGCAGTTTTATTTCTATTCAGAGCGATTGCCGTTTTGCTCTCTGACATCATTGAAACTCCCGTTCCTGCTGCCCCCGACACCGTTCTTACGATGGCATCCGCTATTCCTCCTGCTATCTCATCGTTTTTTTCATCAAACAGCCTGTTATCCGCATCAGTATTTATAAATCCCGTTTCAATAAGCACCGCAGGCATCCTTGTTCCTCTGAGTACCGCAAGATTTGGTCTTTCGATTATACCAAGATCTTTAAATCCCACATTTACAAGTTCTTTATTTATATTTTGTGCCATAACAAGCGGTATTCCCTCTGCTGAATACACAAGCGTCTGAATGCCTGAATATGTATCAGGCATCGGGCTTGAATTTCTGTGAAATGATACAAAATAGTCGGCATCACTCCTGTTTGCGATACCTGCTTTCTGGTTTGGACTCTGGTAAATATCTTCCGTTCTCGTATAAATAACATTCACACCTCTGTCCTCAAGTTCCTGACCAACCTTGAGCGTCAGACTAAGATTGTCATCTTTTTCTTTTCTTTCGTTAAACATCGCTCCATTGTCAAAACCTCCGTGACCGGCATCAAGCATTACTGTAGCCAATTTTTCCACCTCAAAAACTTTTTGTATCTATTATATTCATGTATGGGTGATAATTGATAAAATTATTTTTTTATAGTAACAGTTCAGCCAAAAAAAGAAAAGTCAATAATACACGAGCTTGCTCGATGTATTATTGGCTTGTTTTTTTGGGCGGAATAGCCTTTCATTTATGAAATGAAGTAAACACAAGCTGCATAGCAGCGACTGACAGCTTGCTGGCAGGTTTACGAATGTAATAAATGAGAGGCTGAACTGTTACTTTTAATATTCAAAATCTAAGGCAATAAACTTGACAAGAGCAGGAGAATACCTTCTCCCGCTCTTAATTTGCAAATTTTTAATTCAATTTTTTCTTTTAAGCCATACTTTTTTGCATACTTTAAAATCTTAGTTTACACTTTAATTTTTCTTAAATTCAAGAAGCTCAAGCCCCTCATTATCCTCTAATACCATTCTTATCATCCACTCATTTACAAATAGTAATAAAGGATTTCCTTTCATGTCTTTTACGGCTTTAACATTGTTCATCCGCTTAAGTTTTGTCACATCTGTTGACGGGTCACCTACCCATCTGATGTATTCATAAGGAAGTGCTTCAAGGCGTATCTCACATCCGTATTCATTTTCAAGACGGTATTTAAGCACATCAAACTGAAGCACACCTACAACACCTACGATTATCTCTGACATTCCCGCCGAAAACTCTTGGAAAATCTGTATCGCACCCTCCTGTGCTATCTGGGTTATACCTTTTACAAACTGCTTACGCTTCATGGAATTAAGCTGTATAACCCTGCAGAAATGCTCCGGTGCAAATGTAGGTATTCCTTCATATTCATACTTATGTCCAGGCATCGTTATCGTATCACCGATAGAGAATATACCAGGGTCGAATACACCGATAACATCACCGGCATACGCTTCCTGTATGACCTGTCTGTCCTGTGCCATTATCTGCTGCGGCTGTGAAAGTTTGAGTTTTCTTCCACTCTGGACATGATAAACATCTTTATCTGCGTTGAACTTGCCTGAGCAGATACGCATAAATGCTATTCTGTCTCTGTGTGCCTTGTTCATATTTGCCTGTATCTTAAATACAAACGCTGAAAACGGCTCCGATACCGGGTCGATAAGCCCCTCATCTGACATTCGCGGAAGTGGTGATGATGTCATTTCGAGGAAATATTTAAGGAAAATTTCTATACCAAAAGTATTTAATGCAGAACCGAAAAATACAGGTGAGAGTTCTCCCTTGCTTACTTTCTCCATATCAAGCTCATCACTTGCACCGTCAAGAAGTTCAATCTCATCAACAAGCTGGTCATAGAGATTGTCCGGAACAATCTTTCGTAACTCGGGGTCGTCAATCGTATAATCTGTTTCTGCCGCTGATTTTGCACCGCCTGTTGAAACAGCTTCAAAAGTCCTGACTGTCTTTGCTTTTCTGTCAAATATTCCTTTAAACTCCTTACCTGAACCGATAGGCCAGTTTATTGGGCAGGTTCTTATTCCGAGAACGGTTTCTATATCATCGAGAAGTTCAAACGAATCTTTTGCGTCTCTGTCCATCTTGTTTATAAATGTAAAGATAGGGATATGACGCATAACACATACCTTGAAAAGTTTTATCGTCTGTGCCTCAACACCCTTTGATGCATCAATAACCATCACGGCTGAATCTGCCGCCATAAGCGTTCTGTAAGTATCCTCCGAGAAATCCTGGTGTCCCGGCGTATCAAGGATATTTATGCAAAATCCATCATAATTAAACTGCATAACTGAAGAAGTAACAGAGATACCACGCTCTTTCTCAATCTCCATCCAGTCCGATACGGCATATTTTGAATTTGCTTTTCCCTTAACCGAGCCTGCCGTATTTATGGCTCCTCCATAAAGAAGAAACTTCTCAGTAAGAGTTGTTTTACCTGCATCAGGATGAGAAATAATCGCAAAAGTTCGTCTTTTCTCAATTTCTGATTTTATATTATCAGCCATCATAACCTCTTTTCCACAAAAAATTACAGCTCACATATTTTATGTGTGAACCGTAATTTTTAATCATTTTTTATTTATCTGCTCTCTATAAGATGAACGCTCTTGCGTTCATCATTCATAATCAAGCTTATATCTTTACATTGAAGTTTCGCTAGAAACTTCTAAGATGAACGCTTTTGCGTTCATCATTTCATCTGTTTTATATAAGCTTCATAACCTATCTTGCCAAGTTTCTCGTCTTTTGCAACTACCTGGTCTTTAAGTTCTTCCTTATAATTTGCAAGTTTCTCTCTAAGCTCCTTATCAGAGATAGAAAGCATCTTTGCTGCAAGAATAGCTGCATTTGCTGCTCCGTTTATAGCCACTGTCGCAACAGGTATTCCTGAAGGCATCTGTACAATCGAATAAAGCGAGTCAACTCCGCCAAGTGACTTCGTATGGATAGGAACTCCTATTACCGGAAGCGGGAACATTGCTGCACACATACCGGGAAGATGAGCTGCTCCACCTGCACCTGCTATGATAACCTCAATGCCTTTGCTCTCTGCACTCTTTGCATACTCGACAAACACATCCGGTTCTCTGTGTGCTGATATTACTTTCATCTCATAGTCAATACCAAACTTTTCAAGCATCGCTGCTGCCTTTGACATAACCGGTAAATCTGAATCGCTTCCCATTAAGATACTTACTTTAGCCATTTTGTATTTCCTCCATTGTTTAAAATATTATAATGTTGGGGGCAAAAGGTGCTCTGCCCTTAACTGATGCCACAAATTGCTCCATTGCTAAACAACTTGAGCAATCCTGTATATTTACAATCAAATCTGATTTCTGTCTGCTTCAAAGCAGAAACTCTGACAAAATATAATTACTTAAATCAATTCCTTTATCTGTCAGATAAATTCTATCACTATTATCATTTTCAGACAATAGGTTATTTTTTATAAATTTATCTATCACATCACCGTAAATTTCATCAATACTGTAATTAAACCTGTTCTTAAACTCAGTTTTTGACACACCGATGCACTTTCTAAGACCGACAAACATAAATTCTTCCATCTTTGCTTTTTCTGTCAGCTTCTCATAACTTTCAACTTTACTTTTTATTTCCGTATCAAAATCACAGCCAACCGTGGAAGTTTTCATCCTGTTTTTTCCATTTTCTTTATCTGAAACTATCGCATCACAAGAAAATGTATTCAATTCGTTTACTTTATCAGAACACATAACATCCTGATATTTCTTCATTTCTGAGAAGTTTGAAAATCTCGCTCCCTCAAAATATGATGAGGCGCCAAGCCCTATACCGATATAATCGTCAAGATTCCAATAGACGAGATTATGCTTACATTCCCTGTCTTTTTTGCAATAATTTGATATTTCATATCGGTGGTACCCGTTTTCTTCAAGGAATTTTTTTGTATAAGAATACATCTGCCTGTCTGTATCTTCATCAGCAATATCAAGAAGTCCATCCTCGTGCATCTTATAAAAGACCGTTCCCGGCTCGATTATAAGACTGTACGAAGAAATATGTTCCGGCTTCAATGCCACAACACGCTCAAGAGTTTTTCTGTAACTCTCGAAACTCTGCTTAGGAATGTCACTCATTAAATCTATATTTATATTATCAAAATCAGCACCCCTGAGCAGATGATAACTCTCAAGAAATTCCTCGTAGGTATGAATTCTCCCAAGAAGTTTAAGTTCCTTGTCAACTGTGCTCTGAAGTCCGAGACTCACTCTGTTCACACCAATCTTTTTGATTGCATTTATCTTTTCATTGTTGAGAGTTCCCGGATTTGCTTCTATCGTAAACTCTGCATTATCGTCAATATCAAACTGCTTTATAATATCTCCAAGCCGTTCAAGTTCCGATGCCGAAAGGCAGGTTGGCGTACCGCCGCCGACAAAAACAGTCTTAATCCTGTATCTGCCTGAAAGTTTATTTTTCCAAAAAATACTCTCCCTGTAAATGGCATCAAGGTATTTTCTTTTCGTATCATCATCAGAACTAAACGAAAGAAAATCACAGTAATTACATTTTTTCACGCAAAACGGGATATGGACATATAACGCAATATCTTTTTGCATTTACAAATACCTACCCTTTTATCTTAGTTTTAGATACGATGTTTTACTCCTCATCAAGTTTCAATACACTCATAAATGCCTGCTGTGGGATTTCTACATTTCCAAACTGGCGCATCCTCTTTTTACCTTCTTTCTGTTTTTCAAGAAGTTTTCTCTTTCTGGAAATATCACCACCGTAACATTTGGCAAGTACATCTTTTCTCATTGCCCTTACTGTCTCTCTTGCTATTACTTTTCCTCCGACTGCCGCCTGAATAGGTATTTCAAAAAGCTGTCTCGGTATCTCATTTTTAAGTTTCTCACACATCTTTCTTCCACGCTCGTATGCAGTGTCTGCATGAAGTATAAATGAAAGTGCGTCTATTTCTTCTTTATTTATAAGAATATCAAGTTTTACAAGTTTTGACGGAACATATCCATTCATCTCATAATCAAGCGAAGCATATCCTCTTGAACGGGATTTGAGCGCATCAAAGAAATCGTAAATAATCTCATTGAGCGGCAAGTCATATTTAAGAAGTGCTCTCGACTCCTCCATGTATTCCATTCCAATATAAACTCCTCGTCTTTCCTGACAAAGTGTCATTATCGCACCTACAAACTCCTTAGTAACCATTATCTCGGCTGAAACCATAGGTTCTTCCATATGCTCTATTTCTGACGGATCAGGAAGATTTGACGGATTTGTAACCTCTATCATTTCACCGTTTGTCTTGTAAACATGATAGATAACACCAGGTGCTGTCGTTACAAGGTCAAGATTGTACTCTCTCTCTAATCTCTCCTGAATTATCTCAAGATGCAAAAGACCAAGAAATCCGCATCTGAAACCAAAACCAAGTGCAATGGATGTCTCAGCTTCAAACTGTAGTGCCGCATCATTTAATTGAAGTTTTTCAAGTGCATCCCTAAGGTCAGGATATTTCGCACCATCAGCCGGATAAAGTCCGCAATAGACCATCGGCTGGACTTTTTTATATCCCGGAAGTGCCTCGTCACAAGGATTTTCTTCAAGCGTGACCGTGTCACCTACTCTTGTATCACTTACATTTTTAAGACTTGCCGTGATATAGCCTACCATACCTGCCGAAAGCTCATCAGACGGAATAAACTGACCCGCTCCAAAAATACCGACCTCGACAACATCTGCTTTTGCCCCTGTTGCCATCATTTTTATCTCGTCACCCTTTTTGACACAGCCGTCAAATATACGGCAGAATATGATAACACCCTTATAAGCATCATATAATGAGTCAAAAATAAGTGCCTTAAGCGGCTTGTCTACATCTCCTGACGGTGCAGGAATCTTCTTAACTATCTGCTCTAAAACTTCATCTATGTTTGTTCCCATCTTTGCGGAGATAAGAGGTGCATCCTCGGCATCAAGACCGATAACATCCTCTATCTCACTCTTAACTCTCTCAGGCTCGGCACTAGGCAGGTCTATCTTATTTATGACAGGCATTATCTCTAGGTCATGGTCAAGTGCAAGATAGCAGTTTGCAAGTGTCTGTGCCTCTATACCCTGTGCCGCATCAACAATAAGTATGGCACCCTCGCAGGCAGCAAGGCTTCTTGAAACCTCATAGTTAAAATCCACATGACCCGGTGTGTCAATAAGATTAAATATATATTCCTCACCGTCTTTTGCCTTATATACGATACGCACTGTCTGTGCCTTTATCGTGATACCACGCTCTCTCTCAAGCTCCATATTGTCAAGAACCTGTGCCTGCATCTCCCTGCTCGTAAGGAGTCCCGTCTTTTCAATGATACGGTCTGCAAGCGTAGATTTACCGTGGTCTATATGTGCTACGATACAAAAATTTCTGATATTGGACTGTTTAATTCTCTCCATTGTATTCCTCCGCTGTTTTTTTCCATTGTTTTTTATTGTATCACATACGACGGTTATCAGTCAAAACATTTAGGTTTCCGTAACAGTTCAGTCATAAAAAGATAAGCCTGTTACTACCTGCCGTCTATCAGCACTTGTTACAGTTTAAAAAACATAAACTGTAACAGATTTTGGCAATGCTTCGCATCCTGAATTGCCAAAATCCTTACACGATACTTTCTTCTTACGATATTTTCGGTTCCGAAAATATCTACCTGCCGTCTATAAGTACCTCTTTGCCCTTAAACGCAAAACCGTAATGATGTATATTTTCTTCTTTCACTCCTCGTTTGATAAGCTCTGCATCATAGTTTTTTTCTTCTATCTGCTTTAATGCCGCTTTTACCGTTTCTTCAAGTGAGTTTTCTTTTCTAGGATTTATCACTTTAAATTCTATTACGATGCCCGGCAGTTTTTCATTTGTTTTGTCTATTGGTTCAAGCATTATGTCATATCGACCGTAGCCGCTTTCACGGTTTGAGGTAATGATGTAGTTTTCTGTCTGGTCTACTATAAGACCAAGTACAAAGCCATGGAAAAAGTTTTCCGGAGCCTTTTTTTCTGACGTATGCTTTCCTGAGTCAAATGAACTGAAAGTTTTTAGTGCTACATCATTCATATAGTCATTCATACTCTCTATATCACCACTTATAAGTGCCCTTATAAACTCATTTGTTTCCTGCTTTGCAGGACTAAACCATCTGAGTATCATTTTTCTAAACATAAATAATATTTCACGGTTTGTCAAAGCAAGTTCATATTCATTATCGCTTTCTCTTATCAGATTCAACTCTTCTGACGAAACAACTTTCAAATAGCCGCTCGCAAGCATAAGACTCCACACAGCATCCTCTGAGTAGTCTAGCTCTGAAAATACTATCTGCTCATCTACAATAACATTTATTTTTTCACCACTAATAAGATTTTCTATCATTGTTTTTATATATGGACTTCCTTTTTGAACAAGACTGTTTATTAGTCCATTTGAACTTGAATCTGCCCAATAGGTTTTTAAACTCTTAAATTTCAAAAAATTTATTATCGACCACGGATTATAAATATCTTTTTTATCTCCAAAAGTAAATCCGTCATACCATGTTTTCACAATATCCTTTTTGTCTGAAAGTCCCTGTTCATCAAGAGAATTAAACACTTCTTCTTCCGTAAAACCAAATGCTGTCTCATATTGGTTTGATGTGGTAGTAACTACTACAAGATTATTCAAATCTGAGAAAATACTCTCTTTTGACACTCTCGTAATTCCTGTCATCATCGCTCTTTCAAGATATGGGTTTGTCTTAAAAGCTGCATTAAAAAGACTCCTTGTGAATGCTACGAGTTCCACCCAGTATCCGTTTACATAAGCCTCCTGCATAGGTGTGTCATATTCATCGAGTAATATAATCACATTTTTTCCAAAATAACTACTCAGATACTTTGAAAGACTATTTAATGCAAACGACACATCTTTGTCTATAGGATTTTCCAAAAATGACCTGTATTTTGCTTTTTCTGTGTCACTCATACAATCCGACTCAAGTAAAAAGCGGTTATTCTCATATAATTCTGCAATTTTTTCATATATCTGATTTTTTGCAAGTTCAAATGTATTTCCCTTAATTGAAGCAAAGCTTAAAAATATCACCGGATATGTTCCCTGCAATTTGCGATATTTTTCATCTTTCCATATTTCAAGACTCTCAAATAAATCCCCTCTGTCCTTATATTTGTTCGAGAAAAAACATTCAAGCATACTCATATTTAATGTTTTTCCAAACCGGCGGGGGCGGGTTATAAGTGTAACTATATCGTCATTGTCCCACCACTCTTTTATAAAATTTGTCTTATCTACATAAAAGTTATCTTTTTCCCGTATTGACTCAAAACTTTGATTTCCTATACTTATAACCTTTGCCATATGCACCCCTCCTGTTTATTTTTTGCAAACCAAGTACCCTATTCAGTAGCTTTATTTTAACATTGAAGCATTGTAATGTAAAGCTAATACCCCTCATCACCTTATCTGCCGCCAAGCACCTGACCTATCACTCCTGCAAGGTGCGGCATGGCATTTTTTGCCTCCTGTAATGTATTGTTTTCATTTCCAAGTTCTATAAGGAGCGACCTTTTTCTAAGATGCAGGTTATAGCGATAGCCTTTAAGATAGACCGGCTTTGCAAAATCAGTATAATTTTCCATGCACTTTAATTTTAACTGTAAACTAAATGCAAGATTGTATTGAAGATTTGGATTATAAAGATACCCTATATTTCCACGGCGGTTTCTTGATAATCCGTTAAAAAGCATAATCTGTGCTGTCCTCTTACCGTTTATCACGGTTGTTCTGTGCACCTTGTTTCCTACTCCGTCCCTGTGCAGATCTATCACCACTTGTACTGACGGATATTTTTGCAATGTCCTCTTTACCTGATTAGCCGCATTATTATAAGCCCTGTTTCTGTCTATCCTGCCATTTATTATGTCATATCTGGTTGTATCATGTATCACATTGTAACCTTGTTTTTTCAGATAATATGTAAGTGTTGTACCGACTCCGACAATCGACTGGCTGACGACTCCGCTCTTGCTGTCACGAAATGCTTCTGAACCTCCATGAGTATGAAATATAAGTATCTGCGGCTTTCTTCTGTTCTTTTTTATTCTAAGGTCTGCCGACAAGAGTTTTTTTACATTAAAAATCTTATTATCAATGGAAGTTGTCGAATCTGTTATATAAAAATTTTTTAAAAGGTAATTCCTGTTAAGTCCTTTTTTCAGCGTATTTATTTTACTTATGTTTGCCTTTAATGCAGCCCTGCTGTTATGACTTATCACTATATCCTTCTGCTTTATCTTTTCACTGTCACCTTTTAGTTTTTCCTCTTTTTTTGCCGCTTCATTTTCTTTTTTTGCAAGCTCTAAATCTTCATTTTCTTCCTGACAAGCCTGTCTGTATAATTCTCCTGACATTCCGCTCCATGTATTTTTACGACTGTTTTTTCCCGCCCATGTCATTGCCGTTTTTTCAGCATTTTTCTCACTAACACTCTGAAATCTGTTTCCATTTTCAACTATATATGTAACTCCCGAACTTGTTCCTGTTATAAACTTAAGCCATATCGGAACCTCACTTCCGTTTTTTGCCATACTTATTGCCGTGGAATTTGAATATCCAAAATCCACGAGTATATTTGCAGTCATTTTTTTTAATTTATCCGCAATATTTAATTTCTCCAACCTGACTATAAAAAAACTTGACAGCCATATGATAACAACAGCAACAGCAACAAATTTCCTTGTATTTTTCATATACCATGTCCTACTCTTTCCAACAGCAAATCCCCACTGCCGATGTGTCACAGCATCCAATTTTATATAATGTACCCCGAAATCTTCTGAATGAAGAATTTCGAGAGCACATTATGCCTTTACACAACAGCTATTGCCGTTATTACATATTTTAAATATTACTACTCACAGTTACGATGTAAAAGTAACTATATATCTTCTAAGAACAAAATATGCAGAAGATTTTATTTATATGATTTTATTTCTGCAAAGCCATATTTAGTCCGCCGGCTATTGCTTTTCCGATAAAAAATATCTGCTCGTCAATATCTTTAGGTGTCACAAACAGACCGCTGTATTTGTCATTTGACATTCCATTTAAAAATATGTCAGTTTCCTCCTGAGAAAATCCCTGCTTAAGAAGCGTCTCCTCTATACAGTCATATGCAACCGTAGCCATTGATACAACTGTCGGCACACCTATCGCAATCACCGGAATTCCCATGACATCCCCGTTTATCTCTTTTCGCCTATTTCCAACCCCCGCACCTGGTGATATTCCCGTATCCGTCACCTGAATTGTATGACACAGCCTTTCAGTATGTGTTGAGCAGAGTGAATCTATAACTATAATGCAGTCAAAATCCCCTTTGCACACAATATTTCTTATTATGTCGCAAGTCTCCATTCCTGTCTGCGACAACACTCCCGGTGCTATGGCACATATTTTTTCAGGGACTATATCTATATACTCCACAACTTTATTACCGAGCATATCAGGCGTCGCATATCTGTTGCCAAGCCCCGCTATCATTATTCTTTTATCTGCTTTATCTCTGCTTACTGTTATATTATCTATTTTTATTTCACTATTCTTTCCATATATTCTTTTTTTATTTGATTTATCACACTCTTCATTTTCTCCTGTTTTACCTTTCTTTATCCTATCATTATCTTCATCTTCTTTATTTTTCTTCTGATTTTCCCAATCTTCGTTTTTTTTATTCTTCTTTATATTTATACTCTCATCACCTTCACCCAATACACTCCCTGCCACTTTTCTGTTCTTACTTACTTTTTCAACAATAATGCTTTCCACAATCCCTGCCAAAACTTTTTCAATTCCTGTCTCGTCACTTTTTTCCCACTCTCTATCTGAAAATTCAAGAGTAATATATTTTCCTACCGGCTTTCCCATCGCTTTCATGCCATGTTCATCCTTAATTTCAACCTCCGTCATAGAAATTCCTGAAATGCCGGTATCTCTCTTTATTATCTTAACTCCTGAAATCTCTACATTATCATCCGGAAAACTCTCCCTGACTTCAAGAGCCAAATCTGTCACTCTGCTAAGCATAATTTCCTCCCAAATATAAGCTGTGTTAATTGCGAAGATAACGATGTTTTTCAATCACACGATTACTCATAAAAATAAATTTTTCCATTAATATATCTAAAATAACCACACCTTTTAACTTCTCCAAAAAAAATATAAATATACAATTACAAACAAATTTTCCACCACACCAAACTCACAGCCGAAGCAAAAGATTATCATACTGACCGAAGGGCGTTAGAACCGTGTCGGTACTTGGCAGATGTATTTTATCTGCCTATGTACTGCTACACGGTTCTCCGAGCGAAAGCGTCCCTGAGCGTAGCATGATAATCCTTTGCTTCGGCGTCCGTTCGCCAAAAAAATTATAAAAAACTCTCAAAAACCACTTGACAAACACCTTAAAAATCACTATGATAAATGAGTATGTTTACTTCAAAGCGACCGTGTCCGGTTTGATGAAACAAAAGATTTCACAATTGGGAGGTGTAAGGAATGGCTAACATTAAATCAGCAAAGAAAAGAATTTTAGTTGATCGCAGAAATGCAGAGAGAAATAAAGCAATCAAGTCTAAAGTTAAGACAGCTATCAAAGGTGTTGATGCTGCTATCGCAGCAGGAGACAAGGACGCTGCTTCTAAGGCTTTAACAACAGCAATCTCTGAAATCAATAGAGCTGCAAGCAAAGGTGTTTTCCACAAGAAAACAGCTTCAAGAAAGATTTCTCGTATTACAGTTGCTGTAAATAAAATCGCGTAATCTATTTAAAATTTAAAGAGTTGCCAATGGTGTGGGCAACTCTTTTTTAATGTATATGAAAATACTCGTAATGCAGCGTGAAGCCAACGAGAATTGCAAAGCAATTCTTGAGAGAAAATGTTGGTTTTGCCCTTTTTATAATATAGAAATACAGGAGACAAACGATGAAAAAAGAAAATTATTTAAAATGGGATGAATATTTTATGGGCATTGCTCTCCTCTCTGCTGAAAGGAGCAAGGACCCCCACACAAGCGTGGGTGCCTGTATTGTCAGTGAAGATAATAAAATCTTATCTGTCGGCTACAACGGGATGCCCCTTGGCTGTTCTGACGATGAATATCCGTGGGAACGCACCTCTGACAATGAACTTGATGCCAAATATCTTTATGTCTGCCATGCTGAGCTTAACGCATTATTAAACTATACCGGTACAAACTTAAAGAATGCCACGATTTATACTACACTCTTTCCGTGTAATGAATGTACGAAAGCTCTCATTCAGTCAGGTATAAAGGAAGTTATATATATGTCAGACAAATATTCTGACACTCCTTCCGTTATCGCAGCAAAAAGGATGATGAACTCCGCAGGAGTAAAATTTACCCCATATAAACCAATAAACCGAAATATAGAATTACAGCTTTAAACCTAAAAAGGGAAATACCTCATCAACGGTATTTCCCTTATATTTTTATATCTATACTTTCTTACTGAGCCTTTTCTTTATATCTCATTATGTAAGACCAAATATCATTTTTTAAATCTCTCCATTTAGTCTTATGCTTGACATAATAGAGCGGGCAAAGCTTACCAGTCACATCATAATGTCTTATCACATTACTTTTACTGACATCGTACCGCGTACAAAGCCAGCCTGTAAGCTTTATCAGTGACTTATAAGTTTCCCTGGAAAACTTACCGGTTTTGTCCGGATGGCAGCACTCAATCGATATGGTATCAGAGTTTCTATTATTTGAAGCATAAGAAATTTCATTTAAAGGAATACATTGTATAATCTGTCCATGAAGTCCGATAATAAAATGACTGCTCACTTTGTTTTTGCTGCTGTCTTCCTCATTTTTCCTGCTCTCAAAATAATTTCTGTTTGCCATCGCATCAGTTCCCGGATTTGCTGTATAGTGAATAACAATACCTCTCACTCTTCTTAAAGCAATTCCTGGTCTTGAATTTATATTTTCCGTAAGTAATCTCACATTTATCTTTGGTCTTGGTACTTTTATACTGCTCAAGTTGATTTTTGATACATCAGAGTTTCTCTCTTTTAAAAACTCTGATTTGACAGCCAATATGCCCACCACAACTAAAACAGCTATAACTGCTGCCAAAACCGAAACACGCAATACTTTCATTCTACGACGCCGCTTCGCTTTTGAAAGTTTTTTCATATTTCCTAGTTATCTCCTACGCTGTAGTTTGGAGCTTCCTTTGTAATGTGTATATCATGTGGATGACTCTCTTTAAGAGATGCAGAACTAATCTTTACAAACTCTCCTGTCTCCTGTAATGTCTTGATGTCAGGTGCTCCACAATATCCCATACCTGAGCGGAGCCCTCCCATAAGCTGGAATACAGTATCTTCTACCGTTCCTTTATATGCAACTCGTCCCTCTACACCTTCAGGAACAAGCTTCTTTGCACCTGTCTGGAAATAACGGTCTTTACTTCCATTTTCCATAGCTGCAATAGAACCCATACCACGATATACTTTGTATTTACGACCCTGATAAAGTTCAAATGTTCCCGGACTTTCATCACAACCTGCAAAGATGCTGCCCATCATGCAGACACTTGCACCTGCTGCGATAGCCTTTGTCATATCTCCTGAATATTTGATACCACCGTCAGCAATAATAGGAATATCATATTTTTTAGCAACTTCATATGCATCCATGATAGCTGTTATCTGTGGCACACCGATACCTGCAACAACACGTGTTGTACAGATAGAACCCGGTCCGATACCAATCTTGACACAATCCACACCGGCTTTTATAAGAGCCTCTGTAGCAGCTCCTGTTGCTACATTTCCTGCAATTATCTGAAGGTCAGGATATGCATCACGAACCATCTTTATAACCTTTAATACATTTGCACTGTGACCATGTGCAGTATCAATAACGATACAGTCAACATGTTTTTCAACAAGTGCTGCAACTCTGTCAAGAATATTTGCAGTAACTCCGACTGCCGCACCACATAAAAGTCTGCCCTGTGAATCTTTTGCAGCTAAAGGATACTGTATCTGTTTCTCAATATCTTTTATTGTGATAAGTCCTGCAAGATTTCCATCCTTATCTACTATAGGAAGTTTTTCTTTTCTTGATTTTGCAAGAATCTTCTTTGCTTCCTCAAGAGTAATTCCAACCTGTGCAGTAATAAGTCCTTCTGAAGTCATAGACTCCTTAATCTTCTTAGAAAAATCAGTCTCAAATTTCAAATCTCTGTTTGTGATTATACCGACAAGTTTTTTTCCCTCTGTAATAGGCACACCAGAAATATGAAACTTAGCCATAAGATCGTTTGCATCTTCTAAAGTATGCTCCGGTGATAAATAAAATGGGTCTGTGATAACACCGTTCTCTGAACGCTTAACCTTGTCTACCTCATCAGCCTGTGCCTCAATTGACATATTTTTATGGATGATTCCTATACCACCCTGTCTTGCCATTGCAATTGCCATACGATACTCTGTAACAGTATCCATTCCTGCGCTCATCATAGGTATGTTGAGCTTAATTGATTTAGTCAGATTGGTTGCTAAAGAAACCTGATTTGGAATTACCTCTGAATAATGTGGCACCAATAAAACATCATCAAATGTAATGCCTTCACCAATAATCTTACCCATCTTAATATCCTCCTTATTAAATTCGTAAATAGTGTATTGTATTAGTATATAACAATGTTTTTAAGCTTGTCAACACTGATTTTACCTATGCCTCCTGTACCTTACTTCTTCCCTTAAGCTTCATAAGCTCAAGCATTTTTTCATCAGGAGTAAATCTTATCCTCTCTTTTCCTTTGTCCCCAAGTACAACTGCGATGTAATGCTTGTCACCGGACATTCTTGAAGAATAATCTTCCATCGGAAGATTTCTTGAATTGTATAAAACAGGTGCATCTTCAGGTGCAATAAGTTCTATTTTCTCCATATCAATTCTTTTTTTATGTTTTCTTCTCTCACCGTTGATTATAAAATCAAAGTCTATCTGACCATCGACAAAAACATATTCATATGCAACATTTTTCTTTGGCAGAAAATAAATTATCATGGCATCAACAATAAAAACAAATATCAGGAGATATAAGCTTTTAAAAACCATAAGATCAACTACTACCAAAAAAAGACATAAGAAAATCAGCCCAAACCTCAATGCCGTTCTTTTCGGTGAAGGTTTAGCTTTTAAATAAGTTTCTGAATATAATTCTTCCATATTTATTTCCTCTCTTTATCATGAAACTATCTGACTCTTCTTCTTTCCAAGTAAGAACCAGAATTTTGAATTTATTATCAATATCAGACTATACTCTATCATCATAAGAATAGCCAGTATGATAATACATTGACCGACATATTTGTGATTTCCTACATCAGGCAGAAAAGTAACCTTTTCCCATCCAAAATACGCTACCGAACGCAGTCCGAAAACAGTATGCGTACACATGACGGCAAGCGAATTTTTTCCCCAGAAATCAAGACCTGACAAACTGATTCTTTTTGACAGGAAATCAAGTATCATTATGACACCAAGAGACCCGACAATGCCACAGATATAAAACAATGCAGGTTTGTCTCCCTCCTCAAGCATATGGATATCTATATGTGAATTCATCTGTGACAATATTATATTTACAACAGAAAATGTAATACCAGCCACCAATTTTAAGCCGTCACTTTTTATCTTGCGATAGTATTTATATATAACATATCCTACCCCGATAAACCATGCCGCCATAAATCCCTTTCCGATGGCACTAAGCAGAGCCGAAATATTGTCTATGCTTGTCTGTGTAAGCTTTCCGTCTGCACGAAGCACAAAACTGTCAATAATATTGTTTGTCGCTGTTATCGCATACAGACCTGCAACTGAATACAAAAGCTTTATTGCAATGTGGCTTCTTATTAAAAAGAAGAATATAATCTCTCCGAAAAAAATAGTCGGCAAAAACCACATTGAATTTATACCTGTTAAAAATACACTGTCCCACAAATATTCCCAAAATACTTTTGTAATCTTTTTTATTGGCTTTTCCTTCACATAAATACAACCAACTTTGAACATAATACCAAGAATACTAAAGGTTACATAAGGTATGGCAAGACTTGTGAGTGTTTTTTTCATGAACACACCAAAACTTCTCTTTTTGACAGATCCCGTGTAACTCATCAGAAAGCCGGACATAATATAAAAAATAACTACCTTAAATGATGACATCCATAAATCAACAGGATTATCATACTTAGTGATGTGTCCTAACATTATCAGCAACATTCCCAACCCTTTAGCCGCATCAACATAACCAATTCTTTCTTTCATTGTCAAAATCCATCCTAAAATATATATTTATTTGTGCAAAGTTTATTATAATGCATACACCTTTTATTTTCAAGACAGAGTTTTCGTTTTCATCGTCCACATACACGATTAAAACCAACTATCACAGCATAAAAGTAACCTAAATTTCCAGGATTTCATCTGACTAAAAATCAACAGAGGGCTTCATATCTGAAACCCTCTGTCTTAAATTTAATAATATGGTCTGTATTATTTATTACATCATTCCCATTGGTGCCCCACCTGCCGGCATAGCTGCTGGTGCATCTTCCTTGATGGTAGAGACTACTGACTCTGTTGTAAGAAGTGTTGATGCAACGCTTGTAGCATTCTGAAGTGCACTTCTTGTAACCTTTGCAGGGTCAACGATTCCTGCTGCCACCATATCTGTATATTCTTCTTTAAGGATGTTAAATCCTGTTCCTATCTCAGACTCACGAACCTTGTTGATGATAACTGCTCCTTCAAGACCTGCATTATGTGCGATAGTTGATAAAGGTGCTTCGAGTGCTTTAAGGATAATATTTGCACCTGTCTTTTCATCACCCTCAAGTGTAGCTGCAAGTTTTGCAACTTCTTTTGAAGCATGAATATAAGCTGAACCACCACCTGAGATGATTCCTTCTTCTACTGCTGCCTTTGTTGCTGCAAGAGCATCTTCCATACGAAGTTTTGCTTCCTGCATCTCTGTCTCTGTAGCAGCTCCGACACGGACAACTGCAACTCCTCCTGCAAGTTTTGCAAGTCTTTCCTGAAGTTTTTCCTTATCGAAATCAGATGTTGTCTCTTCCATCTGTGCTCTTATCTGGGCGATTCTTCCTGCGATAGCATCCTTGTCACCTGCACCGTCAACGATAACAGTGTTCTCTTTCTGAACCTTAACAGATTTAGCACGACCAAGCTGCTCGATAGTTGTATCTTTAAGCTCAAGTCCGACTTCCTCAGAGATAACAGTACCGCCTGTAAGGATTGCAATATCCTCAAGCATAGCCTTTCTTCTGTCACCATATCCCGGAGCTTTTACGGCTACGACATTGAATGTACCTCTAAGTTTGTTGATAACGAGTGTTGTAAGAGCTTCACCCTCAACATCCTCAGCGATGATAAGTAATTTAGCACCGCTCTGTACAATCTGCTCAAGTAATGGGAGGATTTCCTGAATGTTAGAAATCTTCTTGTCTGTAATAAGGATGTATGGATTGTCAAGGTTTGCTTCCATCTTATCCATATCTGTTGCCATATATGCTGAAACATAACCTCTGTCAAACTGCATACCTTCAACAAGATCAAGTTCTGTTTTCATAGTCTTTGACTCTTCGATAGTGATAACACCGTCATTTGAAACTTTTTCCATTGCATCTGCAACCATTTCTCCGACTGCTTCATCACCTGCTGAGATTGCTGCTACTTTTGCAATCTGGTCTTTTCCTGTTACTTTTGAGCTCATGCTTGCAATAGCATCAACTGCACAGTCACAAGCCTGCTTCATTCCTTTTCTTAAAATGATAGGATTTGCACCTGCTGCAAGGTTTTTCATTCCCTCATTTACCATTGCCTGAGCGAGAACTGTAGCTGTTGTTGTACCATCACCTGCAACATCATTTGTCTTTGTTGCAACTTCTTTTACAAGCTGAGCACCCATGTTCTCAAATCCATCTTCAAGTTCAATATCTTTTGCAATAGTAACACCATCATTTGTGATAAGCGGAGCACCAAATGATTTATCCAATACTACATTTCTTCCTTTAGGTCCAAGTGTAACCTTTACTGTATCTGCAAGTTTATTTACACCACTCTCAAGAGCTGCTCTTGCGTCTGCACCGAATTTAATTTCCTTTGCCATTATTAAAAGCCTCCTAATCTGCTATATTTGATTTCTACAAATCACTTTAATTTTATTGTGTCAAATTCTATTGTTTTAAATCTTTTTATTTGAAATAAGATTATATCTTATAACTGATATTTTTTTAATAAAATATATTAACCTTAATCCTCTACGATTGCTACAATGTCATTCTGACGAACTACGATAAACTCCTCATCTCCGAGTTTAACTTCTGTACCTGCATATTTAGAATAGATAACCTTATCTCCTACACTAACCTGCATCTTAACTTCTTTACCGTCAACAACTCCTCCCGGACCAACGGCAATTACTTCTGCCTGCTGTGGCTTTTCCTGGGCATTTCCCGGTAATACGATACCTGATGCTGTTGTCTCTTCTGCTTCTAACTGTTTTAATACAACTTTGTCTCCTAATGGTGATAATTTCATGTCTATATCCTCCTTACGCTTCTTAGTTTACTAGCACTCACTTACTCTGAGTGCTAACCATAGTTTTAATATATTTCATTTAATGATATTCTGCAATATTATTCATTATGAAAAAACAGCCTATTTTCCTATAATTCTCATTTTTTCTCTTATTTTCTCTTTTTTACTCACTTTTAAATTTTTTATATTTATTTTCAAAATTTTAAACTTTTGGCATTTAAAATTTAACTATATCTGCATCAAAGCAGTCATAGCGAAAATAATTGTAACAATAATGTTTTTTGACAGCCGAACCTATATATAATATAATTTTTTAAGAAACACAATTAAATCAGGCACCTCTGGAGGTCACAATGAAAGAACAGCTTTATACTATACCTGTCAATGATGCATTTAACGAACCATGTGAATGTCCTCTCTGCAAGATATATGACAATCTCGAACAGGAATCAATTGATTTTATGTTAGGGCCAAGCTATATGGAAGACGACATACGAATGGAGACAAACAAAACCGGATTTTGCACAAAACACATAAAACAACTCTACGACAGACAAAACCGTCTTGGTATCGCTCTTATGCTGCATACACATATGGAACATACGGGTGAACATATTGAGAAAATGGCAAAATCATGCAATTCTTCCAAAAAAAGTCTGTTTGGCAAAAAAGAAAAATCACCGCTTATTGATTATATTAAAGAAATTGAAAATTCATGCTATATATGTAACCGTATAGAAAATGTATTTGACAGATATATAAAGACAGTCATACACTGCTACACACATGATGATGATTTCAAAAAGAAATTTAATGAATCTAAAGGCTTTTGCACAAAACATTATGGTATGCTATATGAATATGCCGAAAAAACATTAAACTCTTCAGCTTTAAATAATTTTATATCAGACTTAAATGATATATACATAAATAATTTTAAGCGTGTGACAGATGAGCTCGAATGGTTTATCGATAAATTTGACTATAAAAATGAAAATGAGCCCTGGAAAAATTCCAAAGATGCCATTCAAAGAAGTATATTAAAAACAAATGGACTTTTCATAGAATAGACTATTTAAAAATATACCATTAACAATCTGTTTTAAAATCTTTTATGCTATAAACAAAAAACAAACCGGAACAGCCACACAGAATAAAAAATCATCAGAACAACAAAGAGACAGAATTTAAAATTCTGTCTCTTTTATCATTTAGCTGATACCGGCTTTCTTCTTGTCTTCGTTAAGAAGCTCCTTAATATCTCTTGCCTTATTTTTAATTCTCTCATTTGCATTGCGTGAAGTGAGCACTTTTGATATCCATCTTCCTGATTCTTCATATTTGCCCGTTCTTCTTGCAAGCTCGGCAACAAGGAAAGTAACCGTCATTTCATCCATACCGCACATAGGAAATGACTCTCTTGAAAATGCTGTCATAAATCCATCATAAGCCTTAGAAAGAAGTTCTGTTTCCTCTTTTTTAAGCTCTTTTATAGTCTTATCATAGTCCTTTGTCTCTTTTGGAAGAGTCTCTGCTTTTCCTCTGTAGAGCCATGCCATTTTAAGACAGGTATATGCTTTCTCACTGTTCTTTGCCTTTTTCACTATCGCATTTGCAAGAGCAAGCTGATGACGAAGTATCGCATCATCATATGTGTATGTACTTCCCGTTTTCGGAAGTCCGCTGAAATTTTTACTTATATTTTCACGAATAAGTTTCGCCTGTGCCGGCATCATAAATTTAAAGAAACGGCTTAATGATGCATATCCGCACTCAGGACACACAAGTGCATCATATTTAAGCGAATCTACAAGCTGATATTTAGGTCTGAGATCAGTATCCGCAGATAAAAGCTTAACTTTTCCGGTTCTTATCATTTTTGAATGAAATTCATTGTCACATACCGGACATGTATATGATTTATCAAACAGCAGATCTTCTTCTGTCACCTTATGTTTTTGTGTAGCCGCTGTACCCGGCTGCCCTGGCTTTGCAGCATTTTTCTTGGAATCTTCTTCAAATATTTCAAGCTTGTCAAGCTTTCCAAGTCCAATTTTCTCTAATCCGGAAAATAATCCCATGATAAATCCCCCTTACTTTGGTTTGTATGAACTTTTTAATGAAACAATACGATTAAATACCATATGCTCTTTTGTTGAATCTTTTGAATCAACACAGAAATAACCATGTCTTACAAACTGGAAACTGTCAAGTGCTTCTGCTTCTGCAAGAGCAGGCTCTACATAACAATCATCAAGAACTGTCAATGAATTTGGATTAACATTAATCGAACCATCTTCATTATACACCCCTTTTTCTTCATCTACAATATTCTCATACAGCCTTATCTCACATTTTTCCGCTGTTTCAGCACAAACCCAGTGAATCGTACCCTTAACTTTTCTTGCATTAAACCCTGAACCACTCTTTGTCTCCGGGTCATAAGTACAATGTACTTCCGTGACATTTCCGTCTTCATCAGTCACATAATCCGTACAAGTCACGAAATATGCATTCATAAGACGGACTTCATTGCCTGGATACAGCCTGAAATACTTTCTAGGAGGTTCAATCTTAAAGTCTTCTCTATCAATATATAAAACTCTGCCAAAAGGAACCTTTCTGCTGCCCATCTCAGGATTTTCCTGATTGTTTGACACATCGAGATACTCTATTTCATTTTCAGGATAATTTGTAATAACAAGTTTTACAGGATCGAGCACTGCCATCATACGAGGTCTTTTCATCTTTAAGTCCTCTCTTATACAATACTCAAGCATCGCATAATCAGATGAACTCTGTGCCTTTGATATTCCCGAAAGTTCAATAAACATTCTTATTGACTCCGGTGTAAATCCACGCCTCTTAAGTGCTGCTATAGATACAAGTCTTGGATCATCCCATCCGTCAACTATTCCATCTTCAACAAGCTTCTTTATATAACGCTTACCTGTCACAACATTTGTAAGGTATAATTTTGCAAACTCAATCTGTCTTGGCTTGTTTTCCATGTCGATCTCATTTACTACCCAGTCATACAAAGGTCTGTGATCTTCAAACTCAAGTGTACATATAGAATGTGTAACTCCCTCAACCGTATCTTCAATAGGATGTGCGAAATCGTACATAGGATAAATGCACCACTTGTCACCTGTTCTGTGATGACTCATTCTTGCAACACGGTAGATTACGGGATCTCTCATGTTTATATTAGGCGAACTCATATCTATCTTCGCACGAAGTACCTTGCTTCCATCCTCAAATTCACCGTTTTTCATTCTCTCAAAAAGCTCAAGGTTTTCTTCAACCGTTCTGTCTCTATATGGACTGTTCTTTCCCGGCTCCTTTAATGTTCCACGATACTCTCTTATCTCATCTGCTGAGAGATCACATACATACGCCTTTCCTTTCTTGATAAGTTTTACGGCACATTCATACATCATATCAAAATAATCTGATGCATAAAAAACATGCTCCATATCAAGATCTCCGCAGATCCATTTAACATCTTCGAGAATTGAATCAACAAATTCTGATTTTTCTTTTGTAGGGTTTGTATCATCAAAACGCAGATTAAACTGTCCGCCATATTCTTTTGCAAGGCCTGAATTTAAAATAATAGATTTTGCGTGTCCAATGTGAAGATAACCATTTGGTTCAGGTGGAAATCTTGTTACTACCTTTTTGCAGCGTCCCTCCTCAATATCTTTATCTATTATGTTTTCAATAAAATTACGAGATACTGTCTCCTTCTTTTCCTCTGAATTTTCCTTAATATCAACCGGACTACTCAACTGTGTCTCCTCCTTCGATCTTATATTTAAAATACTGTTACCTCTCACATTATCGTGCAGCGATAACAAAATACTGTCCTATATTCTAACATAAAATTTACAAATATTAAAGTATTTTTTATTTTTCGCTTTTTAATGGTAACAGTTCAGCCTTTTATTTTAATTGTAATATTTCTATACTTTCAAAAAAGACATATCAATATCATGACATGTCTTTTGTATTGTTAATATATTATTTAAATTTATGACCACCAAGTTTCATTCTGGCACCTGCAAGATATACACTGAAGAAATGAAAACTTTTCATATTCTTTGTCTTTCCTCTGTAAAGGATAGTTTTCTGTCCCTGTAAAACTCTTTTTGCAGCACTTATACAGCTTTTCCACTGCTTTGAACCTGTTCTTTTTGCATCATACTGTTTTAATCTTTTTTTAAGCGAACCATTTCTTACCGGCGAAAACTGTCCTTTCTGATAAATAACACCCTTTATGCTGTTTGGAAATGACTTTGAACTTACTCTGTTCATTACTACGATACCAACTGCAACTTTTCCCTGATAAGGCTCTGAACCTGCCTCACAGTTAATTATGCTTGCCATAAGTCTTAAATCAGATTTTGAATATTTTTTCTTTTTTCTTTTCTTAGTTGTTTTTTTAGCCTTTGTTGTCTTTTTATTTGAAGCCTTTGTATCTGATTTATCTGATATACTTGAAGATGTTGCAACAGACTGAACTACAGTAGTTTCTTCTATATTTACATTTTCAGATTTGAGTATCATGCCTTCAATCTGGGTATCTGCTGTCTCATTAGCTGATGCATATGAAGAACCGGCTGTGAATGATGTCATAAATAATGATACTGCCATGACCATCACAGCGACTTTCTTGAATCTCATAAAATATAACCTCCTAAATGTTATAATTGCTTTAATGTAACGCAATATTTTCTAAACCTTTGCTTAACAATTATGTAACAATTATAACACAGATTTTAAAAAATGCAACCCCCCTAACACAAAATTTTAAATCCACACCTATTATCCCCCAATAGTTATTGTATATTCTGTATGTTTTTGTATTAAAAAAGAGTGTAAATTTTGTCATTTTTCGACAATTTTTACACTCTTTATTTTGTTTATATTTATTTTGATATTTCGCATTTAAATTTTATTACAAAATTGTTACGCCATTTCTTACACATTGCACATCTTAAGATTTGCATATTTTATTTTTCCGCCAAAGAGATCAAGTGCACTTCCAATTGTAAAATCAACCCTGCCATTTCCCTTTTCCCTGATAAATGAAATATCTTTCATTGAATGTATTCCACCTGCATATGTCACAGCTTTGTCCTCGAGTTTTCCGAGTGTTTCTACAACATTTTTTTCAATACCCGATGATTTTCCTTCGACATCAACAGCATGAACAAGAAACTCATCACAATAACTTCCAAGTTTCTCTAGAAGTTCGATATCAAATTTTTCTTTTGTCATCTTCTGCCATCTGTCAGTGACTACATAATAATCATTGCCATCAGAACGGCAGCTAAGATCCAGTACAAGTCTTTCTTTTCCCACTAAATGAGATAGATTTTCCAATCTGTCATAGTCTATAATACCATCTCTAAATACATAAGATGTCACAATAACATGGGAGGCTCCCATATCCAGATATTTTTCTGCATTATCATTATTTACTCCACCGCCTATCTGCATTCCTCCAGGATATGCTGCCAATGCAAGTTTTGCCTGTTCTATATCTTCATTATAATATGTACTTCCGGCCGGGTTTAATATAATTATATGCCCGCCTTTAAATCCATCTTTCTTATACATATTGGCATAAAAATCCGCTTTTTTTTCAGAGACAAAATTATTTTTTGCCTGATTTTCGTTGTCGGTCAGTGAACCTCCAACTATCTGCTTTACACATCCGTTATGAATATCTATACACGGTCTGAACTTCATCCTGATTCCTCCATTTTTACAGCACTGCGGCAAAAACAAAAATATTTATATTCACACTATTTTTTGCTGCCTGACTTTTCCTGTTTAGTTATCATCTTGGCTATCTCACTAAAATCCTCATCCTCTTCAAACTGATACTCGCCAGCCCTTATCTTTCCGGCATAATCATTGTCTTTCATATAATCGACAAACTTATCTGAATCGTCTATAACTCCTTCTTTTTCAAGTTTATCTGCAACTTTCTTTGCCCAGTCTCCGCTATTTATTGTCAGATTTTTCTTTTCATTTTCCATATCCTGCTCTAACTTTTTCTTTTCACTTTTAAACTTGTCTGTATCACTGCTCTTTTTTGAAGCCTTAGATGATGCTTTTGGTGTATTTTTAATATTATTATCCTGCTTATCTGCATCATCGCTACTTGACTTGCTGTCATTTCCACCTGACACTGAGGAACCTGTTGCCGGTGCTTTTGTATCTAATACACTTCTATTGCCGCTCGTGCTAAAAGTCATACCAAGCTTTCTCGCTCTTGATATAACTGCCGAATCAGATGTCCGTATAAGACATGATATTCCAAGGATAACAGCAACAAACAAAACTCCTGTTCCAAAACCTCTTAAAAATGATTTTTTATCCATTTTATCTCTCCATTTCATTACCCGTCAATCTATCGCAGCCGTCCACATAGACTATAACTATACAACCGCTATTTATTACTGTTCACACCACGGTGCAGCCAGAATAATCTAACATTATCTTGCGTTATATAGGTCTACAACAAGTTTTACCTCTCCCTGTCCGATTGAAAGCATCTTTGATATTTCCAATATACTTATTCCTTTTTTATACAATGCAATAATCTCACTATTTGAATTTGAAGAATTATCATTTCTTTTATTTCTGTCATAATAAGTATTTTCTTCTTCAGAATCTCTTCCGTCCGATGTCTCGGTAATCTCAGCTATTGCCTTTGCTTCATCATCATCAAGCACTGATGAAAATGCCTCATTTGATTTCTCATCTTCACCTGTATTCCTTACATTTTCAACCTCAATCTGCCTAATGGCACTGTCAACATCCGACAACTGTTTCTTTACTTCCTGATATGTCTTAGCTGCTTCATCACGAAGACCTGCATTTGTTGTATCTACGCTGTGAACAAGCTTCTGTATCTCTTTTTCCTTTTCCGTCAGCATATTGTATAAGAAAACAGTTTCTTCATGATTTTTTTCTATTTTATCAAAAACCTCTTTTGAATACTCATTAAATCCCATTATCTTGTCATTTGAAATCTGACTGAATTTTTCATCTGCTTTCGTTATGATGTAGTCTTCTGTTTCTTTAACGGCATCCTTTATCTTTTCTTCGAGTTCTTCTGCATCTATATTACTCTTTGTATTGTCTGTTTCCTTTTCATCTGACAGACGAAAACTTGCAATAACTGCTGCTATACCAATTATGAGCATTATTATTTCTATTGCGATCATTTTACTTTTATCCTCATTTCTTTATCATATCTTTATATCAAATAATCCACCCTCTGTCGGGTTAAGATTTTTAACCTTGTCTTTTTCGGAAGATTTTTTATTTTTTCCGTTGCTATTCTTACCGTATTTTCCTTTTCCTCCACCCTCTTCATCATTCTTTAATTCGTCATTATTAACATTCCGTCTCGCTATTGCAGTTTTTGTTTCTTTCTGCACAGTCTGCTCAAACATTGCCGCCGTCTGCTGATTCTCAACATCCTGTTTTATATGCTCCGACTGTTGAATCTGTGAAATTTCCTGCGATTTTGGTGGCATTGTTATATAATCTACCGTCAATGACATTGAAATCACCCCTTTCAGCTTTGTAAAATTTCTTTTTTAGTAAGGTTTTATTCTTATATCTGCACCTTCTCTGACAAAAGTGCAATGCTGCGTCTCTGTATGTATAAATGATGTCATGTTTGATATTACTATCTTAACTCCGGGATATGCAATACTTTCTACTCTTATCTTTCCTCCGTCAGAGGTTCTTCGCATCTCCTCATCAATTTTTTCATATTCTTCTGTCTCCTCCTCAACAGTATTGTCAATGACTTTGATTCTCTCTGTACCCTCTTTTACAAATTTCATCTTATCTGCCGGAAGTTTTCCCTGTGTCTTTAATCGCTTTTGCAGCAATGCGAGATTTTTTACTATCGACTCTTTTTCATCCATCAATTGGTCGATATGTTTTTCTATAATACGATATCTTTCACCTAAAGTTGTGTCCAGACCAACCTCTAATTCTGTCGGTGTCCCCATTGTAGAGCCTGCAATTTTTGTCTCAATCCTTGTCGTAGTTGCAACACTTCCACCTGCTATCAATCCTCTTTTACCACTTACTATAATGTCACTGTTTGCATCAATCTTACTGTGCATTATGGCATCTGTGTAAACAGCTCCTCCGGCTTTAACAGTTGCACTTTCAATGAAGTTTGAAATAACATCACCTTTTGCTTCCATAACTCCTTTTCCCATGCCCTGCATACCTCTTTTCAGGACTATCTTCCCTTCTGAAATAAGTGTCGCTCCCTCTACTGCACCTTCCACTGTAATATCTCCGGCTGCCTTGACCGTATATCCGGTAATAACATTTCCTTTAACCTCTACTGCACCATCATAGTCTATATCTCCGGTTGAAGGACCTACATCACCCTCTATAACATATGTATCTGATACAAAAACTCTGTCCTCAACAAGCGTTACATTACCTGAAACATCCGAATACATCTTAAGACCATCTTCCGATAAATGTATATTTTTCCCATGTCTTAGTCTCTTATTTCTGACTTTTTTAGGTCTTATGATATTTCCGTAAACATCCTCTCCCGGTGTACCATAATCAATCGGTACAAGAGTAGCAAGTAACTGTCCCTCCTGTACTTTTTCTATCATGTCAAGCTTATGAAAATCTACACTTCCATCCTCACTCATCGCCGGTTTTGATGTTTTGTCAGCATCAAATTCATATATTATCTCTGCACTTTTTCCATCTACCGGCATCTTAGCCTTGGCAATAAGTATATCCGTACAATATAGTCTGGCTCTTAATGCCAGTTCAATATTTTTGTCAATAAAACCAGATTTGATTCCACGCTGCTCTATCAGATTTTTCAATTCTGAAACCGAAAGTCTTGCCCCTTTGTCGGATGGCGGATATAACCTGATTTTTGCATAAAATCCATTTTTGTCCGTAGAAATAATTGCAAATTCTTTCTCAGGAAGATGATTTTCTTCTAAAACTTTAACTTCTACACTTCCTGTTTCGTCTGCATTCGCCTTTTCTACAAATTGTTTTACATTTCCTGTTTCTATATCTCTTAGATTTTTTTTGTCTATATAATCAAGTATATCCTCCATTGTAAGCTTTTTTCCGCCTTCAACTTCCGGATATGATTTAAGATACATCCCATCTTTTTTTTGTATAATCTGAAAAAATGCATTTCTCCTCATCAGCCTACTCCTCTCGATAAATCGCTTTATATATACGATAACTTCTATATACACATATAAGCACAAACTCAACTTGCCTGTGCTTATATATTCAATATACTGAAAATACCCATATTTTCTTTTCCAATTTTTTCTCTCATTTTTTTAAGTGCTTTTGTATGAAGCTGAGAAACCCTCGACTCTGACACACCAAGAACTTTACTAATCTCTTTTAGTGTCAGTTCTTCAAAATAATAAAACGCAATTACTTTCTGTTCATTGTCATTTAATGCTTCTATAGCCTCCGTCAATGTTCTTTTAAGTTCCTGACGGTCTATAACCTGTTCCGGACTTTCAAAACATGACTTGTTATTTCCTTCTGGTGATATATCGCTTCCCTGTTCAAGATATTCATCAAGCGAAACAAGACTTGCTATCTGTGTCTGATTTACAAGCCCCTTTAACTCTTCTACTGATATATCCATTTTTTTTGATAATTCTTCGCTGGTTGCAGCCCTTCCAAACTCTACTTCAAACTCATGCATAGCCTGCTCAAGTTTCTTTTGTTTCTGTCTGAGAGTTCTCGGAATCCAATCCATCTTTCTTATCTGATCAAGTATAGCTCCTCTTATCCTAAGACTCGCATATGTCTCAAATTTAACACCCTTTGTAAGTTCAAATTTGTCAATAGCATCAATCAAACCAAATATTCCATAACCTACCAGATCATCATATTCAACTGTATAACCAAGATACATAACAAGACGACCGGCAACAATTTTTACAAGTTCGGAATATTGCAATATAAGTTTTTCTCTAATCTTAGGATCTTTAGTCTGTGAGTATTCTTCCCACAAAGCTGTCTTGCCTTTTTCATCCATAGATATTTTCCTTCCACTGCTGTCCAGAGTCCTTATTATTTATTCTGATCTTCATTGTCAGATTCAGACTCTTTATTATCTTCTGAAGGAGAATCTTCTTTTTTCTCCTCATCAATATCTTCTTCTGCCTGTTTGTCAATCTTTTTTCTTAAAACACTATTGCTGATAAGTACATTCTGTATCAGTCTTTTCACAAGACAACCTACTATATAAAAAATAATAAGCGTAGCCAGTAAAAATTCTAACGAGCGCGTTACATCCACACCGTTTATAATACAGACTATTGATACTATAGCACCCGCAAGTAGTGTTATAACTTTTGGTATAATCTCTGTTTTCACAAGATATCCCCCCATTAAATAGTCTTTACGGGTTTTCCGACAGACTTAATTATAAAATCTCCTGTCTCCGGATAAAATTCTACCGTACGACCATAATTTAAACCTGTATCCTCCGCAAGTACGCGAATGCCTAATTTTTTTAATTTATCCTTAACAGCCTCCACATTTCTTTCACCTACTCTAAGCATATCATTACTGGAACTAAACGCAAACATCTGTGCACCTCCCGCAATTTTAGCAGTAAGTGAAGATTTTTTTGCACCTTCCTTTTCTAACAATTCTATCAGATAATCAATTCCTGTATCTGCAAACTTTGCCCTATTCTGATTTTGTCTGACTTTCGTACTGTCAGGAAGCATAACATGCACTAACCCGGCTGTTTTTGTGTTTTTGTCATATAAAGCAACACCAACACATGAACCTAATCCCAATGTTGTTATTGCATCTGGTGAATGACATATATTTAAATCTGCCATTCCAACCTTAACCATTTTTGCCATTATCCATCACCTATAACCCTAACGATGTCAAAATTCGTCCATATGATTCTAATGTAGGTATTAATATGAAATAACCACTGATATCTACATCCAAATCCTTAAACTTCGATTCTATTAATAACGCTTTATCTCCAAGTTTTCCAAATTCAATAGCCGGAACACTAAGGATTGCCCCTGCCATATCCACTGCAAGATAAGGAACCGAAGATGTTATTTTCATATTTGTTAATTCTGAAATTGATGATAAATATGCTCCTGCAATAATGTTGCCGATTTCCATCAGAGCCGACTGTTCCATCTCTGAAAAATCTCCCTTGTTTTCACCTGAAACACACCCCATCAACTGGTCTACAAGAAGATGTGCAGCAGAACTTTCCAGCACAAACAGCATCATTCCGTCTACATCACCCTCTAAAGACAATAATATACCTGCAACCAGTGTTTCTGCTCCGCCAACAATCTCCGCCAGCTCTGAAAAACCAAGCAAATCCACTTTTGGGACACGCATATCAATACGAGCGTTTATGAGCTGGGACAATGCTGTTGTTGCATTGCCCGCTCCAATATTTCCAATTTCAGTGAGAACATCAAATTCAATTTCTTTTCCCTCTGAATTATTATTGTTTTCCTGCACTTAATTTCACCTCTGCGATTTTAAATAACCTCTTTTTCAATTATAACTGATGCAATATTAAGCAAAGAAATCAATCCATCTCCATGCTTTCCTATTCCACTAAGATACTGCACCATAGAATCTGATGCATCTGAAACGGTTGGCTTCTCTATCGAATCTTCACCTAATGTCACAACTTCCTTTACCTCATCAACAATAATTCCAATAGCAGATTGAGGTTCAAGCTTTATTATAATTATGCGTGTTGTGTTAGTGTATTCATCTGGTTCAAGTCCAAATTTTAATCTAAGACTCATAACCGGTATGATTTCACCACGAAGGTTAATAACACCTTTAAAGTAAGGCTGAGCCTTTGGGATTCTTGTAATACGCTGATTTCTTACAATGTTGTCAACATATTTTATATCTATGCCATATTGCTCTGTTCCTATCCTAACTACTATATACTGCTTTCCATCACTTACAGTTTCTATATTCTGTACATCATTCATATCTTCCATTGTCAGACCCTCCCTATACCAAAGAATTTACTTCAAGAATCAATGCTATTTCACCGTCTCCAAGGATAGTTGCACCACCGATCATCTTACTACAGTTAATGTAATTGCCGATTGACTTAATAACAATCTCCTGCTGTCCGATAAGATTATCTACAACAAGTCCTGCAAGCTTGTCGCCTTTCTTTACGATTACAACCGTAAGATTTTCTGAATCATTTTCAACCGGTTCTACATCAAGTATCTGGTCAAGTCTGATAAGCGGAATAACCGTACCACGAAGATTGATAACTTCCTTAGTCTGCACATATTTTACATCTGAAATAAGGACATCTTCTATAGTCTGGATATTTCCAAGAGGAATAGCGTATTTTTCAGTACCAAGTTCTACCATGAGAGCCTGAATAATTGCGAGAGTAAGAGGAAGTCTGATAATAAAGCTGCTTCCCTCTCCAAGCACTGATTTACATTCTATGTTTCCACCAAGTTCCTCGATCTTTGTCTTTACGACATCAAGACCTACACCACGACCTGATACATCAGTAATTTTTTCTGCTGTTGAAAAACTCGGTCTGAACAGAAGGTCGATAACCTCTTTGTCAGTCATATTTTCAGCCTGCTCAGGTGTTATTGTTCCTGAACTTATTGCCTTATTTTTAACCTTTTCGATATTGATTCCGCCGCCATCGTCACGCACTTCAATGTTTACATTATTTCCATCCTGATATGCATCAAGATATATATTTCCAACTTCTTCCTTACCTAATGCCACACGCTCTTCATTTGATTCAAGACCATGATCAGCGGCATTGCGAAGAAGATGCTGAAGTGGATCTCCAATTTCATCTATAACAGTTCTGTCAAGCTCTGTCTCCTCACCTGTCATATGAAGTGTCATCTTCTTGTTGAGTTTTTTCGTCAAATCTCGAATCATTCTAGGAAATCTGCTAAACACACTCTCAATAGGTACCATCCTGACTTTCATAACTGACTCATGAAGATTTGTAGTCACACTTTCAAGATATTCTATCTGTTCATTAAATCCTGTGTCATTTCTGGTATCACTCTCAGACGAACTTATTGAAACAAGTCCATTTTTTGCAATGATAAGCTCGCTAACGAGATTCATAAGTACATCAAGCTTTTCTATATCTACGCGGACTGTTCTTCCTACAGCCGGCTTTGCGGCTTTCTTTGCTGTAGCAGTTGTCTTTTTATTCTTTGCCGGAGCCGCCTCAGCTTTTGCAGCAGCTTTTGCAGCATTGTTTTCGCTGCTCTTTGCAGCTTTTGCAGCTTTTTCCTCTGCTTCTTTTTTCTCTTTTTCCTCCTGTGCTGCCTGTTTTGCCGACTCGTCAAGTTTTATCTCAAATGGTCCTACTACTGCGTTTTTCACTTCAGAAACATTTTCAATGGCAGCCTTAACAGTTTCAAGACTCTCTTTTGTGAAATAGACAAGACTGAAATCAAAATCAAATTTTTCATCCTCAATATCCTGCACATTTGGCACTGCCTTTATAACTTCACCTAATTCTTCAAGTGCCTTGAATACGAGAAATGCCCTTGCGGCCTTCAATATGCATGATTCCTGAAGATATACCGTAATACCAAAAATATTCTGATTCTGACTTTTTGCCTTATCAAATGTATTTCTCTCAAAATCAGATATTTGAATAGAATCATACTTAGCACCCTGGATATCTTCTGTCTTTTCTGTCTCCTCTGCCGGTTTAGTTTCTGCCGGTTTTGATGCTGTGCTCTTTCCAGTAGCATTCTCAGCAATGGAGTTTAAAGCATTGATTATTTCTTCATTATCCTCTGTTCCTTCATCAGCAGTATTTATAATATTATTTAAATATGCATCTAAAGCATCAAGTCCTCTGAACAATACATCAACAAGTTCCGGCTTGACTTTCATGTTTCCGCTTCTAATTTCCTGAAAAACATTTTCCATGTCATGCGTAAGACGCTGCATACGCTTATATCCCATGGTTCCTGCCATTCCTTTCAAAGAATGTGCTGCTCTGAATATTTCATTAATCGTATCAGTGTTTTCAGGTTCCTGTTCAAGTATCATCAACTGATCACTTAAAGTCTGTAAATGTTCTTTTGTTTCATCAATAAAAATTTCAAGATACTGGCTTACATCCATTTTATCGCACCCCCGCATGTCTTGTTATCGCATCAGCTATCTGCTTTAATGGCAACACCTCATCAACCAATCCTGACTCTGCGATTGCCTTAGGCATACCGTAAACCGTACAGGTTTCTTCATCCTGACCGATAACATAAATTTTGTTGGTTTTATTTAACTGTACTATTCCCTGAGTGCCGTCGGCTCCCATACCCGTCATAACAACACATATCACTTCATCAAAATCCGTATCCATAAGTGACTCATACATTATATCCGCACATGGTTTCAAGCCGTTTCTGGCTGCCTCAACTGTTACTGACAATGTGTATGTCCCTGCAGCAGATCTTTTAAGTCTCATCTGTGAACCGCCTTTGGCAATATACACTGTGCCATTTTGAAGAATGTCTCCATCTGCTGCTTCCTTAACATTAATCCTGCTTAATTCATCCAGTCTTTTGCTAAGTGATGCCGTAAATCCCTCCGGCATATGCTGCACCAGCAGTACGGCTGCATCAAGATTTTTAGGAAGGAATGGAATAACATACTGTAGAGCTCTGGGACCACCGGTAGAGCACGCCAATGCCACAAGCTTCTTCCGGTACTTTACACCTGGAACAGATGCCGATGCTTTACGGTTTTTAGTTCCACCTGTCTTTACAACCGGAGTCTGCTTTCTGCCGCCTACCATGTTCTTAACTTCTTCTGCAGCTTTTTGAACTACGTATGTGATTGAAACATTACATGCCGCATAAATCATACTTATAAGTCTGTTTGAAAATTCAGAACCCTTTGCTTCAGCAAGGCTGTCCGGTTTTGTGACAAAGTCGAATGCACCAAGTTCCAATGCTTCAATAGTCTCCTTTGCACCCTCCTTTGCGATTGTGCTTACAATAATAACATTTTGTTTTATCCCTTTTCTGTTCATGGTCTTTAAAAACTCAATACCATTCATCTTTGGCATATTTATATCTAAAATGATACAATCAAATCTCTGCCCTGACTCAAGCATATTTATAGCTTCAAGACCATTTGTAGCAGTTCGCTCACTATGCAATTCTTCATCTGAATTTATTATATCAGATATTATTCTTCTCATAAGTGCAGAGTCATCTATAATCAATATATTTTTCAATATTTTCCGCCTCCATTCTGAACTTAAGATTCATTTATGGCTATCTTCACTTATATCTATACTTCAAAAACCATATGAAACTACAATGTTCCTATTTATTTCTATTTCTAAACATTTTTGAAAACAAACCTGACAAACCTCCCAATGTCTGTCTCTGATTCTCCGGCTCAACATTAGCAAGTTTTTCTGCCATTGCCTTAATGGATTTAGATGCCGGAGTATTCGGATATGCGACTGAGACCGGCTGTTGTTTCATCACAGCTTTTGTCAGATTTACATCAAAAGGAACTGAGCCCAGATACTCCATATTCATATGTAAAAATTTAGTGATAACCGAGTTCAATTTATTGTAAAGTTCTTCTCCATCTGACATACTCAGCGTTCTGTTTCCGATCATCTTTATTTTTATATTATCATTACTGTAACCCGGAGCTTTATTTATAGTTTTTAACAATGCATATGCATCTGTTATAGATGTAGGTTCCGGAGTTGTGACAAGTAATACCTCTGAACTTGCAAGTACCATGTCAATTACCGCATCTGATATTCCTGCACCGGTATCTATTATAATCACATCCGCTATAGAATCAAGCTCATACATCATATTTACTATACCTGAAATCTGGTCTTTAGACAAGTTTGACAACTCTTTAATTCCGGAACCCCCTGATATAAATCCTATATTTTCAGGGCCACGGCAGATTATATCCTTTATGCCTTTCCTACCGTATATCATATCTGCCATATTGTATCTCGGTCTTGTTCCAAGCATAACTTCAACATTGGCAAGTCCAAAATCAGCGTCGAGTATCACAACCTTTTTTCCAAGTCTGCCAAGCTGTATTGCCATATTGACAGACATATTTGATTTACCGACACCACCTTTTCCGCTTGTTACTGTTATAACTCTTGCAAGATGCTGCTGCATATTCTGTTGTTTTATTATATTTCTAAGCTGCTGTGCCTGATCCATCAACCATTTCCTCCAAGTAGCTGCTTTGCAATTTTCTGTGCATTAAATTTCCCTATATCGTCAGGTACATTCTGCCCCCAGGTCGCATATGAGAGCGGCGCACCTGTTAGCACTCTCAGATTATATATGTTTCCTACTGTATCTGTCTCATCAAGTTTTGTGAAGATAAGATTATATTTTGTCATTTCTGAATATACCTGTGATATTCTTACGAGGTCCTTGTATTTGGTAGTAGAGCTTAAAACAAGAAATACCTCCTGCTCGTCTTCAGGTACGGATGCAAGCAGCTTTATCAAATCTTCCTTTTGCTCGGCATTGTTATGTGAACGACCTGCCGTATCGATAAGAACAATATCAAATGCAAGCAATTCGTCCCTTATACTCTCCATTTCCTCTGCGGTATAAACTACTTTAAGCGGAATGCTTAAAATATTCGCATAGGTTCTAAGCTGCTCAACTGCTGCTATCCTGTATGTATCTGATGTAACTAATGCAACTTTTAATTTTTTTGATAACTTCATAGTTGATGCTATCTTTGCAATAGTTGTCGTTTTGCCTACTCCGGTAGGACCGATAAAAAATATAAATTTTGTTTTCTCATTATCTGTATCAATCATGTGAGGCTGACCGATTTTTAAAACAATCTTCTGATAAACACTTGCCAGAACATTATCGAGTGAAACATTTCTGCCAAGACTTCCCTTAATCTCATCCATAATCTGATCTATATAGACAGCCTCAACTTCATTTTGCAAAAGCTGCTTCTTTATCAGCTCAAGATACCCCTGATTTTTATCTTCTTTTTGTTCATTTGCTTTTTGCTCATCTTTAATACTCTGAGCCATCTGTTTCTCTATAAGATCCTGAAGTGTATTTAACTTCTGTTCAATCCCATTGCTTGAATCCATTTTGCCGCCGACAACATCAACAACATTATCCCTTATAACCTGATTATTTCTAAACAGTCTCTCCTTATTTTCTTCCATTCTTGCTGTCTTAGAATCCGGAGCCGGTGTAAAACCATTTCCATCAAGTGCCTGTTGAAGTTTGGCAAAATCCGTATGCTCTTTTTTTCGTTCAGGTGTTTTTGATTCCGTTTTGACATCATCGATTGCAGCAGTAACTTCGACGCTGCTCTTTTTAAACAATCTTGAGAGTCCTTTCGGATTGTTTTCTTTAATATTCATAATTGTGACATCTTCACCAAGCTCAGCCTTTGCAAGTGAAACTGCCTCTTTTTCAGTCGTTGCAATATATTTCTTAATAATCACTATACTGTCACCATCCCTATAGATTGTAATTCAACATCAGTATCGATTTCATTGTAAGATACAACTATCAAATCCTTAAACTGCTCTGATGTTATCTTCTTAAAATACATACGAACTATCGGCGAAGTCACAATTATAGGATTTTTTCCAAGTTCTTCCATTTTGTCAACTTCCTCTTTAACCGAGTTTAATATATCCTGTGTCTTTTCAGGTGCAAGATTGATATATGCTCCCTGCTCTGTCTGTTTGACAGAACTCATTATCTCCTGCTCTATCTTAGGATCAAGTGTTACTACACTTGTCATCTCGTTTGCAGGGAAATATTTATTAGATATAGCTCTCTTAAGACTCTGTCTTACATACTCCGTAAGTACATCTGTGTCTCTTGTCGTTGCCGCATTGTCGGCGAGCGTTTCAAATATCGTCACAAGATCTCTTATCGAAATTCCCTCTTCAAGAAGATTCTGGAGCACTTTCTGAATCTCACCTACACTTAAAAGTTTAGGTACAAGTTCAGAAATAAGTGTTGTATTTGCCTCCTGAATATTATTTATAAGATTCTGAACATCCTGTCTTGTAAGAAGTTCATTGAGATTGTTTCTTATAACCTCAGTAAGATGTGTCGCGATTATCGAAGGTGGATCAACAACCGTATAACCGAGTGATTCTGCCCTCTCCCTCTGTGACTCTGTTATCCATATTGCCGGCAGGTGGAATGACGGCTCAAAAGTCGGAATACCTGTTATCTCCTCCTCAACATATCCCGGATTCATAGCCATGTAGTGATCGAATAATATCTCTCCCTCGCTCACCGGAACACCTTTTATCTTTATAACATATTGATTTGGATTAAGCTGTATATTATCCCTAAGTCGTATCATAGGCACGACACAGCCAAGTTCAAGTGCTATCTGTCGTCTTATCATGACCACTCTGTCCAAAAGGTCGCCGCCCTGATTTACATCGGCAAGCGGTATGATGCCATAACCAAACTCTAATTCTATAGGATCAACTTGCAAAAGTGAAACGACATTTTCCGGCCGCCTTATCTCCTCTGCTGACTGCTCCTCAGTTTCAACTTCATCCTCGATCTCTGCTTCCTCTACATTAGCCTGTATCGCTCTTCCGGCCGCAATAAATAAGACTGCATATATAAGACATAACAATGTGTTAAGCGGTGTGCATATGCCAAGGAAAGCCATGGTCAATCCGACTATGTATAATACTTTAGGTATTGAAAAAAGCTGTCTTATAAGGACATTTCCAAGATCAGATTCTTTTGATGCCTTTGTAACTATAATACCTGTTGACAAAGATATAAGCAATGACGGAATCTGTGAAACAAGACCGTCACCTATCGTAAGAATAGTGTACTTTGACAACGCATCACTTATTTCCGCTCCCTGTACAACAACACCGAGTACAATTCCGCCGACAAGGTTTATCGCCGTTATGATAAGACCTGCCGTGGCATCTCCTTTTACATACTTTGTAGCACCATCCATCGCTCCAAAGAATGTTGACTCGTCCTGTATCTTTTCACGACGCCTTTTTGCTTCGGCATCATCTATCGCACCTGTATTTAAGTCGGCATCTATCGCCATCTGTTTACCCGGCATGGCATCAAGCGTAAATCTCGCAGTAACTTCTGATACACGCTCAGAACCTTTATTGATAACTATAAACTGAATGATTATCAAAATAAAGAATATAACCATACCAACTACAAGGTTACCGCCACCTACGAATTGTCCGAATGTCTCTACGACATTACCTGCGTATCCGTGTAATAAGATATTTCTCGTGGAACTGACATTGAGTGACATTCTAAACAGTGTCGTCATCAAAAGCAGTGTCGGAAATATCGACATATTTAATGCTTCTTTTGAAAAAAGTGCATTAAAAAGAATTACCAGTGCAATTCCTATATTAAATAAGATTAAAATATCCAGTAACAATGTTGGAATCGGTACAATCAAAAACACGACCGGTACCAAGATATATAAGCCCAGAAATATATCCTGTCTTTTCATACATACCTCCATATATTAATAACAATTTTAATATAACTTTTAATTTATACACAACCGTATGAACATATATATGATAACATAACATTACGGTATGTATATTTACCCTTAAGATTTCCCTTTTAAATTATATACATAAGCAAGAACTTCTGCAACCATCTGATACAATTCAGGTGGAATTTCTGCACCTATATCTACATTATGATATAACATACGCGCGAGCGGCTTATTCTCAACTATTTCTATTGAATTTTCTGCTGCCACATCTTTAATCTTATGTGCAAGATAATCAGCACCTTTTGCAAGAACTATCGGTGCTTCATGTTCATTTTTATCATATTTTATGGCAACCGCAAAATGCGTCGGGTTTGTAATAACAACATCAGCCTGCGGAACTGACTGCATCATACGCCTTCTTGATGCCTGCTGCATACGTGCACGCTGCTGACTTTTAACTTTAGGATCACCCTCTGAATTTTTAAATTCATCCTTTACTTCCTGTTTTGTCATCTTCATGTCATCATGGAACTTCCATTTCTGATATGCAAAATCAGCGGCACCTATAACTATAAACCACATACTGACACGCATACCTATATCTATGATAATGTCTCCTATAAGTGCTATTCCCTGTGTGAGCGTATAGGAATACATTTTCATTACAAGATCCCACTTATCCTTAAGATAACTGATAACCACGGCACACAATATAACAAGCTTTGCCGTATCAAACAAAGTCTCAAAAAGTTTATTCTTTGAAAATATCCTCTTAACACCACTGATAGGATTAAATTTTGAAAACTTCGGCTTCATGGGTTCAAATGAAACTTTCCACTTTATCTGAGCCATCTGTGATATAAATGCGACCACAAATATAACTGCATAAAACGGAAGACCCGTGATAAGTATATATTTTACCATGTCTCCCATAAGTGCACTGGAAAGCGGAACTGTAAATTCATCATTTCCGTATTCTGAAATATGCTTAAAAACATACTCAAAGCAGCTTAAAAATCTGCCTCCGAGATATCCTATAAAAAATTTTAAAAGTATAAAAAATGTAAGCAGCATTGCTGCCGTTGTAACTTCCTTACTTTTTCCTACCTGACCTTTTTTTCTCGCATCAGATAACTTTTTAGAAGTCGGCTCCTCTGTCTTTTCGCCGTTAGGACCATCTTTTGCAAACAACTGCAAATCGTAGCAATAAACAACTTTTAAAGAGTCTTTTTCAATCATACTGTTCACCCTTTTAAAATAATATAAACCATTTGCATAAAAATAGCAAATATAAAGTTACCTGTCACACCATAAACCTATACAGTACATTGATGAGTCAGGCGGATGTTTGTAATCTGCTCAATAACACTATTAGCAGCTATGGTGTTATTGATTTAAGGAACAACTGCGTCATGTCCTGCATCTCCTGAAAGATAAAATCACATAATCCCGGAAGAAGATTTAGCACAAAATATATAACTACAAGTCCTACAAAAATCTTTAACTGCATACCTATTACAAACATATTCATCTGTGGTGCTATCCTCGCAAGAATACCTAAAACGACATTTATTACAAGAATACACGAAAATACCGGCAGTATTATTCTAAATCCAATAACGAAATAATCAGTTATATATTTTACCATAGATGAAACAACACCACCATTTGGCACCATTCCACCTATAGGTATCGTCTCAAATGAACCGTATAGTGCATCAATAAGATAATAATGCATATCTGTCACTAGAAACATCAGCATAAACGAATACTTCAAAAAATTTGATATTACCGTTGACTGCATATTGGATGTCGGATCAAACTCAGTAGCCATAGACAATCCAAGCTCTAAACTCAACATATGTCCGGAAAAATCCAATATATATAATGATAAATTTGCTGCCATGCCTATCAGCAGGCCGGTGATTGCTTCTTTTACAACAAGAATGCTGTATCCTATAACACCAGTATAAGATACAGCATTATAATCAACTGTATTGCCAACCAGAACTGCAAGAAAAAATGAAATCGCTATTTTCACTTTGACCGGAATACTCCTGTCGCCAAAAAAAGGCATAATATAAACCATTGCAGAAATCCTTACCATCACAAGCAAAAAAACTTCAAGATATTCTACAGTAAATTTCAACAGTCTCACCCCTATTTAATATAATTTGGAATGTTTGCCATCAATGCTTCAAAAAGCGTAACACATTTATTCATAATCCAGTTTCCACATAATACTACAACAAGCATTATTGCGATAAACTTTGGAATAAAAGTCAATGTCTGTTCCTGAATTGATGTAATGGTCTGAAATATACTTATTATCAGACCTATCACTAATGATATCAATAAAAGTGGCATCGATGTCTCTACTATGGTTAATACGGTTTCCCTTGAGAGATCTATAATCGTAGCCTCATTCATAATAACCCTCCAATTTTCAAAAAACAATTTACTTTAGGTGCTGACCTCAGTTAAACGAATTAACAAGCTGCCCAATCACCAAATTCCATCCGTCTGCCAAAACAAACAATAACAATTTAAACGGCAACGAAATCGTTGTCGGTGGGAGCATCATCATACCCATTGACATAAGTGTCGAGGCAACAACCATATCTATTACTATAAATGGAAGATATATCAAAAAACCTATTATAAAAGCCGCACGCAATTCGCTTATGATAAATGCAGGAATCACTATAGTTATTGGTATATCATCATAATCTTTTATATCATCAGCAGATTTTTTATTAAGATCCATAAATAATTTTAAATCTTTCTCCCTTGTCTGCTTCAGCATAAATTCCCTAAGAGGTGACAGCCCCTTCTCTATTGCCTGTTCCTGTTTAATCTTTCCTGCCGTGTACGGCTTAATCGCCTTAGTATTTACCTCCGTAAAAACCGGTGACATAATTGCAATCGTAATAAACAATGCAAGTCCAACAATCACCTGATTCGGTGGCGTAGTCTGCGTTCCCAAGGCAGTCCGCAGAAAGTGAAACACAACAACTATTCTTGTAAATGATGTTACCATTATAAGAATTGACGGTGCAAGTGATAATATAGTCAGCATAATCAAAATCTGAAGTGTTGACTCCAACTTCATGCTTCCCGCATTAGATGATATATTGATGTCTAGTGTATTGTCATCTATATCAGGCTGTCCGCTTATTTCATCCTGAGTCGTTTTATCTACACCGCTTGCCACTGCAAATGCAGGTCTTGAAACAGAAAAAAGCAGGACAAACATACCTATTATCATAAGAGAATTTATGACTTTTTTTAACTTTTTCTTATTAATTTTGTTTATCATTTATTTTCCTCATAATTTTTTGTCTGACTTAGTGTCTTTTTTTCTGCTTTTAACAATGTTTGAAAAAACATCTTTAAAAGAACTGTCCGAAATTTCAACTTCGCGGTTCAGAATGAGTTCTTCCTCCGTAAGCTCTGCCAATTTAACCACATTATCCTTAAACTGTGCTAAGGCAACATATTTCTCGCCTATCCTTACAATGGAAATCGTCTTTCCGGGAGCAAGCTGAAAAGACTCTTTAATCTCTATATTGTTTGTTTTGTTTTTTACAAGACTGGAATTTGCATACCACTTTGTAACAAGATAAGACAACACGAGAATAACTATAAAGATAATGACAAGAAAAATCAATTTAAAAATGCCGGCAAATGTAGAATACTTTGTAATTAAACTAAACATATCTACACCTCCAGCATTTTAATTTATTTTTATTTTGAAATTTCAACAAGTCTGATACCAAAGTTTTCTTCGATAACAACTACTTCGCCTTTGGCAACAAATTTACCATTGACTAATACATCTACCGGCTCACCTGCAAGTTTATCAAGCTCTATAATAGTTCCCGGAGAAAAATCAAGAATTTCCTTAATTGATTTATTTGTGCGACCAAGTTCTACCGTTACCTCCAATGGCACATCGAGCACAAGATCTATATTTTCTTCCTGCATAAGCGGACTGACACCTGTATTAAATGTCTGGAACTGTGCAGACTGCACATTCACATTTGGCATAGGCATTGCATACTGTGGCTGCTGCATCTGTTGTGGTACAGGCTGAGGCTGCACTGGCTGCGGTGCCGGTGTTGGAACCGGTTCCGGTGCCGGTGATACAGGCTGAGGCTGTTCCGGCTGTGATGCCGGTGCTGCTGTCTGCTCAACTTCCGAACCCATAAATTTCTTATACAATTCTCTAGCAAAATCAAACGGATATAACTGCATAATCTGGCTGTCAACCAAATCTCCGATTTTCATATCAAATGCTACCTGAACAATGTCTCCGTCTAAGAAATTTGACAATTCAGTATCTTCAATAGTGTCATTTAAGTCTACAAGACTTGCAACTGGTGGACTGATATCTACTTTCTTTTCAAGCATTGAAGATAAAGAGGTCGCAGCAGAACCCATCATCTGATTCATAGCTTCACTGATAGCACTAAGATGAAGTTCAGACAACTCGCCCTCAGTATTTGTTCCATCTCCGCCCATCATCAAATCTGTAATAACTTTAACATCATGTTCCTTAAGAATAAGGATATTATTTCCATCTATACCGCTTATATAAGATATATGTATAAATACACATGGTCTGTCATACTGTGCTGACAGTTCATTCAAGGTAACATATGAAACTCTTGGAGTTGTAATCGTTACCTTATTATTCAAAAGAGTAGATAATGTTGTCGCAGCAGTGCCCATATTGATATTGGCAATCTCACCTACCGCATCTCTTTCTGCATCTGTAAGACTTTCACTAATATCTGATGCCTGCTGTGTACTGCTATCTGAATTGTTGCCACCCGTCAACGCATCAATCTCTTCCTGAGTTAACATTCCATCCATATGTCTATTGCTCCTCCCTTATCACTGATGTAACTCGAACAGCATAAGAATCACTAGTCGCACCCGGAAGTGCAGTAAACTTCTTTATGTTTCCCACATAAACCTCAAGTTCATCATTAACTTTAGTATCCAGCTTAATAATATCACCAATCTGGATATTGATATAATCATTTACGGAAATCGTACTCCTTCCAAGCATTGCTTTTACCGGAATCTTTGCATAGTCGATTATATCTTCTATAACTTCCTGATAAGCACCCGAATCACTCTCTTTCATGCTTGAATACCAGTACTTCGTATTCAGCTTGTCTATAACCGGTTCAACACATGAATACGGAATACATATATTCATCAGTCCCTCTACTGAACCAATCTTGACACTCATTGTAATGATTGCAGTCATCTCACCCGGAGATATAAACTGTGCAAACTGTGAATTTGTCTCTATTCTCTCTAACCGGGGTTCTATAGACACAACGCTCTCCCATGGATCAACAAGCAGATTTGTGCATACTTCCAAAACTCTTTCTAAAATAATAAGCTCAATCTCTGTAAAATCCCTGTTTCTTTCTAATGGTGCCCCGCCACCACCTAACATTCGATCTACTATCGTAAATCCGAGATTTGCTGAAAGCTCAATGATAATGTTTCCTTCTAATGGAGCAAAATTAACAACTCCTAAAATAACAGGATTAGAAAGTGCATTTGCAAACTCAGAATATGTATTTGCTTCCGCATTGACAACTTCAACCTGAACATTTTTTCTAAGATATGCCGGTAGATTTGTCGATAAAAGCCTGCCATAATTTTCAAAGATAATTTCGAGTGTACGAAGATGATCTTTTGAAAACTTTGATGGTCTGGCAAAGTCATAATTTTTAACCTGTTTTTCCTTGGTGTCACTAAAATCATCCGCATTTAAATCACCATCATTAAACGCCTTGAGCAGATTATCTATCTCTTCCTGAGATAAGGTATCTCCCATTATTTTCACCTCACACCTAAAACCCTGTATATGCTAACGCAAAAAGATATCCAAGATTTCAGTTTTCTAAACCATAGTAATAATAACACATTTTTAACAAAAAGCAAAGTAATTTTTTTGTCAAAACTACTGATACATAAAGTTTGTTAATGTAATGCCTACGATCGCCTTAGTATTAAACTTCTTCTGAATCTGCTGCAAAGCTTCTTTCTTTACAAGTTCCTCTGATATATCATCCTTTGAATGTGACTGTATTACTGAACGGACAATATCCGTATATACAGATGATTTTTCCGTAACTTTATCTGTAGCAAAATCTTTATAATCATCAGCCTTTTTGTTTACTGAAATCGTATATCCTGATAACATGGCATAATGCTGAGAATTATCTGAACCTGTTTTAAGATTTATAGTCTGCTGTGAATCAAATGAAACTGTTGTGTCCTCAAGGTCACTTATCTTGTAATCAGCATCACCTTTTGCGTCCGAATCACCATCAAGTTCAAGATTGAGCACTGATGCCACCTGTGTTATAAGATTATTTGTTTTATTGAATGTTGGAACCATTATAAAAAACATGATTGCTGTCAGTACTACATTCACTACTGTTAATACTGTAATAATTACACTAAAAATATTTTTTTTCATATTACTTTTGCACCTTTCCTAATCATTATTGCTGTAGATTTTTATTTCTACACGTCGATTCTTTGACCTTCCCTTTTCGGTCTTATTATCAGCCACCGGATTTACATCTGCCCTTCCTGATGCTTCAAGATATTTTGCATTTAAACCTTTCTTTTGTGCAAGATACTGTAAAACACTTGTTGCTCTTGCTGTTGAAAGTTCCCAGTTGCTCGAATATTTCGATGTACTTCCTATAGGAACATTATCCGTATGGCCTTCTATCTTTATCCTCTTATTTGAATAATTCTTAAGAATATCTCCTACTCTTCCTATTATCATGGAAGCTCCTTTTTTGATATCAGCACTGCCTGAATCAAACAAAATACCACCACTAAGAGAAATCATAACATACTGATAACTATTATCCATAGAAACCTCTATGGCATCCTGAAGGCGATTATTTTCTGCTTTTTTTACAATATCACTGTATAATTTTTCCGTAGATTTCTTTTGTTCCTCTTTTTGCTGTTTTTCAAGTTCTGACATGGGATCTTCTTCTTTTTGAGATTCTTTTGCTTTTCCCATATCAGAATAATATTCATCCAGATTGTTTAGCTGACTTGCACCACTTGAAACAAGTTGTCCGTCACCAACTGCTTTTTCCCCACCGGTAAATATACTGAAACTGTTTGAAAGCGAAGCTACGAGTTCGGCATACTTGACCTGATCAACATTCGACATTGAGTACAAAAGGACAAAGAAACAAAGCAACAAGTTCATAAGATCCGAAAATGTATCTTTCCAACCGTCGGTTCTTATTTCTTCCTTTTCTTTTTTTGCCATTAAGCTTCACCACCTTCAGCCGCCGCTTCACCAGCCTGTGCATCATCTCCCTGATTTTCACGCTCGCCCGGCGAAAGGAATGATTTAAGTTTTTCTTCAATAACTCTAGGGTTCTCACCTGCCTGTATTGATAAAAGCCCCTCCACCATAATCTGTTTCATCGTAATCTCATCATCATTCTTCATCTTTAATTTGAATGACACCGGAATACAAATCCAATTGGACAATAGAGAACCGTATAGTGTAGTCAGAAGTGCAACCGCCATATTAGGTCCGATAGAACTCATATCATCCATGTTGTAAAGCATATTTACGAGTCCGATAAGTGTACCTATCATTCCCCATGCAGGACCCATTCCACCCCAGTTAGCCCAGAAACCTATTTTTTCATTATGCCTTGTATCTACCGCATCAAGTTCTGTCTGCATTATATTTCTTACAAGTTCAGGATCCGTACCATCAACAATAAGCATTATTCCCTTTTTAAGGAAATCATCCTCTATAGAATTTGCAGCTTCTTCAAGTGCAAGAAGACCTTCCTTACGTGCTACATTTGATAAATCAATAATATTCTTTATTGCATCTGCCTGATTTAATTCTTTTTTCTTTAATGCAATCGAAATCGATTTAAATGAGTTTATAAACTCCGGAAATCCTTTTGCCTGAATCATCATACAGCATATAGAACCACCAAGTGTAATAAAGACTGACGGAGGATCACCAAAATGAGGAATACCCGCAAATCCATCTACACCTGTTATGATACCGAAAAATACAACGACGATACAAACTATCATACCTACAATTGTTGTAATATCCAAAACAGCCACCACCTTAATTTTATTTTTTATTTATATAATTTCTATTTAAAATCAATAGAATTGCATTCACGCTTATATAATATTACTAAATTTTTGACTTCCTGTCTACTTTCTTTTATAATAATTTTCTTTCCTGTAGTCAGGGTTAGAACAGTATCAGGATTTTCCTCAACCGTTTCTATCAGATCTGAATTTATGGTCACTTTAGAACCATTCATTTTTGTGACATCAATCATATACCAACTCCCCTTTTCTTCTTTCTTTTTTCATATAACAGTGACGGCAAAGTTAAAAAGAAATAACTCTATCAATATCCTTACCATCACTGTTTTATTTAAGATACACTCTGCAGACGCATTTAACTGAATAAACTCTCGTTATACTTCTTGCAAAATATTTATTTAATCATAATTATCGTTTAAGGTTTACAAGTTCTTCAAGCATCGTATCTGATGTTGTGATAATTCTTGAGTTAGCCTGGAAACCTCTCTGTGTTGTGATCATACTTGTAAATTCTGCTGCGAGGTCAACATTTGACATTTCAAGTGCACCTACCGCAAAACTTCCTGAAAGACTTACATCCTCACCTACACCATCAAATGTTCCTGAGTTAAGTGTTGCTGAGAATAATGAATCACCCTCCGCCTCAAGACCTGACGGATTTGAGAATGTTGCCACGGCTATCTGTGCAAGAAGTTTCTTTGAACCATTGTTGTAAGTACCATAAATCATACCCTTATCATCGATTGAAATACCTGACATCTCACCTGCCGTGTTGCCCGTACCTAGTCCCTTTGTACTTCCTTTACTGTATGATGTGCTTGATACACCTGAGCTTGAATACTGTGTAAGACTTGAAAAATCAACTTTTACTCCGCCCGAATCAGTTGCAGGAACATACTGTGTAAATGTATTGTCAAGAGTACCTGCATCAGTAACCTGAAATACAAGACTCTTCCCCCAGTCAGTTGAGGTATTTGGAATATTTGCATCACTAACAGTTGAAAAATCACCTGTCTCAGCTATAAAAGAGAGTGTAGGCACTGTTCCTGTTCCTGTTATGGTAAACTCTCCTGTTTTCTGATTTATATCAGTTGTCTCATTTGCTATCGTATATTCAACACCACCAAGATTTATCTTTACTTTTGTTGACGAATATGAAGTTGCTCCATTTGCAACCGTTTTTTTCACAAAAATAGAATTTCCGTCCGCATCAGTTACATCGGCAAGTGTTACTGAATATACGGATGTTGCCTGTGCATCAGTTCCTGTTCCTGTAGTTCCTGAACCGTTTCTGTATAAGTTCATCTTAACCGTATATTCCTGACCAAGTTCATCGTAAAAACTGAATGTAAGTTTCTTACCGTTCTTTGTATCTATGATTTTCGGGTCATTTACCACAAGGTCTGTATCCGCTTTATCAATATTACCTGTTATTGTAACTGCTGATGTTTCTGTAGGAGCATAGTACATATTGGCTGCAGACATTACCTGAAGATCCTGAGCCGTATTTTTTACAATACTCTGATTTCCCTGTGCGTCTGTCTGTGCCATCCATCCCTGAACAGTAGCTCCGTTTGTCGTACAGTATAATGTACCGTTTGCATCTACATTTAATGCACCTGACTTTGTAAAGTATGTAGAACCTGCTGATTTAACGATAAGGAATGAATCTCCGTTTATTGCCACATCAAGTGCTCTGTTTGTCGTCTGTGTTCCACCCTGCTCTGTTATATTTGTCGTTATTGATGCAACTGTTGATCCAAGACCTATCTGCTTTGCATTTGTACCGGCTGCTCCTGTTGCTGCATCTGCACCTGTTGCATTTGACATTGTCTGATAAAACTGATCAGCAAAGTTTACACTGCTTGACTTAAATCCTACCGTGTTTACATTGGCAATATTGTTACCAATAACATCCATCTTTGTCTGGTGTGTTTTAAGACCTGCAACACCAGAATAGAGTGATCTCATCATAATATTTTTCCTCCTTCATATAAAATACAAAAATTTTGTATTTTCAAAAGCTTTGATACTTTGGGATTTATCAATCAGTCAAAATCCCTACGCTTCCTTATGAGGTCCGGCGTATAAGTATTTTAGCTTATCACTGCTCCGTCAATATTCGTAAATATTGAATCTGTTTTGTCATTCATCGCTGTAATAACCGTATTGTTTTTAACATTGACGATAAATGCCAAGTCATCTACCATTACCAAAGACTCCTGAATTCCTTTTTCCCTAGCCTTCGTTGTGCCATTTTCAAGACGCTCCATCTGCTCCGCAGATAAGTTAATATTTCTGTCTGCCAGTCTCTCATTGGCATGCTTTGAAAATTTTAAGCTCTCAGCAGAATTTTTCTGAGTAGAGTTGAGTATTTCCTCAAATGAATCCTTTGAGTCAGTGGATGTATTTCTGTTTACACTTTTCTGATTTATGAGCTGACTTGCCATTTTACTGATAGATGAATAACCATCATTAAGTCGTTGCATAATCTCCACCTCTCTCTTATTTTCCCTTTTTCAATCCTGCCTACTCAGTTTTTGCTGTACTGTTGTCTGTATCCGTACTTCCATCAGAATTATTGTCAGACTTGTCTGTATCCGTTTTGTCAGAAGATGAATTATCCCCCGTTGTTTCTTTTATTCCCTTTACAACAAGAGTTACGCTTGAAGCGTCAACTGTGCTGTTTGCATCATCAAATACAAAGCCAATCGTATATGTACCCGCATCGAGACTTGCAAATGCTGACTTGTCTATAGTAAGAACTCCATCCTTATATGAAAGCTTACTTGCATCAACCTTTGTAGTATTACCCTTAGAATCAATAAGACCTATGCCTATTGAAGCTGCCTGATAACCGTTTGAGCCAAGACTTACACCCTTTATCACTACATCCTGTGGTGCTCCGTGAAGATATGTAACCGTCTGCTCACTTACCTTTGGTATGTACTGCGATATAAGATATGATGAATCTATCACCTCTGAAATGTCATCGTACGAATAAAGATCACCATTTACCTGAACATATGCTTTATTGTTCTGAATAGTTACCTTGTCTACAGTACCCTGCATCTCTGTCACCTGACCTGTGCCTGATGTCTGTTCTATCTTGACTGTCTTACCTACAAGTGAATATGCCGATGTATTTACAGTCGTACTGTTTAAGTTTTCCATCTGCTCAAGTTCTGAGAACTGTGCAAGCTGTGCTACATACTCAGTGTTATCTGTAGGTTCAAGCGGATCCTGATATTGCATCTGTGTTACAAGAAGTAAAAGGAAGTCTTCTTTTCCAAGCGAATCATTTGTCTTTCTCTCTTTTGTCTGTTGTGAATCCTCTGAAATCTGAACCTGACCGTTTACTACCGGTGCTGTTAATCCCATAATATTCCTCCTTTCATTTCATCTATGCCGTAAAGTCTATCTGCGAACCATTGTCACGCATAACCTGTTTTCTCACGGCTTCTTTTTCCTCGTTTGAAATTGCTGACTCATCTGACGAATCATCCCCAAAGTCAAACTTCATCTGTTTGCCATTTCCATCATCAGCTTTGCTCTGTCCGCCGTCCATAGCCTGGTCACTTCGTGAAAAATCAAAATCTGACACATTTACTTCAACCGCATCGACTTTAAGTTCTCTTAACTCAAGATTTTCACGCAATGTGAACATCTGGCTCTCAAGTGCCGCTTTTGCTTCTTCCGACTGCACTGAGAATACTGCTGTCATCATACCGTTTTTAGACGATACATTGAGAAGTACTTTTCCTAAATGTTCAGGATTAAGCTGCATCTCCATAGATGTCGATTCAGTTCCAAGTGAAACTTTTATCTTTTCGACAACCTGATTTACAATGTCAACCATTTGCTGCATCCTTACAGTATCCGGTCTTGCACTCTGTGTCTGTTCAACATTTGCAGCCGCCTGCTCCATGTTCTGAATAAAATTATTCTGAACATTTGTCTGCCTGCTACTTACCGCATCATCGTCAGACAATGTGCTTTCAGCTATTTCTTCTGACATATTTTTACCGGCATCTGAATCTGTCTGTGCCGAACCCTGCTCTGCTTCGCTCTGATTTTTTTCTACTACTACAGTAACATCCTGTTTTGCATCTGTTATATTATCAGAAACATCTGTTATATTATCAGAAACATCTGTTATATTATCAGAAACATCTGTTTGAACATTCACCTGCCTGTCCGAAGCATCTTCCTGAATCACACTAAATGTTTCTCCATCAGAAACAGTTGTCATCAAATTTTCATGTTCAATGTCACCCTGCTGCGTTGAATTTGCAAGAACTGTGGCAAAATCTTCTTTAGACATTCCCGTCAACTCTTCCCAATTGATATTTTCAACAACATCAATAAGAGAATTTAACTGGTTCATCATATTCTCATCAGTGAGCAAATCCGTAAATTCACTGCTTCCATTGATTGTAAGAACAAGTTTTGCAAGATTACTAGTATCGAGCAAGTCAAGTGCACTAAATCCAAGTGCTGTCATGGCATTTGCCAGCGTCTCGTCATCGACACCAAGTATATCCCTGACCTCATTTGTTATCTCATTTGCAACATTTTCTACTGATTTTAAATCTGCTTTCGCTGATGTATTTGCATTAAGTTCTGAAATGTTATCATCTGTGTTTTTTGCGTTTACAGTATTTGATTTTGCAACCTTAAGATTACTGCTTTTCTGATTGTCAGACACACTGTTCTTAGTATTAGCAGTGTTACCATTTTTAGATGCACTCAGGCAATTTGCAAAATCATTTGCATTTTTGTCTTTTTTCATCTGTACCTGATTGTTTGACTGAACCTTTGATAATGAATCCATCATCAATGATTTGATCTCTGCCATCATTTCACCTCCTTATATTGATATAGATATATATGTAAACGGCTAATGCCGTAAACATCTGGTTACTTTTCCAAGCCACACTTGCAATGTGAAAGATAACTATTTTTTCACTGATGATATTTTCTTTGTAACCTGTGCGGCGAAATCAACATCCATCTCCTGCAATATCGCAGCCGCCTGTTTTTCTGTCATATTTTCAAGAATATCCCTGATAAGTGAAAGGTCTTCAGACATCTCTGAAAGTCTTGCAGCCGCCTTATCAGCATCCATATTAGCATAGAATTTTCCAAGTTCTTCTGCTTTCTTTGTGTATTGAAGTTTGAGGAGCACCTGTTTGTATATCTTTTCGGCATTTTCCGGTTGAATTTCCTCATAATACTTTTGATACTCTGAGATATCCGGAGCATTCTTTGTAAACACAACCTTTTCATCAAACTCTTTTACACGCTTCTGAAAATCATCATACTCATCTTTATACTTCTGGAGTTTCATTAACTTAGCCTCAAGTTCTGAAATATAATCAGAATTTGCATCCTGTGTTCCATTTTCAGACTTAAGTTTACTCTCTAATTCTTTAATCCTCTCATTTGCAGCTTTAAGTGTTGTGTATTCATAATCACCCTCTTCAGCCTGCACATCTTCTGAAACATTAGGAAGTATCTTGTTTACTACCGGAACATCTTTAAGCACCGGATACAATACTTTACTTCCAATACCTCCTACATCCATTTTTATTAAAAATGCAAAAACTGCCAGCCAGATAAGAATGATAACGATCGCTATCAAAGCAGTTACCAGCTTGCTTCCACCGCTCTCATTTTCTTCACCTACTATTTTGTCCTTATCTTTCTTTGCCATCCGCTTATTCCTCACTTTCATCACTGCCACTTCTAAACTTAAAACTTACAAGTTCATTTATCTCTTTTTGTTCTTCTGCATTTATCTCTGCCTTAAATTCTTCAAATGCATTTTCTTTTAATTTTTCATAAGTTTTTCTTTCTTTCATGGCATTGTCAAGTTTTTCTCCAGCCTTCTCAACAGCTCTCTGCTGATTTGCGACAACCACCATCTGCAGTTTTATGTTATATTTTATATTTTCGACGCTATCTTCAAGTATCTTTATTTCTAATATATTCAGCTTGTCCGTTACCGCATCATAAAGTTTTGACTGGTACATATCCCGTCTTAATTTTAATTTATCTAACTTTTCTTCTTCCTGCCTGAGTTTCATCATCTCAATACTGTATTCGGCTTTTGCCTGTTCTTCAAGTTTTTCTTTTACAGAAAGAATACTCTCCATCTTAAATATAAATTTTGCCATCAGCCAACCTTCAATTCATTTATAATAATCTAAATCTCTGCTTCTTCAACATTCTCCTCGAAAATATTCTGAAGCCTTTTTATCGTATCCTCGAAAGAAACTTTCTCATATACATCCTGAATCAAAAATCCGTTTACGGCATCAATTTTAGATAATGCAAAATCAATTTCTTTATTTGAACCCGGCTTATATGCACCTATATTTACAAGGTCCTCTGCCTCTGCATATGTCGCCATGACATTTCGTAATTTTCCAGCCCATTGTTTATGCTCTTTCGAGGCAATACTACTCATAACGCGGGATATGCTCGCTAAGACATCTATAGCCGGATAATGATTTTTCTGAGCAATTTTTCGGTCTAGTACGATATGTCCATCCAAAATACTTCTTGCCGTATCCGTGATAGGCTCGTTGAAATCATCCCCATCAACAAGTACCGTATAAAGACCTGTTATTGAGCCTTTTTCGGAACATCCTGCCCTTTCAAGCAGTTTTGGCATTTCTGCATATACACTTGGCGGGTATCCTCTTGAAACAGGCGGCTCACCCGATGCCAGACCTATCTCACGCTGTGCCATAGAAAAACGTGTCAGTGAATCCATCATAAGAAGCACATCTTTTCCCTGATCTCTGAAATATTCTGCAATGGCTGTCGCCGTCTTTGCTGCTTTTTTTCTTATGAGTGCCGGTTTATCTGATGTTGCCACTACGACAACCGAACGTTTCATTCCTTCAGCTCCTAAATCTCTCTCGATAAACTCCCTGACCTCTCGTCCTCGCTCTCCAATAAGTGCAATCACATTTATATCAGCTTTAGTATTTCTTGCGAACATACCCATCAGTGTACTCTTTCCAACACCACTTCCTGCAAATATTCCTATTCTCTGACCTTTTCCGACTGTAATAAGACCATCTACTGCCTTTACACCAAGCGGAAGCACCTCATCGATTATCTTTCTTGTAAGTGGATCCGGCGGTTCAGCTTCAACTGAATATGCCCCTTCTGTTGTCAGAGAAGTATTGTCTATAGGATAGCCCAGACCATCGAGCGTCTTTCCAAGAAGTTCATCACCAACGGCTACTTTCAGAGGAGCACCTGTATTTTCCACTCTGCTTCCAAGTCCTACTCCCTCAGTCTGATCATAAGGCATGAGTAACACTCTGTCATCTTTGAAACCCACAACCTCCGCATTAATAACCTGATTCGTCTCTTTTGTGATTATGTGACATAAATCATTAAGCTTTGCAGACGGTCCGATTGATTCTATCGTAAGACCTACCACCTTAGCAACTTTGCCAAGTTTTTTCTCAAATGACTGATTTAGAAGCATATCATATTTTGATAAATCAATGTCTATCATACCTATGCGCCCCTCTCTTTCCTTACCTTACATTGCCAACATTTTCAAACTGTCCCTAAGACTTTTGAGCTGTGTATCAAGACTGCAGTCTATAACCTTTGTATCAAAGTCTATAACACACTGGTTATGTTCAAGACTTGTATCCTCAATAATATCAACTTCTATATCTTTATTTAAGCCTTTTACAAGATCATCTTTCTTTGCAGTAACGATTCCCATATCAGCTTTCGAAATATGCAATGTAATGTTCTTCGTTTTTTCTGCTCCCTGTAAGTTGCCATGCAGAGCATTATCTATCAGATAGACTATAATATCTTTTTTATCACGGCATACAACACCTGTTATTTTTTCAACAAGTCCCGCAACAATATCAGCATACTTAGGTTCAAGGCTCTTTGCCATGTTATCGACTTCTGCAATTTTTAAATTATAATCTTCTTCTAACTTTTCTTTCTGTTCTTCAATCTCCATCAGACCTTGATTTCTGCCTTCCTCAAGACCACTCTGTTTTCCTTCTTCAAATGCCTGATTTTTTATATCATCTGCTGAAAGGTTTGCACTATCAATAATCTTCTCTGCTTCTTTTCTTGCTTCCTGCAGGATTTTTTCTCTTTCGTCATTGAGTTCTTCTGATATTATTTTCTTTTCTTCTTCCCTAACCTCTTCCATTGAAAGAACATTCATGCCCTCCTGAAAATCTTCAGGCTGCTCATCAATATTTTCCAAAGAAGCCGCCGTTTCATCTCCAAGCTGTCTGAAGCTGAATGGTTTTATTTCACTTTCTACTGCTTTGCCATGGTATATCTCAGGATGAACCTCTTTTCCATAATCATCAGAATTAATTACTCTCTTATCCTCCTCATCTACGGTAAAATAAACATTTTTAATAAGATTAGACAACTATCTCGTCACCTCCACCTCTGGAGATAATAATCTCAGCAGAGTCTTCGAGTTTTCTGATAATATTAACAATCTTCTGCTGTGCTTCCTCAACATCCTTCATACGAACAGGTCCCATAAAGTCCATATCTTCTCTTATCATTGTAGCAAGACGTTTTGAAAGATTGCTGAAGATAAGATTCTGAACCTCTTCGTTTGAGCCTTTAAGTGCAACGGCAAGTTCGTTATTGTCAACTTCACGAAGCACACGCTGGATAGATCTGTCGTCGAGCGAAAGAATATCTTCGAATACGAACATCTTCTTTCTGATTTCGTCTGCAAGTTCCGGATCTTCGATTTCGAGACTTTCCATAATATGCTTTTCTGTTCCTCGGTCTACTGTATTTAATATATCTACGATAGAATCGACACCACCAACAATCGTGTAATCCTGATTGACAAGGGAAGCAAGCTTCTGTTCGAGCACCTTTTCAACCTCCTTGATAACATCCGGCGATGTTCTGTCCATCTGTGCAATACGCTTTGCAACATCTGTCTGTTTTTCAGGCGACAATGCCGAAATAATTGCTGATGCCTGATTTGATGACAGATACGACAAAATAAGTGCTATCGTCTGCGGGTGCTCGTCCTGAATAAAGTTCAACAACTGGCTTGCATCCGTCTTTCTGACAAACTCGAATGGTCTGACTTGCAATGATGCCGTAAGTTTTCCAATAACATCTTTTGCCCTTTCTGAACCAAGTGCCTTTTCGAGAAGGTCTTTTGCATAACCAATACCACCTTCTGCAATGTACTGCTGTGCAAGACATACTTCATAGAATTCATCCAGTACCGCATCTTTCATAGCAGGAGATACACTTCTCGTATTTGCTATCTCAAGGGTAAGCTGTTCTATTTCGTCCTCCTTCAAATGTTTAAATACATTTGAAGACTTATCAGGTCCAAGTGCAATAAGCAGTATGGCAGCTTTTTGCACGCCTGTAATTTCTTCTGATTTAGCCATACCAATCCTCACCTTTCAATTATCTTTGTATCTTTATTATTCCCACTCATCATTTAGCCAGTTACGAAGCAACTGTGCAACTGCCTCAGGATTTTCATCAACAAATTTTTCTATCATCTTTCTAGTCTCAGATTTATCACTAAATTCAATGTCATCCAAAGACTGGTTCTCTTTTGTCGTTGCAAGGAGCTGTTCTACTGAAAGTTCCGGTTCTTCGTCCTCTGCCGCAAGTGGTGACGCACCACGGAGGATTACGAATATGAGCAACGCAATTATAAGAACTGTAAGTATTATCATCAGATAATTTGAAATACCGTTTGATGACTTTGTACTGCTTACAAACTGTGGAACATTGTATGCAAGTACTGTAATCTTATTTGCACTGACACCTGTTGCTGCTGAAATAAGATTTATCTCATCAGTCGATACTGTTGTAGTGCTTATCTTATTATTCTGAGATATAAACTGATCCCATGTCGTCTTATCAAGAGTACCATCTGCCTTAAGATCATCCTCTTTATAAACAGTATATTTTCTTACGACAATACCAAGTGAAGAATCTGCAAGCTTAATGGCAGGTGTTTCCTGCTTAATGTTCTGAACTTTCTCGTTTGTAAGAAGATCTGTGAGTTTCTGCACATCTACAGTGTTCGATGTACCTGAGCTGCTGTTATTTACATAATCAGTGTCACTGTCATTTGAGTCTGTTCCCGGTGTACCGCCGTTTCCTGACGCACCTTTTGAACTATATGTATAAAGATTTGTCGGATAACCGTACTCTCTTCCATCATCAACAGAATACTCTTTTGTGAGAGTTTCTATCTTGTTCATATCGAACTGTATACCGTCTGTTCCTACCTGTGCATCATCATAACCGCACCTTATAAGAAGTGTTGTAACATTGTCTGCTATTGTATTGCGGAGTTTGTTGCAATATTCTGTGCTTCCGCCTGTGAGCACTCCACCTAATCCATCACTGGTATTTCCATTATAAATGCACTTTCCATCGGTATCATTGATGATAACATTCTTCACATCTGTACCTACTGTATTGGCAAGCCAGTACGCAAGTGTCTCTGCTGTCTTATCATCAAGCAGATCCTTATTTTTATCATTTAATTCAATGCTTGCCGTAATAGATGTCTTTGCTGTTTCTGCATCATCACTTGATAGAACAGTATATGTAGACTCCGGGACATTTATAAATACATTTGCATCATCAATGAATTTATACTGAATAAGACTCTGTCTTATCTCAGACTGTAATGCAAGAACTCTCTTTTGATCCTTTTCACTTTCCGTTGTTGACATGGAATTATCAAACGCAGCATCCCATGTATATCCTTTGTCAGTGAGGCCGTTATCACTCATTGCATAAAGAGCATTTGTCATATCATCCTGATGTACATATATAGTTTTTCCGTCACTCGATGCCTTCCATGTAATACTCTGGTCATCAAGTGCCTTGGTCATGGTATTTGCATCATCTACACTGTCAAACACCTGAAACTTTGACCATGTAGGTCTCGAAGCAAGCCATGCCACAACTCCTATGGCTATGAGAACCACACATATTATAGCAATAACTATAGTCTTTTGTTTGCTTGTATATTTGTCCCAGAACACTTTAAATTTTTCCGGAATTTCTTTTACTTTTTCGCGCATAATCCAGTTCTCCTAATTCCTTTCGGCTTATTTTAGAATTGTAAATTCATCAATTCTTTGTATCCCTGAACAAAAGCGTTTCTTACGGCAACCGTATATTGTAACGAAACATTTGCTTTTTGCTGGGCTATCTGCAGATCATGAATACTATCTGACTCTCCTAATGCATATTTTATTTCTTCTTCTTCTGCTGCATTACTATAGTCATTTGTCTCATTTACCATTTTTACAGCCGAATCAAACAATGCAGAAAACGCACTCTTGTTATCATCTGAATTTATAATAAGCGAATCACTTCCATCTGAAAGAGAAGATGATATCGTCGGTGTCGTAAAATTATCATAATTAACACCTGATAATGCCGTTAAACTCATTTATAAAATCCTCCAATCCAATCGCACATCAACATGTGCTTTTATCTCACATATTAACATTACTGATTCTATCATGATGATTTGCCTATATCTAATGCCTTGAGCTGCATATTTTTTGAAGCATTAAACGCCGTAACATTAGCCTCGTAAGATCTGCTCGCATCTATCATGTTAGTCATTTCAGTAACTGTATTTACATTTGGATATGTAACATATCCTTTTTCATCCGCATCCGGATTTGAAGGATCATAAACCATTCGACATTCTGTCTCATTATCCTCATATATCTTTGTTATCTTTACACCTTTTCCAAGTGTGCCTGTCGCATTTATAAGAGCATCATCAAAAGATACATAATTTTTTTCTTCAAAAACAACTGCTTTTCTTTTGTAGACATCTCCGTCTGCTGTTCTTGTAGTATTTACATTTGCAATATTTTCTGAAATAAGATCAAGTCTTGTCCGCTGTGCCGTCATACCCGTGGCACTTATATCCATTGCTGAAAAAACACTCATACTTTTCCTCCTGTTTCAATCCATACACTATCAGCTCGTCCTAAATACACTCTGTATCCTTTTAAATTCCTGACTGATAGAATCCAACATTGTGTAATATTTAATCTGATTTTTTGCAAGTTCTGCATTTTCTGTATCAATATCTACATTATTTCCATCTATGCGGTAACTTGAAGACGCATAGTCTGTATATGTAGTTCCGGTAAGACTGTCCAGATCAGCATCGGCTATATTGTCATCTAATGATGAACCACCACTGACAGCACCCTGAAGATATTCCTCAAATCTTATGTCTTTTCTCTTATATCCCGGCGTATCTACATTTGCAATATTGTTTGATATTACTGAATTTCTCGTCCAGCTTGCATCACTTGCTTTTTCCAGAACATTTATGTAATTATAAGCCCCTGATGAAATCATACCCGCACTCCTTTCATTTTATATCATTTTATCTCTACATAATTTATCTATCATCACAATGAATTATATTTAATTCATTATCTATGTATAAGAATACATATTCAATTATAAAGAAATTACGACAAATTACAAGTATTTAAGCAAAATTTATTTATTTTTTAGTAACAGTTCAGCCATAAAAAGATAATTGGCAATACAATGAGCTTGTTCATT